>Ga0335081_10000673_pt1 | contig 56638 bp, 51 predicted proteins | sample Lox_Sample_35_FD_206713 | JGI IMG/M metagenome (GOLD analysis project Ga0335081, IMG submission 206713) | Soil microbial communities from Loxahatchee National Wildlife Refuge, Florida, United States - Lox_Sample_3.5 | ecosystem: Environmental > Terrestrial > Soil > Wetlands | place: USA...
GAGCTTGACCAGCTCGTTCGAGCCGCGGAGCGTGGTGGTCGGCTCACCGCTATTTTGACGCGCGCGCAATTGTTCGATCGTGGTGGCCATGAGCATTCTCCCATTTTTCTTGTTGCGCGATGACGCCCTCGCGGGATTCTTCTGCGCAATGCACGACGCCGCCCTGCGCGGCGCATCGGTCGCGTAAACCAAGCCTTTACCTGTTGGCGCCGCTTAGCAAGGCGGCAATAGTGCGCCGCAACATAAGCGCGCCGGCTGACGTCCGGCCGGCTGCGCATCCGCCGGCCTTTCCAGCGCAGATGCCTTCTCAGTTTCTCCTGACGCCGCTAGGGTCTGCTGGTTTTGAGAAACGCACCATGAGATCAAAAATGACAAGCACTGCTGGACGACTTTCACGCCGGACCACGCTCGCCGGAATGGCCGCAACGCCTGCGCTCGGCGCCGTGCCTGCTGCCGCTCAAATTCCGACGCCGGCGGCGAAAGCCTTCAAGGGCGAGATCATCGTCGCCAAGGATCTGATGGTCGTTTGACGGTCTTCGAAGATGCGGGGCCTTGCGGCAGCCGCGCCCGCTCAGTCCGTCAGCGCGGGCACGATCGACGCTTGCACAGCCGGCGCCTTCAGCGTTGTGGCAATAAACTCATCGACGTCCCGCAGCACTGGAACGAAGAAACGCAGGAACGGCGCGATGGCGGCGACGATGAAATAGTGGCCGACCCGCCGGTAGGTCTTGACTGTGGCGGCATTCCCGGCGGCCGTGAGCCGCGCGGCGAAGCGAAGCGAGTTGCCGGGCTCGACCAGGCGGTCGCGGCCGCCGGTCATGAGCAACGCGGGCGGCGCACCGGGCGTGACGTGGAAGATCGGCTGGGTCTCCGGCCGGTCGGCGCCGCCGAAAATCACTTTCAGCGTCTCGTCGCGCAGCGGCAGGAAATCATACGGGCCGGCAATGCCGATGAGCCCGGCAATATCGCGCCCGGGCGCGAGCCCGACCTCGCGCAGCCAGCGCGCATCCGTCGACAGCATCGCGGCGATATGCGCGCCGGCCGAGTGGCCCTTCAAGAAAATCTTGTTCGGATCGCCGCCGAAGCGACCAATATTGTCCTTGACCCAGCGCACCACCTGCGCGCCGTCTTCCAGGAAATCGGGGTAGTACGCCTGGGGATAAACCCGATAGTCGGGCAGCACCGCCACATAGCCGCGCCGGGCCAGTGCCTTGGCGACATAGCGATAGAGGCCTTTATTGCCGCTGCGCCAGGCGCCGCCGTAAAAGAACACCACGACCGGCGCCCCGACGGCGGACGCAGGACGGCAAATGTCCAGCCGGTGCCGCGAATGCGCGGCATAGGCGATCGAAGACGTCAGCTGTATGGCGCTTCCCATGCCGAAACCGACCTAGCCATGCGATCGGGCCAAATCAATGGCGCACAGGTCGTGATCCGGCGAAAATTCGTGCTAATGTGGAACCGTAAAGGGCGGCGGGGTGCCGCGGCCTTCGGTTCCAATGCGTTGAGCTGCAATTCCCGAGCGAAAACGGAGTTGGCGATGAGAGCTTGGCAAGCCCTCGTGCTGGTGGTTCTAACCTTGACGTCGGCCGTGCGCGCCGCGACGGTGGAAGTGGCCGGCGACTATGGCGGTTTTCTCGTCGCCTACGAAGCAAAGTGGAAAAAGCTTGCCGACGAGAATGCCAATGTCCGGATCGCCGGACCCTGCGTCTCCGCCTGCACCGTGTTGGCCGGGTACATTCCCCGCGACAAGATTTGCGCCACGCCCAAGGGATCGCTCGGATTCCATCTGGCGTTTCCCTATTTCATCACACCGACTCTGTGGAAGGACTATCCCCCGGACATCCAGGCTTGGATCACCAAGAAAGGCGGCCTGAGTTATTCCTTGATGTGGATGCAGGCCCCGGAAATTTATCACTTCTTCAAGCGCTGCCCGGGAACGTAGCGGGCTCACTTCATGGCGGCGCGCAAAATCGACTTTCCGGTTGCGCAAGTCCGCCGCTACCTCGAGCCGGGACCGATCGTGCTCGTCTCCTCGGCGTGGCGGGGCGAGCGCAACATCATGACCATGGGCTGGCACACGGTCATGGAATTCACGCCGGCGCTCATCGGCTGCGTCATCGCGTCCGGCAATCACAGTTTCGAGCTCGTCCGCCGCAGCCGGGAATGCGTCATTAATCTGCCGACCGTCGCGCTGCTCGACACCGCCGTCGGCATCGGCAATTGCTCGGGCGCCGACGTCGATAAGTTCGAGAAGTTCAAGCTGAGCGCCGCCCCCGCGCAAAAGGTCAAGGCGCCGCTTATCGCCGAGTGTCACGCCAATTTCGAATGCAAGCTCAGGGACGATGCGCTGGTGAAACGCTATAATTTCTTCGTCTTCGAAGTGGTGAAGGCGCATGTGGCGCGGCGGCCGCAATATCCGCACACGCTGCATTATGCCGGCGACGGCGTGTTCATGCTCTCCGGCAAGATCGTGAGCCGCCGCGGGCAATTTCGGCCGGACATGCTGTAAGGACGCGATCATCGCATTGGCTGCAGACGGCTTGAGTTAATCGAACAGTTAGCAAAATCGCTGCAAATTTAACGATTAGCGCGCGACAATTTTAGATAATATCTGTGACTTTGCTCCGCATGAGCGATTTCTGGAGCAATTGGGTCGAAGCCGTGCGCTTTACGTGCGAGGCGCAAAGCGTGATTTCGGCCCGGCTGATGCTGTTCGCGTCCGGCGCGCCCGAAGCGGTGGTCGAGGAAACAGCGCGCATGGTCACCGAGAAATTCCTGGCCTTCACCAAAGCGGGGCTGGCTGCCGAGGCGGCGCTGGAGAACGGCCTTGGCCTCTATGCGGCCGCCGAACGCGCCTACGCGCCGGTGGCTGACTGCGTACGCGAAAATAGCAACCGGCTTACGCGCGCCGCCTGAACCGAACGCGAATGGGGACGGGTCGAAACCCGTCCCCACACGACCGGCCCGCGGCGACTACCGGGAGACGACGGCAGCAGCGCCGCCGAGCCGATCACTACCTGGTCCCGGGTAAAATGCGGCGCGCAACGCTGCGCCGCCAGTCCGGGATAGGCCTTACGCCTTGCCGAGCGGCATCGCCACGAAGCGGGTGACGTCGCCGGCTTTCACCCGCATCAGCACGTCGTGCTTGCCTTGCGCTTTGGCCGCGATCAGCGCCTGGCGCACGTCGCCGGCATTGGCGACCGCCTTGCCGCCGACATCGAGGATGACGGTGCCGGTCCGGAAACCCTGCTCGGCCGCGGGGCCGTCGGGATCGACGCCGGTGACCACGACGCCTTCATTGCCGGCGCCGGACACGTCTTTCGCCGGCGCCACCTGCAGGCCGAGATGCGGCACGCCGCGCGGCTCGGCATTCTGACCGGTGTCGTTGCTGGCGACCTGCTCGTTGTTCGGCATCCGCGCCAAGGTGACCGACACGGTCTTCTGCTCGCCTTGGCGCAGAATATCGAGCTTCACCGCCGAGTCCGGCGTCATCATGCCGATAGTGCGCGCGAGATCGCGGGCGTCCTTGACCGGAGTGCCGTTGACCGCAGTGATGACGTCGCCGGATTTGATGCCGGCCTTGGCCGCGGGGCTGTCGCCCTGCGGCTCATCGACCATGGCGCCCTCGGCTTTTTTCAGGCCGAGACTGTCGGCGATGCCGGGCGTGACCGGCTGGATCTGCACGCCGAGCCAGCCGCGCGTGACATGGCCGTCTTTCTTCAGCTCGGCCACGACCATCTTTGCCGTGCCGGCGGGAATGTCGAAGCCGATGCCCACAGAGCCGCCGGACGGCGAATAGATCGCGGTATTGACGCCGATGACATTGCCGTCGACGTCGAACGCCGGTCCGCCGGAATTGCCCTTGTTGATGGGCGCGTCGATCTGGATGTAATCGTCGTAGGGCCCAGCGCCGATGTCACGGCCGCGCGCCGAAATGATGCCGGCCGTCACCGTCCCGCCCAGCCCGAACGGATTGCCGACCGCGACGACCCAGTCGCCGACCTTCGGCCGGTTATTGGCAAATTGCACATAGGGGAAATCGTTCTTGCCCTCGACCTTGATCAGCGCGAGATCGGTCTTCGGGTCGGTGCCGACCACCTTGGCCGTATAGATCTTGCCGTCATCGGTCGTCACCTGCACCGACTTGGCGTGGTTGACCACGTGGTTGTTGGTCACCGCGTAGCCGTCCGGCGAAATGAAGAAACCGGAGCCTTCGCCAATTATGGTCTCATGCCCCTGCGGCGTGCCGGACTGCCCGCCGAATTGATCGCCGAACTGCTGGAAGAACTTATACAACGGCGAACCAGGCAGTGCCGGAATTTGCTGCTGGTCGTCGCCGCCCAATCGCTCGGCCATCGCCGGATCGGCGGAGGCGGGAATTTTCACCCGCACGGAAATCACCGCAGGCTTCACTTTGGCGACGAGGTCCGCAAAGCCCTGCGGATGCGGCAGCGGCTGCTGCACCGCGGCGGACGAATCCGCGGCCTGCGCCGGCGGCGTGCCCAGGGTGCTGCCCCAATAGCCGCCGGGACCGGCCAGCAGCAAGGCGCCGCCGATCGCGGCGACGGATGCCAGAAGCACGATGCGGCGGCCGGTAAGAACTCTCGGAATTCGAAATTGCGGGGGAGTAGTTTGATTCATGACGGATCTCCATTTGCCACGGCCGAGTTTATGCAGTGAGGTCTGTGCAATTGGGGTCTCTGCAGCCGGGCCCTTTGCTCATAGAACGCATACATGGAAGATCGCGTCTTACGGCGACCTGACGGGCAGATTAATTCGAGGAAAGCTTCGTGCCGCGCATGGTGACCGCTGCATCGCGCTGTCGCGCACGGAAAAACCCCGGTCATCACCCTTTTTTATCAAATGGCTTAACGTGTTGCCCCTGCCGCCTGGAACGCGACGCAAGCGCTTCCCGTTGCCGCGAGACGGCTTCGCCTGCGGGTGTTCAAATCTCAGCCACGTGAAGCGCCTTCGCTCGCTGTGCGAGCCGGGCCGTCGGCGCGAAGCGGGAGCAAATCGAGCGACGAGGGTGGTTGGCCTCGCCGGGTCTCTGTTCGCTGTCGCCGTTTCGCCAATAAAAGAAAGGACGCGGAACGCCGGAAAGGACGCTGAGTCACAACCTCCGCGCCTGTTACGGCGCGGCGCCGTCCTCTGAACGGAAGAGGACAGCTCGCCTTCCGGCGTTCCACCACGGCTCTTCCCAAGGGGTGTGTAGTCCCTTGGTGCGATCCGGGCCAGGTTTCGTGGGCGAAGCCATCACGGGGCGGGGGTCACTCCGCCGACGGCCTCACCCACATCCAGCGACGCACCCCGCGCGCCGGTCGTAATGCCGGCGGACATGATGCCCGGACCGCCCGGAAGCGAGTAGCAAGCTCGCCCGCGGGCTCCGCCTCTCGCCCCACCGCCGCGGTCTGCCTCCGCGACGGCGTCCTTTCAGCGGGCGAGATGATTCGGTGACATATGTAGTCGAAACGGGGACGAATGTCAAGGCATCGTCTCACAAAACGATACGTTCGAAAGGATCCCGCCGGCTGGCAGTCTCCCTCCCTGAGCAGGCCGAACATCGGCGCCCGGCGGACCAAGGGTTTTGCATTAGGTCAGGAATCGGGTGGCGCCGCCTGTTTTCGATGCCAAATCACACTGGAAACCAGTAGAGGCGATACGTGAGTTCGGCTCCGCGATCGGTTGTCGCCAAGCTTGCGTCCGCAGGAGGCCCCGACATGAGCACTATGATGGCACCGCGATTGGCGGTGCCGGCAGCCGGGCGGCGCGTGGCCGAATACGACTGGCAGACGACCGCGAATGAGCTCAACGATTTCGGCTGCGCCCGGCTGAAAGCGCTGATGACACCCGAGGAGTGCCGCGACATCGCCGCGCTCTATATGCAGGAAGGACACTTCCGCAGCCACATCCACATGGCGCGCCATGGCTTCGGCAAGGGCGAATACCGTTATTTCAAATATCCGCTGCCCGACCTGGTCGAAAGCTTGCGCACGGCGCTCTATCCGCCGCTGTGCGCCGTCGCCAACGCGTGGAACGAGCGCATGGGCGTCGCCCGGCGCTATCCGGCGCGGCATGCGGATTTTCTGCGCGAGTGCCATGCGCAGGGCCAGACCCGGCCGACACCGCTGCTTTTGCAATACGTACCGGGCGACTATAATTGCCTGCATCAAGACCTTTACGGCGATCTCGCCTTTCCGCTGCAGATCACGGTTCTGCTCTCCCAACCGGAGCGCGATTTCAGCGGCGGCGAATTCGTCATCACCGAGCAGCGCCCGCGCATGCAGAGCCGAGCCGAGGTCGTGCCGCTGCGGCAAGGCGACGCCGTCGCCTTCGCGGTTCATCATCGTCCGGTGAAAGGAGCGCGGGGCGAGTATCGCGTCAATCTCCGGCACGGCGTCAGCCGCGTTCGCAGCGGCCTGCGGCATACGCTCGGCATCATTTTTCACGACGCCAAGTAAATCACTTTCGGACGTGAAAGCATGACGGAACAACGCTCCGGTTTACCAGTCCTTGCATTCGCCTCTTTGGCGGCGCTTGAGACGTGGTTCGCCTCCCAACCAAGCGATGCGGCCGGGGTCTGGATAAAGTTTGCCAAGAAAGGTGCGCCTGGCGCGACGATCACAAAGGCCGAGGCGATAGACGCCGCACTCTGCTATGGATGGATCGATGGGAAGCTCGAAAAGTGCGACAAGAAACACTGGCTGGCCCGCTTCACGCCACGCAGGTCAAGCAGCAAATGGTCCCTTGTGAATCGCAAAAGGGCGTTGGAGCTTGTGAAGCAAGGGCGGATGCGGCCCTCAGGTCGCGCGCAAATCGATGCTGCGAAGGCGGACGGACGTTGGAATCTGGCATACGCACCGGCGAGCGGTGCCGAGGTGCCTGCCGATCTTCAAAGCGCATTAAAAAAGAATCCGGCGGCCGCAGCCTTCTTTAAAGGGCTGAGCGGCAGAAATCGATACGCGATCCTGTATCGTATCGGCACGGTCAAAAAGGCCGAGACGCGAAAGCGAAAGATCAGTGAATTCGTGGCCATGCTTGAGCGTGGTGAGACAATTCACGGCTGATCGGGGCGCATTCGCGTCGGCAAGCTTGGGCCGATAGCCGGTGGGTCGCGCAGCCGACCGGTTGGGAAACCCTCGTTGTCGAATTCGATCTGGAAGGTTTCGGACAAGCCTGCCCTTCCATGCGACGTTAGTCTGAGTGCGCGGCTGCCCGACACACATTTGAGCCATCCGAGCTTCAATAGACGATCCAGAAGCCGAGCTCCGACAAGTCCCTTGAGGTGATAACGACGCTCGCTCCAGTCGAGACAGGGCTGGCAGAAAATCCGCCGAGTCCGGGGCGTCAGATCGACGCCGAACGCAGAGAGGAAACGTGCGCCCGAAGCCGTGACCTCACCGCCTTCATCGGTGAGTACGATATGCCCCATAGCCAGGAGTGCATCGGTAACAGCGACTCCCACCTGGCCAGCCAGGTGATCGTAACAACTTCGGGCAAAACGGAGCGCATCGTCACTTGCCGAGCGCGGCTGGCGGCGCGGCGGCACCTCTATGGCGGCGACGACCTTCATGCTCTCCAGCATGGTCGCGACCAGCGGCGACGCGATTCGATAATAGCTGAAGCGACCGTTGCGAGTGACAGTCAAAAGCCGCGCGGCAATCAGTTTGCTCAGGTGGCCGCTCGCCGTCGAGCGAGAGACATTGGCGCAGTAAGCAAGCTCAGTGGCCGTCAGCGACTCGCCGCCCATGAGCGCGTTAAGCATCGTCGCTCGCGCAGTATCACCCACGAGAGCGGCCAACTCCACCAGATTTGCCGCCGCGACCATCTTTAACTCTATCGCCGATATCGCAGGCATGTGAAGCGAAAACAGTTTGGCATGCGTCGAACTGTTCGCGCGCGACAATTGCGCACCTCGCCGCATTAATGCGCCGTGGCAGGAGGACGCATCATGGCGATGGCGGCGGTAATCCATAAGAAAGGCGCGCCCGACAATTTCGCGTGGCAGGAGATCAGGGTCGGTGCTCCCGAGCGTGGCCAGGTGCGTCTTCGCAGCACCGCCGTCGGCGTGAATTTCGCCGATACGTACCATCGCGCAGGTATCCCGCACCCGATGATCGTCGGCGATCCGCCTATTGTCCTCGGTTTCGAAGGAGTCGGCGAGATCGAGGAGATGGGGCCTGGCGTCACCGGGTTCGCCGTCGGCGAGCGAGTCTGCACCTGCCTTCCCCCGCTCGGCGCCTATAGTCAGGAACGCCTTTACCCGGCCGACAAGCTGATCAAGGTTGCAAAGGACTTGCCATTGGATGACGTTCAATTGGCGGGAGTGGTCCTGAAGGGGATGACCGCGCAATATCTCCTGCATCGAACGCACAAGGTGCAGCCGGGAGATTACGTTCTGATCCATGCGGCTGCCGGCGGCATGGGCCATATCCTTTGTCCCTGGGCGCGGTATCTCGGAGCCACCGTGATCGGTACCGTCAGTACCGACGCGAAGGCCGAGATAGCCCGGAATCTTGGCTGCCATCACGTTATCAATTACTCGACCGAAGACTTCGTAGCTGTCACCCGCAAGATTACGGACGGAAAGGGCGTAGACGTTGTCTACGAGTCGGTCGGCAAAGACACCCTGCAAAGGTCACTCGACTGCCTGCGGCCGGTCGGCATGTGCGCAGCTTACGGCCAGGCGTCAGGCGTCCCCGATCCGATCGACCTCGTCAAAGATCTGGGCGTTCGCGGGTCTCTCATGATCACCCGTCCCGCGCTCTCGCATTACTTGTCGAACCGAAGCGAGATCGACGCCGCGGCAAAATCGCTGTTCGACGCGCTCGCACAGGGGGTGATGGCGAGCACCGTCGTCAAAACCTTTCCGCTTCGGGAGGCTGCAGCCGCACACAAGTTCATCGGCGGACGCAAGACAACGGGCTCGATCGTCATGCTTCCATTCGAGTAAGCGTCTTCAAGACGATCGGCAAAAAAGGGCACTCGATCCGGAGAAAGGGAACATCGTGTCCATCATCCGTCACGAAATCAGACAGATCACAGACGAGAATCGCGGTCAGCCGATCATCAGCCAGGCAGTCGTTCACGGCAACGTCGCTTATTTTGCCGGCATCACCCTCGACCCGATTGTCGGCGATATCAAGACCCAGACCGCGCAAGTGCTGCGACGCGTCGACGAGCTTCTCAAGCTCGCGGGAACCGACAAATCGCAGCTCCTGAGCGCCCAGGTCTGGATCGCCGACATGCGTCTGTTCGAAGATCACAACGCTGTTTGGAACGAATGGGTCGACCCCGCAAACCCTCCGGCGCGGGCTTGCCTCACGACCGACTTTTGGCGACCTGGGATGCTCGTTGAGGTTATGGTGGTCGCGGCCGTGCCATAAGGAGCACTGCGTCGACGCCCGCTTGCGCTTCGATTGTCGCTTTCACTTCGGCCCGCGGTATTCCAATACGCGGATCAACTTAATTTGAGACCGGGAACAAACGAGACGTTTTTGCAGTCTCGTCCTGTGTTGGCCGGCGACCGCCGACGAGTTTCGCGTTAAGGTCGCCAAACTCAACCGCGAGATACGAAAATGATCGGCAAGCTCACAGTTGCGCTGTCCGCTGCGCTCGTTCTCGGCACCGCCGTTTCAGCATCGGCCGCGATCAAGCATCATCGCGTCAGCCATGAACACGCGCTTTATGACATGCATCAGGCTGCGCCTTATACCATGGCTCCCGGCGGCGGCTGTTCGGCGGTTCACCCTCCGTTTTGCAGCAACATCTGCACGGGATCCGGCCCTTGCGCGCCACCGGATAGCTGGTAGCGCGGAGCAAGAGGTGCTCGAATGCCGGCCAGCCGGTGCGCGCCGGCCTATCGGAAAATACCGGCTCGTCTGCTTGCGCGGATGACGCTCGCGAGCGTTGCTTCGCCGCGCGCGCAATGACGGCTCAAGCGTCATCCCGCAATCCGGCTTGCACGAGGAGCGGATAGGTGACGTCGCGGAACTCGCGCATGCCGTCGATATAGCGCGGCCAGGACAGCAGCACGCCGTCCAGCCCGATTTTCGATAGCGTGGCCAGCCCGTCGACGATCTGGTCCTTGGTGCCGATCAGCGGGAATCCGCCCCAGCCGGAGATCATCATCTCGGCCATGGCATTGCGCCGCTCCTCCGGATAGTCGCGCTTGTTGATCTCGGCGCCCATCGTGTCGATGACGTTGCGGGCGGCGACCCAGTCGCCCTTGTCGTGCACGTAATAACGGTAGAAGTCGCGGGCCTCCTTCTCGGTCTCGGCCTGCACGATGGTGGCGTTGCTCCACACCTTGACGTCGCGGCCGTAAGTCTCACGCGCGAGCTTGTGGTAGGCGGCGACGTGGGCGGTGTTGGTCGAGATGTCGTGGGTGCGGATATTGGTGAAGACGAGATCGCAGTGCCGGCAGGCGAAATGGCGGCCGCGCTCCGACGAGCCGGCATTCATGATGACCGGGTAAGGTTTTTGGATCGGCTTCGGCTGCAGGTAGCCGCCCTTGATGCGATAGAACTTGCCGTCGAAATCGAAACGCTCGTCTTCGGTCCACAGCCGCTTGACGATGGCGAGCCATTCCTCGGCGCAAGCGTAGCGGTCGTCGTGCTCGAGCAGCGAGACGCCGAACATCTCCATCTCCGGATAATTCCAGCCGTTGACGATGTTGAGCGTGTAACGGCCGCCGGAAATGTGATCGATGACGGTCGACTGCTTGGCGGCGATGATCGGGTGATTGAGCGCGACATGCGAAGTCGAGATCACGCCGGAGTTCTTGGTGGCCCCGGCGATGCCGGCGGCCCAGGTGAAGGTCTCGAAGCCCGGGCCTTGCGGGTCGGTCGCCCCGCCAAAGCCGCGCCAGCGCGCCACCGGCACCAGTGCCTCGAATTCCATGGCGTCGGCAAGTTGCGCCAGGGTCAAGGTGTTCGGCCAGGTCAATTCCAGCCGGCCGTCGAGATCCGACATCACGCAGCCGGAATCGAGATTGGTCTGAAACGTGCCGAGCTTGAGCTTGCGACGGCCGAGCGCCGGATTGGTCTCGCGGCGGTCGCGCTGGTAGGCGCTGAGAGCCATGACGCTGCCGGGCTATTTGCCGCGTTTCACCCGCCGCGCCAGATAATCGAAATTGACCTGGAACTGCTCGGGCCGGCTGATGTCGTGCTTGAGCTTCTCGATGTCGGCGCGGGGAAATTCCGGCGCCAGCTCGCCGGCCGCTTCGGCCAAAAGCTGCACCATGGCGCCGTTCTCCAGCATGATGGTGCCGATCACGGCTTCGGCAATGGTCGCGCCGGTGACGACGACGCCATGATTCTTCAACAGCACCGCCCTGCCCTTGCCGAGCGCGCGGGCGACGCCGGCGCCCATCGCTTCGGTGCGGATGAGATTGATGGTGTCGCTATAGGTGCCGAGCGCCTCGTAGAACAGCGCGCCGGGCTGGCTGTAGCATTTGAGCCCCCGGCCGGTCGCCGACAGCGCGATCGAATAGGTCGGATGGGTGTGGATGACGCAATTGACGTCCGCGCGAGCCTTGAAAATCTCGGAATGGATATAGACCTCGCTGTGCCGGCGCGCGGTGCCGGCGACGACCTTGCCGTCGAGATCGATGGTGAGGATGTTGGCGGCCGTGATCTCGTCAAGGCCGATGCTGTGCGCCTTCATGAAGAAGCGGCCGGGATCGTCGGGCAGGCGGAACGAAATGTGGCCGCGCGTAAAATCGTCCTGGCCCTGCCCGACCAGCACTTTGCCGGCGACGATCAATTGCTGCTTGATGGCCTTATGCGATGCCTTTTCACGGGTCGATTTCAGCATTTCCCTCACCTGCTTGCGAATTTCCAATCTTCGCCGCAACAAAACAGGGAATTGCGCGAGGCTCAAGAGGGTCGGGCAAAAAAGAAAACGGCGCCGCGAACGAGCGGCGCCGTTTCCTCAAGGCGGCACTGCGGACCTGAGGCCGCCTTGCGGTTGGCTTACGCCGCCTTGCGGTTGACCTGACTTTCCGCCATCGAGGTCAGCTTCTTGTCGGTCGCCTTCTCCTCGTCCAGCGTCTGATTGAGCAGCGTGACGACGTCGTTCTTGCCGAGCTGCTTGGCCCAGGCGATCAGGGTGCCGTAGCGGGTCATCTCGTAATGCTCCACCGCCTGCGCGGCGGCGATCAGCGCGGCATCGAGCACCGGCTTCTTCTCGACCTCGCCGGCGACCTCGTTGGCTTCCTCGATGATGCCGTCGATCGCCGGGCAGTCGACGCCTTGCGCCTTCTTGCCGGTGAGGTCGAAGACCTGCTCCAGGCGCTTGACGTGATTCTCGGTCTCACGCAGATGCGTCTGGAAACCCTGCTTGAGCTGCGGATCGCTCGCCTTCTCGATCATGTCAGGCAGCGCTTTTACGATCTGCTTCTCGGCGTAGTAGATGTCACGCAGCGTGTGCGTAAACAGGTCGTCCATCGTCTTGATGTCTTTGGTGAACAGTCCCATAGCCGTCGTTTCCTACTCTTATGTTTGTCGGGATGCGGCGGCGGGCATCGCGGATATTCCGACGAAAAGGCGGCAAGCTTCGAATCAAATCGGAACCATGCCACTGCGGAACACGGATGCCCGGCGCCGAGCTACCGGAGGCAACGAACGGGCGGCGCAAGTCGTTCCGGGAACCGGACATTGCGGATCGCGCTCATTTTCCGGTTTCAGGAACAAAAAGAGCCGGCGCTGGGCCGGCTCTCTTGTCTTCGTTGTTGACTGTCGCTCTGTCGATACGCGATGCGTCTTTTGACGTGCGCCGGTCAGGTCGACGCGGCGGCGAGCTCGCCCCGGGTCATGGATTCGTCGCGCAAATCGCCGCCGAGAATGCCGCCCAGCGTCGCACAGACGGCGCCGAACAGCAGCGACATGAAGGTCCAGAACGAGAGATAGGCCGCCGCCTTGCGCGCGGTATCAGCCGCCTGCTTGGCGTCCTCCTTCATCTGGTTGATGACCGCGTCGACGCGCTGCCGCGCTTGATCCTGGCTCATGCCGGTCTGTGCCGCGACGAGTTGCGCCAGATAGGAGCGGTCGTCGTTGGAGATGCCGTTCGGCCCGAGCGACGTCACCAGAATGCGATTGATCTGAACGCGCTGCTGGTTGTTGGCTTCGCCGGAGCCCTGAGGTTGAGCGGCGGCACCGCCGCCGGTCGCGCTGGAGGGGGCGCCCGACGGCGCGGCCGCTCCGGCCGCCGCATTGCCGGCTGCGCCTGCGTTCGCGGCATTTTGCGGATTGCCGCGCAGCAAAGTGTCGGTGAAGTAATTGACCGACGGACCCTGCGCCATGGCGCTGGTGCCCGCGGTGCCGACGGCTAGCGTGCCGATCGCCGTATTGGCGGCGGCGTTCTCCGCTTTGTTGACGGCGGCGACGAGAACGACCGCGGTGACGAAAACCCCGATCGCCCATACGACGAGCCCATTGGCGCCATCGCGGAATTTGACCTCGTCGGTATGCATCGCCGCCGGCGAGCGGCGTACGCGAGCCGCGACGTAGCCGCCCACCGCGTAGCCTACGGCCTGGGCGAAGACCAGCCACAGCGCGCCGATGATCGTCATGGTCGTGACGGATGGCGAGGAATAGGAATAAGGTGACACCACCGCCATGCCGATGCCGGAGCCGAGCGCAATAATAATGAAGGAGACCGCGATTGCGGTGAGCGCGCCGGCGATCACCGCGCTCCAGGAAATGCCGCTCCAAGCCGCGCCCCAGCCGGTCTGCCCCGGCGAAGTCACTACGGCAACGCTGTCACCCACGATCGTCGTGTCGTCCATCTTGCTCTCCCGGCTCTGTTAGGTTCGCGGCCGAGGCGGCACGAAATTTTGCCACCCAATTGCCGCGGTTCGCCTTGTGAACCGCCGAAGCCGGTTCCGGTTCCCCGCACCGCCTGGGACGCGCGACGCGGCGGGCGACGTCGCCTTGCGGCAGCGCAGTGAAATCGCCGCGATGGAACTTTTCCCCCGCGCCGCATTTCTCATCGCGAAGACGAGCCAAGGCCGCGACGAGAAAGCGGCCGGGCGGACAAAGAGGAAGAGCCATGCTCAATCTGGTCGTTACGCTTCTGATCATTGCGCTGATCGCCGCGGTACTGGGCTTCGGCGGCATCGCCTCCGCGGCGGTCGGTATCGCCAAAGTGGTGTTTTTGGTCGCGCTTTTGTTGTTCGTCATTTTCGCAATCGCCGGCACCATGCGCACCGCCTAAGCGGCCCGACTTTTTACCGTACCGCGCACGGGAACTTATCGGCGCCGCCGGCGTTGGCGGTGCAGCGACGGATTCCGACCGGGACATATTCTCGTGTATCAGTTGACGCGGCGAGGGCTGCTCGGCTCGAGCGCCCTGTGGTTGCTGTTGAGCTCGAGCGCGGCGCGCGCCGCCGTCATCCGCGGCGGCATTCCGTGGAAGCCCGGCGCGGGCGATCCGCCGGAGCCGGTCACGCCGGGCGGCTGGAAATATTTCACCCCGCAGGAAGCCAAAACCGTCGAGGCGTTCGTCGACCGGCTCATTCCGGCCGACGACTTGTCGCCGGGCGGCAGGGAGTGCGGCTGCGCCGTCTTTATCGATCGCCAGCTCGCCGGCCCCTATGGCGATTTCGGCGGCTACTACCTGGCCGGCCCGTTCGTCAAAGGCACCAAGCAGCAGGGTCCGCAATCGCCGGTGACGCCGGCGCAGCACTACCGCAAGGCGCTGGCGGCGCTCGACGGCGCCTGCCGCAGCAAATACGGCGGCAAGGCTTTCGCCGAATTGACCGACGCGCAAAAGGACGAGGTCATCACCGGCCTGGAAAACGGCTCGCTCAAGCTCGACGGCGCCGACGGCCAGGAGTTTTTCAAGCTCATTCTGAAAAACACCCAGAACGGATACCTGGCCGACCCGATCTACGGCGGCAACAAGGACATGGCGTCGTGGAAAATGATCGGATTTCCCGGCGCGCATTACGACTACCGCGAGTGGATCGACAAACATAACCAGCGCGTGACGATGCCCGCGGTCGGCATCGCCAATCATCCGAACTGGTCGCAGAAATCCTGACGCGCGGCCGCCGACGGAGCGGCAGCGAGGAGACGCAATGGCGCGAAAGCTTCCTCATAAAGACGTCGCCATCATCGGGCTGGGCTGGACCGGCTCGATCCTCGCCAACGAGCTCACCGATGCCGGCCTCGACGTGGTGGCGATCGAACGCGGGCCATGGCGCGACACCGCGACCGATTTCGCGATTTCCTATGCGCAGGACGAGCTGCGCTACCGCATCCGCCACGAGCTGTTCCTGCGCAATTCGCAGATGTCGGTGACGTTCCGCAACAATGCCGGCCAGACCGCGCTGCCGGTGCGCACCTGGGGGGCGTTCATGCTCGGCAACGGCGTCGGCGGCGCGGGCGTGCACTGGAACGCGGAAACCTGGCGCTTTCTGCCGACCGATTTCACGCTCAAGAGCCATCTGACGCAGCGCTACGGCGCCAATTTCCTGCCCGCCGACATGACCATCCAGGATTGGGGCATCACCTGGAACGAGATCGAGCCGTATTACGACGAGTTCGAATATCTGTGCGGCACGTCCGGCCAAGCCGGCAATCTTAGCGGCGAGCTCCAGAGCGGCGGCAATCCGTTCGAAGGGCCGCGCTCGCGACCCTATCCGACGCCGCCGCAAAAACAGGGCTACGGCCACACGCTGTTTGCGCAAGGCGCGGCGAAGCTCGGCTACAAGCCCTTTCCACAGCCGTCGGGAAACCTGTCGCGGGCCTACACCAATCCGCTCGGCGTCACGCTCGCGCCATGCACCTATTGCGGATTCTGCGAGTGGTTCGGCTGCGCCAACAATTCCAAGGCGACCCCGCAGACCACGGTGTTGCCGGCGCTGCTGCGCAAAACGAATTTCGAGGCGCGCACCGAGTGCGAAGTGACCCGCATCAATCTCGACAATACCGGCAAGCGCGCGACCGGCGTGACCTTCGTCGATTCCTCCGGCGAGGAGTACGAGCAGCCGGCGGACATCGTGCTGCTGTGCGCCTTCTCGCTGTTCAACGTGCAGCTTCTTCTGCTGTCGGGCATCGGCGCGGCCTACGATCCGGCGACCGGCCAAGGCCAGATCGGGCGCAATTTCACCCACCAGACGATGTCGAGCGCGCTCGGCTTCTTCGATAAGGACAAATACAACTTCAATCCGTTCGTCGCCTCCGGCGCGATCGGCATGATCATCGACGAATTCAACGGCGACAATTTCGATCACGGGCCGGTCGGCTTCGTCGGCGGCGGCTATATCGGCCAGGTGCAGACCAATGGCCGGCCGATCGAATCCACGGCCGTGCCGCCCGGCACGCCGGCCTGGGGCTCGAAGTGGAAAGCGGCGATCAAGGACAATTATCTGTCGACCATCAATTCCGGCGGCGCCTGCCACGGCTCGATGTATTCCTATCGCGACAATTATTTGAGCCTCGATCCGACCTACAAGGACCGCTTCGGCCGGCCGCTGGTGCGGATCACCATCGATTTCCACGACAACGAAATAAAAATGAGCAATTTCCTCACCGACAAATACGCCGAAATCCTCCAGGCGATGGGAGCAAAACAGATCGTCAAGAAGCCGCGCAAGGCGCCCTACGACGTCACCCAGTATCAGACCTCGCATCTTAACGGCGGCGCCATCATGGGCGACAATCCCGGCAATAGCGCGGTCAACCGCTATCTGCAGAGCTGGGACGTCGCCAACCTCTTCGTGGTGGGGGCGTCGGCGTTCCCGCAGAATGCCGGCTACAACCCGACCGGCACGGTCGGGGCGCTGGCGTTCTGGGCGGCGGACGCGATCCGTTCGCAATATCTGAAGAACCCGGGGCCGCTTGTGCATGCGTGACGCCCACGGACATTTTCCCACGGTGACGCGCGCTTTGTTGCTCGGCGCGGTGTTCGCCCTGTGGCCGCTCGCCGCGCAGGCGGCCGGCGCCATCGACAAGCAGGATTTCAATCAGATCGAACGCGGCCATTATCTCGCCATCGCCGGCGACTGCGCGGCGTGCCACACGCTGCCGGGAAGCGGTCACGACTACGCCGGCGGCCGCGTCATCGAGACGCCGTTCGGCCACCTTGTCGCGCCGAACATCACGCCCGATCCGACGACCGGCATCGGCGCCTGGACCGACGATGAATTCGTCAACGCGCTGACCAAAGGCACCGGCCGCCACGGCGACCGGCTCTATCCGGCGATGCCCTACACTTACTATACGAAGGTCACGCGCGACGACGCGCTCGCCATCCGTGCCTATCTCAACACCGTGCCGGCCGTGCATCATCCGGTCAAATCGGATCAGCTGCCGTTCCCGCTCGATATGCGCATCAGCATGGCGGCCTGGGACGAATTGTTCTTCAAGCCCGGCGAATTCAGGCCCGATCCGCACAAGAGCGCGCAATGGAACCGCGGCGCCTATCTGACCGAGGGCCTCGGCCATTGCGGCATGTGTCATACGCCCAAGAATTTTCTCGGCGCCGACGACGCCGGCAAGACGTTCCAGGGCTATGCCTTGCAGGGCTGGTTCGCGCCGGACATCACCAACGATCCGCGCCGCGGGGTCGGCTCGTGGTCGGTCGATCAGATCGCCGCGTATCTAAAGAACGGCCAAAACGGCGTGACCGTCGGCAACGGGCTGATGGCGGAGACCATCCACCTCTCGACGTCGCATCTCAGCGATGACGATGTCAAAGCCATCGCCGTGTATCTGAAGGATCGCCCGGGGGACGCCGGCAAACAAGAAGCCAAGGCCCAGCCGGCTGTCTCCAACGCCGATCAGGCGACGATGAGCGCCGGCGCGCAAATCTATGCCGATGAATGTTCCGGCTGCCACGCGCCGGACGCCAAAGGGGTCGCGGGCCTGTTCCCGTCACTGCATGGCACGCCGTTCGTGCAGCAGACCGACCCGACCAATCTCATTCATGTCGTCTTGCGCGGCGCGCTCGGCGTCGCCACCAAGGCCGCACCCACCGCTCCGGAAATGCCGGCCTTCGCCTGGGTGCTTGACGACGATCAGGTCGCGACTCTGCTGACCTATATTCGCAATTCCTGGGGCAATGCGGCGCCGACGGTAAGCGCCGACAGAGTCAGCAAGGAACGGGCCGCGCTGACCGAACGCAGCGACTGATATTAAGCGAAATAAACCAGCCAAAGAATTACAAATATGACGACGATGGCTGCAATGCCGAAGCCGAGCACGTAGCGGACATTGTGCCCGGTGACGCCCTGCCGGGCCTGCTGCGTCGGTACGACGGGATGGGGCTCGACGGGTTGGCGATCGGAGGGAGAGCTCATCGGGAATAACCTTTCAGTAAGCCGGAGAGCGAAACGCGAACGGGCGAGTAGGGAGAACTATTCCCTATCCGCCATTCGCTGCCTTCAGGTCGCCGATTAGGGCTGCGTCTTCAACCAGTCGTCCACGTCCTTGCGGACCATGTCCTTGGCCAGCCCGTAGCGCTGCTGAATCCGGCCTTCGAGCTGATCGCGCTGGCCGTTGATCTGAGTAAGATCGTCGTCGGTGAGCTGGCCCCACTTTTCTTTGATCTTGCCCTTGGTCTGTTTCCAATTGCCTTCGACGCGGTTCCAATCCATCGCTTGCCTCCGTTGATCGGTTGTCGCCGCAACAACGTCGGCCATCAAACGAAGGTTCCCCCCGCGGATCTCCAGCGCCTTGCGGCGTAGCGTTGCAAAGATGGCGGAACGCGGCTGTCGGCCGCCGAGTTAACCCATGAGCGTCATGATCGCAGGGATCGCGGCGCAGTTTGCCGGGCCGAATGGATAGCAAATTCGTGCCGCTCGATTTTTTAAGGGATAACGGGAGACGCAACATGAGAAAGATTTTTCTGACGTCGGTCGCGGCGGCGGCGCTCGCCGCATGCGGCGGCGCGGCGGTGGCGCAGACGATACAGGCGCCCGCAACCGGCGGCGCGGCGAAAGCGGAAAGCACCGAGCACCAGGCGCCCGGCGCTTTGAGCGGCGCGCTCAATGGCAACATCAACGGTCCGGGCGCGGCCAAGGCGGCGCGGACGCCCGCGAAAGATTCAAAGGCCGATCAGCCCACAGGTCAGGATCAGCAGAAACAACAATGACGCCCATCGTGGCGCATGGGAGCAGAAGCCCGAAGCGACAGGCTTGCGAGCGACGCCATCATCGCGGCGTAAGCGGCCTGAACAGACCACGCGAAGGGCCTTGCGTCGGATTGCCGACGCTTGAGCGCGGCGCGTCATTCCGTGCCGCCCGCAACGGGAACCAATCCCGACAAATCAACGTTGTTTCAATGGACTTTACCGGGAGGCGCATGCCTCGCCCGGTCATTTTATTTTTCTTCGGGGCAACGTTGGTGAGGAGGGCGGCAGATGCCGCACTTGTTCCGGCCTTATGCCGACACCGTCGCCCGCACCATTCTCATCGCCGTTCTGGTCGTACCGTTCCTCGCCATCGGCGCCGGCTATTGGCTGCCGGCATCGCCCTACGAAACCGACCAGACGCTCACGCTCGATCAGCCGGTGCCGTTCAGCCACGAGCATCACGTCGGCGAACTCGGGCTCGACTGCCGCTATTGCCATACCGCGGTCGAGACGTCGCCGGTCGCCAGCCTGCCGCCGACGCATACTTGCATGACCTGCCATTCGCAGCTTTACACCCAGACCGCGATGCTGGCGCCGGTGCGCGAAAGCCTCGCCGACAACAAGCCGATCCGCTGGAATAAAGTGAACCGGCTGCCCGATTACGTCTATTTCGATCATTCGATTCACATCGCCAAGGGCGTCGGCTGCACCACGTGTCACGGGCCGGTCGCGACCATGCCGCTGATGCGGCAGGCGGCGCCGTTGACCATGGGCTGGTGTTTGGATTGCCACCGCGATCCAGCGCCGTATCTGCGGCCGGCCTCCGAAGTGTTCGATCCGAACTGGCAGGCGCCGCCCGACCAGGCCGAGCGCGGGCTCGCGCTCGCGGAGAAAAATATCGACAACAAACATCTCACCGACTGCTCGGTCTGTCACCGATGAACAAAGAATTTCGCCTCGATCAACAAGCCCTGCACCAGGCGGATCTGCGGGCGCCGCCGGCAAGCCTCGACCGGCGCGCGGCGCTGAAACTCTTCGTCAGCGGCGCGGCGCTGGCGCTCGCGTCCTGCGGCCGCCCGGCCGAGCAGATCGTGCCCTATGTCGACCTCCCGCGCGGCGAGACGCCCGGCCTGCCGATGCGCTTTGCCACCGCGCTGCCGCTCAATGGTTATGGCCGAGGCGTCATCGTGACCTCGGTCGAAGGCCGCCCGATCAAGATCGACGGCAATCCCCGCCACCCGGCAAGCGCCGGCTCGACCGACGTCTTTGCCGAAGCGACGGTGCTGTCGCTCTACGATCCCGACCGCTCGAAGGCGCCTTACAGCGACGGCCGCATCCAGCCATGGTCGGCGTTCGAAGCGGCGCTGCAGCCGCGGCTCGATCGGTTGCGTTCGAAGCAAGGCGCCGGGCTTGCGCTGCTCACCGGCCGGATCACGTCGCCGACACTGGCCGCGCAAATCGACGCGCTGATGAAATCGCTGCCGCAGGCCAAATGGCACCGCTACGAGCCGGTCGAGGACGACGCGGTTCGCAATGGCGCGATACTCGCCTTCGGGCGGCCGGCGACGGCGCTGCCGCGCTTTGCCGAGGCGCGCGTTCTGTTGACGCTCGATGCCGATCCGCTCGGTGCCGGGCCGGCGCAAATCCGCTTCGGCCGCGACATCATCGGTGCGCGGCAATCGCACGTGGCGGAGCAGTCGTTGCGCATTTACGCCGTCGAGCCGGCCTGGACGCTGACCGGCGCGCTTGCCGATCACCGCCTGGCGCTGCGGCCGGAACTGATCGGCAATATCGCGGCCGAAATCGCGCGCGCGATGGGCGCGTCGGTACCGCAGCTGGTCGGGCCGCCCGAGGTCGAACAATTCGCCAAAGCCGCCGCGGCCGATCTGATGGCGCAACGCGGCGCGGCTTTGGTGCTCGCCGGGCCGCGCCAGCCGGCACAAGTGCACGCACTCTGCCATTGGATCAACAATGAGCTCGCCGCGCCGGTCGATTTCATCGCGCCGGTCGATCCGCTCGATGCCGGCAACACCGAATCATTGCGCGGCCTCGCCGCCGACGGCCACGATGGCCGCGTCGATACGCTGATCGTGATCGGCGCCAATCCGGTCTATGACGCGCCCGGCGAGCTCGGGCTCGCCGACGTTCTTGCCGCGATACCGTTCAAGGCGCAGCTCGCCGCCTATCGCGACGAGACCGCGGCGGGCTGCACCTGGCATTTGCCGCTGACCCACCCTCTGGAAGGCTGGTCGGACATCCGCGCCTTCGACGGCACCGCAAGCATCATCCAGCCGCTGATCCGTCCGCTCTACGACACCCGCACCGCACACCAGATGCTGGCATTGCTCGGCAACGCCGGCGGGCCCTCCTCCTACGACATGGTTCGCAGCCAGTGGCAAAAGAGCAATGCCGCGAGGGGTCATTTCGACGATTGGTGGCGGCAGACCCTGCAGGATGGCGTGATCGCCGATACTGCGGCGGCGAAAATCACACTGCCCGAGCCGCGGCTGCCGCAGATCGCTCCCGCCAACGGCGGCGGCGGCTACACATTGACGCTGCTGCCCGATCCAAGCGTCTACGACGGCAGCTTCGCCAACAATGCCTGGCTGCAGGAGTGCCCCAAACCGTTCACCAAACAGGTCTGGGGCAATGCGCTTGATATCGCAGTGAGCGACGCGCAGGAACTCGGCGTGGTCGACGGCGACGTGGTGCGGCTCATCGCCGAAAAGCTCGTGCTCGAAGCGCCGGTGCTCGTTCGCGAGGGCCAAGCGCCGCGCACCATCGCCGCCACGCTCGGCTACGGCCGCACCGCGGCAGGCAGCATGGGCAACGGCATCGGCTTCGACCTGTACCGGCTGCGTGCCGCGGATTCGCCGTGGTCGATCTCCGACGTCAGCATCGGCAAAACCGCCGGCCGGGAGAACCTCCTGCTGACGCAGCACTTCTTCAAGCTCGAAGGCGAGGCCGAGGATCTGCAGCCGCGGTTTACGCTTGCCGATCTGAGCAAGCACGATCTGGGCTTGAGCAAGCCGGGCGACAAGCCGGCGACGCTCTATCCGGCGCAGCATTACGACACCTACGAATGGGCGATGGCGATCGACAATTCCGCCTGCATCGGCTGCAACGCCTGCGTCGTCGCCTGTCAGGCCGAGAATAATGTGCCGATCGTCGGCCCGGACCAGATCGCCGTGGGCCGCGACATGCATTGGCTGCGGATCGACGACTACATCGTCGACGGCAAACCCGGTTTCTCGCCGGTGCCTTGCATGCATTGCGAGCACGCACCGTGCGAGCCGGTCTGCCCGGTCGCGGCGTCGATCCACGACAGCGAAGGACTGAATGTGCAGGTCTATAACCGCTGCGTCGGCACGCGGTTCTGCCAGTCGAACTGTCCCTACAAAGTGCGCCGCTTCAATTTCTTCGGCTATGCCGACGGCGAGGAATACAAGACGTTCGGCGACGACATCGTCAAAGCTGTGTTCAATCCGGACGTCACGGTGCGCGGCCGCGGCGTCATGGAGAAATGCACCTATTGCGTCCAGCGCATCAGCCGGGCGCGGCGCGCAGCCGAGAAAGAGCACCGCAAAATCCGCGACGGCGAGGTCGTCACCGCCTGCCAGGCCGCCTGCCCGACGCGCGCCATCAGCTTCGGCGATCTGTCCGACGCCGCGTCGCGCATCAACGCGCTGCGCGCCGAGCCGCAGGCCTACTCGCTCCTCGGCGAGCTCGGCACCCGGCCCCGGACCACCTATCTGGCGCGGCTCGCAAACCCCAATCCCGATTTCGGCAAGGCGCAGTCATGACTATTGCCGCCATCCGCAACGAGCCGATGCCGCCCGAGCCGGTGCGCTGGACGCTGCCGCAGGCGCGGACACTCGACGCGGTGAATACGATCGTCACGGCGCCGCTCTACGAGCGCGGGCTGTGGTCGTGGCGGGCGTGGTGGATCGGCGTCGCGGTGAGCGGCGCGATGACGGCGGCGTTTGTCGTCGGCGTGACCGTGGTCCTGATGCGCGGCATCGGCGTCTGGGGCGTCAACACCACCGTGGTATGGGGCACCGCGATCGCCGATTACGTATGGTGGATCGGCATCGGCAATGCCGGCACGCTGATCTCGGCGATGCTGCTTTTGATGCGGCAGCAATGGCGCGCTTCGACCAACCGCTTCGCCGAAGCGATGACGCTGTTCGCCGCGGCCATCGCCGGGATTTTCCCGATCATCCATTTGGGCCGGCCGATGTATTTTTACTGGCTGACCCCCTACCCCAACACGATGACGGTGTGGCCGCAGTGGCGCAGCGCGCTGATCTGGGATTTCTGGGCGATCCTAAGCTACATCCTGTTCTCGATCATCTTCTGGTATGTCGGGCTCATTCCCGATCTCGCCACCATGCGTGACCGCGCCCGCGGCAAATTCGCGGCGACGGTGTACGGCGCTTTTGCGCTCGGCTGGCGCGGTTCGGCGCGGCACTGGCGGGCCTACGAGACGCTGCACCTGGCGCTGGCCTGCCTCGGCGTGCCGCTCGTCGTATCGCTGCACAGCGTGGTCGGCATGGACTTCGCCGCCAGCCTGATGCCCGGCTGGCAGGAGACGATTTTCCCGCCCTATTTCGTGGTCGGCGCCATGTATTCCGGCTTCGCCATGGTGGTGTGTCTCGCCGCGCTGGTGCGCTGGGGCTTCCGCATGGAAGGCCTGATCACGCTCGCGCATTTCGACGTCATGGCCAAGATCATGCTGATGGCCTCGATCGTCATGGGCCTGTCCTACGCAACGGAATGGTTCAACGCCTGGTACGGCGGCGACCACGCCGAGCGCAGCCTCGTCGCATTTGAATTCACCGGAACCTATGCGCCGCTGTTCTGGGCGCTCATCCTCTGCAACGTCGTCATCCCGCAGGCGTTCTGGTTCGGCGCGGTGCGCCACAGCGTCGTCGCCGTTTTCGTCGTCGCCGTCGTCATCAATATCGGCATGTGGTTCGAACGCATCCTGATCGTGTGGAACACGCTGTCGCACGACTACGCGGTCAGCATGTGGCGGATCTTCCTGCCGACGGTGTGGGACTGGGTCACCACCTTCGGCTCGCTCGGCCTGTTCGCGCTGATGTATCTGGTCTTCGTGCGCCTCGTTCCGGTGGTCTCGATGCACGAGGTCCGCAAGCTCGTCGACGAAGAGGGCGCGTCATGACCGCGCTCCTGCTCGCCGAATTCGCCGACTCCACGCGCTTCGTCGAGGCGGCGCGGCGCGCCCGCGGCGCGCACTACCGCCTGGTCGACGCCTTCACGCCGTTTCCGGTCGAGGGCATGCACGAGCTGCTCGACGAGCGCAAAAGCCATATCCGCGTCGCCATGTTCATCGGCGGCATCGCCATGGCGGCGGCGGCTTACGGTCTCGAATACTACTCCGCCGTCATCGACTATCCTTACAACAGCGGCGGCCGCCCGCTCGACGCGTGGCCCGCTTTCATGCTGGTGCCGTTCGCCACCGGCATCCTGGTCGCGGCAATCGCCGGCTTTGCGGCCTTGCTCGTCGAATGCGGCCTGCCGCGGCTGCATTACGCCTTGTTCGCCGTCGAGGGCTTCGAGCGCGCAAGCCAGGACCGTTTCATCCTGGCCGTGGAGCGTCCGGCCGAGGACGACGAACTGCGCCGCGCGCTCGATTTCTTTCGCGGCGCCGGCGCCACCGCCTTGCGCGAGGTGGACGCATGATGCGCCGTCTCGCCATCGCCGCGGCACTTGCCGCCGCAAGCCTCGCGCTCGCGGCCTGCGATCTGAGCATGACGCAGCAGCGCAAGCTCACGACCTATGCGCCGACCGCGCTGTGGCCGGACGGATCGTCGGCGCGGCCGGTGCCGGCGCATGTCGTGGCGCAAGGCGACGTCGCACGCGCCGCGGCGGCAAAAACGCCACCACCGGTGACGCCGACGCTGCTGGCGCGCGGCCAAGGCCGCTTCAACATTTTCTGCGCGCCGTGCCACGGTCTTGCCGGCGACGGCGACGGCATCATCGTCAAGCACGGCTTTCCGGCGCCGCCGTCCTATTACATCGATCGCCTGCTGGCCGCGCCGGCACAGCATTTCTACGACGTGATGACGCACGGCTACGGCGTGATGTTCTCCTACGCCGATCGCCTCGACCCGCACGACCGCTGGGCGATCGCGGCCTATATCCGCGCGCTGCAATTGTCGCGCCGCGCCACGCTTGCCGAAGTGCCCAACGTCGCGGAGCATATCCGATGAACGGGCGCAATCACCGCCGCACCGATCTACGCAATGCCGCGCTGGTCGGCGCAGCCTGGGCGGCCGTGCTCTTGATCGTCGCCGCCCTGCTCGATCCCAAAGCCACGGCCGCGGGATGGCTCATCGGCTTCGCCTTCTGGGCGCAGATCCTGGTCGGCGCGCTCACGCTCATCATGATCCACCGGCTGACCGGCGGCCGCTGGGGCGAGATCGCGGCGCCGGTGATCGAACCGGCCGCGGCCGCGGTGCCGCTCCTTGTCGTTCTCGCCATTCCGCTCTTCATCTCGATTCCGACGCTCTATCCGTGGCCGCATCATGCGGCCGCGATCAAGCCCGGCGTGCTGTCCTATTATCTGAACATACCGTCGTTCATCGTGCGCACGCTGCTGGCCCTGCTCGGCTGGTCGGCACTGGCGGTGTTTCTGCCGCGGCTCAACGGACGGTCCGGCCGGTTTCTCGCCGCGCACGGTCTGGTGTTCCATGCATTGATCATCTCGTTCGTCTCGATCGACTGGTACTTGTCGCTCGAGGCGCCGTTCACCTCCTCGTCGTTCGGCGCCAGCGTCGCCGTGTCGGCGCTGGTCGGCGCGCTCGCCTTTACCGCGCTGCTCGCGCCGACCTCCGACGACGATCCCGCCATCGGCGACATCGGCGGGCTTCTGCTCGCGACCGTTCTCGGCATCACCTATATCGATTTCATGGCCGTGCTGGTGATCTGGTACGGCGACCTGCCGCATGAAGAAATCTGGTTCGTCGAACGCGATCGCTGGCCGTGGGACGTCGTCGCGGCCGCGGCCTTCGTCCTGGCTTCTGTCATTCCCGTTCTCGCCCTTCTTCTGGCGAAGGTCCGCAATGCGCGGCGTCCGCTCCGCGGCGTCGGCGCTTGCACTCTGATCGGCCTTGCCTGTTACGACGCCTATCTGATCGCGCCCGCGGCAGGCTGGCGCGCGCTCGCTACCGCGCTCCTTGCCGTCGCCGGCATCGGGCTCGCGCTGCTCGGCCTGTTCATGAGCGGCATGACCACGCTCGTTCCACGCCGGGAGGCGGCCGATGCCCATTGAAGAACACATCCCCTATGTGCCGGAGCCCGCCGGCGTCGACACGCCCGTCGTGCTGTGGTGCGCCCTCGGTGCTCTATTCTTGGTGTTCGGCGCCATCGGCGGGCTCTACGCCGTTTACGACTACGACGTCCCGATCAAGACGGTGCCGCTGCCGAAGGAATTTCCGCAGCCGCGCGTGGTCGCCGGTGAAGCCGACACCGCGGAATTGCACCGGCTCGCCGCGGCGCAAAGCCGGCGTCTGGATACTTGGCGCTGGGCCAACGATGGGCACACGCTCGTGCAAATTCCGATCGAGCGCGCCATGAAGCTTCTGGTGCAAAAAGGCGGCGATGCCTACGCGCCGCTATCGACGCCGCAAGGCGCGCTCAACTCGCCCACCGCCGGCGCGCAGAACGCGATCACGCCGGCTGCGCCGGCGAATTCCGGCAATCCGCAACCGGAGCAGCAGCCGTGAGATTCGGGCGCGCCATCCTCGCCGTGGTAGCGACCGTTGCGATCGCGCTGGCGGCGCCGCCGGGCCCGGCCTTTGCCAATTTCACGCCCGCGCAGCTCGCCTCGATCGCGGCATCGCCGCCGCCGCACGCGGCGCTGCCGCTTGCGCTCTCGTTCCAGGACGAGAACGGCCGTCCCACCACGATCGAGAGCGCGATCGGCGGAGTGCCGGCCGTGGTGATCTTCGCCGACTACACCTGCCGCACGCTGTGCGGACCGATCGTCGAATTCACCGCCGCGGGCCTTGCCAAAACCGGATTGCGGCCGCGCCTCGATTACCGTCTCGTGGTCATCGGCATCAATCCGCGCGACGGCATTGACAGCGCCCGCGCGATGCGCGCGGCACATATTGCTGCCGGCAATCCGGTCGGCCGCGCCGCCGTCTTCCTGAGCGGCGGCAAGAGCGAGATTCACGCCGCGACGCAAGCGGTCGGGCTGCATTACGCCTACGACGCCGAGCACGATCAGTACGCGCATCCGGCCGCAGCCTATATCGTCGACTCCGCCGGCCGCGTCCGCCGCGTGATGTCGCCGATCGGGCTCGACGGCGGCGATCTGCGGCTCGCCATCATCGACGCGGGACGCGGCGCGGTCGGCGGCCTTGCCGATCAGCTCCACCTTCTCTGCTACGGCTTCGACCCCGCCCAAGGCATCTATACCGAGCGCATCACCACCATGCTCGGCTATGCCGCCGGCGCGACGCTCCTGATCCTCGCCGCCGGCATCTTCGCCATGGTCGCCCGGCAACGGCGGAAGGCGGCGACATGAATATTTCCCAATTCACCACCGAAGCCTCCGATTACGCGGTCAAGGTCGATCACCTGTTCTACCTGGAATCGGTGATTTCCGGGCTCGTCGTGCTTCTGGTCAGCGGCCTGATCGTCGTCTTTTTCGCGCTGTATTACCGCGGCTCCCCCACGCCGCGCGGCCTGTTGCCCGAGCGCAAGAGCCGCGAGATCGAAATCGGCTGGACGGCGGTGACATTGTTCAGCTTCCTCTTCCTGTTCTGGTGGGCGGCGTCGGACCAGCTCACCGCGCTGGCGCCGCCGAAGCACGCGCTCGAAATCCAGGTCGTCGCCAAGCAATGGATGTGGCGCTTTCAGCATCCGAGCGGCGCGCGCGAGATCGACGAGCTGCATGTGCCGGCGCACACCAATGTCCGGCTGGCGATGACGTCGCAGGACGTCATTCACGACCTTTACCTGCCGGCGCTGCGGTTGAAGCAGGATATCCTGCCCGACCGCTACACTTACGAATGGTTCAACGCCACCAAGACCGGCATCTTCCATTTCACTTGCGCGGAGTTTTGCGGCACCGACCATTCGATCATGGCCGGCTCGCTCGTGATCATGACGCCGGAAGACTATGCGCGCTGGACCGCGGCGCAGCCGGAAGGCGACGACCTCGCCCATCAGGGCAAGGCGCTGTTCCATTCGCTCGGCTGCTCCGGCTGCCACACACCGGGCGCGTCGGTGCACGCCCCCGACCTGCGCGGCGTCTACGGCCATGTGGTGCATCTGAGCGACGGCAGCACGCGGGTCGCCGACGAGGCCTACTTGCGCGACTGCATGCTGCTGCCGGATTCCACGCGCGTCGCCGGCTTTCCGCCGATCATGCCGAATTTCACCCGTGCGGTGAACGAAGGGCAGATCGTCGAACTGATCGCCTACATCAAATCGCTGACCACGGACCGGCAAACGGGGGCGCAGGATCAATCGCCGCGAGGCTCGCCATGACCGATGTGACACTGCCATTCGTGCCCCCGCTCGAGGCCGCCGGCGAGAGTTATCTCGACGAGGGTCACACCATCCTGTCGTGGCTGACCTCGACCGACCACAAGCGCATCGCCATCCTCTACGCGCTGTCGATCACCGTGTTCTTCTTCATCGGCGGCGTCGCCATCGGCCTGGTGCGGCTCGAACTGATCAGCCCGACCGGCTTGTTCCTGACCTCCGACGAATACAACCGCCTGTTCACCATCCACGGCATCATCATGGTCTGGTTCTTTCTGGTGCCGTCGATCCCGGCGACCATGGGCAATTTCATCTTGCCGATGATGATCGGCGCGCCCGACGTGGCGTTCCCGCGGCTCAATCTGATGTCGTGGTATCTCTATGTCGGCGGCGCCGCCTTCACCGTCTATGTGCTGTTTTCCGGCGGCGTCGATACCGGCTGGACGTTCTATCCGCCGTTCTCGTCGGATTATTCGCATTCCAACGTGATTGCGGCCGCCGCCGGCGTCTTCATCGTCGGCTTCTCCTCGATCGCCACCGGCGTGAACTTCCTCGCCACCATTCACATGCTGCGCTGCCCCGGCATGACCTGGTTCCGGCTGCCGTTGTTTGCCTGGGCGATGTACGTCGTCAGCATGGTGATGGTGCTGGCGACGCCGGTGCTGGCGATGTCGCTGTTGCTCATTTCGGCGCAGCGCTATTTCGGCCTGCCGATCTTCGATCCGAATGCCGGCGGCGACCCTTTGCTGTTCCAGCATCTGTTCTGGTTTTACAGCCACCCCGCCGTCTACATCATGATCCTGCCGGCGATGGGCGTGGTGTCGGAAGTGTTCGCCTGCTTCGCGCGGCGCCGCGTCTTCGGCTACACCTTCATGGTGTATGCGATGATCATGATCGGCGTGGTCGGCTTCATGGTCTGGGGCCATCACATGTTTGTCGCCGGACAGTCGCCGCTGGCGAATCTCGTCTTCTCGTTCTTGTCGTTCATCGTCGCCGTGCCGTCTGCGATCAAAGTGTTCAACTGGACCGGAACCTTATTTCGCGCGCACATCGGCTTTGAAGCGCCGATGATCTACGCGCTCGGCTTTCTCGGCCTGTTCACCATCGGCGGCCTGACCGGGCTGTTCCTCGCCTCGGTGCCGATCGATATCGCCACCACCGACTCCTATTTCGTCGTCGCGCATTTCCACACCATCATGGTCGGCGGCTCGGTGTCGGCGTTCATGGCCGGCATTCATTATTGGTGGCCGAAAGTAACGGGCAAGCTCTACAACGAGTTCTGGGCGCAATTCGCCGCCATCACCATGTTTCTCGGCTTCAACGTGACGTTCCTGCCGCAGTTCGTGATGGGCTGGCTCGGCATGCCGCGCCGCTACCATTATTATCCCGACGTTTTTCAGATCTGGCACGTGCTCTCCAGCGGCGGCGCCGTGATCCTGGCGGTGGCTTATCTGATGCCACTCGTTTACCTGACCTGGTCGCTGCTTTACGGCGAGCAGGCCGGCGACAATCCCTGGCATGCGACCGGCCTGGAGTGGCAGACGCCATCGCCGCCGCCGAAGACCAATTTCCTGCGGCCGCCGCGCATCGACACCAATCCTTACGAATATCACGACTTCGGCCGCGCCGAGGAGACCGGCGACGAAGGGCGCGCCGAGCCGCAAGGGGAAGCATCATGAGCGACTTGGCCGGCGCATTGCGGGAGCCCTGGCCCGATCTGCAGCTGCAGCGCGCGGGTGTCGGGCTCGGCATGTGGATATTCCTGGCGAGCGAAGTGCTGTTCTTCGCCGCGCTGTTCTGCGGCTATGCGGTTTATCGCAGCTTCAACGCCGGGGCGTTTCGCATCGCTGGCGAGCACACCGAGATCGTCTACGGCTCGATCAATACCGTGCTGCTGTTGACCTCGAGCCTGACCATGACGGTTGCACTGCGCGCGGCCACGGCGCAATTGCGCAAGCTGACCTTGTATTGCCTCGCCGCGACCGCGGCGCTCGGCGTGGCGTTTCTCGTTTGCAAGGGGCTGGAATATCACGAAGACCTGAAAGAGCACTTGTTCCCCGGCCCGCACTTTCCGCTGTCGCCGCCGGCGACGCAAATATTCTGGGGCTTTTATTGGATCATGACCGGAATTCATGCCGTGCACCTGACCGGCGGCATAGCGGTGGTGCTGGTCGTATTCACTTTGTTCAAGCGGCGCGTCATCCCGGTGCAAGGCTCGATCATGGAGGGCGTGGCCATCTATTGGCACTTCGTCGATTCGGTCTGGCTCGTGCTCTATCCCCTGCTCTATTTGGTGGGCCGCTCATGAGTCAAAGCGACACCGGCGATCGGCGACGCGATTCCGCGGCCGCGTGGCGGCTATGGAAAGGTCCCGGCCTGACCTGGCTGGCGCTCGTTGCGCTGTTCGCAGTCAGCCTCGGCTCGGCCTATCTGCCGCTCGGCGCCGGCAACGTGGCGACCAATCTGGTCATTGCCGCCGTCATGATAGCGCTTCTGGTGACCTTCCTGATGGATCTGAAAAATGCGCAAACGATCATCCGGATCGTTGCCGCGTCCGGATTGCTATGGACCGTTTTCATGTTCGCGCTGACCTTCAACGACTACCTGTCCCGGCATTATTGAAAGCATTCGTTTCCTCATGACTCAGTCGCGCAGCAAACGAAGCGGTAAAGCGCAGCCGCACGACCGTACCGCGAAGTCGGCCAACCGTTCCGGCCACGGCGCCAGCATCACCGAGCGCGAAGTGGAGGACATCGAGGAGCTTTCCAGTCCGCGCACGCCGGTCATCTATGAGATCGTGTCCCGCCAGGGCGACGAGGAAATGGCGCGTCCGGCGGTCTCGCTGTGGTGGTCGGGGGTCGCCGCCGGCATGTCGCTGAGCTTCTCGCTATTGGCGCAAGCCATTCTGCAATCGCATCTGCCCGACGCGCCATGGCGTCCGCTGGTCGCCGATCTCGGCTATTCCGTGGGCTTCGTCATGGTGGTGCTATCGCGCCAGCAGCTCTTCACCGAAACCACCGTGACGGCGGTGCTGCCGGTGATGGCGGAATTCACCGGAAGCAATCTCGTCAAGCTCGGCCGCATGTGGGGCGTCGTGCTCGTTGCGAATTTTGCCGGCACGCTGTTTGCCGCGCTGTTCTGCACCTTCACGCCGGTGCTGACGCCGGAGCTTTACCACGCCATGCTGGACATCAGCCGTCACCTGCTCGGTCACGGCTTTGCCGAGACGTTCTTCCGTGCGGTGGCCGCGGGATTTCTCATCGCCGCCATGGTGTGGCTCATTCCCGGCGCCGAGACCGCGCAGTTTTACGTTATCGTGCTGATGACCTATCTGATCTCGGCCGGCAGCTTCATGCACATCATCGCCGGAAGCGTCGAGGCTTTTCTGCTGGTGCTCAATGGCCAGCTGTCCTTCCCTGCGATGCTGACGCAATTCGTCACCCCGGTGCTGGCCGGCAATATCGTCGGCGGCACCGCCCTGTTCGCGCTGATCGCCTACGCGCAGGTGATGAAGGAAATATAAGCCGGACTAAGCCGCTTTCTCTTCCCGCACCGGCAGCTTGTTGCCGTGAATGAGATCGTGGATGGCGGAAAGCTTCTCGATGACCGGCGGCGAAAGAATGAACGGATAGACATCGAGCAGTCCCATGGTCCGGTTGAGACTGTTGAGCGCGTTGCTCAGGGGAATCCAGGTCTCGATCAAAGGCGACGGGTCGCGCACGGTGTAGGGATCGAAATCGACCTGGGCATCGAGTTCGCCCGGCCGCGCCAGCCGCGGATGCACATACATGCCGAAGGCGCGCGCCATTTCCAGCGTATCGACGATGTGCAGGTAATGCGCCCAGGTTTCGGCAAAGTCTTCCCACGGGTGCGACGTGGCATAGGCGCTGATGAAGTTGCGCTGCCAATCCGACGGCGCGCCGTTGGCATAATAGGCCTGCAGCGCTGCGCCATAATCCACTCTCTCGTCGCCGAAAATCTTGCGGCAATCCTCGACGAGACCCCCGTCGCGCACCAGCAAGTCCCAGAAATAGTGGCCGACCTCATGCCGGAAATGTCCGACCAGCGTCCGGTACGGCTCGTGCATGATGGTGCGCCGCTTCTCGCGCTCGGCATCGTCGGCCTCTTCGAGCGCCAGCGTGATCAGACCGTTGTCGTGACCGGTCATCACCCGCGGGCCGTCGACGTGCGGCGGGCTTGCCAGGAAATCGAAAGCCAAGCGCGTGCGGCCATCCGGACCATTTCCATGGAGCGGCAGATTGAGCTTCATCAGCGTGTAGAACAGCCGATGCTTGGCGCCCTCGATCTTTTGCCAAGCGGCCAAATTGGCCGGGATGCCGGTGTCGGGGATCGTGCGATTGTGCCGGCACGCCGCGCAGTAAGCGTCCGGCGCACCAGCCTCGATCATCCAGTTGCAGACGTTGAAAGCGGCATTGGCGCAGAAGCGATAGAAAGTCTTGTCCACCGCCAGCGCGCGCCAAAGGTCGCCTTGCGGCTCCAGCGCCGACAGGTTCATGATCTCGGAAATGAAGCCGAGCCGGTGCCCGCATTTCTCGCACACGGTATTCTCGAAGTAGAGCAATTGCTCGCAATATTGGCATTTGAAGAGCTTCATGGGATGCCCGCTGTTGTGACGCTTCCGGGGCGACGGAACATATTGCCCTAAATGACGCGCACAGGCGCGAATCGTTCCTGCCTTTTGGGCAAGCTTACGCCAGTCGAGCCAATCAATCTTCCACGATCCTGGACGGTCATTTTCGCGCGACAGCGCCGACACAGGTGCAGGTGGGATGCAAGCGGGATGCAGGTGGGATCCTGGCGCCGCCGGCAAGCGAAGGCGGCCACTGCCGATCCGCATCGCGAGCCCACGCTCCGCCCCGGTAGCCGCCAAGGAAGATTTGCGCGCGGTTCCGCTTCGCCGCGGAAAAATTATTTCGCGCCGCGACGGAGCAAAATTGCGAGCCAAACGTTAGAAATCAATCAATAACCCCTTCCGGAGTTTCTCGCTATGAAGAAGACGTTAATCGCTTTGACTGCGGCTGGACTGTTCGCCTCCACGGCGGCTTTTGCCCAACCGATGGCCGCGGGCGGCGGGCAATTGCTCACCAGCGTGCCGTCATCGAGCCTGACGGTGACAGACTGGTACAAACAGGATGTCTACGATCAGCAGAACAACAAGATCGGCGAGATCATGGATGTCCTCGTCAACAAGGGCGGACAGGTCGAAGCCGCCATCGTCGGCGTCGGCGGCTTCCTCGGCGCCGGCGAGAAGGACGTCGCGGTCAGCTTCAACTCCATCAAACAGACCATGAAGAACGACAAGGTCTATCTGACGATGGATACGACCAAGGACGCACTCAAGAAAGCGCCGGGTTTCAAATACGACAGCAACAAGACCACCTGGGTGCGCGACACGTCGAGCAAGTAAGGCGCCGCGCGCGCATTGGCAGAGCCCCGGCATTGGCCGGGGCTTTGCCGCCGTCAAATCAGCGGTCGCTGCGGAATATCCTCGTCGAAGAACTGCCCGACGCGTTCGAACACGTGCGGATAGGTCAGCGTCAGCGTGCCGTTTTTGCTGGTGAACATGCCCATGCGCCGGAGCTTCGCCAAGGTCTTGTTGGTATGAACGAGCGACAGGCCGAGCGCATCGGCGAGGTGCTGCTGGGTCAGCGGAAAATCGAAACTATCGTCGACGACAAGGCCCAACACCTTGGCCCGCTTGTAGAGCCCAACGATGAGCGCGGCAACGCGCTCGGCGGCGCTGCGCCTGCCGACGCTGGTAAGGTTTTCATCGACGATGCTTTCCTCGCGCGCGCCGAGCCACGTCACATCGAAGGCGAGATCCGGCATGGTGCCGAACAACGCCCAGACGTCGCGCCGCGGCAGCATGCAGATCTGCACATCGGTCAGCGCCTCGATGCCGTGCTGCGCCGCATCGAACATTGCCGCCTGCAAGCCGAGCAGGTCTCCCGGCAACAAAAAGTTCAGGATCTGCCGGCGGCCATCCGGCAACGTCTTGAAGCGGAACGCCCAGCCGGAATAGAGCGTATAGAGTTGCGGAGCGTCCTCGCCGGCGCGAATGATCTCGGCGCCCGCGGACAGCTTTATGTGCTGCTTTTTCAAATCGTCGATAGTGGCCAGCTCTTCCGGTGTAATCGGCTTGAACAATCCACATTCACGCAACGCGCATTGGTAGCAGGTGAGTTGCATTCGAAAGGCCTCAAAAGCAGACTTGACGCATAAGTTCGGCGCCTGGAGCAAAAGCTAAGCCATTGTAAAAACTGCGGATCTCTTTGCGATTTCGCCCCTTATGAAAACGCGCCCAATCCGGAGAAGTTCCACACGGCGGGCATGCGCGTTGCGTCCTTTGCTGTAGGCGGATTCGAATCGCCTAAGGTAAGGTCCGGCATCTCCGCCAGGGCGCCCAAGCTTGGGGCCATTGCGGAGCTTCACTTCCCTCCGGCTGTTCATGCTGCGGATGAGAGCCGATCACACCCAGGCGGGAATTTGACCGAGCCCAAACCCGAGCCAAAGCCGCTGGCTTTGCTGAACCGGAGCCTCGTGGTCACCACGATGCTCGCGGCCCTGATCGTGGCCGCGGCATTCTGGCTTGGCGCGCGCAGCAAGAGCGACGACGCCTGGGTGCGGCACTCGCTCGAGGTGCGGGCGCAATTGACGCATGTATTGAGTCTCGTGCAAAGCGCGGAGACCGGCCAGCGCGGCTATCTGCTGACCGGGCAAGACCTTTATCTGCGACCCTACCAGATGGGACTCGCGCAACTGCCGGACGTGCTCCAGCACACGCAGGATTTGATCGCCGACAACGCCGAGCAGATGAAAAATCTGGCGCAGCTTCGTCAACTGATCAAGGACAAGCTTGCCGAGCTCAGCGCCACGGTCGACGCGTACAAAGCCGGCAACAAGGACGCGGCGCTCGCCATCGTCAATAGCGACAAGGGTCTGCGGCTGATGGAGGAAGTCCGCCGCAGCGTCGACGCCATGCAGGCGGAGGAAGACCGGCTCCTGACGGCGCGCCAAGCGACCGCCGCGCGCACCGGCATGCTGCTGCAGGCCGGCGTCGCCATCGCCTTGCTGCTGATCGGCGGCGTCGGCGTGTTGATTGCCCGCTTCACCCGCGAATCTTTCGCGGCGCTGACCGGGGCGCGTGACCGTCTGGCAGCCGCCAATCGTCAGCTCGTCGAGCAAATGGCCCGCCGCGAAGCGGCTGAAACGCAACTGCGCCAAGCGCAAAAGATGGAGGCTCTCGGCCAGCTCACCGGGGGCATCGCCCATGACTTTAACAATATGCTGGGCGTCATCGTGGGCGCGCTCGATCTGATCAAGCGCCGCATCGCCAAAGCCGATTACGCGGTGGAGCGCTTTCTAGACGCCGCAACCATCGCCAGCGAGCGCGCCGCCACGCTCACGCAACGGCTCCTGGCCTTCGCGCGCCAGCAGCCATTGTCGCCACAGCCGCTCGATGGCAACAAGATGATCGGCGCCATGTCGGACCTGCTGCATTCGACCTTGGGCGAGCACATCCAGATCGAAACCGTGACCGCCGCCGGGCTGTGGACCATGCAGGCCGACTCGCAGCAGCTCGAAAACGCGATCCTCAACGTCGCGATCAACGCCCGCGACGCCATGCCGGACGGCGGCAAGCTGACGATCGAAACCGCCAACGCCCATCTCGACGACGCCTATTGCGCACAAAACCCGGAAGTGCAGCCCGGTCAATTCGTGATGATCGCAATAACCGACACGGGCATCGGCATGCCTTCCGATGTTGCCGCGCGCGTCTTCGACCCGTTCTTCACGACCAAGCCCACCGGCAAAGGCACGGGACTCGGCATGAGCCAAGTCCACGGCTTCGTCAAACAGTCGAACGGACACGTCAAGGTCTATAGCGAACCCGGCTCCGGCACCACGGTGAAGATCTATCTGCCCAGGCTGATCGCCGAAGCCATGGATATCAAGCGTGCGGCGCTCGCCCCGATGCGCACCGGCAACCGCAGCGAAATCATCCTGGTGGTCGAGGACGACCCGCTGATGCGGCGGCTGGCGAGCGAAGCGCTGCACGAGCTCGGTTACACCGTATTCGACTGCGACAGCGCCACCGACGCGCTAGCGACGCTCGATCGCGTAACCGACGTGAAGCTTCTGTTCACCGACGTGGTGATGCCGGAGATCAACGGCAAAAAGCTCGCCGACGAGGCGCTGCGCCGACGACCCGCGTTGAAGGTTTTGTTCACCACCGGCTACACCGCCAACGCCGTGGTGCACGGCGGCGTGCTCGACTCCGGCGTCAACTTCATCGCCAAGCCGTTTACGCTCGATCAGCTCGCCGCCAAGGTGCGCGCGGTGCTGGACGCTTAGCCAAAAGCTTCAAGCGCTCGCCACCGAACGCGGCGCTTCGGCGGCCGCTTCGGCCGCGTGCCCGGCGCCGAGCAGAAAGACCTTCTGCAGCATATTGCGTTCGATGGGCTTTTGCAGGATCGGCACGCCGGAAAAGCGGCCGTCGACGCTGTCGGCGTCATAGCCGGTGACGAACACGAACGGCACCCCGCGTTTGCTCAAGATCTCGGCGACCGTGTAGACCATGCCGTCGCCGAGGTTGATGTCGAGCACGGCGGCGTCAAACTGGCCGTCCCGCGACGCGGCCAAAGCCTCGGACGCCGTGCTAATGGGACCAATCACCTGGAAGCCGAACTCGGCAAGCGTATCCTGGATCATCATGGCGACGAGCGCCTCGTCCTCGACCAGGAGCACACGCGGCTTGTCGTGACCGTTCAAGCCGATAACGGCGCCGTTGGCTTGACCGCCGTCGCGCAAGGCATGCAGCGTCCGCGACTTGGTCAGCTCGCTGCGCGGTATCGAGAATGCGCAACGTAGTCCTTTCGGATTCCAGTCGAAGGCCGCCTTGCCGCCGAGCTGCTGCTCGATGCTGGCGACGATGACCTTGAGACCAAAACTGCGCGACGACGGTTCGGCTATGGCCGGGCCGCCGCTTTCAGCCCAATTCAGCGTCAAAGCGTCGCCCAGCAATTCCCAATCGAGCGCGATCTTGCCGCCCGGCGACGACAAGGCGCCGTATTTGGCGGCGTTGGTGGCAAGCTCATGCAGCGCCAGCGCCAGTCCCTGCGCGGTCGCCGGCTGCAACGAAATATCGGGTCCGCGGATGCTGATCTTGTCGCCGGCGCCATAGGGCGCGAGTTCCTCTGTTACCAGCGTCGCCAGATCGGCACCGTGCCAGCGCGAATCCGATAGAAGCGTATGCGCGCGGGCCAGCGCCTTGATCCGGCCCTCGATGGCCTGCACGTAATCGTCGACGTTTTTCGCGCGGGTGAGCCGGATGATCGATTGAATCACCGCAAGCGCGTTGCGAGCCCGATGATCGACCTCGCGCGCCAGCAGCACCTGGCGCTCCTCGGCCTCCTTGCGCTTGGAAATATCGATGGCGGTGCCGATCACGCGGGTGCAATTTCCCTCGGCGTCGAAAACGGCGCGGCCCTTGGCCGCGACCCAGCGAACGACGCCGTCTTCCTTGCCGACGGTGCGGTACTCGACGTCGTAGAGCGCGCGTTTTTGCGGATCGCAGGCGGCCTCGAAGGCGGCGCTGATCGCATCCTTTTCGTCGGGATGCACGCCGGCATAGAAATCCGCCATGCTCACCGGCACGTCAGGCGAAATGCCGAACATGGCCTTGACCCGCGGCGGCCAGAACAGCGTGCCGGTGACATTGTCGACGTCCCATAAGCCGATTTCGGCGGCGTCCGTCGCCAGCCGCAATTGCTGCTCGCTCTCGAGCAAGCGGGCATTGGACGCCTGCAGTTCGGCGGTGCGCTCGGCGACGTGACGCTCGAGCGTGGAGTTGAGCTGCTCAAGCTCGCGCGTCTTGCGGAACAATTCGGCGAACACCCGCACCTTGGCGCGCAGGACTTCCGGCACCACCGGCACCGGCACGTAATCGACCGCGCCCATCTCGTAACCGCGCAGCCGATCGACGTCGGTCAGATGAATGGCCGAGATAAAAATGATCGCCGTCTTGCGAAACCGCGGATGCTCGCGGATCATCGCCGCGAGTTGAAAGCCGTCGAGCTCCGGCATGCAGACGTCGATCAAAACGACAGCCACGTCGTTTTTGAGCAGAAATTGCAGCGCCTCGCGCGCCGAGGCGGTCTTGACCAGATTTTCATCGAGATCGCCGAGGATCACCTCGTAGGCCAAAAGCTTGTCCGGCTGATCATCGACCAGCAGAACGTTGACTTTCTCGGTCGGCACGGTCGTGCTCATTCTTGCTCCGCCTAGCGGTGCAGCCACATCCGCAGCGCGGACAAGAGCTGTTCGGTGTTGACCGGCTTGGCGAGGTAATCCGACGCCCCCGCTTGCAGGCATTTCTCGCGATCGCCCTTCATCGCCTTGGCGGTCAAGGCGATGATCGGCAGCCGGCGATATTCCTTGTTGTGGCGAATTTTCTCGATGGTCTGATAACCGTCCATTTCAGGCATCATGATGTCCATGAGCACGATGGCGAGCGCCGGCGTCTCCTCGATGATCTGGATCGCTTCGGCGCCGGTCGTCGCGGTGAGCACGTTCATGCCGCGGCGTTCCAGCGCGCTCGACAGCGCGAAGATATTGCGCGGATCGTCGTCGACCAGGAGCACGGTACGGCCGACCAGATCCTCATCGGAACTGTTGAGCCGCTCCAGCATGTGCTGCTTCTCGGGCGGCAGGTCGGTAATCACGCGGTGCAGGAACAGCGCCGTCTCGTTGAGCAGCCGCTCCGGCGATTCGACGCCCTTGACCACGATGCTGCGCGCCATGGTGTGCAGCTGCGCATCCTCCTCGGCCGACAGTTCGCGGCCGGTGAAGACCACGACCGGAATGTCGGCGAGGCCAGCGTCGGCGCGCATGCGCTCGAGCACCTCGAAGCCCGACATGTCCGGCAGCCGCAGGTCGAGCACCACGCAATCGGCGGGGTGCTGCTGCAGCGCGTTCAGGGCCTCGCTGCCGGTCGCGGCATTGGCGATCTCGATGTCATCGTGACCGAGCAGCTCGCGAATGCTCATCTGCTCCGTCGCGTTGTCCTCGACGATCAGGAGGCGCTTCTTGCGCGGCTCGGCAAACTCCTTGATGCGCGAGAGCGCCTCGTCAATGCCTTCGCGCGTGGTCGGCTTGTTGACGAAGGCGAAGGCGCCACGGGCGAGCCCGTGCTGGCGATCCTCGTCGAGCGAGACGATCTGTACCGGGATGTGCCGCGTGAGCGGATTCTGCTTGAGCTGACTGAGCACGTTCCAGCCCAGCATGTCGGGCAGGAAGACGTCGAGCGAAACCGCCGTCGGCTGATATTGCTTGGCGAGGTTGAGCGCGTCGTCGCCGCGCATCGCCAACAGCGCCTTGAATCCCTTGTCGCGGGCGAGATCGACCAGGATGCGCGCATAATGCGGATCGTCCTCGACGATCAGCAGAATGGCGTCGCCGGCCCGGATATCCATGCGATCGTCGGGGATCGGCTCGATGGTGCGCTCGGGCGTAATATGGAATCCCACCTGATGCTGCGTTGACGGGGCCGCCGCGGCCGCCGTTGCGCCGGACTGGATCGCAGCGCTCGGACCGACATATTTGATCGGCAAATACAGCGTGAAGGTCGAGCCGGCGCTCGGCGCGCTGCGTAGATGGATTTCGCCGCCGAGGAGGCTCGCCAACTCGCGACTGATGGCAAGGCCGAGACCGGTGCCGCCGTATTTGCGGCTGGTCGAGGCGTCGGCCTGCTGGAAGGCTTCGAAGATGATCTTCTGCTTCTCTTGCGGAATACCGATGCCGGTGTCGCTGACTTCGAAGGCGACGACACTCGTGGCCTGCCCGAGCACCGGATGATCGGCGCTCCAGCCGCCGACCGCGGCATTGACGTTGAGCCGCACGCCGCCCTGGGCGGTAAACTTGAACGCGTTCGACAGCAGGTTCTTGAGCACCTGCTGCAGCCGCTTGGTGTCGGTGGTGATGCTGCGGCCCAGATTCGGATCGACGTGCACCTCAAACGACAATTGCCGGGTTTCGGCCTCGTGCCGGAACGGCCGCGCCACCATGTCGAGGAGGTTCGAGAAGAACACCTCCTCGGCGTCGACCGTCACCGTGCCGGACTCGATCTTCGACAGGTCGAGAATGTCGCTGATCAGGTTGAGCAGATCGGTGCCGGCGCCGTGAATGGTCTTGGCGAACTCGACCTGCTTCGGCGTCAGATTGCCTTCCGGATTGTCGGTGAGCTGCTGGCCCAAGATCAGGATCGAATTGAGCGGCGTGCGCAGCTCGTGCGACATGTTGGCGAGGAATTCCGACTTGTATTTCGACGTCAGCGCCAGCTCCGTCGCCTTCTCTTCCAGCGCCCGGCGGGCTTGCTCGATTTCCTGGTTCTTGCGCTCCACTTCGACGTTGCGCTCGGCGAGCTGCTGCGCCTTCTGCTCGAGCTGCTCGTTGGTCTGCTGCAATTCCCTTTGCTGCGCCTGCAACTCGCCGGCGAGCTGCTGCGACTGCTTGAGCAGGCCTTCGGTCTGCATCGTCGCCTCGATCGAATTGAGCACGATGCCGATCGAGGTGGTGAGCTGCTCGAGGAACATGGTTTGCAGCGCGGTGAACTCATGCATCGAGGCAAGCTCGATCACCGCCTTGACCTGGTTCTCGAACAGCACCGGCAGCACGATGTTGTTGCGCGGGGCGACCTTCAGCAGCGCCGATGAAATCGGCACTGTATTGTCCGGTATGTCGGTGATCAGCATGCGCCGCTTGTCGAGCGCGCATTGACCGATCAACCCATGGCCGAGCTCCAAGGCCTGCGGATGCCCGTTGGCGCCGTCGTCGGCATAGGCCGAAAGCAGTTTGAGCCTGCTTTGCTTCTCCTCGTCCTCCATCTGATAGATGACGCCCTGATGGGCGTTGACCAAGGGAGTGAGCTCCGACAGCAGCAGGCGGCCCACCGTGGTGAGATCGCGCTGGCCCTGCAGCATGTTGGTGAATTTCGCGAGGTTGGTCTTCAGCCAGTCCTGCTCGGTGTTGCGGTCGGTGGTGAGCCGCAAATTGTCGATCATGGTGTTGATGTTGTCTTTCAGCTCGGCCACCTCGCCGCGCGCGTCCACCTGAATCGAGCGCGTCAGGTCGCCCTTGGTCACCGCGGTCGCGACCTCGGCGATGGCGCGCACCTGCGTCGTCAGATTGGCGGCAAGCAGATTGACGTTGCCGGTGAGGTCCTTCCAGGTGCCGGCGGCGCCGGGCACGTTGGCCTGCCCGCCAAGGCGGCCTTCGACGCCGACTTCGCGCGCCACGGTCGTCACCTGGTCGGCAAAGGTGGCGAGCGTATCGATCATGTTGTTGATGGTTTCGGCCAGAGCCGCGACCTCGCCTTTCGACTTCACGACGAGGTTCTGGCGCAGATCGCCGTTGGCGACCGCGGTCACCACTTTGACGATGCCGCGCACCTGCTCGGTCAGGTTCGCCGCCATGACGTTGACGGTATCGGTGAGGTCTTTCCAGGTGCCGGCGACGCCGGGCACCTGCGCCTGACCGCCGAGCAGGCCCTCGGTGCCGACCTCGCGGGCGACGCGGGTGACTTCCGAGGCGAAGCCGTTGAGCTGGTCCACCATGGTGTTGATGGTGTTTTTCAGCTCCAGAATTTCGCCCTTCACGTCGACGGTGATCTTGCGGCTCAAGTCGCCGCGCGCCACCGCGGTCGTCACTTCGGCGATGTTGCGCACCTGCGTGGTGAGGTTCGCGGCGAGAAGGTTCACGTTGTCGGTCAAATCCTTCCAGGTGCCGGCGACGCCCGGCACCACCGCCTGACCGCCGAGGCGGCCGTCGGTGCCGACCTCGCGGGCGACGCGCGTCACTTCGGCGGCGAACGAGCGCAGCTGCTCGACCATGGTGTTGAGCGTGTCTTTAAGGAGCAGCATCTCGCCGCGCACGTCGACCGTGATCTTCTTCGACAGGTCGCCGCCGGCGATCGCGGTCGCGACCTCGGCGATGTTGCGCACCTGCGCGGTCAGGTTCGAGGCCATGAAGTTGACGTTGTCCGTCAAATCCTTCCAGGTGCCGGCGACGCCCGGCACTTGCGCCTGGCCGCCGAGCTTGCCTTCGGTGCCGACCTCGCGGGCGACGCGGGTGACTTCCGAGGCAAAGGCGTTGAGCTGATCCACCATGGTGTTGATGGTGTTTTTCAGCTCCAGAATTTCGCCTTTCACGTCGACGGTGATCTTGCGGCCCAAGTCGCCGCGGGCCACCGCGGTGGTGACCTCGGCGATGTTGCGGACCTGCGCGGTCAGATTGCCGGCCATCGAGTTGACGCTGTCGGTCAAGTCCTTCCAGGTGCCGGCGACGCCCGGCACGTTGGCCTGGCCGCCAAGGCGGCCTTCGGTGCCGACTTCGCGGGCAACGCGCGTCACCTCGCCGGCGAACCGGTTGAGCTGATCCACCATGGTGTTCAGCGTTTCCTTCAGCTGAAGGATCTCGCCGCGCACGTCGACCGTGATCTTGCGGCTTAGGTCGCCGCCGGCGATGGCGGTCGCCACTTCGGCGATGTTGCGGACCTGGCCGGTGAGGTTCGAGGCCATCGAGTTCACCGAGTCGGTCAAGTCCTTCCAGGTGCCGCCGACGCCCGGCACGTTGGCCTGGCCGCCGAGCTTGCCTTCGGTGCCGACCTCGCGCGCCACGCGCGTGACTTCCGCGGCAAAGGCGTTGAGCTGGTCGACCATGGTGTTGAGCGTGTCTTTCAGCTCGAGAATTTCGCCGCGCACGTCGACCGTGATCTTGCGGCTCAAGTCGCCGCGCGCCACGGCGGTGGCGACTTCGGCGATGTTGCGCACCTGCCCCGTCAGGTTCGAGGCCATCGAGTTGACCGAGTCGGTCAGGTCCTTCCAGGTGCCGGCCACGCCACGCACCAAAGCCTGGCCACCGAGTTTGCCTTCGGTGCCGACCTCGCGGGCGACGCGCGTCACCTCGCCGGCAAAGGCGTTGAGCTGGTCCACCATCGTATTGATGGTGTCCTTCAATTCGGCGATTTCGCCGCGCACGTCGACGGTGATCTTCTTCGACAGGTCGCCGTTGGCGATTGCCGTTGACACTTCGGCGATGTTGCGGACTTGCGCCGTCAGATTCGACGCCATCGAGTTCACGGAATCGGTCAGGTCCTTCCAGGTGCCAGCGACGCCGAGCACGTTGGCCTGACCGCCGAGGCGGCCGTCGGTGCCGACCTCGCGGGCGACGCGCGTCACTTCGCCGGCAAAAGCGTTGAGCTGGTCCACCATCGTATTGATGGTTTCCTTCAGCTGCAGGATCTCGCCGGAGACATTGACCGTGATCTTCTTCGACAGGTCGCCGCCGGCGATCGCGGTGGCCACGTCGGCGATATTGCGGACCTGCGCGGTGAGGTTGCCCGCCATGAAGTTGACGCTGTCGGTCAAATCCTTCCAGGTGCCGGCGACGCCCGGCACCTGGGCCTGGCCGCCGAGCTTGCCTTCGGTGCCGACCTCGCGGGCGACGCGGGTGACTTCCGAGGCGAAGCCGTTGAGCTGGTCCACCATCGTGTTGATGGTGTCCTTGAGCTCGAGGATTTCACCGCGCACGTCGACCGTGATCTTGCGCGACAAGTCGCCGCGCGCCACGGCGGTGGTGACATGCGCGATGTTGCGAACCTGGTCGGTGAGATTGCCGCACATGGCGTTCACCGAGTCGGTCAGGTCCTTCCAGGTGCCGGCGACGCCTGGCACGATGGCCTGACCGCCGAGCTTGCCGTCGGTGCCGACCTCGCGCGCCACGCGGGTGACTTCCGAAGCGAACGAGCGCAACTGATCGACCATCGTATTGATGGCTTCCTTGAGCTGCAGAATCTCGCCGCGTACGTCGACGGTGATCTTCTTCGACAAGTCGCCGTTGGCGACCGCGATGGTCACCTCGGCGATGTTGCGGACCTGCGCGGTGAGGTTCGACGCCATCGAGTTGACGCTCTCGGTGAGGTCCTTCCACACGCCGGTCACGCCGCCGACCTGCGCCTGGCCGCCGAGCTTGCCTTCGGTGCCGACCTCGCGGGCGACGCGCGTCACCTCGGAGGTGAACACGTTGAGCTGCTCGATCATGGTGTTGACGATCTCGGCGGAGCGCAGGAACTCGCCCTTCAGCGGGCGGCCGTCGACGTCGAGCTGGACGGTCTGCAACAGATCGCCTTGCGCCACTGCGGCGATGGCGCGCGTCACCTCGGTGGTCGGCCACAGCAGATCGTCGATCAGCGAATTGACGGAGGCTTCCATCTCGCCCCAGGCGCCGTCGGAAATCCCGAGCCGGACGCGCTGGCGGGTGCGGCCCTCGCGCCCGACCACCTGCCCGACCCGCTCCAGCTGCTTGGCCATGCGCTGGTTGGTGGCGACGATGTCATTGAAGGTGTCGGCGATCTTGCCGAGGATTCCGACGCGGTCGCCGGCCATGCGCACGGAGAAGTCGCCGACCCGCATGGCTTGCAGCGCATAAAGGAGTTCCGTCAGGCCACCGGCATCGATCTGGGCATCGCCGGCATGCTGGCCGGCCCCCGCGGCGGGCGAAAGGGCGGCACCGTTGGCGGAAGCGGAGCCAACAACGTCTTCAGCGGTCTGCATAATTCTCTCCAAAGCCAGCCGTCTTCGGCTGGCGGGTCGGGAAGCGGCAGGAAGCAGGACAGGCGCGACAAAACGCGCCGGACGGGACCGAATCCCGCGGCGAGAAGTTCCTCAGCCGACGTGGAATCCCCCTCACGGTCGGGCCTCAACCTTCTATGCCTTGAGCCCAAACGCGATCCGCCCGGTATGGTTCCGGCAAAAAAGGATTTCGGTAAAAAATTTGTTCGCCGGGCCCCCGATCGCCCTACTCCTGGCTCGCCCTAATCGGCCGACCAGCCCCCGAACCTGGAACAAACGTCAGTATTGCCGCTTATGTCAAAAGACACTTCGGGGCGCGATGGACCTTTTCGGGGGATGTCCGTGACCAGCGAAGCCGTAGCTTGCTACCGGCTCTACGCCGCCAACTGCATCGAACTCGCCGAATATGTTGCCGACGCGGATCGCCGGGTCTTCCTGCTCAATATGGCCAGGGACTGGCTCAGATTGGCTGACCAAGCGGAGCGGAACGGCGCCGCCGGCCAGGATGGGGCATCACGGCCTGCCCACGCCGTCCCGGCACGGCACCTCGGACCACCGGCAGAACGCTAAATCTATTCGAGTTGCCGCCATTCGAGCGAAGCGACGCCGGGTTGCCGGCTCAGCTGTTCGACGGCAAGCGGAATGGCGCTGTCGGGGAAGGCACGAGGCTCGCGCGCATTGATGGTGTAGGTGCGCAGCCGGCCATCCGTCGCCAACCCGACGTCGCGAATTTCGATGCCGCTGCCGGCGAGGCGTTCGCGGATTTCGCTTTCGCCAGGTCCGGATTCGTCGACGGCGACGGTCAGCCGCGTCTGCTGCTGGACCGGCATGATTTCCTCAAACCATTTCAGGGCCCACAACACGAATAGGCCGAGCGCGGTCGCCGCCCAGCCGAGCAGGACCTGGCCGCCGCCGAAGCACAAGCCGATGACGGTGACGTACCAAAGCGTGGCCGCAGTGGTAACGCCGATGACGAGATTGCCGCGGCGCAAGATCGCGCCGCCGCCGATAAAAGAGACGCCGGTCAAAATGCCGAGCGGCAGCCGCATCAGATCGTTCATCACGAAAGAAACGCTGCTGCGCCCGGCCAAGGTGAGCAAATAATTCATTTGCAGCATCGCCACCGCAGGGGCGACACACACCAATATCGTGGTGCGGAGCCCGGCCGCTTTGCCGCGTTCGCCGCGGTTGAAACCGATAATGCCTCCGGCGATCAGCGCGCAAACGAGCCGGATCACCATGTCCGACCGGGTCAATTCGAGCGGCATCGCCGTGCCAAAAAGAGCGCTCGCAAGAAATGAATTCGTCATAACAATAGAAAACGCGGCGGCCGCGCGAAGTTGCAAAGCGCTTTCGGATTCTCGGGCCTGCGGCTATCGTTTGGGATGGCAGAGACCGGGAAATCCGCAGATTCTCAGGATGCCGTTTTCACGCTGCTCGGCGATCCGGCGACTTATGGCGGCGCCGCAGTGCGGCGCTGCGAGACGCATGCCGCGGTGGTGTTTCTGGCCGGCGACCGCGCCATCAAGGTCAAACGCGCGGTGCGCTATCCGTTTCTCGATTATTCGACGCTGGAAAGGCGCGAGCTGGCTTGCCGCGCCGAGCTCGAGGTCAATCGCAAATTCGCGCCGCAACTCTATCGCCGCGTCATGCCGATCACGCGCCAAGCCGACGGCTCGCTTGCCTTGGACGGGACCGGTGAAGCGATCGAGTGGGCGGTCGAGATGAAGCGCTTCGACGAGAACAATACGCTCGACCATCTCGCCGAGCGCGGCGAGTTTGACGATGCGCTGTCCGCCAAGCTCGCCGTGGCGGTCGCCGCCATGCATGAGCGCGCCGAGCCGGTCGAAGCCGCGCCGTGGCTCGCCGCCGTCGCCGGATTCATTGCCGACAACACGGCGGCGTTCCGGGCGCACAGCGCGCTGTTTCCAGAGGATGCGCGCGGCGAACTCGAGCAAAGATCGCGCGCGGCTTTTGCCAAACTGCAGCCTCTCCTCACGGCGCGCGGCGCCGCCGGCCTGGTTCGGCGCGGCCATGGCGACCTTCACCTCGGCAACATCGCGGTTCTCGACGGTGAGCCGGTCGCCTTCGACGCCCTGGAATTCGATCCCGTGATTGCCGAGGGCGACGTCCTCTACGACCTGGCGTTCCTTTTGATGGATCTCGTCGAGCGCGGATTATCGCGCGCCGCCAATATCGTGTTGAACGGATATTTTGTCGCATCGCAGCGCAAGGAGGATTACGACGGCATCGCCGCGTTGGCCTTCTTCATGTCGTTGCGCGCAGCAATCCGCGCCAAAGTCACCGCCGCGCGCCGGGAGCTCGCGGCCGCCGCGGACAAGGACGATCTGGCGCAGGCGGCGAAACGCTATTTCGATCTGGCGCTCACATTGCTTGCACCCGTCAGGCCGAGGATCGTTTGCACCGCCGGGTTATCGGGCACCGGCAAAACGCTGCTGGCGCGCGAGCTCGCCCCCGAGCTCGCGCCGTCCCCCGGCGCGCTGATCTTGCGCTCGGATGTGGAGCGCAAGGCCCATTACGGCGTGGCCGAACATGAACGTCTGCCGGCCGAGGCTTATCGTCCGGAAATTTCAGAAGCGATCTATCGCGCTCTGACCGACAAGGCGGCGCGCGTGGCGCGCGCCGGCCATTCGGTCATCGTCGACGCGGTGTTTGCCGACCCGCAGGAGCGCGCCGCAATCGAAGCCGCAGCCAAGGCGGCCCAAGCCGATTTCCGCGGGCTGTTCCTGGTTGCCGATCTGCCGACGCGGCTTGACCGGGTTTCATCCCGCGGTCCGGATGCATCCGATGCGGACGCCGCGGTCGCGAGGAGCCAGGAAGCGTTTGACCTCGGCGCTATCGGTTGGAGCAAAATCGATGCTTCGGGCACGCCGGACGAGACGCTCGCCAAAGTGCGCGGCGCCGTTTTCGCGAAAGCTTAGGGCATTGACTCAAGAGCCCGACGCAACGGCTAGGAGCGATCTGAATACGGTTCTCGACTCCTTCCGGCGCAGCCCAAGGTCCACTTTCGCGGCGAAACAGACGTGAGCCGGGAGGCAAGACGGCTTAACTTGGTCGAAAATGACCCCAATGCGACATTGCCCCCTATTCCGCCGGCGCAATTCCTCTGATGTAATTGATCTTGCGGTAGTCATATGCCTGGGGGCGGGCAATGCGGCGACGTGATTTCATAAACGGAATTGTTGGAACCATGGCTGCTGGGCCGCTCGCGGCGCGCGCGCAGCAGCCGGTGATGCCAGTGGTTGGGTTCCTGCGCAGCGTGTCCCTTGCCGATGCTGCGGATCTCGTAGCAGCGTTCCGCCAGGGCCTGAAGGAAGCTGGGTTTATCGAAGGCCAAAACGTCGCGATTGAGTTCCGCTCCGCGGAAGGCGATCCAAATAGATTGCCTTCGCTAGTGGCCGAACTAATCAGCCGGCCGGTGGCCGTGATTGTGGGGAATAGTCGCGCAGCGCTGGCAGCCAAAGCCTCAACCACGACGATTCCGATAGTCTTCGCATACGGTGGTGACCCGGTGAGGGACGGTCTGGTGGCCAGCCTCAACCGGCCGGGTGGCAATGTTACGGGGGTTAATTTTTTTGCCGGGGCGTTAGGAACAAAGCGACTTCAACTGCTGCGCCAACTCGTGCCCAAGGGGACAACAATTGCCATGCTGATGAACTCGGGTAGTCCTGAAACCGAGGCGGAGCGAAGAGACGTGCAGGTTGCGGCGCGAACGCTCGGGCAGGAACTCATCATTCTCGATGTCAGCAGCGGCAGGGACATTGAGGCAGCCTTCGCAACGTTCGTCCAACGGGGGGTTGGTGCGCTTCTCGTCGGTTCTGGTCCAATTTTTTTCGCCAAACGGGCACAAATTCTTGCGCTGGTGGCGCGCCATGCGCTGCCAGCTTGCTACGTCCAGAGTGAATACGTCAGGGCCGGTGGTCTGATGAGTTACGGGGCCAGTATTCCTGACGCCTATCGGCAGGCTGGCATCTATGTCGGACGAATTCTCAAGGGCGACAATCCTAGCAACCTGCCCGTGATGCAGGCCACCAAATTTGAGTTCCTGCTCAACCTGAAGGCCGCTAAAACACTCGGCCTCGACGTCCCGCCAACGCTGCTCGCCACTGCCGACGAAGTGATCGAATGAGACGACGGGAATTCATAGCGCTTTTTGGCGGCGCGTTGGCTGCGTTCCCTGTCTCGGCGCATGCGCAACTAACCAATACGCCCGTTCACCGCATTGGCATACTCGCGCAAGATCTCCAGCCAGGATTGCTTGAGGCGTTCCGCGATGAACTCCACAAGCTCGGCTACGTTGAAGGCACGGGCATAAGCATTGAGCTGCGGAATGCAGCCGGACGAAATGACCGGCTTCCGGCGCTAGCACAAGAGCTGCTGCAGCGGAAGGTCGACGTCATCGTCGCCGTAAACACGCCCGCTGCACAGGCTGCCAAGAATGCCACTCGGACCGTTCCCGTCGTCATGATGCGAGTGGCCGACCCTGTAAAGTCAGGGCTTGTCCCTAGCCTCGCTCGGCCAGGTGGGAATGTTACCGGATTAAGTTTCATGCCGGACGCACTTGGGCCAAAGGGGGTCGAGCTGCTGCACGAGATACTTCCCCAGATTACCCACATGGCCGCTCTCTATCAGGGGAATAACGCAGGAGCAGTCGTGATAGTGGATGAGGTCGTGCGAAAAGGTCAGCTACTGGGCCTAGAGGTTACGCGTGTCCCGGTCCGTGGACCGAAGGATTATGGGGGCGCTTTCGAGACCACAACCAGTGCAAATTGTCAGGCGCTGTTTGTGATGGACGATGGCGCGATTACCGCACACAGACAGGAAATACTTGAGCTGGCCGCCCAACACTCGTTGCCGGTCGTGTCAATCTACAAGGATTTTGCGAAGTCCGGCGGACTCATAGCCTATGGACCTAATCTAGATATTGTTTATCGACGTGCTGCGCACTTCGTCGATAAACTCATCAAGGGCGCACGGGCAAGCGACCTTCCGGTCGAACAGCCGGTGATTTTTGATCTGGTAATCAATCAGCGTACGGCCAAAACACTCGGCATTACTATTCCGCAGTCGGCGTTGATCCGCGCCGACGAGGTAATTGAATAACCGAGGCTGACTTCCGGTGATGGCACTCAATGTCATTTCGCTGCGGCGCGACAATTTGGTCGCCTTCGGACCGAACCGGACATTGAATCGCCATTGCAACAGCATAGCGGCTACGGCACGAGCACCGCGGCGCCCTGCAGCCGCCCGCTCCGCAAATCCGACCGCGCCTCGTTGGCGCGAACGAGCGGATAAGGAACGTTGCTGGACATCCACGTCGGCGCGATGCAATAGGGTGTGACCGAGGCAACCCTTCTAATGTCGGTCCTCCAAAGAGAGAAATCCCATTCCAAAGAGAAATCCCATGGCGCAAGCTCCAGCCTCGGATCTTGAACTCTACACCGACGCCGCACTGACCGATCCCTATCCGATCTACCAGGAATTGCGCGATCTCGCGCCCGCGGTGTTTCTCAATCGCTATGGCCTTTATGTGCTGCCGCGCTACGACGGCGTGCGTGCAGCTTTGGGCAATTGGCAGGTCTTCTCATCCGCCCACGGTGTCAGCATGAATGACACCATGAATGAAGCGTTGCGCGATGGGCTGTTGTGCAGCGATCCGCCGCGCCACAATGTGCTGCGCAAGATCATCGAGTAGCCGCTGACCCCGCGCGCGCTCAGCGACTTGCGCGAGCGCATCACGACCGAGGCGGAGGCTTTGATCGAGCGGCTGGTGGGGCGCGGCACGTTCGACGCCGCCACCGAGCTGGCGCAATATTTGCCGGTCACCATCGTCTCCGAGCTTGTCGGTCTGCCCGAAGACGGCCGGGAGCGGATGCTGGATTGGGCGCCGGCCAATTTCGATTGCTTCGGCCCGATGAATCCGCGCACCGCAAAGGCGCTCACCGTCGTCGGCGAGATGGTGAACTACGCCTTCACGCAATGTGTGCCGGGCAAGCTCAAGCCCGGCGGCTGGGCGTCAATGATCTGGGAAGCGGCCGACCGCGGCGAGATTGCCAAGGAGACCTGCCCGTTCCTGATGAACGACTATATGGGCCCGAGCCTCGACACCACGATATTCGCCACCGCCAACGCCATCATGCTGTTTGCGCAGCATCCAGAGCAGTGGGAGTTGATCCGGCAGAATCCCGGCTTCATTCCGCAGGCCATCAACGAGATCGTGCGGCTGGAAACGCCGATTCAGCATTTCTCCCGTTACGTCACCGAAGAGGTCGATGTTGACGGCGTGACGGTGCCGCAGGGCGCTCGAGCCATCGTGCTTTATGCGTCGGCTAATCGCGACGAGCGAAAATGGAATGATCCCGGCGTGTTCAACATCATGCGTCCGAGCACCGCCGAGCACCTCGCCTTCGGATTCGGCGAACACGTTTGCGTCGGCATGCATCTCGCCCGCATGGAAATCCGCGCGCTGCTCACGGCGCTTGCCAAGCGCGTGAAGCGTTTCGAACTGGGCAAGACCGAGCGTATTCTCAACAACGTCCTGCGCGGGCTATCGAAATGCGAAGTCAGCGTGCATTAGCGTCCGTCCAAAAATGCCCGCGGTGAACTCAAACTGTGCGATCCAACCGGACATTGAATCGCCGTTGCAACAGCATAGCGGCTACGGCACCAGCACCGCGGCGCCCTGCAGCCGCCCGCTCCGCAAATCCGACAACGCCTCGTTGGCGCGAACGAGCGGATAAGGCGTCGTCTGCGTCACGATGCCGGCCTGCGGCACGATGGCGAAGAACTCCGCGCCGTCTTTGCGAGTGAGGTTGGCGACCGACTTGAGCTCGCGCTCCTCCCAGAGAATATCGTACGGGAAACTCGGGATATCGCTCATGTGAATGCCGGCGCAGATCACGCGCCCGCCCTTGCGCACGGCGCGCAACGCCGCCGGCACCAGCCCGCCGACCGGCGCATAGATAATGGCGCAATCGAGCTCCTCGGGCGGCGCTTGGTCGGAACTGCCGGCCCAGCAGGCGCCGAGCCTGCGCGCGAAGGCTTGCGCGGCGCTGTCGCCCGATCTCGTGAATGCATAAACGTCGCGGCCTTGCCAGCGCGCCACCTGCGCGATGATGTGAGCGGCGGCACCGAAGCCGTAGAAGCCGATTTTCTTGCCGTCGCCCGCCATTTGCAGCGAGCGCCAGCCGATCAGGCCGGCGCACAATAGCGGCGCATTGGCCACGTCATCGCCGCCGTCGGGCAGCCGGAATACGTAACGCGCATCGGCAACGATATGGGTCGCATAGCCGCCATCACGGGTGAAACCAGTGAACTGCGGATGATCGCAGAGATTCTCGCGGCCTTCGCGGCAGTACCGGCAATGGCCGCAGGTCTTGCCGAGCCAGGGGATACCGACACGCATGCCGGCCTCGATCGTTTCAACGCCAGCGCCGACCATATCGACTCGGCCGACGATTTCGTGACCCGGCACGATCGGCAATTTCGGATTTGGCAATTCGCCGTCGACCACGTGGAGGTCGGTGCGGCACACTCCGCAGGCCGCGACGCGAACTCTGACCTCGCCGGCAGCCGGCACAGGATCGGAACGCTCCACCAAACGGAGCGGTTCACGCAACCGCTCCAGCACCATCGCCTGCATCGCCGCGAACCTTGGGGACCGCCGGCATGCGCCGGCGCCGTCAATAAGGTCGACTACCTATGCTTCGAGCTATGTGCAAATAGCCGCGGCCGATTCAGACTGCAAGGCACCTGGGGAATCAGTTGCAACGGCAAGTCCGAGCAATCTTGCACCATGGCCCGCATCCTGCTCGTTGACGACGACCGGGCTATCCGTACGACCATCGAGCTCCTGCTCAAGCGCGCCGGTCATCAGGTCGTCGCGGCGCCCGGCGGCCGCGAGGGCCTAACGAAAATCGAGACTGAACGCTTCGATCTGCTGATCGTCGACATTTTCATGCCGGGCATGGACGGCTTGGAAACGATCCAGAAAGTCCATCAGCTGCAGGCCGAGCTCCCCATCGTCGTGATGTCCGGCATGGTTTTCCGGTCGGCGTCGATGCCGCCACCGGATTTTTTGGCGATGGCGACGAAGCTCGGCGCAGTAAACAGCCTCCGCAAGCCATTTCGCCCGCACGAGCTTTTGGCGGCGGTCGACGATAGCTTGAAGTTATCTTCAAACAGCGCGGCGACTACCTTTCGGCAACAAGTTGCCGTTAGGAACGGCAAAGACGGCGCATGATTGCGCGGCGGCGGCGAGACCGTTTTGGTGGTCGAGGACGATGCCCTGGTAGAAGATGCCTCGGTTCATCACGGCCGGGTCGATCCTGATCCGACGCGCGCTCGACACGCCGGCGGCCGGCGACGGTCCGCCCGAGGCCGAGACCCGAAAATCCGCCTAAGGGTTTCTACGGCCCGTCGCGTTAGGCGAAGAGTAACGGGCAGCGGGGCACGGTTCGCAAAACAAACAAGGCTCACCCGGTAACTGGGCGGCCCTGGATCAACTGTCCACTGCCGATAGGCGCTGTCGAATCCAGGGCCGTATTCTTTCGCGCGGGCATGACATGGGTTTTGACCGTCGCCGGAAGACACGCCGCCTCATCGACGTTTCGGCAAAATTGTTCACCGGAGTGGACGCGCCCGTTTGGGATTGCGTCGTGATGGACATTTCGGAAAACGGCGCCAGGATTGCCTTGGATTCGGTGGACGAGATACCGGAACAATTCACCCTGCTGCTCGTATCATACGGCCACACCTCCCGCGCTTGCCGCGTGGTTTGGCGCGCCGGCCGCCAATTGGGCGTCAGATTCGAGGCCGCAGCTTCGTTGAGTCCCCCAATCAACCACCCGTACTAGACCTTACCCGCGGTTTAGCGGCTTGCCAGGATGCCCGCGCAATAAGCCTACGCCGAAAACCGGCGCGCCCGCATACCCATCAACGCGACCGGTTGCAGGAAGTGATGAGCATCTTCCATCACCTCGGAGCAAGAGCATTCAGATCGATCCACCCGCTCGATCGGCGCCAGCGTGCCGTGCGAGAGGCCGTCGACATCGTGATCCTTGCCGCAATCGTTGAACAGATCGCCAAGTTCACCGGCGGTCTTCCCGCCTCGCCGTCCGCGGCTCTTGCAAGCTAACTTTCCCCGCCGCTACCGCCGTCGCCGGCCCCGTGTTATGGCGATTGCGCAGGCAACCGGGGAATGGCGCATTGGCGGCGCGCCAGCAGTCAGAAAATGTTCGAATATTTCGAAGACAACTACACCTGGAACATGGCGGTGAATCTCGCGCTCGGCATGGGCGGCAGCATCGGCGACATTGACGATGCGTCGCGGGCGCTGCGGCCCTTGGCGAAGCAGCGCGACGATGCCGCCGCGGAACGATTCTTCGAAAATTGGACTGCGCTTGGCGCCAAGCTCAAGCGGCAGGCAAGCGCGGACGAGACGCGCGGACGACGGCTGAGCGCCGGCGCCAAATATCGCCGTGCCTTCATCGCATTCATTCAGGCCGAACGGATGCAGCGGCCGGATTTCGCGCCGCGCCAAGAAACCTATCGCGAGGCGCTCGATTGCTTTTCCCGTTTCCTGACGCTGACACGGCAGAACTGCCGGCGCGTCGACGTGCCCTATCTGGACACTTCGCTGCCCGCGCTTCTGGTCGTGCCGCAAAATGCGGGCGGTGAAGTGCCCTGCATGGTGCATTTCGACGGCCTCGACGTCACCAAGGAGATCATTTATCTGGTCGGCGTACCCGGCGCGCTCGCCGAGCGCGGCGTCGCCACGCTCGTGGTCGACAATCCGGGCGTCGGCGAATCTCTGCGCATGCGCGGGCTGCATAACGGACCCGAGGCCGAAATACCGGCCAAGGCGGCGGTCGATTTCCTGCAATCGACGCCCGGCATCGACCGCGACCGCATCGGCATCATGGCCTTGTCGCTGGGCGGCTATCATGCCCCGCGTATCGCGGCGTTCGAGCCGCGGATGAAGTGCGCCGTCGCCTGGGGCGCCAATTACGATTGGGGCGAGACGCAGCGGCGGCGCTACGAATCGAAGGATCAGCGGCTGCCGGTGCCGCATTACTGGGACCACGTCGGCTGGGTGTTCGGGAAGTCGTCGGTCGAGGAAGTGGTCGCGGTCTCGGAGAAACTCTCTCTCAAAGGCATTCTGCACCGGATCAAATGCCCGATCCTCTGTATCCATGGCGAGAATGATCGGCAGATTTCATTGAGCCAGGCAAAGCAGCTTATTGCCGAATGCACGTCGAGCCCGCGCGCGGAGCTGCACGTGCAGACGCTGGCCGACGGCGGCGCCGAGCATTGCGGCGTCGATAATGTGGCGCCGACGCGCGAATTTATTTGCGACTGGATCGCCGAAGCTTTGGGCGGCAATCCGGCCGGGAAGAACTGAATCACCCACAACGGTGCAATTAAGGGCGCGGGCCGCTCATCATAACCGCGCGTTGCGCGGACCAGGGAGTACGCCATGAATATCGGAATCGTCGGATTGGGCCGGATGGGCAGCGCAATAGCGCAGCGCTTGCGCCAGCAGGGCTTCGCGGTCGCGGGCTGGGACCATAATCCCGAGGTCAATCGCAGGCTGGCAACGGAAGGATTGCGCATCGCACCCGATCCGCGCGACGTGGCCGCCAACGCCGAGATCGTGCTTTCGAGTATCACCGAGGATCACGGGGTACGGCACATTTTCAATGGGCCCGACGGCTTTCTTGCCGGCGACGTCAAGGGCAAGCTGTTCATCGAGATGAGCACGCTGCAGCCGATGACCGGCCGCGAATTGGCGCCGCTGGTCGACGCCAAGGGCGCTCGCCTCATCGAGGCACCCGTGCTTGGCACCATTCCGCAGGTGCGCGCCGGCACGTTGTTCGCCATGGTCGGCGGGCGCGCCGAAGATCTCGACCGCGCGCGCCCGGTGCTGGAAAAGATGACGCGGCGCATCGTGCATATGGGACCGAACGGCGCCGGCTATGCGATGAAGCTCGCCGTCAATCTCGGGCTCGGCGCCTACATCCAAGCGGTGGCGGAATCGCTGGCGCTCGGCCAAAAGCAGGGCCTCGCGCTCGACCAGATGCTCGATGTGCTGCAGGAAGCGCCCTATGCCAGCGGCTGGCTCAAGAGCAAAGCCGACGTGCTCAAGGGCGCGCCCGCCGAGATGACACTCGATATCCGCACCTTGCGCAAGGACTTGATGTCGGCGGTGGCCACCGGCGCGCTTTCCGGGGTGCCCATGCCGCTGTCGGGGGCGACGCTGGTCGCACTTTCGGCTGCGGCGGCGGGCGAATACGGCAGCAGCGACCTCGCCGAGCTGCCGCGATTCCTGCGTGAGGCGATGCTGCAGAATTTCGCTTAAAATC
>Ga0335081_10000675_pt1 | contig 56505 bp, 45 predicted proteins | sample Lox_Sample_35_FD_206713 | JGI IMG/M metagenome (GOLD analysis project Ga0335081, IMG submission 206713) | Soil microbial communities from Loxahatchee National Wildlife Refuge, Florida, United States - Lox_Sample_3.5 | ecosystem: Environmental > Terrestrial > Soil > Wetlands | place: USA...
CGCTCTCGCTTCAGGCTCATTTGCGCCTCAGGGATCTCACGGCCTCCCGCCAAAGCCCCCGCTTGCCTCTTAGCTCATCGCAAGCCGGATGGCCAGTAACCGGAAAGATACAAGGGATCTCCCGCTAGTCGGCTGCACCTCAAGGGAGATCCCTCGGCCCGCTGGGGAGAACGCGGGCCATCGGGATGACGCCGCAGCAGCAGACAAGAATTCAATTGAGCCACTACCCACCTGCGCGGACCTTTGACCCCGGCATCCAGCCCGCTGTAGTCTCTCCTGTTCCGTGCGTTTCATGGCCTGCATTCCGTATACAAATTCATTCCGTCTCGAGGATCCTGTGCGCAAACTTCTCTTAATCGCTGCCATCGCTCTTCTCGTGTCAACTTGCGCGGCGCAATCCGACGCCGCCTCGTTTGCCGCCGACCTGTTCCGCTACGAAGTTGACGCCAACATCGTTTATCACACCGCGAACAACTATGCGGACAAGCTTGACGTTTATCGGCCGCCCGATGTTTCCACTCCAGTGCCGGTCGTGATCGTGATCCATGGCGGCGGCTGGGTGGAGGGCACGAAAGAAGAACGCGTGCTTGAAGTGCTGCCTTATCTCCAGATGGGTTTTGCCGCCGTCAACGTCGAATACCGCCTCGGACGGGTCTCGCTTGCGCCTGCTGCCGTCGAAGACTGCCGCTGCGCGCTGCATTGGGTCTTCGCCAATGCCAGGAAATACAACTTCGACCCGAATCGCGTTGTGCTTCAAGGCGGATCGGCAGGTGGCCATCTGGCTCTCATGACCGGCATGCTCACTCCTGCCGCAGGATTTGACCGCGAATGCCGCACTCCCATGGACAATTATTGGAGCGCCAATCCCGGTACTGGCAACGATCCTCGCGTCGCCGCAATCGTGAACTGGTTCGGCATCACCGACGTGCTCGACGAGCTTCATGGTTCCAACGCGAAGGGATATGCCGTCGTCTGGCTCGGCGACCAGCCCAATGCCGATGAGATCGCTCGGCGGGTCTCGCCCCTGAATTACGTCGCCAGCAACACCCCGCCAATCATTACCATTCACGGCGACAAGGACGCACTCGTGCCCTATGATCAGGCGGTGCGTTTGCACAAAGCGCTCGATGCAGCCAAGGTTCCGAACCAGCTCTACACCGTCGCGGGCGCGAATCACGGCGGCTTTTCGTTTGAACAGAATCAGAAGGCATGGGCGGCGGTCCGCCACTTTCTCCAGGAAAACGTCAAAGGATTAGCGAGTGCAACCAATCAGAAATAGAAGAGCACTCCGGGAGACAGCGTAAACTAGCCTGATGGTGACCGCCGCTCAAACCAACCTTCGCCCTCCCGCCGGAAAGCGCGCCCAATACCGCTTCCCGCCCGGCTTTGAGCGAAATCTGATCTGGTTTGCCTGGCGCAGATTCCGTCCTGCCAATCCCATCACTCTGTTCCAGCATCTGGTCGAAGAGTACGGTGACATCGCGCACTACAAAATCGGATGGAATCACATCGTCTTCCTCAATCATCCCGACTACGTCCGCGAAGTGCTGGTCGTGCAAAACGACAATTTTGTGAAAGAGCGAACCGTCCGCCGCTCGAAGATGCTGCTCGGCGAAGGCATGATCACCGCCGAGGGCGCCGATCATCGCATGCAGCGGCAAGTAGCGCAGCCCGCATTCCATCGCCAGCGCATTCCGGAATATGCGGCCACGATCGTACAGGAGGCGGTTCGCATGCGCGATAGTTGGCGCGACGGCCAGCAGCGCAACATCGCCATCGACATGATGCACCTCACGCTGAACATCGTCGCAAAAACTCTGTTTGCCACCGACCTGCAGAATGAGGTTCGCGAACTTGCCGACGCCATCAACCGCATCATGGGCCTCTACAATTTTCTGGTGATGCTGCCCGCGGCAGAGTGGCTGGTGCATGTGCGGCCTCCCGGGCTGGCAGCGTTTGTCCGCGCGCGTAAGCGAATCGATGCGGTTGTCTATCGGATGATCGAAGCGCATCGCCGCGAACATTCGGATCGCGGCAGCCTGCTCGACATGATGCTCGCCGCTTCGCCGGACCGCAGCCCCGCAGCCGAGCAGGCGCTGCGCGATCAGGTGATCACAATTTTTCTCGCCGGATACGAAACAGTTGCCAACGCGCTCTCCTGGACCTGGTATCTGCTGTCGCAAAATCCAGAATGCCAACGGCGTCTGCACGCAGAAATCGACTGCGAACTTAAAGGACGCAGGCCAAGCTACGACGACATTTCAAGGCTTCGCTATTGCGAAATGGTTTTCGCAGAATCGCTGCGCCTCTACCCACCGGCTTGGGCCATGGGGAGGCAGGCGTGTGAAGATTTTCAACTTGGGGATTACTTCTTACCCGCCAGGACAACTGTGCTGATGAGCCAGTTCGTCACCCATCGTGATGTGCGATTCTTTCCCGATCCGCTGCGCTTCGATCCAGAACGCTTCACTCCGGAAGCCAAAGCGCGTCGTACGAAGTTCACTTATTTCCCCTTTGGTGCCGGATTCCGACAGTGCATCGGAGAATCGTTCGCCTGGATGGAAGGCGTGTTGGTGCTGGCGACGTTGGCGCAGAAATGGAGGCTGAGCTTAATGCCTGGGCACCAAGTCGAACCGGAGCCGCTGATCACACTGCGGCCAAAGTACGGAATGAAGATGGCGGTTTGGGAGCGCGTGAGTTGCCCTTAGTGGTCGACCACTCAGCGTGCGATTACTTCTCTCCCGCGATCTGATCCAGGCGGTGCACGCCCGACCTTCGCAGCGCAAACAGGATCACCCAGCCGATCAATCCCGCGGCATAGAAGAACGCGAAGAACAGCGGCATTCCCCCTAACAAAATCGAATGCGCCGGCTGAATGTGAACCGGCAGCGGCGGATTTACATCCGGCACCGAAGAGGCAATATCCTGGCCTTTCTTAATCGCGACCAGAACACCGCCAAGAATCAGGGCCATGAACAAAATCGTTGATTTCGGAAAACGGAATCCGTTACGCATGGTGAACCTCCCAATGGGAAACGCGAATGGTCCGTCCGGCCTGCGCAAATGCGCGGCCAGCGCTCCGCTGAGCAGGCCGGTAGTTTCGCGCAGCCAGAATGCGGCCCGCGAGAGTCTCTTCTTTTTCAGATTGTCGGCGCGGAGCTCGCCGAAGACCGCGGCCATCTCCTCGCCGAAGATGGCGCGATGCTCCGCCGGATAAAGCAGCAGAAGGGTTTCGTAGAAATTGAGCATCGGGTCAGCTCTCTTTCGCCGCGACGCGCAGGCTGGCTAGCCGCGTCAGATGCTTCATCCGGTTGATCTCGGCTTGCAGGTTGCGTCGGCCCTGCGGCGTCAGCCGATATGCCCGCCGTCCGCGCGAAGTTTCCTTTTCTTCAAAGCGCTCAATCCAGTCGTCGTCCAAGAGTCGGCGGATAGCGCCGTAGAGCGTGCCCGTACTGAGCACCACGCGTCCGTCGCTCATGCGCTCGACGTCTTTGAGAATGGAATACCCATGCCGGGGCTGCTCGATCAGGCTGAGCAGGATCAGCAACACAGGTTCGGTGAGGGGCAGATGCTCCATATAGCTATGCACGACATGTCGTACAACGCCATAATGCGCCAGGTTGCGACGGAAGTCAAGCAAGAAGATCATGTAGGGACAGGCGCCCTCGTGAGCCTGCCCTGAGTGACCGAGCGAAGCGAGGAAGTCGAATGGGTCCGGTCGAGCGAAGCTCGACAGCGTTGGCCGGATGGTTAGGGATTCACTACAACCTGCTTCCCCGAATACTGCACGACCTTGTCGACTTCGTCGGCCGCATTCACGCCCACACCATGATTTTCGCGAACGAAGACAATATGGAACGCGCGACTCTCCAGCATGCCCGGGAAACTCCCCTTGCGTTCGCCGATGGTTAGCGTATGCGCCCCATCATCCCAATGCAGCGGAATCGTCGCGTACGCACCCTTTTCGTAGTTGTAGGTGTCGTTCTCGTCTTCGTAGATCGTGAAATCGCCGTCCGCGCCGCGATAGATGCGCAGCTCGATCGGGTCGGCCGGTTTTTCCGTCGACCACTCTTGATCCGGTCCCAGCGGCACAATCGATCCCGCCCGAACATAGAGCGGTAGCCGATCCAGTGGTGTGATCGCATTGATCATGCGCCCGCCATCGACCGCCGTTCCCGTCCAGAAGTCGTACCACTTCGCAACGGGCAGATAGACAGGGCGCGTCGCCGCCGACGGTTCTGTTACAGGGTTCACCAGGAATGCTGGCCCGTACATGAACTGATCGCCAACATTCTGCGCGCGCCAATCATCGCGGAAATCCATGACTAGCGGCCGCATCGGCGTATATCCCTCGCTCGTCGTCTTCCACGCCAGCGAATAAATGTAAGGCAGCATGCGATAACGCAGCCGATCGAAGTTCACCAGAATCGCTTGCGCATCCGGGCCGTACGACCACAGTTCATTTTCATCGGGCTTGCGTGTGCCATGAACGCGCAGAATGGGATTGAACGTCGCATACTGGAACCAGCGGACAAACAACTCGCGAAACGCCGGACTGCTGGGGCTGCCAAAAACGAATCCGCCTATGTCGGTCGTCCAGTAAGGAATTCCGGAGACTGCGAAATTCAATCCGGCGGGAATCTGCCGGCGAAAGCTGAACCAGTCGGAATTGATGTCGCCCGACCACGCCGTCACCGCGTTGCGCTGCGATCCGGCAAACGCCGAGCGCGACAGGATGAACACGCGCTTCGTGTCCGACGCGCTGCGCTGCCCCTGATACACCGCACCCGTGTCGAGCAGCGGATAAACATTCACATAGCGATTCCCGCTGCCCGCCGCCAGCTTGTGATTCAGCAGGATGTTGTCTTCCTGCCCTTCGGTCTCGGGTTCAGTCGTATCCATCCACCAGGCGTCGGCGCCGATGCTGAACAGACCTTGATTCACTTGCTCCCAGTAATACTTGCGCGCTTCCGGATTCGTCGCGTCGTACACCGCCATCCCGTCGGTGTGATACGGAGGCTTGGCATACTTGAACTGATCGACGAACCATCCCTTGCCATGCATGTAGTCGTAATTCTTCGATCCCGGCTCGAAAAACGGCCAGATGGAAATCATCAGATGGAAGTGTTCGTCGTGCAGCTGATCGATCATCGCCTTCGGGTCCGGATAGTTCTTGTTGAAGACGAACTCGCCTTTGCGATTCCACCAGAACCAGTCCTGCACGATGTCGTCGACGGGGATATGCAGCTCGCGGTACTTGTGCGCCACGCCAAGAATTTCTTCCTGCGACTTGTAACGGTTCTTGCACTGCCAGAATCCGTAGGCCCACTTCCCGAACAGCGGCGCTTGACCGGTCAGGTCGCGGTATTCGGCGATGATCTTGTCGAGGTCAGGGCCATAGAGAAAGTAATAATCGACGACGTCAGCCACTTCCGAGCTGACATACAAGTAATTCGCAAACCGGTTGTTGAAGCGGCCGCGCGACGTGCTGTTCCAGAAAATCCCGTAACCTTTGCTCGAAACCAGCAGCGGCACAGAGATGTTGCTGTTGTCCTGGGCCATGTCGACCGACTCGCCGCGATAATTCCACACGCCCGCCTGATGCTGCCCCAGGCCGTAGAGCCCTTCATGCGAACCGTAGATACTGAAAAACGATTCCGCATGATACGTGTCTTCCCCATTGACCTTCTCTGCCATCAGCTTGCGCGACGCTTCCTGCAGCAGGCCATCGCCGTTCGCCTCCGCGTAATTGATTGCTCCATCTTTGCGCGTGATCGTAAGCTTCAGCAGCGAAGTGCTGATCGTGACCGCGTCGTCTGACGACTGCATCGTCCACTTTGCCCCCGGCCAGGTTTCCTTGATCACGACGAAGTCCGTCCGCTTGGGAAACGTTGCCGTCGCTGAATACTGCACACGAATCACTGACTCCGAACACACCTGCACTTTGAGGGTGCCCGTACCCATGGTGAACAGAACGCCATCCGGCTGCTGATCGACCTTCTTGACAGGGTTCATCGGCGTCCATTGCGCGAAAGCCGCGGCCGTGGCGATCAGGAAAAAACTCGCTGCGAAGAAACACAAGAATTGCGCTCTGATTTTTGCGTTCATAATTTTTATTCGTTCGTTACTTCTAAAGGAACAGTCGTCGTATCCACCGAACTCGATCCCACCATCAGATCAAAAATTCCCGGCTCGACCACCTTGTTCATGTTCACGTCGATCAGCGAAAGGTCATCCGGCCCGACAGTGAATTCGACCGTCATCCTTTGGCCTGAATCCAGTGTCACCCGCTTGAATCCGCGCAGTTGCTTGACGGGACGCGTCCGCGATGCCACCCGCTGATGCACGTACAACTCCGCCACTTCGTCGCCGGCGCGGCTGCCCGTGTTCGTGACATCGACCGAGACTTTCGCGCTTCCGCCGGGCCGAATGCTGTTCGGCTCGACCCGTACGTTGTCGAATTTGAATTGCGTGTAGCTCAGCCCGAAGCCGAAGGGAAAAATGGGCTCGCGTCCATCGAACAAGTAGCTGCGATTGCGCGATGGCTTGTGATCGTAATAATCCGGAATCTGTCCGACCGATTTCGGGAAGCTGATGGGCAGCTTGCCGCCGGGACTTACATCACCGAACAGGACGTTCGCCGCCGCCGTACCTCCCTGCTCGCCCAGGTACCATCCTTCGAGAATTGCCGGCACGTGCTCCTTCTCATAATTGATTGACAGCGGCCGGCCGTTAATCAACAGCACAACTGTGGGCACGCCCGTCTCGACAACCGCTCGTACCAGCGCCTCCTGCGATCCCAGCAAATCGAGCGAATCGCGATCGCCCAAATGCTGCTCCGACCAGGCCTCGCGATTGGTCGCCTCGTTTTCGCCGACGACAACGATCGCAACATCCGCCTTGCGTGCCGTCGCCGCGGCGGCGCGAATCGACTCAACTTCAGTTTTCGGATCCGGCTGCTCAACTTTATTTTCGTACCACGCCGCCCATCCCTGCTTGCCGGTCGTGATCTTACAGCCTTCCGCGTAGAGAACCTTGGCCTTATCGCCTACACGCTTGCGAATTCCATCCAGAATACTGATCTGATTTCCCGGTCCCGGATCGCGGCTATAGCCGCCGGTGTGAACATCGGCCGCGTTCGGTCCGATCACCGCTATTGCTTTCAGTTTTCCGAGATCGAGCGGCAGCAGGTTCTTCTCATTCTTCAGCAGCACAATCGACTTCTGCGCCACCTTCAATCCCAGCTGCTGATGCTCCGCGCTGTTGGTGATCTTCTGCGCATAATCTGGGTCGACAAACGGATTTTCAAACAGCCCCAACCGGAATTTTGACTCGAGAACCCGCTCGACCGCCTGATCCAACTCCGCTTCAGGAACAATTCCCGCCTTCACCTGGTCGAACAGCGTCGCGTACACCGAGCCATCGGACAAGTCATAATCCACGCCCGCGGCCAGCGCCTTGCGCGCCGCTTCGGCATAGTCGGCCGCCACGTGATGCGTGTGAACGAGCATCTGCAGGCCATCGCCGTCCGACGTCACATATCCACGAAAGCCCCACTCCTGCCGCAGCACGCGATCGAGCAGCCACGGATTCACGTGCGACGGGATACCGTCGATCTCGTTGTACGACGCCATCACACTGCCCACATGGGCCTCTTTCACCGCAGCTTCGAACGGTACCAGAAACGTTTCGCGCAACTCGCGCTCGGAAATGTTTACAGGGGCGGTATTCGTCCCGCTCTCCGGCTGGCCATGCGCGGCGAAGTGCTTCATCGTTGCCATCACATGATGGCGGTCGATCATCCAGTTCGTGCCCTGCAATCCGTTGACCGCCGCGACTGCGAAGCGCGAAACCAGATACGGATCCTCGCCATAGGTTTCTTCCGTGCGTCCCCAGCGCGGATCGCGGCCCAGGTCAAGCACCGGCGTGAACGCCTGGTTCACACCGGACGACGCCATCTCATCCGCCGCCGCCTTGAAAGCCTGTTGCACCAGCTCGGGATCCCAGGTGCTCGCCAGTCCTAACACCTGCGGAAAGCTGGTCGCGCCATAAGACATGAATCCGTGCAACGCCTCGCCCTGAAAAATCCCCGGAATCCCGAGCCTCGTCTTCTCCACCAGATAATGCTGCGCCCGGTTGCGCAGCGTCGCGGCATCGTGCGGGCTGACCTGCGAATCCTCGCGATAAAGCTTGCCCAGGTCTTCGAAAATCTGCTTTTCTTCCGGATCGGAAGCATGTTGCGCCGCCCGCCGTCGTCCTCCTGCCAGTTGATCGACTTTTTCTTCCAGCGTCATCCGCTTCACCAGATCCGCGGCACGCTGCTCGGGAGGCAGACTGGCATCGCGATAAGCCGGGCGCGCTTCCTGCGCCAGAGGACATACGGCGAGGATAGAAATCAGAAGGAAGGACAAAAAAACAAGATGAAAACGCATGATGCCTCCGTAGCGGCGCACGTCGCATTGAACATCTATGGCCCCTTTTCGTCCAACGAAGTGAATGAAATGGGTGCCCCATGTCTCGCCGGTTTTGCGAGACATGGGAATCGACACAGCGCTGAAAATCATGTTCGTAAACGATTACGAAAATCGCAACCGCGCAGCATAGCACGCCCGTCAATGGGGGAGATGTGAGCCGGTGCACTGGCATGGATGGGGTGCCCCAGGTCTCGCCGCATTCGCGAGACCCGGGAAGGCCGCGCTATCAAGCCGGAAAAAACTGCGGCTGCCCTGCCCGCGTCGGCATCAGAAGACGCACGACCGTACTACAATCCATGGATCAAATTTCAAAGCCAAACCTCGAAGGTGGCGATATGAGCAACAATAGAGTCTCTGCAAGTCTGGCTGGAAGTGTTTCTCTCGGCAACGAACTCTCCGTACATCGCCTCGGCTACGGCGCGATGCGCCTCACCGGGCCTGGCATCTGGGGTCCACCGAAAGATCGCAAAACCGCTCTTGTTGTCCTACGGCGCGCCGTGGAGTTAGGCGTCAACTTCATCGACACTGCTGATTCGTACGGCCCCAATGCCAACGAGGAACTGATCGCCGAGGCGCTGCACCCGTATCCTGCCGGCCTGGTCATTGCGACCAAAGGCGGATGGGAACGTCCCGGCCCCAATCAGTGGACCCACAACGCGACTCCCGCGCATCTTCGCAAAGCGGTCGAAGGAAGTCTGAAGCGGCTGCGGCTCGATCGCATCGACGTCTATCAGTTGCATCATCCCGATCCTGTGGTCTCGCTCGACGCCTCGGTCGAAACTCTGGCCGAATTGCAGCGAGAGGGAAAGATCCGCATGGTCGCGCTCTCCAACGTCACGCAGGAGCACATCGAGCGCGCCCGCCGCATCGTTCCCATCGCCTCCGTCCAGAACCGCTATAGTTTCGCCGATCGTGAATGGGACTATGTCGTCGATTACTGCGAGCGCAACCGGATCGCTTTCATCCCGTGGTTCCCGCTGGGGGCAGGCCGCATCGCCAGCGAAGTTCTGAATCAAGTGGCCAAGGCGCACCAGGCTTCCCCAACGCAAGTGGCCCTTGCCTGGCTCCTGAAGCGCTCGCCAGTGATGTTGCCAATCCCCGGAACGTCGTCGATCGAACACCTGGAGGAAAACGTCGCCGCCGCATCCCTGCGCTTGACGGATCAGGAATACGCGAACCTGGCAGGCGTTAAGGAACTGGTGGGAACGAGATAGTCACCAACCACAAAGGACACGAACGTCTACGAAGAGGATCAAAATCGAACTCCTTCGTGCTTTTGGCGGGCCTCAACAAAGCGGGGAATGCCGACGCCATCGTGGAAGAGCGGCGCTTTAGCGCCGCGCTTGGGGCAGGATCATGTGGGCTTCAGCCCCTGGGGTTGGGGCTCGGCGGAAACCCTTCCGAATGCCAGAAAGAATCAGCAACACACAGCTGACGTAAACGACGAGAGCGGGGATAATTTGAGCCGCCGTCTGCGCCTGTTTTTGATGTTCCTGCCTAATAAAGTGCCTCAGAGGAAGAAGGTGGAACTGAGCAGTTGCAGCGCCGAATATCACCAGCGCCCCGAGGACTATTCTCCCCCATCCGAACCGCGGCTTTGGTCGAGGCTTGCCTTTGGCGACCGATATTAACCGCCTTCCGACAGCAAACAGGTAGAAGGCGATGGCGAAAAACAGCAAGTAACCAAGAACGACCCAAGGGATGTTGGGATGTCCGGCGAATCCCCGCGTAGTTCCAATGAAGATTCCCCGAATGAGGAGGAGCGCAAGGATATAGCCGGCAACGACGAAGAACCAACCAAAGATCTGAATGCCGCGGTGTCTCGCATCCATATGAAACCTTAAAGACACTCCTAGAGGTCACCCTTGCAAAGACGAAATGGTTTTGTCTTGATTAACTTTCCCGACCACTCGTATCGGTCATCATGTAAGTCCGACTTCTCGTGAGGTGACGATGAACGCGATTTCACTTGCGAGTCTCGTGAACCCGCTCATCAGTGCTGTCTCTGGTCTCGGTGGTGTCGCCCTTGGAGGTTACATTTCAAGCCGAGCACATCGAACAGAGCGACGCAACGCTCGCGGGTCTTCTTCGAGACTTCCCGGTCCACACAGATGCGGTCACCCTCGCAAAAGAAGGCGGCGGAAGCCAACGGGCGACGGCTGGCGGCTTTCAAAGCTGCATAGGTAGTTAGACTACCGCCTCAGAAGGCTCCGTCCCGCTCGTTTTCCAATAGCAAGAACAAGGTTTGGGGGTTCGGTGACCATCCGCATACCCTAAAACGTCCTAGAGCCATTTTCTGAGCGGTGCGCGCACGGCGGCTATCAAATCGTCACGCTCGCCCAAGTAAACGAATAGGAGGGCTTCATGACTCGTATCGCAGCCTTTGACGCCAGCGGACGCTGGTCTTTGCCATTGCCAGAGGGCGTTGAGATTATCCCGGCTTGTCCTCCCCTGCGGCGCGACTTCGTTGTGCAGCGCGAACCCGTCGCGCTCATCAACCCAGAGCCTGTCGGCAAGACGACGGTTCGCTACGATGGCACGTCGGGCGAATTGACCGTCATCACATTTACAGAACCGCTGCCGTCTGAATCAAGTCTGAAGTACCTTCTCGCAGAAGAACGAGCAAAGCATCCAGTGCGACGGCTGACCTTCGTGTTGAGCAACACCCGAGCAGAAGAACACATTCACTGGCTAACGAGGAAAGGGTTCGAGCGGTCAGACTCTAAGTACTACTCTGGGTCGATGATTTCCTTCTCCAAGGACTACAAGGTCAAGCGGTGACACCGCTCACTGCGAGCGTCCTGACTCGTCGCGCCCATACGACGCGAGCCGTGATATAACCATAAGCAATTGATAATAAATAACTTACTACGATATTCATTGCGCTTGACAACTTCACATATTGTGAAGTATTCTGGATCAGTGCATATCGTTACGCGTAGGCATCTGAGGGAGGCGATGGAAAGCTACCCGGATGCGGCGAACGAAATCAAAGCGTGGGTGGGCATCGTTGAGGTAGTCCGGTGGCACAATTTTGCGGAAGTTCGCGGCACGTTTAAGGATGCCGATCTTGTGGATGATTACGTGCTCTTTAACATCAGACAGAATCGGTACAGGCTTATCACTGTTGTCCACTATGCAAAGACGACAGACGAAATGCAGACCGAAGGGCACGTCTACATCCGGTCTTTTTTGACGCACAAGGAATACGACAACCGCAATAACTGGGATAGGAGGTTTGGAACAAAATGAGCACAGTTCTCGCAAACCCGGCGGAAATGATCGCGAACGGCGCTCCCCGCATCATACACAACGACGCGGAACTTGAAGCGTATACTGACGCTCTCTTCCAACTAACGGCGCTAGAAAAACCCTCTCGCGCTGAAGTGGAAGCCATCGAACTCCTAACCTTGCTCGTGGAACGTTACGAGCAGGAACATTATCCTATCCCTGCGGCTGATCCAGCTTCAGTGGTGCGCTTTCTCATTGAACAACAGAATCTCACGCAACGCGACCTGATTCCCCAATTTGGTTCGGAGAGTGCCGTTTCGATGTTCCTTGCAGGACAACGAAATCTCACCGTCGAACAAGTGCGAAAACTAAGCACTCGGTTCAAACTTCCCGCTGATGTTTTCATCCAAAAGAAGGCCGTGGGAGCAAAAGCCTAACGTCGAATTCAGGGGCTAGGCACAAAGACTTGGACGGCAAGAAGCCGCGCTGTCACTACTCAAAGTGCTGCATTGAGTTGGGTGGTGGAGCGCGGCGTTTGGGCGGCACTCCTCGTCCTCAAACCACTCAACACTAGCCCCAGCGATTCTCAGGGAGGTGCGTTGTCAAGGACGCGCCCTGTAGATACGACGCTGAGGTTGCCTTGAAAGCAGAAGAAGGCGCTTACGAGAGTTGGCTAAATGTATGGCGTCAACGCGTGCCACCATTCCCCTGAACCTTCCATTGCACGTCCAGTGACCGGATGAGCGCCCAAATAGGAGCTGAGGTCGTGGGAATACGAACTCCCCAAGCGTTCGCTGGGACGATTCCCTCAGAATGCTCCCTGACAGACCGCTCCCAATGTTCTGCGGAGTTCAACGGCATCCCGCAGTCGGTCATTTCATCACAGTGGAGGAAGCCCAGATAGACGAGAATCGTCGGAATTCCCATTGTGCCCAGCTTCCACGCCCACGCGAAGCGATTGCAAAGTTGATAGTGAGAGTCCTTTGTGAGTGTCCACCCCGGCAAAACTGAATTGAGCGCCGAGTTTGCCTCACGGATAGGGAATGGCCCGACAGTGCTGTTTGATAGGCTCACGCGTCACGACGCGCGCCCCTCAGTCTTGCGGTCGATGTACGCGTCAAGTCCTCGCGCGGGAGACGAACCGATTGCCAAACATGCAGGCACGCAGTTCTTTCGACCAGATTGCCTCACGGATGGTTCACAACGTATACGCGCAGTAGATGCCTGTTTGATGCTGAACCGAGGAGCTATGGGCAAAATTGGAGAGAGGTGCTTGTGGAGCGCAGCGTTTGGGCGTTACTCCTCATCTTCAAACCACTCGACATCAACCCAACGATTCTGGGGGACGTGCGCCGCTAAAAGACGCGCTCGGTCGGCGATTCGTCGATATGCTTCGCGCTCCTGACAGTCGTTCTGTAAGCCAGCTTTGGCGAGATTGAGAATTGCTCGGTCTTCCCATTTCGGGGACTTCCGCCGACGTTCAGGTCTGTCGGGCACGTCGATTTGAACTGGACGCCCGCTCTTGCTGGTCAGATATTGCTCGACAACGCCCTTCGGGATTCGCAGGACCCGGTAGCGCCGACGACTTCGGGTCTCGGGCTTTCCGAGGTCAATGACTCCCGGCATCTTCGCGAATCGTCGAACGACCGCATCTTCGCCGCACTTCAGGACCGTAGCGACATCGCGGACTGTCAGCAGTTCAGACATGCGCGGCATCTCCTTTCCAAGTAGCTACGACCAGCGAGTCGAGACGGTCTTGTCGGGCTTGCGCCCACGCCGCGTAATGCTTCTCGGTTGTCTTGATGCTGGTGTGTCCGAGCAATTTGCTGACTTCTTCCATCGGAATGCCCGCAGTCAACCAACCGCAAGCAGCCGTGTCTCGTAAGCAGTGCGGGGTGAACCTCGTGTTCTTCCCAAAAGCCGAACGGAACAATGTACGCAAATCGTGTTGCCAGTTCGTGACCGCCGACGTTTCCAGCCCCCCACCAGTCCAGAACAAGTAGTCCGTGCCGTTTTTCACAGCGAGAATTTCTGAAGCCACGTCGGGCGCTAAAGGCACGGAGACGTGCGTCCCGGTCTTCTGCCTTTTCGTCACGACGCGAATCAACTTCTTCTTCTCGTCTTTCTTGATTTCCGACCGTTGCAGGGTGACAGCGTCACGAATGGCGAGACCGCTGTGCCGCATGAGTTGAACCAACGCTCGCACGCGGGCGGCTTTCGTTCCCTCAAACTTCTTTGGAATCTCCGCGAGTAGCTTTGTGTATTCCGCCGTTGACAGCGGCATGGTCGGCGGCTCGTCCGCCGTGATAGGAGAGAGTATGGGTACGCGTTCCAGCCAGCCCCCGTTATGGCAAAACCGCAGAAACCGACGCAATCGGGTTTGGACTTGCTGCCGGGTCAATGAGGACGGATACAGGTCGTCCCACGTCTCCCTGAATAGGACCAGCATTTCGAGGTCGATGTCCTTCGGGAAGAACTTCGAGCGGTCTTCAAAGAACAGCCTGAACCGTTCAAGTTCACGTTCGTATTTCTTGACGACAGACGAATGCAGCCCCGCCGTCTTCCGCTCCGCTATGAACAGTTTGACAGCGTCCGCAATCGTCTTCCGGGTCTCCTCGATGACCTCTGGTTTCCCGCCCGCTTTGAAGGTCTCCTCTAGCTCCCGCTTCTTTTCTTCAGCCTGCGCCCACGACCGTGTCTTCGCGGAACGTCGGTATTGCTTACCGTCGAATGTCCAACGGAGATGCTTCCGGCAGTCGCATCTTTTCCAGCCCTCGTCGTCGCGGTAGCGGCACCCAGCCGCGTGCCGGACGAAGATTTCGATTGAAGGAATCATGCCGTCTCCTGTGCTTTCCCAAAATCATCTAAGCACAGAATTAGCACAAAACCCAGACATCTTTAGTAACTAATGGAAAAACCCGCTGTTTGTGCGGGTTTGATGGGCTTAAGTTTTGGAGGCGCGGGTCGGAATCGAACCGACGCATAAAGGTTTTGCAGACCTCTCCCTTACCACTTGGGTACCGCGCCCCTGTTTTCAGCCGCAAACAGAAGAACTCGACAGAGATTATCTGCCGAGCACGTCAGCCAGCTAGAAAAAGAAATTCTGGAGCGGGAGACGGGATTTGAACCCGCGACTTCGACCTTGGCAAGGTCGCACTCTACCGCTGAGTTACTCCCGCTCAGCAACGCCTTATTGTAGCATCCGCAGCGATACAGGCCATTGTCTGAACTCTGCCGCTCCGTGGCCTTCCGACGATCTTGGGACTATAAGCAAGCCGCGATTCTACTCTTGCCGCAGTGCGATCATGGGATCGATTCGCGCAGCCCAGCGCGCCGGAGCGTAGGTGGCCAGCGTAGCCACTGCGAGAATGACCACTGGTACGAGGAAATAGAGGCTTGGCTCATGCACATGGGTGTCGATGAATATCGCGTCAAAAACCTTCGGCAGCGGTATCGCCAGCGCCAGCCCAATGATTCCGCCGATGACCGTCATTTTCAGTCCTTCGCGAAAAATCATTCGGAGGATGTCCTGACTTCTCGCGCCCATCGCCAAACGGATGCCAATTTCATAAGTTCGCTGCCCGACAGAGTAAGCAATGAGCCCGTAGATTCCAATGGCGGCCAAGCCTAAGGCGAGCAAAGCGAAGACGGCCAAGGCTCTGCTGAAAAACTCATCCCCCACATTCTGCCGCTCAATTGCGGCCGACATGCTCATCAGATGGGACAGCGGTAATTCCGAATCCACCTGCGCCACGGTGTTACGCAGGTCCGTAGTCAAGTTGTCGGGCATCCCGGTCGTGAGCACCATCAGGGAAAACTCGGCACGAGGCCTCTGCAGAAATGGTTCGTAGACGTTGGGATCCTCTGCCTCCGATTCCGAATACCTTTTCACGTTGTTGACTACGCCAATGATCTGGCTCCAGCCCTCGGGCGCCCCAGTGACCTCCAGACGAATCTGTTTTCCGATTGGATCTTCGCCCGGCAGATAGTGGTCGACGAATTTCTGATTAACCATGATTACGCGTTGGGCGGCGCTGTTGTCCTGATCCGTAAATGATCGTCCGCGAAGCACCGTTATACCTGTCGTGCGAAAGAAATCCGGCGTAATGACGAAATCTGCTGCCGTATGCACCTGATTCCCTGGCAAGTCCGTCTGGCCTTGAATTCGCACAGTGACCGTGCCAGTACCCGAGGCGGGCAGATCGGAAGTGACGGTGACCGCTTCTGCGCCGGGGATCTGCCGTAAACGAGGCAGTAGATCTCGGAGAAAAGCGACCTGGTGATCGGCGTCCTTGTACTTGGCCGCATCCAGCTTCACGCCAGCCGTGAGCAGATGTCCCGATTCGAATCCCAGGCTCTGATGCTGGAGCTTGAAGATCGAGACCAGGAGCAGCCCGGTTCCGACCAACAGAAATAGTGCCAACGCAATTTCCCCGGTGACGAGAACGGAGCGCAGGCGGGTATGAGAGCGTCCAGCCGAGGCGGAACGGCCCTCATCTTTCAACCCGGCCATGACATCGGTACGCGCGGCTCTCAGAGCTGGGGCAAGCGCGCAGAGCAATGCGCATGCGATCGAGGCGCCGATCGTGAATAGAATGACATTGGCGTCCACCTTTAGTCCGATGGCGTCGAGAGCTTCATTGAAGCTCATGGCGGCGCGCATGAAATTGATGCCCCGATAAGCCAGCAGAAGGCCGAGTCCGCCACCGAGAAGTGCGATGATGACTCCCTCCGTCAGCAGTTGCCGGATGATCCGCGAGCGGCCGGCTCCGAGAGAGAGTCGGACCGCGAGTTCCTTTTTGCGGGAGGCGCCGCGTGCCAGTAACAGTCCAGAGACGTTGGCGCAGGCAATCATCAAGACGAATCCCACCGTCGTCATGATGACAGCCAGGCCGCTGCGAATGCCGAAACCGTAAACTAGAAAATCCGGCAGAGTCCGCGCCATCGCACCCCAGCCTTTTTCTGATTCGGGGAACTCCTGCTCGGCGCGGCGGGCCAACGTCGCAAACTCGGCGCGCGTCTGTTCGATCGACACACCGGGTTTCATACGTCCGAACAGGTACAGTGGACGGTCTTTGTGAGCGGCGGCGCTTCGGTCGTCGGGTGTTATGACCAGGGGCGTCCAGAGCTCCGGAAGGAAGCCCATCATGCGGAAGCTCGCCGGCATCACCCCGATCACATTGTAGTTTTGACGCTCCAGACGAATTGTGCGGCCTACGATTGACGGGTCTGAGCCAAAACGCCGCTCCCACAATGCATGGCTGAGAATTACCTCGTGATCCCGCCCGCTCTGATCTTCCCCAGCCGCGAATGTGCGCCCAATCTGTGCGGTAACGCCCAACACATCGAAGTAATTCGCCGTAACCGCCGCCGAGCGCAACGACTCCGATTGATTCTGCCCGGTCAAGCTCGCCGAGCGAAACTCATCGGCCGCTGCCGTCTCGCTGAAAACATGATTGGACTCGCGCCAGGCGAGATAGTTGGGGATGGAAAGCGTTGCTGTGTCCGGTTGATAGGCGTTTCCCGGATCGATGCCGCTCACGACCGCGATACGGTCTGGCTCGCGTCCTGGCGGTTGCCGCAGCAGGAACGCGCTCACCATGCTGAACATCGAGGAGTTGATGCCGATGCCGAGCGCCAGCGTCGCGACCGCGATGGCCGTAAACCCAGGATTCTTCACCAACTGCCGGATGCCATAGCGCAGATCTTGAACCATCGTGTCCATAACGGTCTCCCGTTGTCTTGGTTATCTTTGACCGAACGGAATTGCGCCGATCAAAAATTTCTCGCAACTGCCAGGCCAAACTGATGGAGGAACAGCTGATTGGCGACAAAGGAGTAACGAGGCGTTAAGGGGCTGCTGGCAGAAAGTCCACGTCCGGTCTTGGACGAGCATGGCCGCGAATGGACAGTGGCTGTGTTATGTCAGTTCGACGATGATTTTCTTGGCGGCTCGGTCGAGCTGGGCAATGCGGAAACTTCGGACCTGGCCCGCCCGCGCTGGCTCGGTTTTCGCTGGCGCACCCGATCCCGTCTTCCACCGCGCTTGCAGCATGGAACTCAGCGACGAAAGATCTGCCTTGGCAGCCTTTGGGCTTTCGCTCTTCGCAGGAGTGGAAATACAAGCTTTGCACGCGGCGAAGATGCCTTCACCGAGTTCCGCGCGGGTTCCGGATTCGTCCGTCAGCCGGCCGGTGACCACGTCTCCTTCTTTGTGCTCCGCGACGTATTCATCCAGTCCGGTGGGCACGAGCTGTTTCATGCTCAGCTTGATCTGACGCTTCTCCGGATCGACTCCGATGACGAGCGCCTTCACAGCTTGCCCGACGCGCAACACGTCCGCAGGTTGATTGATTCGCTTCTCCGCACTGATCTCGCTGACATGGATCATGCCCTCCACGCCCTCCGCAATCTGCACGAACGCGCCAAACTTCGTGAGGCTGGTGATCGGACCTTCGACTTCCGATCCGAGCGCAAACTTCTGTGGCACTTCCGCCCACGGATCACCAAGCGCCTGCTTGAGTCCCAGTGACATGCGCCGCTCCGCCGCACTCACACCCAGAATCACGACATCGACCGTCTCTCCCTGTTTCACCACGTCGCTGGCTTTTCGGATCTTCCCTTTCGCCCACGACATCTCGGAGATATGAATCAAGCCTTCAATTCCCGGCTCCAGTTCGACGAACGCTCCGAAGTCGACCAGACGCGTCACCGTGCCGCGCACGCGATCTCCGGCTTTGTACTTCTGAGCCACGGCGTCCCACGGATGCGATAGCAGTTGTTTCATGCCAACAGAAATGCGCTTTTTCTCGCCTTCTTCGACAAGCTTCAGCACTTTGACTTGCACCTGGTCTCCGACGGAAAGCACGTCCGCGGGTTTGTTTACGCGTCCCCACGCGATGTCGCTCACATGCAGCAACGCATCGACCCCGCCTACGTCGATGAACGCTCCGTACTCGGTCACGCTGCGCACTGTGCCGCCGATCGTATCGCCTTCTTTGATCTGTCCGTAGATGCGCTCGCGCGCGGTGCGCTCTTCCTCTTCCATCACGGCGCGGCGGTCGACCACGACGTCCTCATCTGTAACATCGAGCTTGATGACGCGACAGCGGATCTCCTGTCCGACGAGATTCTCCATCTCGGACGCCTCACGCACTCCACTGCGTGAAGCCGGCATGAACGCCCGTACGCCCACATCCACGCTGAATCCGCCCTTCACAACTGCGGTCACCGCGCCCAGCACCGGAGATTTTTCGGCAAACGCCTTTTCCAGCGCCGACCAATCCATTGGCCGCTCAACTTTGAATCGCGAGAGTTCGTAATAGCCGTCGAGATCGCGTCCCTTGACCGTGACCAGCGCCTTGCCCCCGGGCTTCACCGTTTCGCCCTGCAGCGCCGAGACGGGAAGAATGCCTTCCGACTTGAATCCGATGTCAAAAAAGACAGATTCATCGGTCACCGCGATGACAGTCGCCTCAATTTGCCGGCTGTCTTCGGCCTTGCGCGAATGCGTTTTCTGGAACTGTGACAGAATCTCGCCGAAATTCTCTACGCTTTCGGCAGGTTGCGTTTCTGAGTTGGAGGAGTTGGAAGGAAGTGGATCAGCCATGAAAGATTTAACAGCCTCGTCAGGAAGTGAGAACAATCAGAATATCACTTATACGCGGAGCGCCGGCGCCTCGCCGGCTGTCACGCGGGCGTCCTCGCCCGCGAGTTGTTCAATCGCACAATGACTCAATCACTCAACGGCTCAATTTCTCGGTGCCTCGCCCACTGCGGATCCTCTTCCGGATTCACGATCTGCCCGTCGCGCATGTGAAAGATGCGGTCGCCATACTCCGCCGCCTGCGGATTGTGCGTGATCATCAGCACCGTCTGTCCCAGTTCCTGATTCGATTTTCGCAACATCCCCAGTACGACGTCCGAATTCTTGGAATCAAGGTTCCCGGTCGGCTCGTCTGCCAGCACGACCGTCGGCTTGTTGATGAGCGCACGCGCCAGCGCCACCCGCTGCTGTTCTCCTCCAGAAAGCTCCGCCGGACGATGCTGCAATCGCCTGCTCAGCCCAAGCAGTTCCGTGATGCGGTCGAAATAGGTCTGATCCGGCTTGCCGTTCCCTGCGATTTCCTGCGCGATCAGAATGTTCGACCGCGCATCGAGCGTCGGCAACAGATTGAACTTTTGGAATACGAATCCAATCTTCCGTTTTCGCACGCGCGTGCGCTCGGCATCGGAGAGCGACGCCAGATCGTCTCCATCGAGAACGACGCTACCGCCGTCGGCACGGGTCAATCCTCCAAGCAGGTAGAAGAGCGTGGATTTCCCGCTGCCCGAGGGACCGACCACGCTGACAAATTCCCCCTTCTGCACGGAGAATGAAATTCCGCGCAGCGCCTCGACCTCAATTTTCCCCACGTGATACGTCTTGCGCAGGTCTTTCGCCTCGATGAATGCGCCCATTGTCTCAGATGGAATGTTACACGAACCTGCATGTGTGGAGCGGGCACTCCTGCCCACTGACGCGGACTGCGGTGCTGTTCGGGCTGTATTTCGTGACGGTGTATCTCACGCCGCGCCAATTCTGCTGGCCAGCGCACGCCGCTCCTGCAGCCGCTTTGGGCCGCGCTTGCGAATTAACAGCAGACGCACCCGTTCCAGCAGGTCGGCAGGCGCGTACATCCCCTTGGCGAGGAACACATCAGCCTGCGAATCGTGGTCGTAGATGCGCGCTTTTCCGGAAATGAGAATTGCGGGGGTTTGCGGAGACTGCTCTTTTACTTTTGCGATCAGGTGCGGCCCGTCCATGCCCGGCATCGTCATATCAGCGATCACCAGGTCGATACCGCCCTGCTGGAAGCGCGCCAGTGCATCCTCAGCGCGCGTGAAGCTGGTCACGCGATAGCCGCGTGTCTCCAGCATGATTTTCCGGTGGGAAAGCGACTGCTCGTTGTCATCCACACACAGGATCGTGCGCTTCGGTTTCATCAGCTTTCCGCAATTCCATTGGCGCGAGGGCAACGGCAAGTCGCGAAACCAACAGAAGCTTTCTCAATCATGAAGAATGTCAAAAGCGAAAATGAATGCTAGCGGGAAGCGCGCGCGCTGTAAAGTGCCGCCGATGCTAATGCAACTTTCCGGCTATTGTTTTTTTCGACAGTGAATGTTCGTCGCTATTTTTCGGCACGTTGCGCGAATTGTTTTAGAGAAAAAATTCTCCGCGCATGACTTCCACCGCGTTGCCTCCGACGCGAACGTTAACTACACGGTTATCGCCGCGTTCGCTGGAGGGTTCGCCGGAAAATGACGCGCGCACAAAAATCCTGCTCGGGCGCCGCATCTCGATGCCCTGCTCGATCAATACGCGCTCGTCGGGCGCGGCGACCTGGTGCCGGACCATCCACGCAGCCGTGCACCCCGCTGCCGAGCCGGTCGCCGGATCTTCGCCGTTGTAGAAAATCATGCGGGCGTGTAAACCGGCCGCCGGATCTACCGTTTCCCGCGTCACGAAGTAAAAGAATTTCCCATCCGATTTTTCCAGGTACTCGCTCGCGCGCTGCGCATCGATTCGCAATTTCTGAATCAGAGCCAGGGACTTCAGCGGCGCAATCGTAAAAGGCAATCCCGTTGAGACCGTCTGGATGGGCAGCGCAGAATCGAAATCGTCGGGCGCCAGTCCCGTAATACCCGCCACAGTTTCGCGATCATGGATCGGGCCAAAAAACGGATCCTTTTGCGCCATTTCTCCGAAGACTCCGTCGTTCTCTTCGAAGCGCACAGGAACCTTGCCGACATTCAGTTCGAGCACGATCTCCGGTGCGTTCGTTCTTCCCCGCAGTGCAAAGGCAGTTCCCAGCGTCGGATGTCCCGCAAACGGCAACTCCTCTTCCACCGTATAAATCCGTACGCGCACGCCGCGCTCGCTTTCAATTTGCGGATCGCGCGGAAAGATGAAGGTCGTCTCGGAAAGATTCATCTCCTTCGCGATCGCCTGCATCTCGCTGTCGCTCAGCCCGCGCGCGTCGGAAAACACCGCCAGAGAATTTCCCTCCAGCGGCTGGTTGGAGAAAACATCCCATTGCGTCATCGAATATCGGCGTTCTTGTCTACCCATCGAGTTCTCCCGACTGGGGTGCCCCGGGTCTCGCCGGTTTTGCGAGACCCGGGAATTACGTCCCAATGTGCGATGAAACCAAATCTTCCGGGATGCAAAAAAAGTTTTTCACGCTTTCAGAATTGCCGGTCTGGCTGCGTTCTAAATTCATAAACCACGAAGGACACGAAGTATCACGAAGCACAAACACAAGCAGATTTTCTTCGTGTGCCTTCGTGTCCTTTGTGGTGAATCAGGACAAATGCCGCATCCCCGTTTGACAGCCGCATTCCCCGCGCCTATCCTAACCAATATGTCTTGCCTCTCCATCGTCTGTGCGATGTGTTGTTGTCGCCCGTCGCCGGCGTGTGGGTAGAGACATAACGAAATTCTTCCCACCCACCCGGCGCAAGCGGGTGGGTTTTATTTTCATCCGCAAACTACGCTGGGGAGCCCGGGTCGGGCGACTTTCGAAATCTTAAAAAATCAAGTTGAAGAGGAGAATCCTATGACCACCGCGACCGCAACTGAAACTCACAGCATGCCGCGCATCAACGACACCGCGCCCGATTTCACCGCCGAGACCACTCAGGGCACCATTCACTTTCACGACTGGATCGGCAGCGGCTGGGCCATCCTGTTCTCGCATCCCAAGGACTTCACGCCAGTCTGCACCACCGAGCTCGGCTACATGGCCAAGCTGCAGCCCGAATTCGCCAAGCGCAATGTGAAGATTCTCGGCTTAAGCGTCGATCCGGTCTCCAGCCATGAGAAATGGGAAAAAGATATCGAAGAGACCCAGGGCGCGAAGGTGACTTACCCCATGATCGGCGATCCCCAACTCAAAGTTGCCAAGCTCTACGGCATGCTGCCCGGCGATGCGGGCGAGAGCTGCGAAGGACGCACTCCCGCCGACAACGCCACCGTCCGCACCGTTTTCGTAATCGGTCCCGACAAGAAGATCAAGCTGCAGCTCAGCTATCCCATGACCACGGGCCGCAACTTCGACGAAATTCTGCGCGTGATCGATTCCATCCAACTCACAGCCAAGCACAAAGTGGCGACGCCGGTGAACTGGAAGCAGGGCGATGACGTAATCCTCACCGCGGCGGTTTCGAACGATGAAGCCGCGCAGAAATTTCCCGGCTTCAAGACCATCAAGCCGTATCTGCGTGTCGCCAAGCAGCCGCAATGAGACGGGGAATCGGAGACCGACGGCTCTTGGGTGGCGCAGCGCTTCAGCGCAGCGATTCTCCTTGGCCTGATTTGAAAGGGCACGGCTTCAGCCGTGCCGCCAGAAGTCTACGTGGAAGAGCGGCCCTTTAGGGCCGCGTTACCGACCAAACAAGGACCGGGGCTTTAGCCCCCGAGGTGAAGACGTCAGGCGCGGGCGCTCGGCCCGCGCTTTTTCTTTGCCGTGAATTACACTGGGACACGGAAGCGCATGCGGTCCGGTGATCGTCCCGGTCTTCAAAACCGGCGGATGGCAGGCAACCCTGTCATTGGTGGGTTCGACCCCCACTCGCTTCCGCCAGTTCTTAGATTTGAGGTCCCTTGGCTGATGCCTAGGCTGCGCTCGGCACGGCCCTCGGGATTTCGGCAGCAGGCTCCCGCTACACGTCCCCAAACCGGCTCAACTTCATGCACTTCCTGTTGTGCAACCGCCCGAATGGTTGTAAAGTTGTCGTCTCCCCACGCGCTCCCTCCTGAGATCGGCGCAGCACTTCGTCAGGCACCTGCCGCTGAATGATCGCGACCGGAGCGTTTGAGCGACACTTCATAAAGGAGTCCGCTATGGCTACCAGCACAAAAACTCCAGTCCTGGGCATGGTCACACCGGAAGAATGGGTGAGCCGCACCAAGGTGATGATCGGGCGCCGCAGCCAATCCATGCTGAAAGTGGACGCCGCCTACGAGCAGTATTACAAGCTCCGCAGTGAAGAGAACGCCAAAAGACTTCATGCCGTGCTCGAAGCCTACCTGAAAGAGAAAGGCGGCAATTGGGCCAAGGTCGATCGCAACAAGAACAGCAACGGCCTCATGCAGTCAATCTTTGACCTCACCGGACCCAAGAAAACCCAGAACGTCCTTGAAAAGCGAATTCCCGAGTCGCGACACGGCGTGATCTATTTGTGGGGAAACACGGTGGTTTATACCCAATGGGCCAAGTTTTTCCTCGAAGGAGCGTTCAACCTCGTGTCCGCATATTCGGGCGACAATAGTCCAATTGCGAACATTCCCCAGAACGACATCGTTGGGATGGCAGCGGATGTTGCAACAACGCCACTCGGATGGCTCAAGCAAGACTCGACTGGAAAAAAGGTGAGCCTCCAACCGGCCGTAGCGCGCCAGAGTTCCGTGGCTACCCTCGAGGACCTTCCGGGCGAGTCGATATTAGTCAAGATCAAGCAGACTCTGGGGAAGATGTTCCAGAAGATCTACGACCTCATCAAGAGCGGCGTGCGCACGATCTACGAAAAGATCAAGATGAATTATGACCGGGTGCAGGACATCGCCTGGAACGTACTTCAGAAACTGATCCTGTATGTCCTGCAGCAGGTGTGCGCCTCCATTGTTCCCTTCGTCGGAGCCGCTTTTGACCTGTTCAGCGCTCTCAAGGACTCAATCGAGGGCATCTCGGCGCGCGTGACCGCGGCCTATCACCGTTCCAAGTTCATCGTCATGCCCGGCCATCCGCAAATGATCGCCGATGGCATCGAAAAGCAGATGAACTGGGCGATCGGGAAAGGCTTATTCGGCGTGCTCAAGTCGGGCGCCAAGATCGGCGCCGCAGTAATGAGCGTCGGAGCCAGCACCATTGGCGACATCGTCGCATCCGCTTTCGAGTTCATCATCAAGTTCATCCTCCGCTGGTTCGAGGGATCCCAGATGCGCATGTTCATCGAAATTGCGCGCAAACATCTTGAGATCAAAAAGAAAGGACCGGATGGCGTCGAGCGCCCCGCTATTGCTTATGACGCCGTCAGATTTAACCGGCTGTTCTCGTGGGGCTGCGATGCAAGCGCGTGCGTTCCAATGCTGACGCTGAACTCGGGCATCACCGGTGATCAGATGATGTTCATGCAGATGTTTGACGACACCGATGCCCACCATGTCGTGGATCAGGAGACCTTCAACCACGCCACGGAGTATTTCAATCTGCTGAAGGGAACCTCTCGCGATTACCTGCGCGACTCGGGATTTCAATTCACTTCGCAGAAAAACGATGTCCGGGGCTACCTGTGGCACGCAGTTACGCACCATCAATATGCATAAGTCCAGAAGTGAATGAAGCGGGTTGGAGCGTTATCGGGGGCGCAAACGAGCCGGACGGGCAGGCGCCCGGGACTTCGGGATGAAGCCGAAAATCATCCCGCTGAAACAGAAAAATCCAACCAGTGTGCCGGCGCCGAATACCATCCAGAGCAGGGGATCCACCCAGGCACTGTATTGCTCCAGGTGCAGGCTCGCGAGATCCCACAGCGTCAACGGCCAGATCGTGAGAACGTAGATTCCCACCACCAGCAGCACGGCGGCAATACCAACAAAGATTGCCATCACTCCCGCCGAGAAACTTTCAAACAACAGCATGCTCCAATGCTGAGCCGTCGGGTCGGTCCGGCCCGGCGTCGCTGCAGGTCGTTTCCGTTGCACCAGCGGAGACAAGCGTTCCCCCGTTAACCATCAGGCGAATCTGAATGCTTTCCCATCTAGCATATGGAAAGCGACCGGCGGCTCCAAGTTACCAAGGCTCATGCGTTGGTTTGAACATGGCTACCGCAGCTGCGGCGGACGGTGATTTGCGCAGTCGACTTGCCCATTCAAAACAAAACCGGCTCTGGACACCTTGCCAGAGCCGGCATATTCATTCGCTCAGTATTGCGGCGGGTTGGCCTGCGGCGTGAAGTTCTGGTGATAGCTCAGATTCACGACGTCCTGAAACTCGGGCGTACCTGGAGGCAGGTTGCTCGGGTTCAGGAACAGCACGTCAAAGTAATAGTTTCGGGTGGGCGGGTTATACACGGTCGTGCAACACTTGAATACGCCTGTGTCGTACTCCGAGTAGTACATGCTCACCAGCGATCCGTTGTAGTGCAGCGTGTTGTTCCAGTCTTCCAGGTAGCGCAGGAAGTTGTGCATTCCGCCATCTGTGCCGAAGTCCTGGAAGCCGGCCGCGACTGCCCAGGCGGGCTCTGGAAATGGAATGTTCTTGCCGCCGGACACGGCCATGCGGTAATAACCGTCCGCGGCTGTGCCCCGGCTGCCGGGAACCGTCGGATTCAGCAAACTGTTCGCGTCGCTCCACTGATTCGACAACACAGTCACTGAATCGGCCTCAATCGAGGCGGCGGAATGGGGCGTCTGGGTGGGAGTGGCGTTGTTCGCGGTCCCCCAGAATGCATCCGCTGCGCTGCTGTTGTAGTTTCCCTGAACGTACACGGGATTCTCACTGGCAACGGTGAATCCGCCGCAACCGGTCGGACTGGCTGCACTCTGGACGCAGCCGCTCGTTGTCGGTATCACGGGAAGATAGCTCACCCCGGCTGCGCTCATGCCGCCGTCCACCAGCTTCAGGACGTGCCGGGCGCCGCTCACTGGGTTGGCCATTCCGATCTGGTCCTGGGCGGCGCTCAACCAGGTACTCGCCGTGCTGTCATAACCGGCGCAATCCACAAACGTCGTGTACGTCCCGCCGACGGTGACCCCCACGCGCTGGTATGGATTCAGTGGATTAGTGTTCGTGTTTTTCCCGAATCCATAGCCAATATTCTTCTCGCCCCAATTATCGAGCGCTCCATTCTGATCAACGTCTTCCGGCGAATACCCGTAATACGTTTTCCCTTCCAGGTTTCCGTCCGTCGCAGTCGACGTCAGGATCTGCGCCGAATTGACCACGTCTTCAATCCCGGACTCGCCGCTGTACACGTTGGCAGGTGTCTGACCACCATTGGAAGCATTGGGATCCTTCTTCATGCCGCGGTGATCGGAGAAAAACAGAATGTATCCGTTCTCCGATGTGTAAGGCACGTTCTTGCCGGTGGCGCCAATCGTTCCCTTGAGCCATAGGCCGAGGTTCCCCACGTCCAGCTCGACGGCGTTCATGATCCCGTTCACCGAGCAAGATGAATACGTGAAGTTGTGGTTCACGCCGCCGATTTTTTGCACGAATGCGGTATTGGCCACAGTGTTGTCACGCATCTCACCTTCACGCGTGTCATAGAGGTTGATCGGGTACCAGTTGCCCTGCGTTCCCGCGCCATGCCCCGAGCCTGCCGCCTGAGCTACCGTCGGCCTCAGCTGCTGCAGGATCAGTATGGCGTTGGGGTCCACCTGGTTCGTACAGGCGCCACCGGTTGTAGACGGACAGGTCGGCGTCTGGTTGAAGTAACGTCCGAATCCCAGCGCCAGCCATTCCTGTGTTACCCCAGTGCAAGTCGTCGGGCCGCTGCACCACTCCACGCGAATCCAGGGGCCCGTCATCGCGGCCGCATTGGCGGGGTTTGTGGTCAGTTCGCCAAACAGCGGGAACAGAGTTCCAGCACCCCAGCCTTCCGCGCCGCCATCGACGAATGGGCTCACCCAACCAAAGCTGCCCACTGTTCCCCATCCCATGTATTCCGTGCTGCCTGCCGTGAGAGCCACTGCGCCATTGCTGAATGGTGAGGCTCCGGGGCTGTTGAAAGTCGTCGTGTTCGGCAGTTGCACATCCTGGGCATCGAGTGGGGCTGCGCCGCGCTCCGGGTGCAAATCCGCCGGATCGTCCGAGATCAGGATGCGGATCTGCGCCTTGTTGTACAGGCGTTCCGAGCCAAGGGTTGTCGTCGCCGCCTCTCCCGCCAGCGGCTTGCGGATGATGGCAATCGGGTCGGTGCACGGCGGAGGATTGCTGGTGCAACTGTTCTTTACGAATGGCAACTGCAGATTAGTGACGCCGGTCAGCGAATTCGCCATGTAGTAGTTGAACGTTCCCGAAGACAAGCTGGGAAAGCCGTTATTCGCCGCTCCCCCAACCGTAGGATAGCCACCGCTCCAGCTGGCATCGCCCGGCACGGTCGCCGCCGTCGGCAGTGCAATGCAATTCGTGCCCGCTCCGGTCGGAGGCGGGAACGTGTTCAGCGGGCATCCGTTCGCGGCTTTGGACACGTACGTCGTTCCGCCGTATCCATTGGTCGTCAGGTTCCCGTTCTCCAGTCGGTCCGTAATGATCTGCTGGAAAGCCTGGATCTTGTCGTTGAAGACCAGATCGGCTCCGGAGGCGAGAAACAGGTTCTGGTTCGTGTGCACACGGCCACCGAAGCTGAAGTTCGGACCGGCGAAGTAGCTGCAGTCGTAACCGCAGAACACGCCAAACTGAAACACCGGGATCAATGCCACTTCCACATTGCGCGTGACGTTCGCCGTCGCTCCCGAGGGGCGCGTCGCGATCACCTGCAGCGTCATGGGAACGATTTCCGCGTAGAGTCCCTGATTCGATCCAGAACTGATCGTGTTAAACGAGGACACCGGGGATCCGTTCGCCCCCAGTGTGTAGTTGATGGCCTCGTTGTACGTGATGTTTCCCACCATGGCTGTCGTAGGCGGGAAGTTGATCAGATTCTGAAGGTCCGCGTTCTGGGGCACGAGTTTGGCCTGATACAGGGCAGCCAGATCCGAGGTGAGCTTTTCCATCCCCGACTCGGCCCCATAGTAGGCAATGTTCTGCTCCATGTCGTTGCCCGCCATGTGGGCTTCATTGCTGACCGTAAACAGGAGTCCTACTGCTACGCCCGACAGCAGCACCATGATGATCAGTGCCGCGATGAGCGTATAGCCGCGCGAAGTGTGCTTTGAGTTCCCCATAATTTTTTATGCTCCTGCTCCAACCTTTATTGATAACGATTGCGATAGGCCATGTCGCGAGCCGCCACTGCGGTCGCCAGATACATGTTCTGCGCCCTGTTTCCTTCGTTTTGCATGCTCTGCCCCATGACCACAATATTGACCTTCTGAATATTGTTGGGGGATTCGCCCACTCCAAGTGGATTGGCCTGGTTGGCATCCAGTGCGTTATTGGTGGAGTTGTACGTGTCGAAGGCGAACTGCAGATTGATGATGTTGTCCGCCACCGGAACCGGAGTCAGACCATTGACCTGCCGCATCAGGCGCGGCGTTTGTCCTGCTGCCGGAACGCTTATGTAATAGGTGACGGCGAACAGCCGGATTACACTGACGGTGCCTCCGTTGACGGCTTTGGCCAGAGCAGCCAGGTTGCCCGAAGCCGCGGCGCTCTGATTGATATTCAATGCGTCGAGGTTATTAAAGGTCAGACTGGTACCGGTCAGAGTTGTCACTTCACCGACAGCGGTGAGGCTTGCCCCTGAGACCATGATCAAGTCGCCCACCTGAATTCCGCCATTGGCGTTAGCTGCCGGCGGAGCGTCCCCTGCGATGGGCGTCAAGTTCAGCAACTTGCCCGTGAAGTCATTAAAAATTCCCGTGTACTGATAAAGGGGAAAGTTGTAGTCCGCATAGATGACCGTAATGCTGTCATTGATGGCGGCGGGCGCTGCCGGGATCGCGGCGTTGGCCTCAACCCCGTTCTTCCAGCCCGGAATGATCCCGTACATGTAGTTCGCGTTCGGAGTGTTGGGATAGGTAAACGTGGGGACGTGGCAAGCGCCGCCCTGGTCACAGCCGTACTTCGACAGCCCATTGTTTCCCGCGCCGGTCGGCAGTTGGATTCCGCCCGACGGCAACCCCGCTCCGGCCATGCTGATATCTTTTTCCATCAGTTCGATAGCCGCGCGCATGTTCTCCTGATTTTCGGCGCGCTGCGTCACGAGCATGGCGGAATTCATGCCGGATTTAAACAAGCTGGCCATCGCCGCCATGACCACCAGCCCCAATGCCATGGAGACGATCATTTCCAGCAGCGTGAAGCCCCGTCCTGAGTTCTGTGTCTGCATCTTGGTCCGCATTCCTAAACCTCTCTAGCGAAATGCCGAAATCAGCCCTTGCACGGCGTACGTGCGCGTGGCTCCATTTACCTTGTAGGTCACGGTCACGACAATCTGCTTAAGATTGGGATCGATCGTCACCCCATCGGCCTCCAGCACCGTGTTGATCTGCACTTGGCGCGTGAAATTCGCCAGACTCATGGCCGTATCATCCGGCGTCCCCAGGACGCCATCGGGACCGGGCGTCACCACGCATTCCGGTCCGGCGGGGCACGGCCCATTGGCAGGGCAGTTCGCGTCGTCAGTGGTGTTCACCAGCCCATCCGTTCCCGCACAGAGCAGTTGGGTCGCGTTATTGCTGAAGATCCCGCCACCGGCTACGTTGGCAATTTGCGCGAAGGTAACCTGTTGCGTGTTGCGCGCCGCGAAGATGCTCTCCATCGCTTCCATCGCCTTCTGCCGCGCGATCAGATTCTCTTGCGCATACTGCGTGCTCGACACGGCGGTGGCGAAGGAGGCAACCACCGCAAGTATGCCGATGGTCATGATCGCAATCGCGATCATGACTTCAATCAGAGTGAAACCGCTTTCTTGACGGCCTGTTTTCCTTAGCTTCATTGCTGCACCCATGTGTCGGCCCCCGACTGGTTGTAGATTCGCCAGCCCCGGGCTCGCCCGGTCGTCCCGAAGATCGTGATCGCCCTCGACTGGTACTTATTACTGGTGGGGCGTGTGATGTAAATGATGCCGTTGTTAAAATTACCGGCGTCGTCCTGCACCGATCCGTCGGGATAAAAAACCAGGCAATTCTGCCCGGCTTCGATAACGCCGCAGGTGTTAAACCCGATTGCCGTCGCGCCGGTGCCGAAATTGTCCGGACCCGGATTCGGAAATCCAGCCTGCACCGCAAAGGAAATATCGGACGGCAGCGAGTACGTCCCGCCGGGGACGTTGATCGGAGCCGGCGATACTCCCGGGGGTGGGACATAGCCCCACGTCTGGACATTGATCGTGCCGGGGGCGGTAAAGGTCAGAACATAGCGAGCGCTCTCCGCTACGGCCCGCGTCCGGTAGGTGCGGATCAACGACAAGGTGGTTTCGTAAGCGGTGTCGATATGGTCCTGCTTCAGTACCGGCATGATTGCCAGCACGCCGATCGATGCCACCGTCAAGGAGATGGCGATCACGATCATCAGTTCCAACAGTGAAAATCCGCGACCTTTTTTTGTCATGATCGGTCCATGCCGAACGCAACTTCGCCAAGAATTCACAAGGGGGTACTGCGTCTTTCGTCGACGATAGAAATAGCAGTTCGGCTATTTATCGTATGAAGACAAGGGGTGCCGGTCAAAGTACGTGAGTGCTATTCCGACCGTGCCTTCGACCAACGCAAAAGAGACCGCAGGATGGTTACTGAAGTAATTCTATTCCGGGGATTCTCGGAGGTTGCTGCGCTTCTTCTTTGACTAGTTGCTTAATTTGAAATTCTTATTCGCTGCGGCGTCATCCCGATGGCCCGCGTTCTCTGGTAGACCCTCGGCTTCAGCCGAGGGCGGCGAAGCCGCGGGCCGCGGGATCTCCCTTGAGTGCATTCGACTAGCGGGAGATCCCTCGCTCCGCCTGAAGAACGGCTTGGCTCGGGATGACGCCTTGTGGAGTCAGTCGAATTCAAATTGAGCCGCTACCTCTATTGATTCACTCCGCTGGCCAGGACTCCGCCGTCTACCGGCAGGATGACGCCGGTGACAAAGCTGGCCGCATCCGACGCCAGGAAGATCGCCGCGCCAACCAGCTCTTCCAGTTCGCCAAAACGATTCATCGGTGTGCGCATGAGGACTTCGTTGCCGCGTCCGGTTCCGACCAGCAGCTTTTCGCTGAGCGGCGTGCGGAAATATCCCGGCGCAATTGCGTTTACGCAGATGCCGTGCTTGGCCCACTCGATCGCCAGCGACTTGGTCAGCGCCGCCACCGCCGACTTGCTTGCTCCGTACGCCGCCACTTCAAACAGCGCGAGGAACGAACTCATCGACGCAATATTGATGATGCGGCCGTACCGACGCTCGATCATGTGCCGCCCGAACACCTGGCACGCTCGCAGCGTACCGGTCAGGTTCGTTTCCATAATCCGGTTCCAGTCCGCCTCCGGGTAATCGAGCGTAGGCGCCCGTTTTGTGATGCCCGCCGCGTTGACGAGAATATCGACCTTCCCGAATGTTTTGATACAAGCGTCGAGCAGTTTTTCCAGCGATCCACGATCGGCTACATCGCAAGTTACCCGCAGCGAACGCCGCCCGAGCGCCTCCATTTCGTTCGCCAACGTGTTCACCAGTTCGATCCGCCGTGCGCTCGACACCACATCCGCACCGCCCTTGGCCAGCCCAAGTGCGAGCGTCCGCCCAATGCCCGAGCTTCCGCCGACCACGACCGCGACCTTTCCATCGAGTTCTAGTGGCTTATAACCCATATCGGTTCATGTAGGGACAACCGCTCTCGGCCGTCCGGTGTGGCGCGGGCGCCCTCGCCCGCGTCTCATTTCATTTGCTAACTGATTCGGGCGTCATCCCGAGCGGAGCCGCAGTTCAGGCGAAGCGAGGGATCTCGCGTGCCGCGAAGTCAGCCCTCCTCGCGAGATCCCTCCGCCCGCTGATGAAAACGCGGGCGTTCGGGATGACGCCACAGAGCGAGGACGGCTCACCAGTTCCACATTGTCCCATCCAGCTTCCGATTCACCGGCAGGTACGCCCGCTCATACGGATACTTCTCTCCCAGCTTCTCGTCATAATCTACGCCCAGCCCGACCGCATCGCCCGGATGCAGATATCCACTCTTAAAAGAATATGCATGCGGAAACACTTCATCTGTTTCCTGCGTGTGCCGCATGTATTCCTGAATGCCAAAGTTGTTAACGGAAATATCGAAGTGCAGCGCCGCTGCCATCGCCACCGGCGAAAGATCGGTTGCGCCGTGACTGCCCGTGCGCACGTGATAAATCTCCGCCAAAGCAGCAATCTTTTTCAGATGCGTCAGGCCTCCGCCGTGAACAACCGTCATGCGCAGGTAATCGATCAACTGCTCGGTGATCAGCATGTGAGCGTCCCACACCGTGTTGAAAACCTCGCCCACCGCGAGCGGCGTGGTCGTGTGCTGGCGAATCAACCGGAAGCCTTCCTGCAACTCTGCCGCGACCGGATCCTCGAGCCAGAACAGACGATACGGTTCCAGGCTCTTTCCCAACCGCGCCGCTTCGATCGGCGTCAGCCGGTGATGCACATCATGCAGCAAATGTAGATCGTCCCCGAACTTCAGGCGCAGCGCCTCGAACAGCTTCGGCACATGCACCATATATTTTTCGCTCGACCACGAATTCTCCGGCGGCAGTCCCTTTTCCGCAGGCTCATAGAACAGCTTGTCATGCGCCACACCGTACGTCGACGGTAGGCCGGGAATTCCCGTCTGTGCCCGGACCGCGAGATATCCAGAATCTTTGTACTTCCCGACCTCATCAACCGTCTCGGCAATGTCGCGCCCGTTCGCATGCCCGTACACCATTACGCCGGTCCGGCTTATGCCGCCGAGCAAGTTGTAGACCGGCGTGTTCAGCGCCTTGCCCTTGATGTCCCACAGCGCCATGTCGACCGCGGCGATTGCCGTCATCGTCACCGGCCCGCGTCGCCAATACGCACCGCGATACAAGTACTGCCATACGTCTTCGGTCTGAAACGGATCCCGCCCGATCAGGCATGGAATCACGTGATCACTCAGATAGGATGCGACCGCCAGTTCACGCCCGTTCAGCGTCGCGTCGCCAAGGCCGTAAACGCCCTGATCGGTGTAAATCTTCAGCGTGACAAAATTCCGCCCCGGGCAGCTGACGAACACCTTGGCATCCGTGATCTTCAATCCGTTCTCCCGTAGTGCCGTCGTGGATACAACTAATGACTGGGGTGCCCCAGGTCTCGCCGCTTTTGCGAGACCTGGGAATCCCGTCTTCAACTTCGACCCCAAAGTGTATCTAAACCTCAGATTCTCCGCACCAGTCCCCGCTCGGTGGCCTCGTTATTCCGCACCAGAAGCAATGTCAGAATCATCCCGATGAACGGAATGATTCCCAGCGCGATCACAATCGGATCGAACGCGTGCGTCCCCGCCGCTTTGCGCGCATCGGAAACGTATCCCACCAGTTTGAACGCGATGATCGTCCCAATTCCCGTTCCGGTTCCGCCCAGTCCGCTCACCGACGCCACGGACTCGCTATGAAATAGATCGGAGGGCAGAGTGTTCGCCACAATCGTGAACCCCGCATAAGTAAAAGTCACAATCGCAAACAGTAGCGCAATCAGATAAACATTCGTCGTGAAGATCGTCAGAATCAGGACCGTCATTCCGAGCCCGCCATAAATGACGGGGACTTTCCTCGCCCATCCCAGCGGCATTCCCCTTTTAATTAGATATCCCGAGAACCATCCTGCAAAAAAACTGCCCATGTCGGCAGCGATAAACGGAATCCATAATCCAATCAGGTCGTTCCTTGGATCAATCTTTTTCGCCACCAGGTAAATCGGAAGCCATTCGGCGACAAAAAAGAAGACGGGATCGGTGAAACTCTTTGCGATGATCGTCCCCCAGGTCTGCGGCAGCTTCAAAAGCACATGCAGCGGAATGGTGGTTCTCCGCGCCTGTGGTTGGTTCGCTTCCTGCTTGTCCGCGGTGATCATGGCGCGCTCGGACTCGCTCACCCGAGGATGCGCCTCGGGCGTGTGATACAACCATCGCCATGCAACCAGCCAAAGAAATCCGAGCAGACTCGGCACAGCGACCGCCGGACGCCATCCCCAGCGCGGATAGATCCAGCGCAGAACAATAAACGGTGCGACTGCGCCGCCGATCGACGATCCGCTATCGAACAGCGCGGTCGCCAGCGCGCGCTCGCGCTTGGGAAACCACTCGGAAACCGCCTTGGTCGCGGCCGGCCAGTTCGCCGACTCGCCCGCTCCCAGCAAAAACCGAAACGTTGCGAAGCTGTACAGGCCTCTCGCCAGCGACGTGCACATGGAGACAATCGAATACCAGATGACCGTGATCGTCAGCCCGCGCCGCGTGCCCACGCGGTCCATCAGCCGGCCAAACCCAGTCTGTCCGATCGTGTAGGCCACACGAAACGCAATCGCCAGGTTCGCGTAATCGGAATTCGTCCAGTGATATTGGATCTTCAGATACGGCGCGAGCAGCGACAGCGTCTGCCGATCAATGTAGTTGATTACGGTGGAAGCGAACAGCAGCCCGCCCATCCACCAGCGTAGCGACGGAATCGGCTTCGGTGCATTCGCCATCAAAGGATTGGGACGTATCCCGGGTTTACCGTTCCACAAACCGCGGCGTCATCCCGAGCGGAGCCGATTTCACCAGGCGAAGCGAGGGATCTTGCCTGCAGTGACTCCAGGCTCCTCGCGAGCTCCTCCGCCGGCTGGTGAAAACGCGGGCATTCGGGATGACGCCAATCATGCACTACTCACCGTGAGAATCCACCAGCTCTCATTGCTGGGCTCAGCAGCGCCGCCGACTCCTCATCGAGATACAACGTCGCATTCGGATGCGTCCGCAGAATCGACGCCGGCGCCTCCGGCCGCACGTCTCCCTCGAGGCAGAGCTTCACCGCCGGCGCTTTCCTACGATCAGGAACAACCGCCACAATCTCTCTCGCCTTCATAATTTGCCGCGGTGACATCGAGACCGCCCGCCTCGGCACTTGCGAGATGTCGCTGAACCATCCTTCTCCCACCTGTTGCCCGCGGCAGGGCTCATCAAGCTCGACGATGATGTACGGCTCTTCCGTCTCGAAATCCGCCGGCGGATCGTTGAACGCGATATGCCCGTTCTCACCGATTCCCACAAACGCCACATCGATGGGAGCGGACGTGAGCTGCGCGCTTACTCCGCGAACGCCTGCCGACAGGTCAGAAGCCTCGGCAGGAATAAAGAAGTATTTCGTAATTCCGGCTTTGTCGATCACCCGATCCAGCAGGATCTTTCGAAAACTCGCCGGATGCGTGATCGGCAATCCCACATACTCATCGAGATGGAACGCCTCAACCTTCTTCCATTCGATTCCCGGTGTCGCGGTCAGTTTTTCGAGAAAAGCAAACTGTGATGTGCCCGTCGCTAGAATGATTCGGCAACGCCCGAGCTCAGCGATAGCTTTCTTAATCGCCGCCGCAGCCTGCTCCGCTGCCGCGCGCGCCAAAGACTCGGGATTAGGAAAAATCCTAACCATCATGTCGCGGGCAATTATATGAAAAGGGGGGTGCCCCAGGTCTCGCTGCTTTTGCGAGACCTGGGAAATTCCCTTCACATCTCCGCCTTCTCCAGCCTGGGCGCCAGTGCCTGCACAAATCCCAGCGCCACCAGATACGCCAATCCCGCAATCAAAAACACCGGCACGTACGATCCCGTGTGCTGCAGAATGTATCCCACCACTTTCGATATGAGCATGCCGGCAACCGTCCCAAGGAAAGTCCCGAATCCTATTACCGATCCGACAGCCGCCCGCGGAAACATATCCGACGCCAGCGTATAGACATTTGCCGACCACCCCTGATGTGCCCCCGCAGCCAGTGCGATCAAGCCAATTGCCACCCAGGCATTCCCCGTTCGCGCCGCCAGCATGATCGGCGTCACCGCTAGGGCGCACACGAGCATCGCCATTTTCCGGGAGGCATTCACGCTCCATCCGTACTTCAGCAGACGCGACGACAGCCATCCGCCGCCGATGCTGCCCACGCTCGCCCCGCTATAAATAATGAACAGCGGCAGAACCATGCCGCTCAAGTTGAGTTTCAGGTTCCGGCTCAGAAAGTCCGGTATCCAGAACAGGTACACCCACCAGATGGGATCGGTAAAAAACTTTCCCAGCCCCACCGCCCACGCTTGACGAAGCCCAAGCAGCTTTCTCCAAGGAACACCACCTTGAACTTCCTCCTGATCACTGCGAATCCACTCCAACTCCCTCGCCGAAACCAGCTTGCTCTTCTCGGGACGCTGAAAAAGCGCCAGCCACGTGATAATCCACAACATCCCCAAACCGCCGGTGGCGATAAAGGCCATGCGCCACCCAAAGCTGTTCATGAGCCACGTCACCAGCATCGGGGTGACGATGGCTCCCACATTCGTTCCGGAATTAAAAATTCCCGTCGCCAAAGCTCGCTCTTTTTTCGGAAACCATTCCGCAATCGCTTTGATAGATGCTGGGAAACTGCCCGCCTCGCCGAGTCCCAGACTGAAGCGCGCCAGACCAAACTGAAATAACGATCCCGCGGCCGCATGCGCCACAGCCGACAGACTCCAGAACAAAACGGCCAGGGAGAACCCGATACGCGTTCCCAGCCTGTCGATCAGCTTCCCCACCAGCAGCGAGCCGATTCCGTATGCAAGCGTGAATGCAAAGACAATGTTGCCGTACCCGATCTCCGTCCAGCCGAACTGCGCCTGCAGTGTCGGCTTGAGCAGCGCGATCACCTGCCGGTCCATGTAGTTGACCGACGCCGCAAAAAACAAAAGCCCGCAGATGAGCCACCGCGCGTGCCCGGATGGCTTCACATCCGAAGCCGCACCGCTCTCATTCGAAATGGATAAATCAGATTTCATCGATCAAACTGATATATTCGTGCGTACTCATTCAAGCCGCGCTCATGACCGCATTCCTTGACGACAACTTTCTCCTCTCGAACGACGTCGCCCGCCGACTCTATCACGAATGCGCCGCCTCGCAGCCCATCCTCGACTATCACTGTCATCTCTCGCCCAAAGACATCGCCGAGAATCGCCGGTTCGCCAATCTTTTTGAAATCTGGCTCCAAGGCGATCACTACAAGTGGCGGGCGATGCGCGCCAACGGCATTCCCGAAAAATACATCACCGGCAATGCTTCGCCGTTCGACAAATTCCGGGCTTGGGCGCGCACGGTCCCGTACACGCTCCGCAACCCGCTCTATCACTGGACACACCTCGAACTCCGCCGCTATTTCGGAATTAGCGATCTACTCGATGAATCCTCAGCGCCAGAAATCTGGGAACGCGCGAACGCGGCCCTTGCCGATCTCCCTGCGCAGGCGATTCTCGCGAAATTCCGCGTCGAAGCTCTCTGCACCACCGATGATCCCACCGACGATCTGCGCCATCATCGCGTCATCGCAAAATCCAATCTGGCCACACACGTCTTTCCGGCGTTTCGGCCGGATCAAGCCCTCGCCATTGGACAGGAAACTTTTGCGCTGTGGCTCAAGCAGCTCTCGAAAGCCGCGAATATTGATATTCGCGATCTGAATTCGTTCCTCGATGCGCTGCGAAAGCGTCACGACTACTTCCACTCTCTCGGCTGTCGCCTTTCCGACCACGGACTCGATCATTGTCACGCGACTCCATGTTCCGAGCGCACCGCCAAGGCCATCTTTGCGAAATCCCGCAGCCAGAAGAAGACTTCCGAAGAAGAACGCCAACCATTTGCTTCTTTCCTTATGCTCTTCTTCGCCCGTCTCGATTTCGAAAAAGGATGGACGAAACAATTGCATCTCGGCGCCCGCCGCAATGTAAACTCCACTGCTCTTCGGAAACTCGGGCCAGATGCCGGATTTGACACGGTCGGCGACTTTCCCCAAATCCCCGTTCTCGCCGCCTACCTCGATGTGCTCACCCGTGAAAACGCGCTGCCGCGCATGATTCTCTATAACTCGAATCCTGCCGACACATTTCCCTTCGCCACTCTGATTGGCAGCTTCCAGAACGGAGACGAACCCGGCCGCCTGCAATACGGCAGCGCCTGGTGGTTTCTCGATCAGAAGGAGGGCATCACGGCGCAGTTGAGCGCGCTCTCAAACGTAGGTCTTCTGTCCCGTTTCATCGGCATGGTCACCGACTCGCGTTCGTTCATGTCGTATCTGCGCCACGAATACTTTCGCCGCATCCTTTGCGACCTCATCGGGCAGGAGGTTGCCCGCGGCGAATTGCCCAATGACGACGCACTCCTTCATCGCCTCATTGAAGATGTTTGCTACCGCAACGCGCGAGAATATCTGCGCCTTCCGACCAAGAAATAATAGAGGTGGGGTGCCCCACGTCTCGCCGTTTTTGCGAGACGTGGGAAGCGAATCATTCATTTAAACTATTCCTATAGTCGACTGCGCATGATTCAACCTGGAAAGAGGAAGTAGTGCGTCTCACGGATTTCTATCGAAGCCTTCGCTGTCCTTGCCCATCCGTCGTTCTCCTTTTTTCAATCGTCTTGCTTACTCTGACTTCCGTCCGTGCTGATAACGCCGCCTTCGACCTCATCGGCCCCAAAGTCGAAGTTCGCGTGCAGCGCGCCGGAAGCACGCTCCCAATCGCCGAGGTTCCAAATCTTCAGGCCGGGGATCGTCTCTGGGTTCATCCCGATCTCCCCGACAGCCAATCCGTCCGTTACTTGATGGTCGTCGTCTTTCTTCGCGGCGCAACCAACCCACCGCCCGAATCGTGGTTCACGCGCGTCGAGACATGGAGTAAACCGATCCACGACGAAGGCATTTTCGTCGTGGTTCCCGACGAGGCCGAGGAAGCGCTGATCTTTCTCGCGCCAGAAACCGGCGGCGCATTCAGCACGCTGCGCACCGCTGTCCGCGGCAAGCCGGGCGCGTTTGTCCGCGCGGCGCAAGATCTGCAACAAGCCAGCCTCGACCGTCAGCGGCTTGAGAAATATCTGGAAGCCGTGCGCGAAGCTTCTATCGCCGATGCGGAGCAACTGAAGGCGCACACCACCTTGCTCGCGCGCAGCCTCAATATCCGCCTCGACCAGCAATGCTTCGACAAGCCCAGCGCGCAGCAGGTTCCCTGCCTCACCCAGAACACCGACCAACTCGTACTCGACGACGCGCACAGCCAGACTATGGTCGCGACGCTGACCTCCGGCGCGTCCTCCGATCTGCTGGCGCAAGTGAGCGCCACGCCCACGGCGCGCGGCGGTTATTACAGCGCCTATGTCGGGGCCGTCGTCGACGTCGCCCGCATTCTCAGCAGTACGCACACTGCGCAATATCAATACATCCCGGCGCTGGCCCTGCCCAAGCAGGACGAACTCAATCTGCGCCTCAACAATCCGCCTTCGTTCCGCAACCCCAAGTCGGTGCTCGTGATCGGATTGCCGCCGGTCCGCACCGCGCCCCCGCCACCTTTGCGCGCAGTCGACCCTCCACAGGTTTTTTGCGCCGGGAAGCCCAAGCTCGTCTTTCCCGCTGACGGCGCGCCGCTCGTCTTCGCCACCGAATTGGCGCACGATTTTGTGTTGCATGTCGAGACGAAATCCGGGCCCGCCATCGATCTTCCCGCAAAGCCCGATCCCGTGCTTGGAGGATTTTCGGTCGAGACTCATGCGCTGCAATCCGCCGATTTAGACGGCGAGGTCACCGGAGCAATTCGGGGTTCCTGGGGATTCAGTAAGTTCGAAGGTCCGCATTACCGGTTGCGAACATCTCGGCCTGCCCAGTGGATTGTTGCTTCCAAAGATGCCAGCGCACTGATCATCGGCCGCGAAGACACTCTGCATCTGCAATCAGCCGACGCCTGCTGCGTCAGCGAAGTCACGCTGAAAGACGCGCAGGGAAAATCTCTCAGCACGGAGTGGAAGAATTCCAGGCCCGACGAACTGGAAGTGAAAGTCCCGTTGCAAAATGCCAGCGCCGGTTGGGTGACCATGCTGGTAAAAAAATTCGGGCTGCACGAAATTGACGAAATTCCGCTTCACTCTTACGCCGAGGCCGGACGCCTTGACAGTTTCGGCATTCACGCCGGCGACGCCGAGGGCATTCTTAAAGGCACGCGGCTCGATCAGGTCGCGAGCCTCGACGTTAACGGCGTTCGCTTCACGCCTGACTCGCTAACCCGCGCCGATCAGCAGGACGAACTCAAACTCACCGCAACCGATCTCGCGGCGAAAACAAAGCTTCATGCCGGCGATGCGCTCTTGATTCATGCGACCTTGAAAGATGGCCGCGCGCTCGATTTGAAATCAGAGGTGGAAGCGCAACGGCCTTCCGTCACCGTGCTGACCAAGAGCATTCAACTCGATCAGACGGCGCCCGCCGTGCGCCTCGGCAGCCAGGACGAGTTGCCGCAGGATGGCCGGCTGAACTTCTTTTTGAAGACGCAGGTGCCGGAAACCTTTCCGCCCACGGAAAAAATCGAAGTCGCCACTTCCGATGAATCCTTTCGCGTGTTGCTCAGCTTCAAAGACGGCAACCTCACCATGCAGGACACCAAGAACGTGCTCGCCGTTCTTGATCCCGTGAAGTTGCTAGGCCCCTCGGCTTTCGGGCCGCTGAAATTTCGCCCCGTGACCGCAGACGGTATCACCGGCGACTGGCAGCCGCTGGTGAATCTGGTGCGCATCCCTCTGCTCACCGCAATCCGCTGTGTGCCCGCTCCGGAAAAACAATGCACGCTCAACGGCGACAAGCTCTTCCTTCTCGATTCGGTCAGCACCGATGCAGACTTCGTCAACTCGGTCAGCGTTCCCGAAGGATTCGTGCAGGACGCGCTTGCTATCCCGCCGCCAAAAGGCAAAATGCTCTACATCAAGCTGCGCGACGATCCGGCCACCGTCGACACCGTCGCGCTGCCGCTTCCACAACAGTAGATTTTCCCTGGGCCCTCTGTGTCCTCTGTGGTGAGGGAAGTTACTGCGCTATACTCGCTCGTTCCCATGGCCAACATTCTTTACGGCGTGAATGGCGAAGGCGCCGGCCATTCCACGCGTTCGCGCGAAGTGCTCACGCATCTGGTCGCCCGTGGACATAGTGTCCACGTCGCCTCATTCGATCGCGGACTGGAAAATCTGAAATCCGATTTCGACATCACCGAAATCTACGGATTCCGCTTCGCCTACGTAAACAATCGCGTCCGCTACAAGCGCACCATCGCCAAGAATCTGATCACCGTTCCACAAGCGGCCAGGAGCATTCGAAAACTCATCCATCTGATCGACGATCAGAAAATCGATCTCGTGATCACCGACTTCGAGCCCCTCACCTGTCACATTGGCCACAGGCGTCGGCTGCCGGTCATCTCGATCGACAACCAGCATTGCCTGACCAATGCAGTCGTTCCGTATCCGAAGAAGTATCGGCGCGATGCCGCTGCCGCGAAACTTGTCACGAAGCTTATGACGCCGCATGCGAATGCCTATCTCGTGATTTCGTTTTTCACGGCTCCCATTCGCAAGCGCAACACGTTCCTGTTCCCTCCTCTGCTGCGCCACGAGATTCTCAACGCGACTCCAAGGCAAGCCGACCACGTGCTCGTCTATGTCACTTCGCCCGCGCCCGCTCTGGCCAGAATTCTCAGCGAAGTCCGCTGTCGCTTTACTGCCTATGGATTCGGCCGCGAAGGCGCCGAGGGCAATATCATTTTTAAGAGGCCTTCTCTCGAAGGATTCTTTTCCGACTTGGTCAGCGCTCGCGCCGTGATCGCCAATTCCGGATTCTCTCTCGTCACCGAGGCCTTGCACCTCGGCAAACCATACCTTGCCGTGCCGGTGAGTCATCAGTTTGAACAGATCTTTAACGCGTATTGGCTGGGGAAATGCCGCTACGGCGCGTACTGGGAAGAGTTGAACAAGGAGCGCGTCGAATCGTTTCTCTACAACCTGCCGCACTACCGCGAGGCGCTCGCCCAGTATCCGCGACAGGGCAATGGCGCACTGCTAAGTAAGCTCGACTCGCTCATCGCCAATTGTATGACGTAGCACCGTCGTTCCGGCTCTAAAAGGGGTGCCCCATAGCCTGCCCTGAGCGAAGTCGAAGGGTCTCGCCGCTTTTGCAAGACATGGGATTCCTATTTCCTAAACGCACCAGCCCATGCGAAATTATTCGTATGCCACTGGTGGTTCGCCCATCCCCCATTCACGCCGTCGGCGTATACACCACGGCTCCTATTCGCAAGGGAGATCGCGTCGTCGAGTACGCCGGTGAACGCATTACTCCGGAAGAAGCCGACCGCCGTTACGATGGCGCCTCTCGCACCTACTTATATGGGCTGGAAGACGGCAAGACCATCATCGATGGCGAGGGCCTGGGCGCTTATCTGAATCACTCGTGTGATCCCAACTGCGAGGTCGACGAGATCAAAGGACGCGTCTGGCTGTTCGCGGTTCGCGATATCGCCGCCGGCGAGGAACTCGTTTGGGACTACAACCTCTACGATGACGAGGAGCCCGCCTCGTGTCACTGTGGTTCTGGGAAATGTCGCGGCACGATGTACTCCCCGGAGTGGGCGGCGAAGATGCGCCGCAAACAGGCTCGCCAGAAGAAGAAACTGGAACCCAGAACAAATTAGGAGGGCTTCTTCTCATCGCATCTGAAAAATGTTTCCTTCGTGGACCTTCGTGTCCTTCGTGGTGAAATGATTTCACCCGGGACTCTTCATCTTTCTCTTGTAAAACCGTCGCACTTTCGCGCGATTCCCACACTTCGTCATATCACACCAGCGACGCCGGTGATTCTTGCTCTCGTCCAGGAAAAGCCACTCACAGGTCTTTGAGGCACACGCTCGCACGAACTGCAACCGATCGGAAGCCAGCAGTTCGGCGGCCGAGCGCGCAATAGGCCAGAGCGGCGCGTCGAAGTTGTTCGAGGCCTCATCGAATTGCCATTCGAAATGACCGGGCCGTGGCACAAGGCTCATGTGCTGAGCCGCTTCGTGAATGTAAGAGTTCAAAACGATCAAGGGCCCGGCAGGCGCAGGCTTCTTCTTAATGAGTGCCCAGAACACCTGATACATGACCTCGCGCAGTTCAACCGCAGATCGCAGCGCGCGCTGCGCCTCCTCAGGAGACTGCATGCTCGAGGCGAGAAGGCGATCGACTTGCAGATCTGAGAGCACGCGCGTGTCTTCCGCGAAGCGCGCCAGATCGATATAGCTCTTGAGCAGTTCCTTCGGTTCGCTGCTGAAGCGGTCGTCGAGCGTGTTGATGAAGTCCAGGCACACTGCCCCGGCGATCAGATCGAATCGCGGAGGTTGTCTGCGATTTTTTGCTTGCAAAGGAATACTGATATGTTTCCTCGGAATCTATTCTAACCGATAAAACAATCTTGACAAGTTAGAAAGATGAGATTACGATTATTCTAACCTATGAAATAATTATTAGAGGTTAGTTATGTTCCGCGATCAACCCGCCCAGATTCTCGTTTTGCTTCGTAGCCGATCCGCCGGCGAAAAGATGGTAAACATAGGAGGCAGACCCGTGATCGCTTCCAAGTCAGATTCGCCCAGCTCAAATCCGCGCGAGGCTCATCCTCGCGACACGCTCAAACTTGTGCTGGCGTTCGCCGCGATTTACCTGGTTTGGGGCTCGACGTATCTGGCGATTCGTTACGCCGTCGAAACGATTCCGCCGCTCGTGACGGCTGCGATTCGCCACACGATTGCCGGGAGCGTCATGCTCGCGTGGGCCTACGTGCGCGGATATCGCGCGAAGCGCGAGCACTGGATTGCCGGTGCAGTCGTAGGTGCGTTTTTCTTTCTCATCGGACACGGGTCGCTGCACTGGGCGGAGCTGCATGTCGCGTCCGGACTCGCTGCCCTGCTGATCGCAACCGAGCCGATGTTCATTCTCGTGCTGGCCTGGGCCAGCCGACAGCAGCGGATCAGCCGGCTCAGCGCGCTGGGCCTGGCGGTCGGCGTGGTCGGTGTCGCGATTCTGACCGGAGTCGAAGTCTTATCGAAAGATGCAAGCCTGCTTGGGCTTCTCGCTGTGCTCGCGGGATCGCTCTCGTGGGCGGCGGGCGTGGTGATCTCTGCGAAGGTCAAGCTTCCTTCGGACGCTCTGGCGCGTACCGCAGTGCCCCTGGTATGCGGCGCGGCGATGCTCATGATCGCTTCGTTAGTCACAGGAGAATTTCATGATCTCCACGGGTCGGCAATTTCTCTGAAATCAATCCTCGGTCTTGGCTATCTGATCGTCTTCGGATCGATTGTGGCGTTCACTGCATACACGTGGCTGTTGCAGCGGTGTCCCCCAACGCTGGTTGCGACGCATACTTATGCCAATCCGGTGATCGCCGTGCTGCTGGGATGGTTGATCGCCTCGGAGCCGTTGACGGCGCGAGTGGCGCTGGCGTCAGTCGCGATTCTTGGCGCGATCGTGCTGATTCGACGTGGTGAGCACGTGAAGAAGGTTCCCATCTCCGCTGCACGTGAAGCCGAGACGTGTGAGCAGTGCGCCTAGAATCTCGCGCACAGAATCCCACCCTACGAAAACCGCGTAGGGTGGGGCAGCCTCAGTTAACGATCGTGATCGTGGTCGCGGTCGGCGCGGCGAATCTCCGAGCACACCAGCCATAAGTGGTCCATATAGATGCCGCTCCTGGAGCGGAATCCGGTGACCACGAAGCCCGGCGGACAGAGAGCTTCGCTGGGATGTCCTCCAGGATTGAAACGCGTAATTGGCTGCGTCATCTCGGTGCGGGGACGGTCGCCACGCCAGGCAATTTCCCGCAGCGGGCTGCACACGCCGAAAGCCTTGTCAATCGAGCCACCAGTCCGTCCGCGCAGGCCGCGCAGTACGAATCCCTGAGGACAAAGCGCGTCGTGAACATCGCGGCCGCCTCGTGCACCCGTGGGTTCCGTTCTGCGGATCTCATCGCCCAGGTCTCCATCGCGACGAACACGCACGCAATCCAGCGAGGCGGCGTGAATGAACTCGTCGCCTGCCATGTGGAAGCCGATCGCAACCGAATCCTCGCCGCAAAGAGAGTCGGGGGAGGGACGTCCGCCGCCGCCCCCACCGAAGTCTTGACCCATCCGTTCGTGTGATACGAAGATGGCGCTGTCGCGATCGTGATCACGGTTGTGATCGCGATCCTGGAATTGCGGCGCGGCCAAAGCGGCCAGCGCGATTGCGAAGAGGATTGCGAGGACCAGCGTCAAGCGCGCGACGCCGGCTTGCTTCCCACTTTGACGGAAAAAAGAAGTTTTCATTGCACGCCCCTGTGAAATGATTCTGCACACGCACGCCCGAGCATGCGTGGTGATTTAAGCGGATGGTAGAAGTCGAGTGCGACGATGTCAATTGCAGGGTGGGTTCGGGGTCGAGCGAAAAATCCTTGATCGCAAAGCTCGCGAAGAAAAGCCGCTAAGGGCGCGAAGAAAATCAGATAGGGCGGAGCAATGGCTCCGCTCCCACACTCCGCGGGCGAGGGCGCCCGCGCCACACGCGCCACACGCGGTTAGTGCTGGTCGCGACGGCGGAGATAGTCGATAAACATCTTTTCGACGGGCTTGTCGTAAGCGATGAGAACATGGCGGACAGGGCGTCCGCTGACAAAGTGGCAGACTTCTTCGGCAAGATTCTTGGCGTGATCGCCGGCACGTTCGAGCGACTGAGTCATGAAGATGACCTGGAGGCTGGCCTGGCGGGCGACGTTTTCGGGATTCTCAATGTGGCGCAGGAAGATGAGATTGCGCAGGCGGTCCATCTCGGCATCGGCGCGGAGGACTTCCACCGCCTTGCTGACGTCGCGCTCGGAAAAAGCCGCGGCGCAATCGGTGAGCATTTTTTCGAGCACCGTCGCCATCTGGGTCAGGTCGCGGATGTCTTCGGAGTCAATACGTCCGCTGACCGAGAGCGCGCTGTTGGCGAAGCTGAGCAGCAGGTCGCCGATGCGCTCCAGTCCGATCATGAACTTCATGCAGGCGAGGAGTTCACGGGCCTCGGCAGGAGCGACTTCGGTGATGGCGGTGGTGACTCCGTTATCGATTTCAAGGTCGAGCGTGTCGAGTTCACGCTCGCGCTGGCGGAGGGAATTGAGCAGCGCCGCAGAACCGGTGGCAATACCTTCAGCGGCGGCTGCGGCGGCGTCTTTGGCCATGTGACAGGCTTCGACGGTGCGGCGCACGATGTAGTGATGAGCGGGTTCGTTCTCGGGCGTCTTGGCCGCAGTGCTCATGGATGTGTCCGCCGGGCGAGAATTCGGGCGACGCGGAGATCGTCTGGGAACGCCGCCATTCCGCCGCTCGTGAGATTGGATTGCCAATAACTAAGCATAAGATTTTCTGTTGAAGCAGCGGTTAATAAGTTGTGAATTTTTCGTCATGTTCTGTTAAGGCACGGGACGTTTACGGATTAGTAAAGACTATTGTGCGACAAGCAGAGGTAAATGCAAGGGGAAAGTAGAGGGATGAGAAGACGAATCCTATGTTTCTTACGAAAAACGGAATCCGGAGATCAAACCGGAGTGGAACAATCCCGATAGAGGACACCGAGAGCGCAGAGGGGCGATGGATTCCCCATCCTACGAAAACCGCGTAGGGTGGGGCACCCTCGGGGGCTATGCGGTGGGCAATGTGAAGACGAACGTGGCGCCGCGGGTGAGTTCGCTTTCGGCGCGGATGGAGCCCGAGTGGGCGCGCATGATGTGCTTGGCAATGGCAAGGCCGAGCCCGGTGCCGCCGGACTCCCGCGAGCGGGCTTTATCGACGCGGTAGAAGCGCTCGAAGAGGCGTGGCAGATGTTCGGAGGAAATTCCGGCGCCAAAATCGCGCACGTAGAATTCGATGCCGCGATCAGCAGCTCGGGCGCCCAGTTCGATGCGGCCTCCGCCTCGCCCGTATTTCATCGCGTTGTCAATCAGGTTTGAGAAAACCTGGTGAATGGCCTCGCGATCCGCGAGCACCGGAGGCAAAGTTTCGGCTGAGCCGCTGGAGCCGTTCTTCTCGACAATATTCAACTCCACGCCTTGCGTGCGGGCAATCTCCCGGAAACTCTCTTCGGCGTCGTGCAGAAGTTCGGCGGGTGGAACCGGTTCGGTCTCGAACCGGGTTTCGCCGGACTCGACGCGCGCCAGCGTGAGCAGGTCTTCGGTAAGGCGCGACATGCGCAGCGCGTTCTTGCGGATAATCTCGAGAAATTCACGCGTCGGCGTGGTGCTGTCGGAAGGCAGAGTGTCGAGCAAGGTTTCGGTGTATCCCTGAATCGAAGTGAGCGGGGTGCGCAGCTCGTGCGAGACATTCGCGATGAAATCGCGGCGGGTTTTTTCCACGCGCTCGGTCTCGGTGAGGTCGCGGAGGACGGCTACGACGCCGCCTTCCGGCAGAGGAGCAGCGGTGACGTCGAACGCGCGTCCGGGCACGATGGACGTGGCACGGGCAGTCCGTACGTCTTTGCTGCTGGTGGCGGCTTTGACGGTAGCGAGGAAGTCGGGATCACGGATGGTCTCGACCACGGGCGCGTTCAGGCGCGTGCGCTGCGGGACGATGCGATCCATAGCCTGGTTGGCCCAGCGCACCAGGCCGTCGGCGCTGACGGCAATCACCGCATCCTGCATGCTGTTAAGCAGGGTTTCGAGCTGGCGCTGGCTGGAACGGACGGCGGCGAAGCTGCGTTCGATTTGTCCGGCGGTCTTGTCGATCGCGGCGGCAACGCGGCCGATCTCGTCGAGCGGAGTGGCGTTGACGCGGGCGCGGAGATCGCCGCGTTCGATGCGCGCGGCAACGTCCACGATGCGTTCCAGGCGACGCGCAGTCAGAACCGACCAGGATGCAGCAATCAGAAGCGCGATGAGAAACGCAACCGACGATCCCCAGAGCAGCCGCCGGTGGACTTGCGACTCCACCGCATCGATCTCTGACAAAGGATAGGCGAGGCGCACGGCACCGCCTGGAATTGGCTCGGCGATGTACAGAAAGGGAATGCCCAGCGTGGCGCTGCGCCGTTCGTTGCTGCCAGTTTTGCCGGTGAGTGCAGCAGCAAACTCAATCCGCTTGGCATGATTCTCCATGTTGGCGGGGATGGCCTCAGAATCGGCAAGCACATTGCCATTCGCATCGATGATGGTGGCGCGGGCTCCGGCGGCCTGGCCTTCCTGCGCCGCAATTTCAGAAAGCGAATGGCTCTTATCAATTCCGACGCGATGGGCGAAGAGCAAAGTTTTCTGTGTAAGGTCGCGTTCGATCTGGTTGCGTAGGGAGGCTTCCCATGCTCTGCCCAGCATGACGTCGAAAAGGGTTGCCGTCACGCCGATGACAATGACGAAGACGGCAAGCATTTTGAAGAAGATGCGGTTCTTCATTATCAGTGACTAGTGGTTAGTGGATAGTGGCTCGTAAAAAGCGTCAAGGTTTTACTAATCACTAAGCACGAGCCACTCTTCTTTTCACTTCGGAGTTTCGAAGCGATAGCCGGCGCCGCGCACGGTCTTCAGATAGCGCGGATTTTCCGGGTCAGGCTCAATTTTCTCGCGAATGCGGCGGACGTAAACGTCGACCGAGCGCGGCGTGACGTACGCGGTATCGCGCCAAACGGAATCGAGAAGGTGGTCGCGGCTGAATACGCGCCCCTTGTGCCGGGCAAAATAGTCGAGCAGACGAAACTCGGTGGCCGTTGTGGGAACCATGGTGCCGCGCACCATGAGGGTCATCGCCGAAGGATCGATTTCGATGTCGCCGACTTTCATCGGACTCGGCGGGAGCGGGCGCTCGAAACGCCGCAGCACGGCTTTGACACGGGCCACGAGTTCTCGCGGACTGAACGGCTTGGCAATGTAGTCGTCGGCACCGAGTTCGAGGCCGAGGACGCGATCGGCTTCGCTGCTCTTGGCAGTCAAAAAGATCACGGGGACAGCGGCGAGGCCGGGAGTTTGACGAATGGTACGGCAGATTTCGAGGCCGTCCTTGCCGGGCACCATGATGTCGAGAATAAAAAGTGCGGGACGCTGACGTTCGGCGTCAGGCAGGACGTTGCTGCCGGTGGGATAGACGCGTACGACAAAGCTCTCGTTCTCCAGGTGATGGCGGACGAGGCGGGAGATATCCGGATCGTCTTCGACGACGAAGATGCTGGGCTTCACGGATGTATTGTAGCGGGAAAGGCGAGTTATTTAGTATTTGACAGCAATCCAGGATGGGTTGTGGTACAAATTTTCATCGAATGTTAACAATTGCCATCCCGGATGTTTATCAATCGTGGTTGCCACTGCCACTCGGATTATGAACTAGTCACCGGATTGACGACTGTGCGCGTAAATGATTTCATTACCTAACCGCTAGGTTTTTGGGAGAAGGAAATGTCGTTTGAAGAAGCACTGGCGTTAGCATCTCGAGACGAGAGCTTTAAGGCCACGGTCTACGCGATGAATACCCTTCTTATTGCAAAAGGCGTTTATACACAAGAGGAATTCCAGACCCTCTTTGTCGAGTGGGTCAAGAAGGAACAGAAGCGCAAAGCACCAGACGAAAAACGCCCACAGGCACCTACTGTGTACTCCGCTTAGTTTTGGGAGCCGGATGTTCACAGTCTGGGTTCCTGCCGCAATGTAGTCCTATATCGCAGGCCCTACATTCGCATCGACACGGCGGAGCCGGTTTTGGTTTTGGTGAGGGCCCTTTTCGTACAACCATCTAAGCCTCCATCCGCATGCACTGAAACCTGTCAGATTTCGTGTACCTACCACATTCTGCGTCGTGTATTGCTGTGAATGCGATGTGCGATCTGTGGAAAACCCCGTCCAATTCAAATTTTCTGCGGCTAAACCCTGGAAAGAGAAGGCGAAGGGTACGACTTTTGATTCGAACTACATGTTTCTCAGCCTTCCGATAACGATATTTCTAGTTCTGTCGATCCGAAATGAGCACCGGGGAGGGATGACGCTGGTGGCGCTGTATTCGGTGACGACGGCGGGGCCAGAGTAGTTCTTGCCGGGCGTGAGTTGATTGCGGGAGTAGAGTTTAGTTTTCAGTTTTGTATTCTCAAAGAGTACGGTGACGAGACTATTTGAGAAGCTGCCGAGCTTCGCTCGGCCTGAACGGGCAGGAGTGCCCGTTCCCACACGAGCATCTGGGGAATTTACCGTCGCGCGGAGGCGCAGCGTTACGAGTTCGATTTCGCGATTGGGGTGCGCGTAGCCGTAGCTCCGCTGGTGCTCCGTTTGGAAATCCTTCAGCAACGTCTTCGTCAAGGGGAGATTCAGTTCGTATCCCTGGCCGCGGTAGCGCAGATCGACGCTGCGGGCGAAATGCGGAGTTCCGGTCCAGCCTTCAGTGCGGAAATCCCGCGCTGCGGATTTTTCGAGGGCAGTGAATTCGCGATCCAGTTTCGCGAGCGGGATGCTGCTTTTGGGACGGCCAACGAGGGGAGGAGTGCCCGCGCCACATCGCCACAAGACGGTACGCGAATAGTCTTTGACGACGTCGCTGGCCAGGATTCCGAGCGCGGAGAGTGCCCCGGGAAACGCCGGCACGATGACATGCGGAATGCCAAGCGCGTCGGCAAGAGCGCAGGCATGCAGGCCTCCTGCGCCGCCGAAGGCGACCAGAGCAAAGTGGCGGGGATCGCGTCCGCGCTCGATGGAAACGACGCGGATGGCTTTTTCCATCGTAGCGTTCACCACGCGGATCACGCCGGCGGCGAATTTTTCGAGCGAGAGTTTCGAGTTTTGTTTCTTCAGCCACTCCTTTGTGATCGCGCGCGTGCGCTCGAGGTCGAGCGTGAAATCTCCACCGAGAAAACGTGACGGCTGCAGGCGGCCGAGCAGAAGATTAGCGTCGCTGACGGTGGGCTGCAGGCCGCGTCCATAGCAGATCGGGCCGGGATCGGCGCCCGCCGACTCCGGTCCGACGCGGAGAACTCCGGCAGCGTCGAAGCGGGCAAGCGAGCCTCCGCCGGCGCCGACCGTGTGAATGTCGAGCATGGGAACGCCGACGGGGAGGCCGGCGATCTGAGCGTCGGTGGCGAGTTTGATTTCGCCTTCGACGAGCGAGACGTCAGTGGACGTGCCGCCCATGTCGAAAGCGATGATGTTGTGGAAACCGCTGCTGCGGGCCGAAGCCGCTGCACCAACGACGCCTCCAGCAGGCCCGGAGAGGACGGTGCGGACCGGTTCGCGCGAGGCGGTTGAGAGCGCGGTGATTCCTCCGGATGATTGCATGACGAAAATGCGGGCAGAGGCTAAAGCCCCAGTTTTGCCTCGCTCGTTCGCGGCGCTAAAGCGTCGCTCTTCCACGCCGGTCGCAAAAGCCTGTCCCTTTCGTGGGGAAACCATGCGATCAACGTCTCCAGTAAAAGAGCTTTCCAGGTTCTCCAGATAGCTCTGCATCACAGGTTGCAGGTAGGCATTGATGACGACCGTCGACATGCGCTCGTATTCACGGAACTCGGGCAGAATTTCGTGCGAGATGGAGAGCGGAATGTCGAGCGGTTCGAGAACTTCACGGATAGCTTGTTCATTCGCGGGATTGGCGAATGAGAACAGAAGACACACTGCGGTCGATTGGGGGCTCGCGGCTTTGATACGAATGGCAAGTGCGTGCAGTTCGTCTTGCGAGGGTACAGTCAGAATTTCGCCATCGGCGGCAGTGCGTTCGTTCACGCCGAAGCGGAGTTCCTTGGGGACGAGCGGCTTGACGCGATCAAAGAAAAAATCGTAGAGCTTGGGGCGAGCCTGGCGTCCGATTTCGATGGCGTCTTCGAACCCTTTCGTTGTGACTAGCGCGGTGCACGCGCCTTTGCGCTCGAGCAGCGTGTTAGTCCCGACGGTGGTGCCGTGAAGAAGGATGAAGTCCGACATTCCCATGTCTCGCAAAATCGGCGAGACCCTTCGACTGCGCTCAGGGCAGGCATGGGGCACCCCCGGCGTATCGGACACCTCATTCATGATTTGAGCAATCGCTTCGACGATCGCTTGCGAGGGATCGTGGGGCGTCGAGAAGACTTTCAACATGCGAAGACGATGGCTGGCGGGATCGACCCAGATGCAGTCGGTGAAGGTGCCCCCGGTGTCGATGGCAACGCGAAGGGGTTGAGAGCGGCGTGACATGATGTTGCCAAGAGCAGGGTAACATCCAATTCGACGCAGAAGTCAGCCTCCCACCCTGTCTCGCACAGAACGCGAGACAAGGGTGGGGCAACCACTTCTCCAAAAAAAGTTGGCCGTGAATTCATTCAGAGGATTGGCAGTATGCGATACACATTTCTGGTGGAAACATATGCGACGGAACGGGTGAAGGTCGCGAGCGTGTGGAGCGAGTTTCGCGACGAGGATCTTCCCATACGGCCGAACCCGAGCGATCTGCGCGGACGGAGCGTGCAGGAGCAGATGGTGCATCAGTGCGTCAGCGAGGATTTGTGGTTTCGAACCATGTTGGGGATCGACGTGGGCGCGCCCCCCTTGCCGAGAATTGAGACGAGGCTGGAGTTCATCAAACGGTATATCGAGGACAGCGGAAAGAGGCAGTCTGCGCTGGAAAGTAAGGACGATGAGTGGTGGGAAGGAATTACGAACTTTTTCGAGGTGAAGCGCTCGCGGGCGTGGGTGATGATGCGGCGAATCGCGCACACGTCGCATCATCGCGGACAGTTGATGGCCATGCTGCGAATGCTGGGACGGGAGATCCACAGCAATTATGGCCCGACCGCGGATACCGGCGGCCTGATGGCGGATCGTGCGCCGACGATCTACGCATACGGAAGCCTGGAGCAGTTATTGAAGGATGGACCGAAGGAGAAGCTGCCGGGGGCAGGAGGGAAAGCCGTGACGGAGAGGCCGTAAGTCGATTTACCATACTCGATACTGGTATCGATTATGGTATACTCTTTCCAGTCATGGAGAGCGCTCGGAAGATCACGGTTGAAGTGCCCCAGGAACTGCTGGAAAAGGCGCAGCAGGCTACCGGGACCGGCATCACACAGACGATTCGGGTTGGGCTGACGCTGGTCGCGGCGTCACGAGCTTATGCTCGGATACGGAAACTTCGTGGCAAGGTCCATTTTTCGCGCTCCCTCACCGAACTGAAATCCGATCGATGATTGCGGCGGACACGAGCACATGGATTGCATTCTTTGAGGGCGCTACGGGCGAAGACGTTGAGCTACTTGATGGCGCGCTTGAAGACAGGCAAGTGGTTATGGTTCCTGCCGTTTTAACGGAACTCTTGAGCGATCCGACCCTCCCGCCAAGCGTTGCTGAAACGCTGCTAGAAATACCCTTGATGGATATCGGCGCAGGGTTCTGGAGGCGGGCCGGAGGGCTAAGGGCAAAGGTGCTTTCCAATCGCCGGAAGGCACGCCTCGGAGATGCGTTGATTGCACAGACCTGCATAGACGCAGGCGTCTCTCTCGTCACTCGCGATCGGGATTTTCAGGCATTCGCCGAGGCTGCCAGTCTGAATCTACTCATCTGAATCCGAAAGACCTCGAAAGTCAAAATCCCCACCCTGAAAAACGCCCTTCGACTGCGCTCAGGGCAGGCTACGGGTGGGGCACCCTCTGGTTTTGTATTTATCTACTTGATCGTGAAGGCGAGTGTGACCAGAGTCTTCTGTTCGACTTCGTGGGCCTTGGCGCTGCCGGTGGCGGGACTCGGACTTGAGGAGCGCTTCACGGTGAGCACCGGCCGTTCGCCGGCGATCCGCTTCAGCCGCGGCAGCATGTTGAACATCGCGCCCATGTTGGCCGGTTCCTCCTGCACCCAGACGATGTCGGCGTGCTTGCCATGGCGGTCGAGTTCGGCGATGACTTCTTGCTCGGGGAACGGATACACCTGTTCAAGAAACACAATTGCCGTGCTCGTGTCTTTTCTCTTTTTGCGCTCGGCCTGGAGTTCGTGCCCGATTTTTCCAGTGCAGATCAGGATGCGTTCGGCCTCGCCGACGGTCGTGTCGGGGATAACGTTCAGGAAACTCTTGTGCGTGAAATCCTCGCTCGGCGAACTCGCGTCGGGATGGCGCAGCATACTCTTCGGCGTAAAGATGATGAGTGGCTTGCGCCAGTGGCGTAAAGCCTGACGCCGCAGCAGATGGAAATACTGCGCGGCGTTCGAGGGCTGTGCGATTTGGATGTTGTGCTTGGCGGCGAGCTGGATGAAACGCTCGATGCGGGCGCTGGAGTGCTCCGGACCCTGACCCTCGTAGCCGTGCGGCAGAAGCATGACGAGGCCCGAAAGCAGATTCCACTTGGCTTCACCCGCACTGATGAATTGATCGATGATGGCCTGCGCGACATTGACGAAGTCGCCGAACTGCGCTTCCCACAAGACGAGAGACTCGGGATAGTCACGGCTGTACCCGTATTCGAAGCCAAGAACGCCAGCCTCGGACAAAGTCGAATTGTAGATTTCGCAGCGCGCCTGTCCGGGCGCGATGTTTTCGAGCGGCACGTATTCGTTCTCGTTCTCGATGTCGAGCAGAGCCGAGTGGCGTTGGTTGAACGTGCCGCGGCGAGAGTCCTGTCCGCTGAAACGCACGTGCGTGCCCGATTTCACGAGGCTGGCAAAGGCGAGGGCTTCGGCCATTCCGTAATCAACGGCGCGCTTGCCCGTGCCCATCTCGGCGCGCTGCTCGAGCAGCTTCTTCACCTTGGGATGGATGTGGAAGTCGGCGGGATACGTGGTCAGGCGCGTGGTGAGTTCCGATAGCTCTTCCGGCGTGAGGGCGGTTTCGACGTCATACTCGGGGCGGTAGAGCCCTCCGAAATAATTGTTCCAATATTTTGGCAGCTCGCGCATGAGCGGCTTGTGTTTCACGCCTTTGGCGTTCTTCTGCGCGGCTTCGAATTCGGCTTTGATTGCATCGGCCTGGGCTTGTGCGTTCTCCGTGCCGATGTCTTCGCCATAAATCTGCCAGAGCGGCGGATGATCTTTGATCTTCTTATAGAGGAGCGGCTGCGTAATCGTGGGATCGTCGACTTCGCTGTGGCCGTGACGGCGATAGCCGATGAGATCGATGACTACGTCTGTACCGAATTTGTAGCGGTACTCCGTGGCCATGCGCGCGACGCGAACAACGGCGTCGACGTCTTCGGCGTTGACATGAAAAATTGGAATTGATTGGCGGCGCGCGATGCAGGCAGCAAAACGGGTGGAGTGCTCCTCGGTGAAGTTGGTGGTGAATCCAAGAAGATTGTTGACGACGACGTGAATGGTGCCGCCGACGGTGTATCCGGGCAGGTCGGCGTAGTTCATGGTTTCGGCGAGAATTCCTTGCCCCGCGAACGCAGCGTCGCCATGGACGAGAAGCGGCAAGTATTTTTCGCGGCCGCCTTCGCCGGTGCGATCCTGCTTGGCGCGCGTGCGGCCGACGGTGACAGGATCGACGGCCTCGAGATGGCTGGGATTTGAAACCAGGTGAATGTGAACTTTGCCACCACTATGGGTGACGTATTCGCCGGTGGCGCCCATGTGGTATTTCACGTCGCCGGAACCGAGCACGCTGCGCGGATCGACATCTTCGAACCCGGCAAAAATTTCTTCGGAAGGACGCTTCGCGACGTGAGCGATAACGTTGAGGCGTCCGCGATGGCTCATGCCCATGACGAGTTCGATCGCGCCGAGCCGTGAACTGGTGTCCAGGACTTCATCGACCAATGGGATGAGCGCGGTGACGCCTTCGAGCGAAAAGCGCTTCGATCCCAAATAGCGTTGCTGCATCACGTGCTCGAAAATGTCGGCGCGAGTGAGCAGGTCGAGAATGCGGGCCTGGTCTTCCTCCGTAACCTCGAAACCCTGCGACGGCGACTCCATGCGCTCGTAGATCCAGTTGCGGCGCACCGGTGAATAGATATGGTTGATCTCGACGCCGATGGTGCTGCAGTAAATGGCGCGAGCTTCACGGGCGTATTCCCCTACGCGCTCGAGTTCAGGAGTGTAGCGGGGACGAAGGAAACCAAGAGGATCAAGATCACCCTCGAGATATCCCCATTGGCGATAGGTAGCAAAGACGCGTTCGCGCTCAGGGTTGGAGCCGTTGCTCGCGGCGCGATCAACGG
>Ga0335081_10000677_pt1 | contig 56367 bp, 53 predicted proteins | sample Lox_Sample_35_FD_206713 | JGI IMG/M metagenome (GOLD analysis project Ga0335081, IMG submission 206713) | Soil microbial communities from Loxahatchee National Wildlife Refuge, Florida, United States - Lox_Sample_3.5 | ecosystem: Environmental > Terrestrial > Soil > Wetlands | place: USA...
CACCAGTTGCTCAACTTCTGCACGGCTCCGCCGTTGCTGAACTTTTCCAAGCGTCTGTTTTTCTCTCATCCCCCAACTTCATCACGCCTGCTTCCCGTGCGCTAGGTGTGTTCCTCTGACGCATACAATCAACGTCTCTACGTCCAGCATCGGTCTTGAGGAAATGTTCCAATTTCCCTCTGCGAACCTTCTGACGGACTTTGATAGTTCGGAAATCCGCTGAGATGTGCTTGTCTATTTCAATCCCAATGGCCTCGCCAGCACGGAAGCCTCCCCCTCCCTCCAAGGCAAGGTACATTTGCTTGTAACCTTTAGTCGTGGCGATAATGCCCGTCATGACTTCGCTGGTGGGACATGGCGTCTTCTGCTTTCTTTTGTCCACCACAGGCATGTCACAAAATTCGTGGTTCCATTTGCGAGGATAGAGTTGTTCACCTTCCTCGTTTACGGCAGAAGCCACGACCGATTTGACGACCTGTGAATAGGTGTTGATTGTTTTGGGTGACAGACCCGCCTTGACCATCTTTGCGACCAAACCCTTGAGAGCAAGGTTCCCTACTGATGAAAGGGATATGTCGCCAAGGTTTGGCAAAATCCATACATCAAGGCAGCCCTGCCACGACTCAATGGTGCCGGGAGCGACGGGCTTCCGCTTTCGTTGTTGGGCGTTTTCAATCCACCATGCCGCTTGCTCACGAAACGTCACACCGTTGGGAACACCTTCCGCTCTGGCAAGGCACTCCGGTGTATCGGCTCCGCTCTCGGCAATGATTTCCTTTGCTCGTCGTTGCCGTTCGGATTGGTTGAGTTTTCCCGACCCGTTGATGGGACAGATTCTCTCACATGCGTGTACTCTCTTCTCCTGCCCCATAACGTCCTTCCAAAACCGAACGACATACCACTTACCGCTGACTTCAACTGAACCACTCTGACCGGAACGGCGGCTCATGCTTTTTCCTCTCCGCTTATCCGGTGTCGCAGGGCCGACCTTATTATCGCTCGTGGGAAATTGCAACTGGGAGGGCAACGGCTCGACGACATAAGCAGGGGCATCAACGGTTATGACAGGGAAATCGAGCTTGGCCGGCGTGTTTCCCGCCGAGACTGCGGCGATCGTGAGGACGGCCCCGGCGCAGGCGGGCAGCAGTGCCCGGTCGAAGGTCGAGATATGGAGGATGCCCATCTCTTATAGTACTCACTGACGGGCATTTCTCTGCGCGAATTCGGTATTTTGCGGCCGAGAGACACAGAGCGCGATCGTGAGAAGGCAACGATGCTTTTCTCGAGTAAGAGCGTGTCTGTGGGTAGTTCTTTGGAAGAGTGTGTCGTGTTTCGATTCCGGCATGCGCGCTGTAGCCACGAGGCAACGAGCTTGACGAATGTGGTTCGCGCTGAAACTCTATCTAGTCGTCGTGTGGTTTGATGACCTCAATTTCTCATGTTTTCGCATGATGCTCATCCAGTGCCGGACGCGAGTCTTTTGGCGGACCTTGGTGCGGATACGAGACACAAGCATTTTGTATGCTGGCTCATCACTAAGTTCAGACCAGAGCCGCACATGCTTCTTTCCCCTGCCCACCCAGAGGACTGGAATCTCGGCGTTATCCAGTTGCACGAAAATTCGTTTTGTCGTCCAGTCGGGATGCTCGTCAATCAACCGAGCAATTTTCGCCTTTACGCGGCCGCCGCGCTTCTCTGATTCGAGCTTCTGTAATTGACGCGCAATGAGGTAACCGCGCCGTATGCATGCGTAATGGGCATAGGCGTAGCAGTTCGCGATAAGATCGCGGAGCGTGTCGGCAAGTTCGGCTCCATCCTCACGACCCAAGAAAGAGGAGAATAGGCGGTTTCTTCTCTTCTTCATTTCCTCTTCTAGACGCTGCTTTTCTTCAGGCCGGTACTGACCGAGCGTTTCCGCCCACCACTCCTTGACCACGCGCTTTTTCGTGATTTTGTCCACAGTTCTCGGTTCCACGTTGTAACGAAAAAGGTTGACTACATCACCCCCAAAGCATCTTGTACACACTTTATTTTCAAACAGATACGAGTAACAGCGAAGTTTTCGAACTTTCGCAAAGAAGTAAACAGTCACGTATTCTCCAGCATGTTAATGGGGCAGCACGTGCCAAGCCCCTTTAGAGGTTGAATCTCGGAAGGAGAACAAGAATGGAAAACATCACAAGGATTCAAGAGATGAACGAAGCGGCGGTCGCCGTCCAAGACGACCCCGCGTACCAAGCATACCTAGACGAACCGCTGCCGAAGGTCGAACTAGTGGAAACCGCACTCGTGTTACCGCACCACACCGTTAGTAAAGATTCTTTACTAACGCTACCGACGGTCAGAGAAATGCTAGACGCAGGAATGACGGACCCCACCGTGATGACCGTTCATGAACTCGCGCCTATAGTGATTCGGGGATGTGACTCGATGCGTCTCTACATCCCCTACATCAACACCTTCCTCAAAAAATGTGAAGACCTTCCCCGCGACTCAAAGAATCGCTGGCTTGTCCCCGTTGAAGGTTGCTTCTCAATTAAAGAGTTTTTCGTGAACAAATGCCAAAGAACGCCACAAGCGATGTATGAGCAAATCCGCAAGTATGAAAAAGCGGAAGCGGCGCTAATAACCGGAACTCCACCACCACCGAAGCTAAAGCAGGGAAAGAAGTCAGCTTCCACAATCACGGTAAAAGAGTGTTTCTCGAAGGAAGCGGTGGCCGCCGAAGTTGAGAAAGTGAAGAACGAAATCTTTGAGCAGGGACGTGCGGCGGAACGAAAGATTCAAGAAGAGCGGTTGTTAAAAGCGGAAGCGAAGGGGACGGGCGACACGGTAGGTATCCTTACCGCGCTCGAACTCGCGGACACATTTGCACTCAACATTGCCAAAGCCGTGAATGCAAACGGGAAAGTGAACGATGCGAAAGCGGTCAAAGCGGCACGGAAGGCGGCCGTAGAGTATTGCAAGTTGCGTGGAATTTCGTTCGCTGCGGAGCGTAATGAAAAGAGAGCCGCGAAGTCTATAGAAACCACCGAAACATTTGCACAAGAAACTGACCGCCTCTTGGCGGAAGCACACAGTGGGTTGTGGTCATGATTCCATACGTCAAAGACTTCTACTCGAAGGCGGAAGCGGATGCTCTCAAAGAGAGTGTCCTGTCTCAACCGGCTATCCGTGAGAAGAACGCGCGCAACGGCTCGGATATCCGAAAGTTGCACTACGGCACCTACTCACCGATACCGGAATCACATTACGGCGGTATCAAACATTGCCGTCCGCTCGAAGATGGGCCGGACTACATCAAGGGGTTCGCGGCCAAGCTGTCCGATTTTGCCGAGAAACAAATCAACTACATTTCCCAACTCGGTTACGAAAATGAGAAAGACCACATCAATTGGCATCAACACCATGAAGACCATGGACGGAAAGACCAAAGCGTGTGGGTTGTCTCGCTCGGTCAAGTCCGTGAACTTGCCTTGCGTCCCAAAGATTGCAACGACAAATCCCAGTGGGAGTATCTCTATCCCGAGCATGGCTCGCTCTATGTCTTGCCGCACGAGTACAACATCACGCATGAGCACGCCGTCCTTGACCAAGAGTATCGGGCCTCGCTGCGGATTTGCCTTAACTGTAAGCACCTTGAGGCGGAGTACATAGAAGCGGAGCTTGCAAAAATCGCCGGAAGAAAACCGAAGCCACCGGCCAAGCCGTTCGTTCGTGAACCGGGACCACCACGAATCTACAACATCAAGTCCGGGGAGTTCCCCAAAGATGGGGTGTACGTTGGCCGTGCTTACGGTGCATGGCCGTCGACGCCCTTCGGAAATCATAAACGTCTCAACGGCGATGCTTGGAAGGCGGAAGTAGCACGGCTGATGGCGTCCCCGGAGTTCGCCGCACAAGTCGAATCGCTTCGGGGGAAGGATTTGCTGTGCTGGTGTGGTCCCAAAGAGATGGACCATTGTCACGCTCGTGCTTGGCTCGAACTCGCCAATGCAAAGTAACCTGTGATGGGGTTTTCCAAGACATCCGTATTGTTTGACCAGCGGAAATGGCAATGGCGGCAGTAGCAGGAAGATCGAGTTGGTGTTCTCGGTATGAAGATTTTGTTGGAAGGGTCGTAAGCCCTGACCCTCATGGGCAGGGTGAGTAACCACCGAGAGGCGGGCCTGGAGGCTAACAATGGCAACAAAACTGAGTAAGCAAGCTGCTCAAGCTAGAAAACTTGAAAAAAAAGCAATAGAGGTAAGACTCACGCCAGCACAGGTCAGAGCACATCTTTATTTGCTAAGACGCCTGAACCGAATCGTCGACCAAGCTCCTATTGTGTTTGAAGAACAACCGGCAGTGAGCATCGAAGTTATCAAAGTAGCGCTACAGATGTTAGACCGCTTGCCGGACAAGTTCTCGGTGGAGCTATAAGCCCTGACCAGCGATGGCAGGGTAAGTGACCCGCCGAAAGGTGGCTTTGGAGAATTCAGATGAAAGAGATGACCTTGGAAGAAGCACGTGAACTTGCCGAGTTGACGAGCCATATCGTCGCCAACTTGCAAATAATCAATGCTGACGGAAACGACGTAGAAGCGCTGCTTGAGCAGACAGACCGCATCGCCAGCAACCTGCACGACATCGGCGAGGACCGAACCGACCTCGACGGGCTGTTTGAGTACACCTACAACATCGCCGCCAACCTGTATGCCATCAAGCACGACGAGACCGACCTCGACGAATTGCTTGAGAAGACCGCCAAGGTTTGCGCCAACCTCGGAAATATCAAGGAGGCGCGCTCATGAGCCGACCAACAGAGGAGCGGGATAAAGCCGTAACCGAGAAAGCCGAAGCCGACGCACGAACAATTTGGAGCGTAGTCGAGGCGGGGCAAACCGGCTCTCCGGCTCAACGATACCAGCAGCACCACCAAGCATTGCAAGATTTTGAACACGAAAAGCTGAATCGTTTGCAAATCATGACGTGGGCGCAGCAGGCGCGAACACGCTTTCTTCGTTTGTCGATGGCTGACCGCAAGATATTTCTCGACGTTCTTACCGCGGACGAAAACGGCGCATTTACGAAATTGTTCAAGCTACAAGCCCAACTTGAGGCTGCGGGTGTCACGGATGCCAAGTTGAAATTGCTGGAAGCATGGAAGAAAGCTGAGAAGCCTGGCGCGAACACAAAAGACATTGTGAAGGCCGTCAGAAAAGAATTAGCCGGGCAGCAGACGAAGCTAAAAGCCCGAGCGGTCCTCGAACTACCGCTCGCCGATGGGCCGGCACTGCCAGAGAACAAGACTTTATCTTTACCGGGAGCAAAGGATGCTAAATGAATTGCTGAAGGCGTTCAAGACAATATCGAAACAGCAGAGATCCCCACGCAAAGCAGCAGGCCTCACGTTTTCTGAAGCCAAGATGTATGACCGGGCGCTCTTGATTTATTCGACGCTGCCCGCGGACGCCGCTGAGATTCGTGCTGCGTTCCATTGCCGGATGGTATCGGCTGAACGGATTTACAAAGCCTTGAAGAAGGCGCTTTGTGCATAACAAACCGATCAGGAATCCCGCCGTTTGCGGTGGGAGCATCAAGATTGCCCAGGCCACCTCCACGCCGCTAAACGTGATGGAAGAGTTCAGCGGAGGCTTTCTCTCTGGCCAGACGAGGAAGGGGCTACGACGGCAAAGAGGCTCGCTCCATTGTGCGAGCAGAAGGCCGTTGGTAAGCCCTTACCAGCGATGGCAGGGTGAGTGATCCGCCGAGAGGCAGATGAGGAGAACAGCAAATGAACGAACTTCGAAAGAGTGAGGAAAGAGCATTGGCGTATCTGAAGGAGATGTTTCCCGGTTACGCGTGGGACAAAACCACTGGCAGCAAGCTCATGGATTTCATGGGCGTTCCGCCACCGGAGAGCCGGCTCCCGACGCTGTTCGTCGGGAGCAAGGTAGGTGCCGACACGGTTCGTTATAGTCAAAACGAGTTTGCGAAGAGTGAGGCTGGTATGCGCTGCCGTAAGTACGTCATCTACGGGGACGGGAATGACGATGGGGCGCCTCTGATTGTCTACACTTGGGACGACTACTTGGAGTTCATTGAAGGCGAGAATGCAATTGACGGTGCTGCCAGAAAATCTGCTGAGCGTGCGGCGAATCGCAAGCCGGAGCCCTGTATCTACATCGTCCAACAGGAAAACGGCGGTGCCCGCGCTGCCGTACGCATCGACAGTTATGACAAATGCACGGTCCTGTCGGCCAGCATTTTCCGCGGCGAGGAGCAGCCGTCAATGCCCGAGTCCACTTCTAAGATGCGGGCGAAAATGCGGGCCTCCGGTGCTCTCGTCCCGCAGCCGGACGGGACGCTCAAACTGATGCAGGACACTGTATTCACAAGCCTGGGCACGGCGGCTACGGCGATTCTTGGCCGTCCCGGAGCTTTGGACAATTTTGATGCCTTAAATAAGGGGCCAGACTTCTCCTAGCACATCAACCCTGCCCCGCCAGTTACGCTTTCGCATCGCCTGAACTTGGTACAGCTAGGCTCACGGTCTTCGATTCGGCGATACTTCTGGTAATGCCGCCCGAACTGACAATTGACCCCGAACTGCGGTCTTTAATCCCACCTCTTCATCCCAAAGAATTCGAGCAGTTGAAGGAAAACATAATTCGGGACGGTTGCCGAGAGCCTCTGTCCGTTTGGCGAACTGACGGAAAGTTGATTCTCCTCGACGGCCACAATCGCCTTCGTATTTGCCGCGAGCACAACGTTAAATTTCAGGTCGTCGAAACGGATATACCTTCACGCGAGCACGCCCGCCTCTGGCTGGAGATTTGCCAAGCGGGAAGGCGGAACCTCACATCGTCGCAGAAAGCAATGTTGTGGCAGTCCATCGCCGAACGCCGTGCGGCCCTATCCAGAAGTGAACGTGCTCGGCGTGGCGGACTAGCGGGCGGGCGGGGGCGCACGAAAAGGACCGTGCTTCCCACCTTCCTCTCGAAGGGTCGCATCCGCGCAGCCATCGCTGCCGAGTCCGGGCTGTCCGAGCGAATGCTTCGGGCCGCCAGAAAAGTTCGGATGAAAGCACCTGACCTTGCGGCGAAAGTTCGAGAGGGCCACATGACTCTCGCGGTCGCGTATCGGGAGATACGTCGCGCCGAGCATAAGCAGAAATTGTGCAGTGCCGCGAGCCTGAGAGCGAAGAGACTAGCGGGGCTTTACGACGTAATCGTTGTGGACCCGCCGTGGCCCATGCACCACAACATCGAGGAGATGACGCATTTCGATTACCCAACGATGACCCTCGCACAAATTCAAAGCGAGGTCGGGACGCGAATTCAAAGGCACGCGGCCCGCGATTGCCACGTGTTCATCTGGACGACAGAACGTTTCCTGCCCGATACCTTTGAGCTATTCAATGCGTGGAAGTTGGAATACGGGTTCACTATGGTCTGGATTAAGGACGCGGGATTTCAACCGCGCCTTTATCCTCAGCTCAATACGGAGTTCATCGTGTACGGTCGTCTAGGCCAACCACGCTTCCTCACCACGAAAGAATTCCGCACCGGATTTGCCGCTCCGCGGGGCGGACACAGCCGGAAGCCTGAGGCATTCTACGAGACGCTTCGTCGAGTCACGGGCGGTCGCAGGCTCGACATGTTCAATCGTCGTCCGATTGCGGGATTCGAGGGTTGAGGGAAAGAGTCTCACTCCTCTGAGCAGCGCCGCCGTCGCTGCTCGAATCAACTTTTGACCGTTGGGCAACGGCGCACTCGCCGATAGCTCGGGGGCCGCCATTGACCCCCGAGCAAACGGTGTTCATTTGCCGAACTTTTCTCCCGCGTCCCATGCGGCGATGAACTTCATGTCGGGTTTGAAGGTCCCTCCCAGGCCTCCGCCTGTCTGCTAGCCGGCACGTAGAGGTTGTCCGAAGGGCTGCTGAAGGCTTTGAACCATCGGAGCCGAGTTGTGGGGCGGGAATCCCCGAACCGTCCTTGGATGTGCCTGAAACCGCGGCTCGTGCTGGCCAAGACGTGCGCCGCCAGCCCGACCTTGCGCCATTGCATTAAGCTTCTTCCGCAGATCTTGATTGAACGTGCACCAAGCCTATGGCCGAAGAGACCTCATACGGGGTTCGAAGTCCTTCTGACACGACACGCGGGCACCGGGCCGTCGTCGGGTCGATCGCTTGTGACCCGCTTCAAGAATTCCAGTGCTGATGCCCGGGAAGTGACTACCTCACGTTTTCGCTGATTGCTCCAGCCTGACGCCCGTCGGAAGTCTCTCGCAAGTTAAAACGAGAAAAGTGACTTTCGTTTTCTCTCTCAGGAGAACACAACGCCATGAAATATGCGTATGAAGTCCAATCGGACGGAACAAAGACCGTTTACGTTTTCGCTGACGAGGCAAGCCGAGTGGAGTGGCTCACAGCCAGCCCGTCCGCTCGTGGGGTACTAAGCGGCAATTCCAAGGAAGTCAAATGCGCGCTTTATCGGGGAGTGGCCATTTTCGTAGACGATCCGAACGAGGACGCTTTCACACACATCGGGGAAGCCAAGCAACATGTCCAGCAAGAAAGTGAGAACTTCTAATGGCAGCCCCATACTTCATCGCCGCGGAGAGATGCTCGAAGTTTAAGGGCGGCGCACGGGAACTGTTGATGCATCTGGCTTGGCGCTCCTCGCCGGGGGGCCGTGCGAAGAATGGACATCCGCTATTGCCGGAAGGCTGGCTGCAAACCTCGCAAGACACCCTAATGCTGCTCACAAACACAAAACGCCGCATGTCCCTGTACAAATGGACGCAAGAACTTGTGGACGGCGGCGTGCTGACCGTCAAGCCGACCGGGAAACGCCACATCTACATCCTTAACCTTGAGGCACTGAAAGCCTTGGAGCTTCCACCCGCGGCTTTCAAGAAGAAGCGGAAACTCAAGCCTCTTCCGGCCGACGAACGTGCACACGCTTGTGTCGAAGATGTGTCTTTTGGTGAGCGAAAACCGCTACATCACGATGTATCGGAAACCGCCGCGCCGGACGCCATACCATGTATCGAAAACCGCTCGCTACTAAAGCCTAAAGGTTTGAATTTGAATCCGAAGCTAGATGAGGATGATGCTCACACCCACCCAACACAGGAGGAGGGGGGAAGCAGTCATCATCCAGTATCAAGTTCATTTTCAAACCAGAATCAACCGGTAACCGAAGCAAAAGAAATCTCTCCCAAGATTTTGTATCCTGACGAAATTAAATGGGCAAGCAATCTCTGGACAGAATGGAAATCAATAAGTTCCAAACCGTGTGACCCTGAGCATCTGTTCCAGCTTATAGCCAGAGGCTACTCTGTCGAGACCATCTACGATGTCATTCATGCTTTGCCTCACCTGGACCATTGGAATCAAATCGTAACCGACTCGGGGATGTTCTTATTCCTGTTCAAGTCCATCTTGAAATCTCACGAGAAATATGAAGCCGAGATAGACCTGACCTTTACTCATGAAAACGCCGCCGCTTGGAAAGCCCGTTGCGAGCAGATGGCGGTCAGCGGCGTGACGGAGGCAAAAATCGAAAAGGAGATTGAACAATTCCTCGCCACTGTCCATCGCCGTGCTGCAATGCCTCCCGATCCTGACGACGCTGCCGAGGAGGAGGCATGGCTGGCCGCTGACCAAGCCATCGAGGACGGCGACGCTGCCGAACTCGATCCGATGCAGGACCCCTACGCCGGAGAGCGTGAGGACGCGGAATTAGAGGATGGGATACATGACGCCTTCATTGAACTCCCCTGAACACGCCGTCAAGATTCGAAAGTTGCTAGGAGCTCGGCCATGCTTCAAATAAAAGTCAACGGCGCTCCAGCGAGCCTTTTCGCCCGCCTCCGTCCTGACGAAGGGTGGGATGTGCGCTGCCTCGACCCGCTTGTCGGGGAGTTCTGCCTGCGATCCGGGGATGTCCTGCATATTTGGTCGGAGGAAGTCCGAGAATGGCTTCCGACATCGGAGATGGACTTAGTGGAACTGGCAGTCGCGGAAGCGGAGCGAAAGGGGAGCTGATGTCGCACGACCAGATAGTTTGCAGGCGATCACGACAGAGACAGTATTATTCAGCGTGATCTCGAGAAAATTGAGAACGGAAGGACAAGAAGCAATGAGTAACGCAATCCAAGATGTAGAGTTCGGAGATAGAGAGTTAGCGGCACCGGCTTTCACGCAACTCAAACCAGCCGGGGATGGCCGCTCCATCGTCGTGTCGTTCCTCGGCAAGATGAAGGGGTCCGGCTATCACTGGTTACCCAAGAAGATGAAAGGCTACCGCTGCAATGGCGAAGGATGCCCGGCGTGCGCTGCGGGCATCACGCAATCATGGAGTGCCGTCGCTCTTGCCGCAGTTTACCTTGGCAACGGCAGCGTGCAAATCGGCTACGTACCGCTCTCTCGCCCCGCCTACAAAAGTGTGAGCCAGTTGAATGGCGGCAAACCAAAAGAGTGCAACGTCAAGCTGACGAGTGTGGGCGGCGGATGCTCTTTCGGATCTGACAGCGGACCCGCACGCCGCACGCTGGACCACGAGCGATCCAATGCGGAAAGCGGTAGAGACAGCGCAAGGCTCCGATACGATTGAGAAACTTCTGGAATCGAAACTGTACGAGAAACTCACAAACGAAGAATGGCTGCGAGTCTTGGCCGGGAACCCCGTGAAGGAACTCGTGCCAGAGGATTGGGAGTAATGAACAACGAATACGATGTGCAATTCGGAAACCCCGAATTGATGCGCTTGCCGGAAGGCCGCCGCCTAGAAGATTGGATGCGCGAGGAAGTCGCCAACATGCAGCAAGACGAGGATGAACGGCACGCACTTGCGGACGCATCGAAAGTTAATTCCCTGACTCTGTCGATTTTGCATGAAGCATTCGATTTGATTAAGCCTCTGTACGGCAAGTACGACCCGCCCACGACGTACCGGGACCGCGTGGGATACGTTCTTACGGCACTGCAAGAGGCGTTGGAGGGAACCGATTATGCCATCGGCAACCCGCTTCCTCTCGGTGAATGGTGCATTTGTACGGGCAACGAGAGCAAGGCAACGCCGAAGCCGAAGTTTGACTACGAGGCAATTCGCAAATACCAGCAGGAACAACACGCCAAAGGGCAATGCGAAATCGGCCTGTACGTTCTCGGCCTCCATTGCACCCAAGCCGCGAAGCACGCATGGGGACACGGTTCAATCATCCATGTCTGCGACATTCACTCAACGTGGAACCCGTTTATGGTTGAGGGTGGCAAGTGTCCCGACTGCGGCAAGCTGGCAGACCACTATCCCTGCAACGTGTGTCCCGGATGCGGGATGACTGTGTACGCTAACAACACCACCGCCACGCTACCGGACGGCACAATCCCCGTCGGAGATGACGGCAAACCCGTGCGGATTTATCACGGTAACTGCAAACCGGCTGCCGAGATGTTTACGATTGAGTTTGAAATATACGGCACGGAAGGAAAACGTTGGGCAGTTTGCTACGGGGACAATCCGCAGGACGCAATCCACAATTTCCTGCATGAGTATTCGTCCATGCGAGAAACCATCGTGGCAATCCGTGTGCCGGGCGTGAAAATATGAGCCTCGTGATCGAGACTTGCGCCTTCGAAGGTTGCAACGAGCCCGTCTTTGACTACGAAACCGTGCCGGACTACAGCGGCAACCTTGCCGGGTTGTGCGTAAAGCACTACACGCTCGACACGTTCTATTACAACTACCTCACTCGCAAGTGCACGACAACGAAGGGGAACGGTACCGAGAATATGTATGCGCCCCCGCGTCCGCTTCCCGAGGATGATTAAACGAGGCATTCTCCAGAAGGATTGGTTCCGTCAATTTCGCAGAGATTTAACCACCCTGGGGCAGGATTAGGCGGTCCCGCCACCACGCCCCGCTACCCTAGTCCGAAGCCTTCGGCAGCCTTTCTGACCACCTTCACATGCCAGCTGGTGAACAGGTGGCGACGGTCAAGCTGGATCTGAGTCCATCGCCGCATCCCAGACCTTTAGCCGTTCGAAGAAATGCCGGGCTTTCGCTTTTCACGAAACGCATAGTGGGCGCCAGTCTTGATTTCGGATTGGAGCATGGATCCCCCACAAATGTTGGATTGCTGAAAAGCCAACCCGGTGTTTAACGAAATTAGTCTGCCCGGAACTCACAGGATGGCCGCAATCATCGCGCGTTACCGGCCTTAGTTGAAAGATCCGGATTCGCCCATTCCGACTAAATCGTCCTTGCGTTCAATTAGCTCGACCAGGGCACGACCGAGAGGCGAGACGTAAGCCCCAACTTCCCATGCACTACTTGGAGTTCCGCCGATGATCAAGAGAATGGGCTCTGGGCAGCAGTATTTCGGTGACTCGGAGATCTCTTTGATTTGTCTTAGATCGGTGCTGCTCGGGACGGACCTTGCGCCGGGGTGGAAATGCCATTCTCCCAAATAATAACGTTCTTCGCCCCAAAGCCTATAAAGCCAAGCTTGCAGCCCTTCGATTCCACGATAGAACCATGTCGTCCCGCTTTTTGAATCGCGGGGAGCTCTTGATACGTCCGACACAAAGGCAACACTATGCTCCTTATTGTAATTCCCAACGAGTATCCCGCCAGTTTCGAGCGACTCGGCCCCAATACAATACTCAATAATCTTTCCAATTTCGTTTCTTCGGATGTTCAGCCCAAATCTTTCATCACCGGATCGAAAAATGCGATCATTCAGTTTCAAGTCCCACTGCCGTGCTCTTTTTGACCCCAACTGTATGTCCCTCGCTCAGAACGCGTTCAAACACCGTCAAAGTCGGATTCGATGTCACCAGACCTTCGAGATCATCGACCACCGCGACTACCGATGATACCAACAGCCAAACGTCATCGGCGCGGGCTGGAAATACTGGATTCCAACATCCAATTCCTTCTCTCGGAAGTTCACGACCTCTGTTTTCCACTCTTTCCAGTTGGAGCCAAGGGCGAACTTGCCTGAAAAATTCCGGGCTACTGAACCGACCCCTTTGGGCAAAACAGAAGATTCTCCGCGCGTCAACCCCTATGGAAATGGAGAAGAAAATTTTCTCTCCTTCCCACGAATACCTATCGAGCCAGCGGGCCACTTCGTCGCTTCCCGTGCAGTCAATGACCACGCCACATTGATCCACTTGTTCCTTGGTTACTGCGTCGGCTGGCGGAAATTCACCCTTTATGCCGACGACGGTCGCGTGGGGCGAGATTTCGTTCAATCGAGTAGCCAAGCCAAGTGCTTTCGGGGCCCCGACGTCTTCCATCGTGAGCGTATGACGCGTCAAATTGCCAACCTGAACATCTTCTGAATCGAGGACAAGTAATCTTTGAACGCCACCTCGTACCAGCAACTCTGCAAGGGCCGATCCCACAGCGCCCGCACCGATCAGAAGAACTGAGCTAGATCGAATCCCGTCACTGAGCCTTCCGCGCGTCGAGACTTGCCCGACATCCCAGTTTTCAGAATTCACCCACGTGATTGCGTTATTGTCGGAGAAGAGCATGCTGCGGTCATATTGCCAATGACTTCCTTCAGAATTCCGGAATCCGCGCAGGCTTCCATTCGCCAGAACCGGAAGCGCTAGCGGTTGCCAATACAGATTCAAGCTGGGGCCGCCTATTTTTTCCGGAATTGGAAACCCAATTAGACCGAGATGCGCTCTTCCATCTCTCACTTTCGCGACACACCTTCTTAGCAGTCGGTCGAGATCCACTTGCAATCCTCTGCAAGCCTCACGCAACTCACCCCAGGTAGCAGGTGCTTGCCAAGGCGAAAGCACTGGAATGGACGGCATTTTGATCCAGATTCCATGTCTCAGGTCCGCGCCGTCCCTTTCCTGCTCAAGGTAACTGCCCCAGTCGCATTTGAAAAGTTCCCGCTCTTCCAACGAAAAGAATCTCTTCACAACCAGCAAATTCTTAGGTGCTCGCGGAAGAAACAACTCCACCAAGCCGGCCACTTCTTCGTTCGATCGCCAAGCCTTCCGTGAACCAGAATCTTCCGCATAGGCGACGAGAACGTCTTTGCCAATTCCGGGGAATTGCGGGAGTTCGAACGGCTCGCCCTCCTTCGCGAGCCGGTCATTGGCTGCGTCGTTCAGCCACTCCACAGCTCGCCGACAGTGCCAGAGCAGCCGCTCCTCGGCTTCGAAAGGTTCATCTTCATATCGATCGTACTTTCGGACCTGCGTGTTGAGACAGAGCTCCCCTGTCCTCCATGCGGTCTCATTTGTGCCCGGCCCGTTGTACAGCTGGTGGGGATACGTCTCGGAGAAACTATTCTGTTTGGACGGAAAAAACTTGATGGAGCCCAGGGGATATTCTTGCTCCGCCAAAACGTGCCATTCTGTCTCACTTGGGATTCGCGATTCCTGCGGAACCGAAATACGAATTCGGAGGTGCAGCACCCACCGTTTCCATCTTTCAAACCACTTCCAATCGTCGAGAATCGACAGGCCCTCGAAGCCTTCTAGCGCTCTTCGCCCTGTCTTGATCTCTGAAGGCGCAGGTTCGTTCCCGACTACCCCCATCTTCCGCCGCCGATGCTTGAGACAGCAGTTCTCTTCGTATATCCCCCTTTTCCTGAACTTTTGTCACCATCGCCCCCCGGCGCTTTCGGAAATACATCCCCGAACAACTCCTGCCAAGCCTCCGCACTCTCGCCAACCGTATCGGCATCGAGAGCGCGGCGCGCAATCTGGGCAGCATCCTTCACTTGACTGAGAAATATCGAGAAATCCTCGCCCGAAACGCGATGCAGCACGTTGTGTTCTGGAACTCCGTGGTCCCAAAGCGATGGCGTTTGCTTGACCCTCGCATAGCTCTCGTACCTCCGAACTATCGCCTCGAGACTTTGCGTAACGCCTTCTGCGAGTGAAGTTATTCCGTCAGGGCAGCATGCCCCAATGAGATGCTCCAGCGGGTAACCCTTCGGGTGTTTGACCTCCGGATGTCGTACACGTCGCCACCACTTCAACGCCTTCACAACGTTCACGTAGTGACCTCCGCACGCCTTGTTCTTGTCCCATGTCCACTTGATCTGGGCGAGCGGATGCGTGCGCTCCCACTTTTTCCGATCGCGATCGGGAATCAACAACGGAGACAGCTTCCATTCGGCTTCGCGAGCAGCTTCCAGCAGCAGCGCCGCACTGTTAGCGCCGACCCTGTGAGCCCGAGACAACCACGACTTCACTAGCCGCCAGTCGTCCACTTCTTCTGGCGAATCATCGGTGGTCACAGCGTCGCTCTTTAAGATTCCTATTTCTTTCTCGGATGGCGCCGCCGTAATCACGAGATCGAGATCCACACCTTTTGACTCAATTCCAATGGACCGACTTTGAAACTCGTAAGAGTCCTTGTAGTGTTCGTCTAGAAACGGCACGAACTTCTGCATCGCCTCGTCTGGCGTAAATTCCTCGTCGCTCAATTTCGTCACTAGAATCACGTCAACGTCCGCTTTGCATCCTTGACTGGGCCGAATTGCCGTGGCCCGCCGATAGCTACCCTGCAGGAAATCACTGACAATGATCGGAGACAGCACGTCATCCTTATTGAGCTTTTCCCGGAGCTCGCTGTGAGCGGCACGGAACTGCTCCTTCTGCTTGTCGGTGGGACGGATTTCTTGCAGGAAATCCGTGAAGTAACTGTTGAGCTCCATACGACCGTCTCCTTTCGACTCGCTAACTTCTAAGAACTGCCTACTGGTAGTCGAATTCCAGGCTGATAAGCACCGGGCGCGTTCGTTTCAAAATCGTATTCGTACACTACGGCCGGACCGAAACTCTGAGCGAGCTGACCTAAGAAAAAACTGAAGCCCGCTGGCGCCGAGAGAAACAAATGCATTGCTTGCTTTCTCTCCTCAGGAGTACGTTCTGTTCTGAGGTTTGCTGAGACGCTCTGAGCCAATGCAAGGGCGTGATCCACATCTCGGATAGCCGTCGGTCCGGGATCCGGCAACATGGAAAAGATTAGAATTCTCCTCACGTTCGGTAGATTTGCTCTCACATAAGCACGCACATCAGCACTCACATTGTGGGTCACGCTAATAGCCACCGCGACCTCCGCACCAGACGAGCTCAGGCTTTCCTGCGTAATGTACCAAGTCGCCGGTCCATTCGAAGCTCCCAGCGCCCGAGGCGTCCACAACTCTCGTCTACCCTGAGTTCCCTGGATGACAGACACTGCAATACCCGACTTCACAGGCAAGAAATATCCAGCAGCGAAACAGATCGACGTATGGGCATCCAGGAGGAGGCGATAGGAACGGCCGGGTTTCATCTCGCTTACGAACTTTCTGACTTCGGGCACGACCTTACTTCCCCACAAACCAGGCTCTCGAATTTCCCGATTGTCGAAATAGCTCACCAGACAAACCATCCTGTCTGTCTCATCCTCCATGTGCTCGGCCCATCGCAGGAAACTTCGAATTCCGTACGTCTCGATTGGTCCCTGCTTTAATTGCGTGCCCTGCCACAGGCGCTCTCGCTCACAAATCTCCCTCAGCTGATCGCGAGTAAAACGAACGCGTCCCGCTTGGTGAACCTTTTTGATCAAGTCGTCATACACATTCGTCTGACTGTAATCGGCGACCGGCATGAGCCCAGAGGCACCCAAACGGATGTTCAGTAATTCGGAGAGCATCTTCAAATCAAAATAGCGCGGCACAACCCGAAGTGGCTCCAGTGTTTCTTTCAGTCCTTCGTCATCGACCGCCAAATGTTCGCGCCAAGCCCTGCGGACTCTCCCCATTGCCGTTCGATCCGATCCGCCATCAAAGAGGACTCCCATCCGGATTTCTCCGCCCTGATTGCTGATTAGTTTTGCGAGGGGATCGAAGCTATCCGTGTCCCACGGACTTACGAAATACAAGCGGAACGGTATTTTCGCTGAGGCGTACGCGGCTCGAAAATCCTGAATTCTTTGCAGCAGCGAACGGCTCTTTGCCCCGATGAAAGCAGGATCCAGAAGCGAGTCCGACGTGAGGCAGCCGGAGCAGTCGACATGGAACTTGACTTGATAGTGGTCCGCTAGAATTGTCCCGCCACGCTCATCGGGAACTCCCCATTTGTAGTAGAGCGACACATCGTCAAAATACTGCAGCGCTGGGTCGTCAAAGGCGACTTCTTCGACCGCGGAATGTTCTTGAAACAGACGACAAGCGTGTAGCCAGAAGACCCTGGCCTGATAATCGTCCCCTCTTGTCCTCGCTGCTATTGCCTCGGCCATTGCATGCTACTCGCTAATCTATCGAACTGAATCCACGATACGTTTCATTGTTCCTACTGCCCTACCCGCTCGTTGGGCGTGCTCCGGATTGTTTATCGTCTTCTCTCGCATCAGAGCAGCACCATCCTCAAATTACTCTTGCATGGGTTCCGCCGGCGGATCTGCGCGCAAGCTCAAATAATCCATGTTCCACCTCTTGAGCTGCGTTGACATCGCATATGTCATCGCCTCGTCCGAAATCGGTTCGCACCCAGCCAGCTCGATCCATTTCCAGCCCGCGGCCGAATCAAAACATCGTTCCCGGAATGCGGCGCCTATTGAGGTCGCTGCCTTTTCCGCCGCTTCCAGTGCCGCCGCAGGGTCATCCTCTGTGCTGTAGAGAAGGTCGATCCGAAGCACGTACAAATCTTCTGCGCCCTTCCGGTCCCGTTCCGCGCCATCATCCACGTCGAAGAAAACCGCAACCAAGTGCCTCCCCAACGGTTCGAGAATCCTCGCAATCCGTTTCGAAACCCCGGTATCGTTCAGACGCCGTTCGAATTCATCAGGGAAGGCCGCGCGACGATAGCGGGCCGCGAGCCATCGCTGGAGCACCGACCGATCTTCCGGCTTGATGACGACGCTCGCACTCGGTGCGTGCCCGGCGAGTTCGTCCTTTTTTATCGGTGCTTTACCTTGTGCCTGCATCTCTAGATAGGTAATGGCCCCGTCAACGGAACATTCCAGATGTAGCCGTCGGGAATTCTTTGCGTGAGTAAAGTTTCCGTTGGCCGCCTCAATTCGCTTTGCGACGATAATTTCAACCGACGGCTCTGCTTCGGGGCTCTGGGCCAAGTCGCAGTCATGCGAAATGACGACAGCGATTGCAGATCCCGTGTCCTCAACACGCACCACTCCCAAGGTGACGCTGGATTCGTCCGTCAGCGCATGGCCCTGACGCCACGGCGTGTCACGATCCCATCCCGCCATCGTTCGTCATTCCTTCTCATCCAGCATCGGCGCACCGATTTCTCCGAACGCTTCCCGCGAAGGTCGCTTGCGTGCGGCAAGACGATTCCGGAGCGCTTCACGCTGTCGAAATTCGCTGCGGACGATGTCAATGAGGCCGCGCGCCGCGCTATCCGCGGGACTTCCTTCTTTCACAAGCTCGAAGAAACTCTTTCCGTTCTTGATCGGTCGGCGCATAGCCTGTGACGTGCCCCTCAGCCCTTCCACAGCAAACAGGTCTGTCGCCCTCGCGAGCTCCGAAAGTCTTGCCGCATTTTCTGCTGCGATAGGTTTTCCGGCCTGCCAGTCATAGATCGCCTGCCGAGACACCCCGAGAATGCCAGCCAAATCTGTTACGGTTGGGTTCAAAACAGCTCGGATGCGGCTGATGTTTTCGATAACGGTCGGAGCTACAATGACGTCAGTGACTCGGCCCGACCATTCGTACGCAGCGAACGGGTACCCCCTATTTCCCCGACTTCGGACATAGACAAACGTCGCGTCGCCTCCTGTACCCACCTCCAAACCCAGCGGACCGATTGGTGCGGGACTTGCCGCAGCGGGGAACAATCCTTTCGGCCCAGAGGAGACTGGCCAAATTGCCGTAGCATTCATCATTTCTCACCCCCATGCCTTCAATGCGTTTTCAGTGACGCTCGCTCGAAACGTCTTATCAATTCCCGAGTGGATGAGACTCATCTGTTCGCGGACGCGTTCCACGCTAAACGTGTCCCGAGACTCACACCAACCATCAGTATCAATAATCGCGTGGCGTCCACGAAGCTGCTTGAACCTTTCTCCGAGACTCAGTGTCATAGGTTGCAGATCGGGAGGGAATCCGACGTCGCCTTCCTGAATGATCACTCGCGAGCGAACGTTGACGTTCTCTTTCTTAACAAGAGTCTCCGAGAACGCATGCACGACGGTCTCTTCGAGCTTTTCCGTAAGTCCCAGCATCGAACTGCACAGATAATCTCGCAACGTTTCTCCGGATTTTGGAAATACGGCGTCGAGGTAGCGAACGCCAATTCTCTCGGTGTAGCTCAAACCGACGGCTTCGTTCACTGCTTGGAGTCCTTTCAAAAAAACTGAGGAAAAGCTCTCAAACACATCGTATTCTGTGGTCTGAAACGAAAGCGCACCCTGGTCAAGAATGAAGCCCGATGTGCGTTCCATATTTCCGAACAGGAATCGCGACGTTTGAGCGAAGGGAATCTGCGGTGCGCCGGCTTCAGTTGGCCCGGCGACGTTGAGGTTAATGGTAGCCAAGAGCCCTTTCTTGGCGTCTGGAAACCCTTCTTTTCGGAGCCGCTCCTGAATCTGCGGCGCGTATGTGTCTAGCGTGAGGATCGGGTTGAAGCGCACCTGAGCAATGGTGAAGTACACCGGAGCCGATCTCATCTTTGTGCCCATCATCAGCCTCCGTACTTGACAATCTATTTGACACTTTACATCAGACTTTACAGATTGTCAACGATCACTCCCGAAGGCCATCTAAGTATATGAAAATAAGGTCTATGTATATGTCCATCGTGGCGGTGAAATGGCCCATGACCCTCTAGAGTGCCCTCGGCTGCCGCCAGCATGCGGTTGCGCCAGGTCCAACGGAATCTCTCTCGCCCGTTACCCTCCGGTCGAGCGTTGCGCACTGCGCCGCAGAATGTAGGGGCCCCGCGTTGATTAAGCTGATCAATCGGGCCTGCATCTCCTCTCAACCCTGCGCGGGACCGTCAAGCCGGTACTAAGTCCATCGCGGAACACGAGGATTTGCTATGGTATTTGGTTTCGCGCCAATACAGGGCGACTTGCTTCCCGGTCCAATTAGGACCAAGTGCGACGGGTTCTTGATTTGGGGTGAGCACAAAATGGGGCACAATCGCCGGGCCGGCTGGTGGGCGAACGCCCGGAGAAGCGAGGTTAGAAAGTGGCAACCATCGAATCGTTTGTGACGCCGCGGCAGCTCTATCGATACCGCTCGCTGGTCAATTTCGATCAAGAATTAGAGGCAATTGAGGAGGGCTATCTGTATTGCGCCGCCTACCACCAACTGAATGACCCGATGGAGGGAACGTTCACCTCGAGTCGGCTCTTAAAAAAGAGCCCTAACTACCGAGCGATTAGGGATGCAGTAATCGACAACAAGGCTCGGATGGGGTTGTGCTCGTTCAGCGAAGTCCACGACCACGAGCTTATGTGGGCACACTATGCGGATAATTTCAAAGGTATCTGTGTCGCCTATAAGTTAGCTCTCTTACTGGACAACCTAGACGAGGATGTCAACTTTGTCAGAATGTATTACAACGAGACGGTGCCGACAATCAGAAGCACCCGAACGGAACCGAACGGGCTCGCGAAGATGGTGCTTTCCTACAAGAACTACCGGTGGCTTTACGAGCGCGAATGGCGCATGTTTGCGAGCCTGGGCAAAGCTAGCTACGAGAAAACTGAGTGCGTAGCCCGAGTATATCTCGGTTCCCGGATCCACTCCACTAACAGGAAACGGATCAAGGATAGGCTCAAACGATTGGGAATTGAGACAAGGGACATGACCATCACACAATACTTCATCAGCTTCGAGTGAACTTTTGAAAGCTGTTCAGGATTAGACCGTATGAGCATCCCAGAATTACCTATCTTTCAATCATTCTTGCAAACCCTTACTTTAGAACCGCCCAGCGGATCCCCCGGTTACATTTCTGAGGTTGCGATCCCGCGCACATCGGCGAAGGATCAGCGGGGGACATTCGCTGAGCAAGAGTGCGCTATTTGGTTCAAGCCGGTGGGTGACTTTGACCTGACTTCACTGATAGAGCGCGTGCGAAAGGAACTTGAGATCTCGGGGCACAATTCGCAGCGGAGCTTGATTCTGATGCTGTTATGTTTGAACTGTTTACATCCAGATCAAAAAGAATCTCCGGTCGCAAGTTTGAACGAGATTCTGAATCACGTCGTTGAAGCTGATCTTAGTCAGTTTCACGTTCTCCCGCACGAGCCTCCCGTGAATTTTCAGCGGTTCGCGTTTGGTTCGTTCGACGTCGGAAGCATTAACCTCCAACGATTGGAATATAGATGCAAGAAGGCTGGTTCGGATTACTTCACACTATGGGGTGAAAACGCTTCGGGTAAATTCGCTATCGAGCGCAATGCGTACCGCGCGCGAGTGTTTGACTGGGGCTGGATGCAGGAGAAGTACGGCAAGTTCTTGTATCGTGACGACGGAACCCGCAAGTTCTGGAATCGCTTGATAACGGCCTATTTCTTTTTCCTGAGCGCAGCCTACTTTGAAGATTTTTGGGCTCAATTCCTCGAGGAACAGGAATTACAGGTCGCCCTGGGCGCTCCCTTTATCGGAGAACGGGAACTTCGTTTTTTCCCTGGAACAAACTCGATATCCATCTATCTAAATATAGGTAAGGAATGGGGCTTCGTCGCTCCCCAGGGTACATCCCAGTTTGTTGTTGAGATGGCGGGGATGGATAAGCGGATTCCAAAAACACTGCGGGACCTGAAAAACGATTATCACTTCGAGCAGTTCGATTCCAGCGAATTGCATCAAACAATAAAGACTTTCGCCAGGTTTATATCGAAAGCGAAGCGCCACTTGATTGAGCACAGACCGTCTGAAGGTTACCTTCATTTCATGATTGCTGTGGACTTGCTTTTTGGAGACAAGGATGCCCTAACGAAAAACATAGCGAGGCGCGTCGCGGTTATTACTCACCGCAAGATGAATATTGCGTTTCAGGACGAGGTTCGTGCAGTCGCGAGAGCTTATGAATCGAGAAGCAAATACGTACACGAAGGCGACAGCTCAGCCATGTCTGATTTGGATGCCGTCCAAGAAAAAACAGAAGAAGTTCTCCGTTGTATGCTTAGCAGCCCGTGGTAAAAGTCGGTTCTTGTAACCTAAAGTAACTTCTCTTTCTCAGAAGAATTTGTAGAATCGAAGCAGATTTTTGGAGAACTGCTGATGGGAATGGGAACGCGACGACGAAGACAGCGACAAGAGCAGATGTGGATCGCACAGCAGGAACTCGCGAAGGGGCCAGCACATCCATTTTACGCGCGGGTGAACGAATTGTTGGAAGAAAAGAAGTTTGATGAGTTTGCCGAGAACGAGTGCACGAAGTTTTACGCGGAAAGCATGGGCCGCCCGTCTTTGACGCCGGGAATCTATTTTCGTTTGTTGTTGGTGGGCTATTTTGAGGGGATCGATTCCGAACGAGGAATCGCCTGGCGGGCGGCGGATTCGTTGGGCCTGCGGAGATTTCTGGGGATCGGCATCGACGAGCAAACACCGGATCATTCCACGATCTCACGGACCCGGAGGCTGATCGATGTGGAGACGCACCGCAAGGTTTTCTTCTGGATTTTGGAAGTGTTGCGAGACCAGGGACTGGTGAAGGGCAAGACGGTAGGGATCGACGCGACGACGCTGGAAGCCAACGCAGCGATGCGTTCGATCGTACGACGCGATACGGGTGAGAGTTACGAGGAATTTCTGCGGGGCTTGGCCAAGGAATCAGGAATCGAGACGCCCACGAAAGAAGACCTGGCGCGACTGGATCGGAAGCGCACGAACAAGGCCAGCAATGAGGATTGGGTGAATGTGCACGATCCCGATGCGCGGATTACGAAGATGAAAGATGGGCGGACGCATCTGGCGCACAAAGCCGAGCACGCCGTGGATATGAAGACCGGCGCGGTGTTGGCGGTGACCGTACAGGAAGCGCATGCGGGAGACACCACCACGGTGGTAGAGACTCTCGCGCAGGCCGGTGAAAACGTGGCGGAGTTGATCGGGACAGAAGCGCCGAGCCAGAAACCACAAGTGCATCTGAAGGGCATCGAAGAGATGGTGGCCGACAAGGGATACCACAGTGGAGCGGTGCTAGCGAATCTGGAGAATGGGGAAGTGCGCACGTACATCCCGGAGAAGAAGCAGCCAGGGCAACGGCATTGGGAAGGCAAAGCCGAGGAACAGCAAGCGGTCTATGCGAATCGGCGGCGAGTGAAGGGAGCGTATGGCCAGCGTCTGCTGCGGAAGAGGGGCGAGCTGATCGAGCGGAATTTCGCGCACTGCTACGATACCGGCGGAATGAGACGCACGCATTTGCGAGGACACCAGAATATTCTCAAGCGACTGTTAATCCATGTTGGCGCGTTTAACCTGAGCCTGATCTTCCGCACCTTGTTGGGGTCCGGGACGCCTCGAGAGCTGAAAAACCGCAAGACCTCGCTGATTTTCGTGCTCCTATCCTGGCTCCGAAGCACTCCAGCATCCACGCGCCAACCAAAGTCTTCCCCTTCATCATTCAAATTCAGCTCGCATCGAACTTGCCGCTACCTCAGATACAAACTTCGCCATTCTGGAAGGCCCGATTCCGCCACAGGCTGTTAGGCTTCAAACAAATGCCGAGACTCACAAGGCGCATTTTGTAGAGACTTGGAGGAAAAGTTTGGACTTTTTCGCGACGGCAATCGAATCAGGAAGATCCGTCCCAGATGCAGAGCTAGTCGCGAACGGAATATGGGTTGGATAAATGGCCCCCCAACTACCACACTACGCACGGTGTGAATCTGGCGTGCATCCTCCAACGTGGGCCGACGGAACTCTCCCCTAAAACCATATAGGATCGAAAGCCCTGGATGCCTTGAGAATTTCGCGCGGGAGGCGGGATACGCGCCAACGGGGAACGCTCACTTTCCAATTCACGCTGAAGCTGCTCACGGTCAGTGATCATTGATAATCATTGACGTCCGGTCTTCTAAATCGCCGTTTGCCTCAAAGTAGCTGATCAGGTGGTCGAGTGCAGCCGCTTCTTCCTCGCCCAACGCTACGCCTAACTCGAAATTCTTTTCGAGGCCGCTAATGGATAGATTTGCTGATCCTAAGTAACCTCGGATGCCATCCACCACCATGCACTTGGCATGGACCAATTCCGTTAAGGACTCCGATACGGCGAGAAGCCGAAGACGTGGTCGTATGAGAACACCATCACTTCCATCCAGGAGCACAGACACGGAGCGTCTGTTCGCACTGTGTGAATTATTCAAATCGCTGGTAATCAGCCTTATCCATGCCCCCTTTTGAGCTGACACTGCAATCGCACTTCGCAGACTTGCCATGCCTCCCGGACTCAGGTAGGGCGATACAACCAAGAGACGGGACGTAGCTGAGGCGGCCAGAACGCGGACGAACTCATCCAAATCTCGGAACCTAGCGCGAAGATCTGAAGGGAGCGCGGTTCGATGTGCCCACGTACAATACAGGTAGTTAGCCATTCTAGTTAAGCGCTACTCGTGAGCCATTTTCGGATAATCGCTCGGCTTCCTCCGCGACTCGCTTATCCCAATACCCAATCACGGCATGTTCTCGTCCCGGGATTTCACCTCCCAACAGAAATGAGCGGCTAACTGTACGGTTAAAGTAGCCGCATCCGAATTTCGGATAAAGACATGCCAAACAAGCTCCTCCGCTCCGGCGACACACCGGATCGAAAGAGCACTGCCCCGCATAGTCCCGAGCAGAGGCGAGCCACTGCGTCAAATTTGACCGAAACACAGAATCCATACCACCAAGCGTGAATTCGACGTGCGACGAAACATACAGAAGGCCTGATCCATGTGCCGGGAACAGGTATTCCGCTAGAGAGTCGGCATCAATCCCGACGTAGTTGTGTGCAGTTGCCTTTAGCACATGCGACATGGTGTGCAGGACACCGAACAAAAGAGCAGATGTGTCATCCACCGCTATCCCAGCGTCGATTTCGAATGGCTTTAACACAAAGTGCGACTCTCCTGCCTGCAAAAGCCGAATTGACTGCGACAGCAGCCATGCTCGTATTGCCGATTCGCTCGTCGTTGCTTCCACGGTTGGATTCGCTATCGAGTTGACTCGCAGGAATGCAGCGAGCCGCCATGGATCGAGCTCATATAGCAATGCCTCGGTAGTATTTCGGGCCACGTAGACCGGGATTTTGTTATCAGCAACTGGATAGGAACGCAGTACCAATTGCCCAGCGTTGGACACTCCAGAAGCATCTGCTGTGTCCTGAGGACTGGAGAAGTATCTCGTATATCCAAAACCCGCAAGTAAGATTGGAAGAGCTTGCACAATGCGCAGATCGATCAGACCCAGTTTCTTAGCCAGTTTCTCTTCCTCTTTCAAACGGTTTGAAGTAGTTTGATCTCCAGAGCCCGCTGTCTCTTGAATCAAATCAGTAAGTGAAATGGCAGCGGCGCTGGGTTCGTCCCGAACGAAGACATATTCGACGGTCCTGCGCGACTCTGCCCACGACACTCCACCGATAGTGCTCCGGTATGCGGAAAGATCCCGATCGTATGCGAGCCATGGATTCAGAGTACCTTGGGCGCTCTTCCGTACTATTGCCTCAGCCTGTTCCTCAGTGAGGTTCAAGTCTGCCATCAGAGTCGCCTTCATTTGCTTCATCTCCGGTGACAATACGCCAGGTTCCATCTGTTTCCACGCTGCGAGGTCCAGCAAGTGGTGCCGTTCGTAAGCGGGCACACGTAGGACCGCCCCGAGCAACAAATCTGAAAAGCGCGAGTTTTCTTTCCACCTATCCAGAGCTCTCGGCTCGATATCAACAAGGTCTAGAGTTTGGGAAATGTAGACCCTACTGTCTTCGAGCAGCACGCCACGCTTGCCCTTCTTAGGAGCACATTCACAGCGTCGGAATCCTAATCCCTCACGAGGATTTCTATAGAGAGGTCTCCGGCATTCCCTGCAGCGCCAATACGAATCTTGAAAGCTGCCGCGATTCACCAGCTCGATGAAGTGATCCCATTCGTGCCCCGGTATATTCCTGGGAATATAGACCGAATCCAGCCGTCCACACTCGCAGACGTATGCGTAGGGCACCTGACGGAGTTGATCACTGCCGTTACAGTCTCGGCATCGTAGTCTCTCATTCTTACTCTGTAGGTTTGAAATGCCTTGGTAGAAATGAACTCGACCACATTCCCGGCATGTAAAAACAGTTGGCCAAAGGCTGTACATCACCTGGAATGGTTCGCCAACAACATATCTCGCGGCCTGGTTCGATGGATCTGGATATCCACTCGGCCCGACCGCATTCCATCGCCGGAGGACCTGCGCAACTGCCTTAGCTAAAGCTCCTTGCAGTGGGCCAGCTTTTTGTAACGTCACAGTGGTAGTCGTACACCAGCCACCAATTTCGTTATAGCGAAACATTGCTCCGGGTGCGTATCTCCAGATGACCTGGGAGCGACCACGTCGCATTTCCTCTTTCATTGGAATTCTACCTCGCTCTCAGCCGTGTAACGAAATTGGCCGAATCGATGCTACCGAAGTCCACTCCTTCATCAACATCCCGAAATGACGTTAGCGGATTTAGTACAACCTTCAGTTGACTCTCGATTGATCGACCAATCGCTCCCATAGTTTCATCCAGTACCTCATCGACTCTCTTGCGGAGATTCTCAATTTGAGCTGGGGAGGCAGGTGGCCGAACGGTATCAACTCCAATGATTCTCTTAATTGACTCGCGTAAATATGATTCTTGTACCGAATTAGCTTGTGTCCCCTTTTGGGGGGCCGGTGCCCTCCCGAGCGCAATCTGGAGAGTGGGGACGTGATCTAGGGATTTCATAATCCGAGTACCATAAAGATCGGGCGTAAGATCACATAGCAGGACACCCGCCAAAAGTCCGGGGACTGTTTTCTTGGGTGCGAAGGAAGCAAACCTATTTACGGCCACCGCTTCGATCAATCGTTCCATATGTTCGTGCATAGCCGGGAAGAATTCATATTGCGAAGTTTCCCTTGGATCGCGAGCCTTAAAACATGCAAAGACAATACCGGGATGCGAACGCGCTGCTCTACTGCTGCATTGGACATACTCGGCATAGTGAGATGGCATTCCACATACCACCATCATATTTATGCGTTCTAAATCCACTCCATGGCTTATAAGGTTGGTGGCGACTACCGCGCTCAGCCGAGGATTACCGGTCTCAACCCTCTCCGCTTCGATTCGATCGAGCGCGGCGCCGATCTCATCTATGGTTTGGTCACCCGTTAATAACTGTGATTTTAGAGACCCTAGATTCTCGGTTTCAAAAATCCGTTCAACGTGGCCCAATTTGTCGACGATACTTCCACCAGTAGATTTTCGATTTACATAACAGACAGACAGATCATAGAGTCTCAGCGTGTCTAATACGTTTTCGTCACTAAGATCCGTTCGCCCCATGATTTCGGCGCAACGGCCAGGTTCTGCGATCAATCGACGGACCTCGTGTTGGTACAAGGTGACAATCCTAAGAGCGGCCTCTTCTATTCCGCGAGTGTGTCCCAGAACGCCTACATAGAAGCGACGATTCCTCTCCGGCTTGCTCGTCGCATAAAAGGACTCTCCCTGCTGCCACGATGATTGTGGATACCTCCGGGCTTTGCTCAGATAGATATGAAAAGCCTGAGTGTCGTATGCCTCGATCGTAGCCGTTGCTGCCAGCACTTTGGGCCGTAGATGAGCCCTCTCACCCAGAAACTGTAATAATCCTTCGTAATGACCGTTAAATACGCCGAGCTCCGCACGCAGAAGGTGGAGCTCATCCTGGATCAAGAGCGAAATCCCAGGATCATTTACAGGGGTCAATTTTAGGAGCTGTTTTTTTGCTGCGGTACAACCAGTCCAGCGTTCAATGCACTCATCATAGGATGTGTAACCATGCTTGGGGCAGCGTTGCCTTACGCCTCTCACAAGATGAGCGAAGTAGCGATTCCTAGCGATTATAGCCAGTTTGTCCACCGTACCCACTAATACAGACGGAAGATAACGATATATCTCATTGTCCACGATGCAAACAGGGAGGGACCCCTTGTATTCGCCTAAGCTGCTGGACTTGTTTGAAAAACAATCGGAATTCGAGCAAACATGAGCAAGGCGCCAATTAGCGCGCAATGGCTTGATATCTACTAAACTGCTGCAGAATGGACACTTACGCAGAAGCCGTGCTTCCTCGCGTAATCCCTTGTTCTGTTCATACCTGCGCATATCATCTTCGGAGATGCTATTCGGTGTGTTTGCGTCCCCAACGTAATAACCAATTGCAAAGGGATCGCCGATATTGACAGTTTCCTCCTCGGCTCGAAACTCATTCAGGGCTGCGATGACCCGTGCGAGCCGCTCCATTTGCTGGAGGGAGAGCATGCGCAGGGGGAAGCGCATCCAAGCGCAGACGCCCCGAGATTTTCCACGCAGCCGATCATAGATGAGCGCAGCCGCAATCAATCCAAGATAGGCTTCTGTTTTTCCTCCACCCGTCGGGAACCAAAGCACTGCAACTTCATCCAGCGCAGCACGGAGGGCATCTGAATAAGCATCGCTGTCAACCGATTGGATTTCACGGACTGCGAGCGCAGGCATCTGCGAAACGATGAACCCAACTTGGAACAAGCGCCATGCCCGCACTTTGCCGTCAGACTTTGCCGCCAGCCGACCGAAAACACGGTTCATGAATCTGAAAGACTTTTGTAAGCGTGGATCCCTCCGTAGCGCTTCAATACCGAGCCGAAAACGTTCAATCTCAAGCTGAAATTGATCCCGATCACACGTGCAAGCGGCAAGCTCATTTTCATTCAGCCTAGATCGTCCCTCCTCAGCGAGGAAACCATCCCATTCACCCAGATAATTCTCCATTTGTTCGGAAATTAGCACGAGCTCGGACACGACACGATCCGAATCCAACTGCTCAAATCTAACTTCAATGACATCTCTGGTTCGGTAAAAAGGTTGTCGGAAAATTGGAAGGGCTTCAGTTTGCACAACCTTGGCTTGGGCATCCCAAGTCGCCGTGCAGTTTATTCCCTTTGCTGGGAGCTTCGGGTCAGAGCGGTAGTCTTTCGGTGCAAGCCAGAAATCGAACGGAACGATCGTTCCGTCATCAATCTGAATGCTTAGACCAGCGTCGAAAAGTGACCGTTCCTCTAGTCCTGGATCTGGGACCTCCCGGTCTTCGCTTGTGGTATTCGCCAACAAAACGCGAACCCGTAAAGCACCTGGCTCATCTGGTTCGGGAAGAGCTTCAATCAAAACCTGCGCACTCCATGGCGGTAGCGACACTCGATCTCTTGCGGCAGCCAATGCATTCTTGTAATTCGTCACATTGTCCAAGACTTGAGGCAAACCGAGCGAGCGTTCACGGTTCCCTGGATCGGCTAGGTGCCTCCAGACTTCAGGATCAGCAGCAATACGTGACCGCACATCAAGAAGTGCATCCTCAATCTCAGGGCGACCAACTTCATCCAACGGTGTCACTCGTTCGCACGACAAACTAATTGCGGGAAAACCTAACTTCACATCAGCCCGTCGCCACTTTCGCGGCAACACGACCGAACCTTGAACGAGCGTCGCACTGAGAGCCAGACTCGCTTGCTGATCGCTCGCTCCCTCTACGGTCGCTGCAGACGACTCATCTGCTTCGCTGAGTTCTGGCTCGGTTCCTACTCCTTCAGCAGCGGCGGCTCCTGGGACAGTTTGGTTCGCACGAGCACATTCCTCATAGGAAGGGAACACGGGATAGTAAACGCTCCATTTTGGAACTATTCGTAACTTTACGATGCCGGTCGGAGTCGAGCCTTTTACGCGAAAATCTAACCCGAGGGATGTGCCCGCCGGAGCATCTCTACTGACAGTTCCAGACCTCGCCGCATTTATTTCGGAGTCGCGCGGTACTTGTAGGACCCCTGCAAAAAGTGCGCGCGAAGGGAGCGTATCGTTCAAATCCAGACCGTCGCGCCCACTGATTCGAGTGGTGACACGTTCTATTAAATGCTCGACGAGACGCTGTTTATCATTCTCGGTGACTGGATCCATCCTGGACATGCGCTCCTATTCCCTTGGTATAAACCGTCCAACAATTTGAGGCGGCTTTTTTTCCGTGGTCGCGCTTATAGATCGTATTTCCGCCATATCCACGGTCTCAAGCAATTCATCGAGCGGAATGTTTAAGCGATCATCCAGTTTTACAGCTGGATGCTTACTTTCCCCGAATTCTAAGTGATGGAATGAGTTGCGAATCGCAGTACTAAGTCGTCTGCCTATGCCCTGATGAACACCCCGGATCTGGCGAAACGCTCGATCGAATTTCTTGGATTGGCTCACCAGCGATGTTGAACCGCTAATTCGCCCGACAGCTTCGATGGATTCTACGGCTTCTGGTCCAATCACCTGGTCATTCATCCACAATCGGACAGTCTGCTCCGAAGCGATTGGCGCACCGGCGGACTTCAACGCTTCGAAAACTCTTCCGTAATTGAGCCCGCCTATCGAACGATTTTGTGCAGCAATGGTTTGTATTGCTTCGCGCCATGCTCTCCGAAAACTAGCGAGGTACTCCATCTCTGGTTGTCCTTCGGCTAGTTGGACCATTTGATCGAAGAACGAACCGCGAGCATCACTACTCTCCGTCCTCAGAAGGATGTCGCCGACTTTCAAACCACGCCCCTGAAGGCGGAGGACATCTTCGCCTTCCTTCGGTCTGACGCACTCCACAAAATCATCGATATCGAGCCAAATTCTGCCAAGCCCGTGGCGGTTCGACACTACGCTAAAATCCAGACAATTAAAGCCCTCGCCGAGGAGAGGTTCCTGCATATCTAATTCGTTAGCGCCAGGAAGCTCTTCTTCTCCAAGATCCTGCTCACAGCTCGCTGCGGAAATAGTCGCTTCGATTGCTGCTTCTCGTGCCGCCTCCAGAGCTTTCGCGATGCCGCTTAGACCAGCCGCGATTTTGACCTCTTCTCTATTGCGCCGAACCTTCCGCTGTATGTTGAGTTGTGGGATTGCTGACTCTACACGGAAAAAATCTACCAATTGTTCGGCTGGCGTTCCCAGTAAGACAGCAACTGACTTGTCCCTCGCTCGAGCACGCGCCCGTCGGCCTTCATCGTCGTAAACTGCACGCAATTGATGTTCGATGACTTCTGATTCATGTTCGTATGCCAGAAAAATGACCTTTGCCCCGAGGGCGGCACCAAGAATCCAGCGATAACGTCGAGGCACAGCTCCGTTTATTATCACCACGTCATACTGCCGCTTGGCAACCTCTGAGTAAGTGTCGTAGCTCCGTACGGCGCATCGTAATAGCCATGTTGCATTAGGGTACGCTTCTAGGGCTAACCAACTCTCCAGAGCTTGTTGTGCAGTCCGATCTCTTACCAGAATCAGAATCGATTGATCGTCATTCTCAACAGCGACTCTTTCTATCAAATTCTTCATTGCTTCTGCGCGAGGATTACCAACCTCAATCGCGTTGTAGAGCTGCTGCAGTAACATGCGAGCACTCTGCACTATCGGACCAATCCCTTTTTCATGTTTGCTTCTAGCACCAAGGAGCTCTGTCAATCTCTTCAGGGTCGATCGACCTAACCCTCGGCCAGTAACCTCAAACCACTGGAGGGGCACAGGCACTGTACTAAGTACGGCAAGGAGCCACTTTGCCCTGTTCAAATCCAAATTGTCAGACTTCGTTTGATCATAGAGAACCTTGGCGATGCTCGAATACAAGTGCTCAAGGGCATCGACTCCCGAAATCTCTTCTATTGAATGATTGCGAGCTAGATATTGGGGCGCATCCGAGAGAGAAAAATCGACTCCAGCATCTGGACGAGCCTGTTGTTGCGAGACTTTCTGCGAGGAAGTAGATATCGCTGTATGGTCAAATGGAATATCGGTGAACCCTGCTTGGCTCAACGCGGCAGCGCTCTCTGAATCGCCAACTGTATAAAGTGAAAGTACGCCTGACTTGGGCAATGCGGTCGTCGTCCATGCTGCGAGGCTCTTCGCTCTCTTGCTCCAGCGCGCATACCTTAGATCGAGAATAATCAAAGAGGGGACGAGTTCTATGTGCTGAGGGAGATTGATATCAGGCAAGAAGAAACACACACCCCCCGCCGCTCCTGAGCCGTGTGCCTCAGACCGGAGATAGGCTAGTGTTCCGTCTGGCCGCATTCGGCTCCCTGGATGGGCATCGTCCAAAGAATGCTTGTGGACATACACATCGCAGTAACGGCTCCGAATATCCAGATCACGACTGATAACAAGAATGTTTCCATTCCTAGTTGAGCCACGAGAATGTTCGAGAGTGGCGGCCAAGACGGCAGCGCTTGCTAAGAGAAGAGGAAGATGTCGAGCCGTCGGTGGTATTCCAACGGCAACTTTCTGGCCGGTGCCACGAACCCTATCAGAGATAGCCACAATATATAGCCCGAGTGCATCGGGTATGACTCGAACACGATGCCCATCCCCGGAACTGATACTGACTCCGGAAGGTCCTAGAATCGCAAGGCTTCCAAGATCCTCCCGAACGAATTGGGCTATGTGCGCCAACCACTTCGGAACCTCGGATGACGGTTGATACGGAGAAAAGTCCACCCCATTGCGGAGTTTTTCAATCGCTGTCAAGAACCCGCTTTTCGAAGGCATAAGTCAGTCAATTCAAATCAAGTCTGCTGCTTGCGACCGGTAAATCGGCCACGCGAGCCAGCCACGTATTGTTCCTGCGCCTCAATGGACACCCAATGCCTGTTTAGCCGATGGGCTGTCGCTCCAGTCGTATTGCTACCCGCGAAGGGGTCCAAAACCAAGTCGCCCGGAGTAGTGAGAAACTTTATGAAGAACTCCGCGATTCCCGCTTGCATCCGCGCTGGATGTGGTTGAATCTCCTGGTTTCGACAATACCTTTGATACTCGTCGCTGGAAGAAGTGTTGGCGAATACCAACACATTAGAAGGTATTGCGCCCCCATTATTGGAAAAAAAAGATTTCTTCCCTATTCGGTGCTCGGAGGGCCTTTTTCCCGCGTTGTATCTCTTTTTCTCCAAGAGACCCTTCATGGAGTCGCTGTATGGGACCAAAACGCGGCGATTGTTTGCCTTTGGCTGAAGTGAAGGGGACATCCACCAGAGATGTGTATATGCATCCTTCACACGAATTCTTCGAACATTCACCCATTCGGCGGGTCCTGGTAATCGCGCAGGGTTGTATGCAATAAATTGCTGACACAAATGGAACCGCCCCGCGTTATGAAAACGGAGTAGCGCCCTAAGGGCTAAAGTTGACATTAGCGGTCTGCCAGACTCCCATGCATTACCCATTTCGATCACAACGGAACCGTTCTTTGTTAGCAGTTTTCGAAATTCTGGCGCAAACTTGGCGAGCCACTTAATGAATTGCTCTTGTTGGAGGTTTCCGTATTTCTTTTTTGTGTTCAAAGGGAAAGGAGGAGATGTGAAAATAAGTTGAACTTTTCCTCTGTATCTTTCGGAGGCCTTAGAGGAAAAAAAGTCCTCAGCTTGTCCGTGGTACATCACCCCATTAGTTTTGCGATAGGCCAGCCGCATTTTATTGATGAGATCTCCTCCGTTTGAACAGCTGGTGGATTACTAAGACCATACTAATCTCCGCGGGCTGAGTATTTTGGGCTAAGGGCGACATTTAAGAACGAGCACATCAGTTCGCCTTGGATATCTTTACCTGGTGTTAGATCTTTCCGCCTTGACTGAGTTGGTCGGGATTTGGGGCGGGGGACACAGGTTGCGTCGTAATCTGATCAAAGCATCCACTCCCGCGGGTGCCTGGGAAGGCGTCGATCAGACAGTTTCGGATATCGGGTTCTGCGGCAAATACCGTCATCCAGATGCTAAAAAAGCCGGTAGCGATGGCAAGATTAATCAGGGATCGACGTATTGCGACGTTCGCAGGATCGGTCAGAACATCAGTTCGGCCTACCTCAGCAATTGCCCAAGCTTCCATTCGCTGTGAGACTCTGTCCAGTGCCACTTGCTTACCGTTTTCATCCTGAGTCATACATATCTTCTTGTCGAGACCTGTCACCTCCAAAGTTTTGGATGCCTTTCCCGTGATGCCCACGCCTAGATGAGGGGCGGGTGTTACACTTCCGTCCGCTGAATAACTAAACGCCGCAAATGTGTTATCACGATCCGGAAGAAGCACGTCTGCGAGAACGATATCGTCATCCTTTTTGGAAGAATTACAGTTCACGCATGCCAAGAGAAAGTTCTCCCAACGACCGATGAGATTCTGATATGCCTCCAAGTTCTTGGGTTGAATGTGCTCGACAGCAAGCACGGTATTGACGGGCCTTTCGCAATAACTGCAATAGCGGCCTATGCGGGCAGCCAGGTTAGGCTTTGCATCCTCATAATTGTCGAGGTCAGCGGGAAATGGGGAAGCGCCACGCCGGATAGGACGCATGCTATTCGCCAATCTTGGCAGCGCGCTTCATCTCAAGAAACGCCTGAAACGCCGGGTTATCTGCGTATGGCGCAATGGCTTTAGAAAGCCTTACCTTATACTCTTCCAGCTTGTCTTTCGGTGCCGATTGCGCCTCCTCCAAAATCTCCAAAAATGCTCGCGCCGCCCCTTTCATGCTTTCATATCGGACGCTCACCTGTGGGTTCGAAACCCCCATAATCCCGGATGCAATCTCTTCAAGCGGTTTATTTCCCAGGTCTGCGGTAGGCTGTCCATCAAGCATCACGAGTTCTTCCCCTGATCGGAGGCTTTGAATAATAAACGGGGAATGCGTCGTAACAATAAATTGTATCTTCGGGAAGATTCGACGAAGATCTTCAATGATTCGGCGCTGCCACTTTGGGTGCAAATGCAGGTCCAACTCATCGATCATCACAATACCGTGAGTTTGCTGCAATACATCTCTGCCTAGATGTGGATTCAGCGTGATTACCCGTCTGGCCAAATCGCCGATCTGCGTCAGCAAAAGGCGCTGCCCCTCACTCAAATTGCGAAACATTTGAAAATCGGACTGTCCCGTACCGAGGATGAGCTGTTCATAGCGATCGTCGAAATAAAAGTCCGAGGCGAACTCGACACAACTCGCAATGGCTTGCTTCATCACCTCGAGAGCAATCGTCCCGTCCCTGCGCGCATAGCCTGCAGATTGCTGTTTACGAATCCAGTCCAATAGATCGGTTTCCTGAATTTCAAAAGTGGTGCAAGCGCGATATCCGTCAAAACGTGAGGGCAATTCGATCGACGGCTTCTTCTCTTCAGTCTTCCTGTGTCCCCTTTCAAACCATAGCCGCTCAACGCCGAGGCAGCAAATCATCGGAAGCGTTACAATTTCATTCGCCCGCACTTTGCGATCCGCTTCCCTGGCTACATCGATGAGCTTCTTGGCCCCCACAGTCCTCGTACGCCCTTTTTCGCTACTTAGCTCCCGGCTCCATGTGAAGTCCTGTCCCATCACTTGCCCGCTAACTTCTATCAGTGCCGGAAACTGCTTTTCAAATGAAACACTATCTTCAAATTGATGCGGTTCGACGTGGACGTGCTCGGGGTCGATACCCCCGGCAGTTTGGGCGCCGCGCAGTCCGAGAAACCAAACATCCACTGCAATGGAAAGCGCGTCGAGAACAGAGGTTTTTCCACTAGCATTTTCGCCGACAATCAGATTGAATTGCGGATCAAACATGAAATCGCGCGATGCAAAGCGCTTGAAGTTCATGATTTTCAAACGTTCAATTCTCATGTGGAATCCTCTGTCGTTTCAGTAGTTTATCTCGTCAGCCCGAATCGAAACCAGCCAGTTCTGCGGATTTCTTGGAATTGTTGCGCGACCGCAAGTTGGGCGTCATTCGGCTCGCTTGAAGCAAATCGCCAATTCACTCATTGCGGCCTGATTAGTCCCGACAAGTTGGCTTGTGTTTACCTATGACTTTAGCAAACAGCGGAGGCAACGGTAGAGGCTGTCTGTTCTCGTTTCCGTGCCTCGCGACGGAAGCTTCATCTGCAAGAAAATCGTGGCAACGAGGCTGTTCTCGCTGAGGATGCATCGGTCGGCGAGGAGCTCGAACTTGCCACTCTTCCTGTCGTAGCTCACCCGGCCCCGAGGGTATCGGTCGTACTCCGTGTCCGGCACGGACCTCTGCTTCACCAACTGCTCCCAGTACTGGAAGTGGTACCGCTCGTAAAAAGTGAAGTCGCCGAAATTCCCGGCCCGAGCGACTGGTGTGGCGTCAATCCAGAGCTTGCCACCGACGAGGTAAATGATGCCCACACTCGGCGCTCGCATTGGCTCCCCGTCTCTCACGCGGCTGCGGTGGCGTGACGTTGCTGCGCTTCCCTTACAAAACGTACGACACTTGCGCGGCTAACCCCGTATTTCTTTGCAACGCTTGTCAGTGACATTCCTGCAAGGCGGTCCCGGACAAGGGCATCACGGTCGACATTCAGGGGCGCACGTCCCAGCTTCTGTCCTTCCATTCGTGCCCTTCTCATCCCGGCCTTGATGCGTTCGACAATCAGCGACCGTTCGAGTTCGGCAATCGAGCCGACAAGCGTGATGAACATCCGGCCCATTGGTCCGCTGGTGTCAATCGCTTCGCGTGCAGAGATGAACTCGATTCCAAGCTCATTCAACTCGTCTACGATTTCGAGGAAATTCTTCGTGCTCCGGGCAATCCGGTCGAACGCGGCAACGAGCACGACGGAGAACTGCCCTCGCCGTGCATCGGCCATCATCGAGTCCAGCGCTGGACGGCGTGCCTTGCTGCCGGAGATTCCCCGGTCGCAGTATTCACGGCTGACCTCAAAGCCTCTGTTCGCAGCCAACTTTCGGAGGTCATAAAGCTGGGTCTCCAAGTGCTGGTCCGCCGTGCTGACACGTGCGTAGATGGCTGCCATTTTCATGCGCCGGTTCCTCCTCTGTTTTGATTCATTGATATTCCTCGAAAACGAAATTGGCGAATGCTTCGTAAGCCACCACTTCTTCCGGTGTACCCTTCGCTTTGAGATAGGCTTCATACAACGCACGGAGTTTCTGGTCTCGGGCAATCGAGATGGGGGATAACATGTCGTAACCCGTGTCCTCAAAAATACGTTGGCGAAGGGTTTTACTCATCGAGGGACTCCAGAATTTGTTCAAAGCCGGTCCATGCTCGTTCCATGGCTTGGGCTAATTCCAGATGCAGGGTGGCGGCACTTTCGTAGAAGGCATGTCGCCGGTAGGTTTCGGCGGCGTCCAGCAAGTCACGGAGGCGACTGATCGCCGCCTCCATGTCATCGCAGCCGAGCATCGCATCGCTCTTGCTCCGTCCGCCCATTGTTCACTTGTTGCCCGGGGAGAACGCAGATGGCAGAAGTGGTTTGCCGAAAAACGTCTTGGAGTCAACCTTGCCCGTGGTCCTGTCCCGCGTCGTAATCGCATTGATGTTTCCGTTGACCGAGACATCGACGATTTCGTCCTTCGAGATATAGGTTTCCCGCCAGCCGATGATGTTGCCGTTGTTATCCTTGCTGATAATCATGCGCTTCTCCTCTGAGTGGGTTTTGGCAACTGCAAACTGGGCAACGTGATGGAAGACCGTGGCTCTGGAACGTCATGAGAGGCGCTTGCTCGCAGGCAAAGAACACCGTCCCTCGTTCGCGGCTGCCGACAATGAGGTGAAGTGTGGCGCACGGAGCGTTCTTCACAAGAACTGCGAGTCGCCGGATGTTATCGATGATTGGCATCAGTGGCCCTTGCCTCCATTCCCTGTTGGAAGTGATAAAGCGCGATCACCAATTCGAACTCAGCTCTCCGCGACTCGCGCCTTAACTCCCGAAAGGATTCCCGAAACGCTGGGTAGCTGTGGGTCTCCGCGTTGGCTATCAACTCGCGTGTCTTCAAATGCCAGTAGCTCACTTCGCCGAACCGAATGAAGCAATCCCGCTTGCTCGGTCCTCCGTCCTGTCTTGAAGGAGCTAAATCCTCTGCCACTGTGCGCTCCACCGAGAAAAGGCTCTATTCCCGCACTTCACTGGCCAGCAAATGATAGGTGTAGCCATGCTCGCCAGCTCGCCGCCAGTACACGCGACCGGTGTATTTATGTCCCTTTGGTATTTTGCTCAGGGATTCTGCGAAGCCGACGTAGGGTCCGTCGTACATGTAAAACTTCGATGACGCTTCGCCGATCTCCAGTGAACTGCTCTGATTCGAGTTGCTTCTTAGGAGGAAGCGCCGTGCGTGCCAGAACGAGCGACCGTCATTCCACAGGATGCGGACTTCGCCGGGGCGCTCACCGATTTGCTCGCCGACAAGAGCCGTGTTGAAAACGTGGGTGAATTTTTGCTTGCTCATGCTCGAACTCGATTCACCTTCTTCGTGTGCCATGTCATCATTTGCGCTGTCCCACAGATGAGAATTTTGGTCTCAAGACGTTGTATCGTCCGCTCCATTATACCACCGGCAAAAAGCGGAAAATTGGTCTGCGGATCAAGGCTTTACTTCGAGGATGTTTGACGACCGCCGTACTACTGGACCGAATGGAAATGGTGGAACGGAGGAACAATCGAGCATCTGAGGCGGGGTGAGAGCAGCGGAGCGATGGTCAAGCGCGAAGATGACTTGCTACAAGCCGACTTGCAGTTACTTTATATCGCTCTATAGGTCTACGGACTTAAAAAGGGCGATATTACGGTTACGCAGCTTCTCACAAATATTCGTGCCTGGTGGCCCTGGTCGTTCGCTCACCGGTGTGCTGGGGCAACAAAGTGGAGAAGTGTGATCGAGACTGCTATATGACAGCGAACCGTGCTCCATCCATGTAGAAGGCCTCTATGAGATCACTTTCCGTATCCTCGGTCGTGCTCGGCGGGATCATTGCCTTCCAAGCCACGGTATGGCCTCCGAATCTGACTTTCACATATCGAAGGATAAAGTCTTTGCCTTCTTTCGGAAGGTAGTCGAAGCTCTTAGCGAGGTCGATTGCGGCGTCCAAACCCTTAGCGAGTTCTGCAAGGAAGGTGTCATTGTCGCACATGAGAATCTCAGGAGTAGTCATCACCGTCTCTGAGCCGAGATGCCCTTTGCAAAGCAAAAGAAATGAAAGCTTCAGATCATCTGTGGGTTTATCGGTCAGTCCACGACTTTTCAGGTACGCAGGATGCGCGGCTAGAAAGTCGCGAATCGCCATGAGCTGCGCGGACCCTTTCTTGAGGTAGTCGTTTCTGGCTGCGACCTCTCGCGTGCTACTCGCGCTGAGCTGCCATTTCAATTCTGCGAGGACGAGGTGAGTCCGCTCCGGATTTGCGAGCAGAAGGTCTATATCTGGCAACTGCTTACCGTTCCACCTCGGGAGCTTGATTTGCGTACCGATCAGCGCAGCGGCATGCCTGCGTTTGTATTCTGTGATCGCCTCGTCTTCCCGAACGAGCGAGAAGGCCGAATAGGCTGCACTGAACCGCGACGCAATCAGAACCAGAAGATTGCGTGGAACGTTCGAACGAAGGGTGCTGGAAGGGATGAGGCCGAAATAGTCGTCGTGAATCTCGACCAGCGGAGTCACGCATACGTCTCCGCCCTTCTCTGCGGGATCGAACGTCAGGATCTGCAACAGCTTCTCGGGGTGGTGTAGACCTGCAAGTGCTCCGAGCCAGAAGGGTCTCTTTCGATAAAGCGCGGGAAAAACAAAGCTTGTCTGTGGCCGCGCTGGAACTCTCGACGTCAATAGCCTAGCGAGCCAGTGCAGCCGTGCCAGAGACAGAAGTCTGCACCAAGCGCGTAGAAGATCGAGTGAGGTGATTCCGCCCAATTCGATCTCCAGCACCCCTTTCATTTGGGGAGCGAGCACCCTTTCAAACTCTTCGGCGATGCGCTGCACAACGGGCAGCGCCATCACGTATTCGAAGCCCCCAGTGCGCTTGAAATCAGTAGCCATCAAAGATTCGGCGACGCCGTTCATGATTTCAGGCGAGGTCAGAATGTCAATATTGAAACCTCCGTCCGAGCCTTCGTCATAGCCATCGTGGCCCCGAAAGAAGCGCAGTCGCGCATCCAGTTCAGAACCGAGAGGTTCGAACGCCACATCTGAGCCATTGATCCGAGCCGAAGAATACCCCTTCCAGCAGGTAAAAAACGCGTCTTCCACGACGGCGAAGAAGGAGCAGGTTGAGATGCATCTGCGGATAGTCGCATCCCACTCAGGATCGAAGTCTTGCGGCTCGTCAACAGCAAAACGATCGATCTGACGGAGCGCCGAACTGGCGCTCTTCGTCACATTGTTGAAATAGGACGACATTGCACCGCTTTCTTCATCGATCTGTTTGCCTTGCCCCGTTAGCAGGAGCTCTGTCACGTCGAGGAGCGCCTCCCGGGCAGCCCCCTTTGGAATCGCGAACAACCGCAGTTCGCTTTCGAACGCGGTGTCCACCTCGCTCTCAAGTGCGCTCAACCGTGTGGTGTCGGTTCCGGGGGGAGCTGGCATGTTGAGATTCTACTAGTCAGGTGGCCTCAGAGCGTTAGTAATGATAAACGTCAGTGCTTTACCGGAGGCGCGTTTTCAGGGAGGGCCAGAGTGAGGCGAGGAGCTCTGCGCGCGTTCGGTCCACGCGAAGCGTTCGCCGCCGGGTGGCTACGTTCAAACGCGCTTGTGTCTACCGATTGATTGCTACTTGCCTCGGATTCGCGGACCGCTGTTCCTATTGCCAGCCTCCTCTAACTCGTTGAAAACCGATGCCGGTTCAAAAAGGTTGTTTCCGCAGTGCCCGTAAATCATTGAATTGGCAACGCGGAAATTCGGGGCTACTGCTGGTTGGGAGACTACAGTCTGCGAACCACCCAAATCTGGATCGCGACGCCGTCGGAAGAAGCTTTCCCGCCGAATCTGGTTTCTACGTGCGAACCAGCCACTTCTACAGAAAGTGCGTTTGAACGTCCAGATGGATTCCTTCCGCTTGTCCGCACTATTCACTGAGCTTTGAGAAACGGTAGGTTAGATTCGAACAGAATTACCACTGGGCGTGTAGCAGTGTAGTTAAACACTGATTCGTGAGCGCGGCGGCGAGGTCTATTCGTGACGCTCGCCGACATCGCCGTCGTAGGCGGCCTGCTTGGCCGCTCCCTAGTCGTTGCCTTAGCTCTCGAAGAAACCCGTGTCGAATGCCACTGGGACACGTTCGTCTCGGACCACGCACTTCCCGACGCCGGAATCGTCGTGGATTCCCGCGGCATGGGTGCTAAGCACGACTGGCACAACCTCCGCGGCGTTCGCAGGGAGACATTGCGCCTCTATGCGCCCGACATCGAACTCCACCACATGCTGCGCCTCTTGCGTCCCCGCTACCCGGTATACATTGGCTCCCGCGCCGAAGGACGCCTGGTCGTCGGCGCTACCAGCGTCGAGAGTGATGATCGCTCCCCTGTTTCCGTTCGGGGGGCCCTGGAACTCCTCGTTTCCGCGCATTCGGTGCTGCCTGCCCTCGCCGAAGCGCGCATCCTCGAATTCAACACGCAAGTGCGGCCAGCCTTCCCGGACAATCTGCCCGCCATCCACTTTGATCGCGAACGAAGAGTCCTTCGGATCAACGGATTTTATCGGCACGGATTCTTGCTGACGCCAACCGTCGTTGAAGACGTCACATTGACGACGTGTGCGCACGTTAATATATGACGTTCGGTGACCAGGAAGCCGCCACCTGCCGGCGCGGTCCTATTTTCCCCGGCGAGGGCTGTTAGATATTTCTCGGGGGGGCATGTGGGCTCATTTCCAGGTGAGCGTTATGTTGAACGTCGCTTCGGCGCTGGCCTTGGCGAATATTGCACCGGCTGCGGCGTCGATTTTGATGCCGAATTCAATCTGGGTTTCATTCGGTTTCTTGACCAGATTGGTCAGGAGGTCGAGGGCGGCGTCAATGCCGGGCTTGACTGTCTTGAGTGCGTCTTCGAAGGTCATCTTTGCCTCCGCTGCAACTCCGGACACATTTGCGGCGAGCACTTCCCCGCGCATGGCTTCCGAATCGTCTACTTCCACAAACACGAGGCCCTGATTCGTTTTGAACTGTACGATTTTTGACATTTGTTGAACTCCTGACTGGACAGCATGGTTTCATCAGAATGGGGTGTGCCGTAGGTAATTCAGCTGGCACTTATCCTAATCGTATCGACACGAGATCGCAACACCTTGACCATTCGTGCCGGAAACCACCAAGTACTTGTTGCTCTGAAGGTCGCCTCCCAAGTCGAGGACAAACTGGTATTCCAAGAGACCTGCTGGGAACATAAATCTGGGATACCCTCAGCTTTTTATGGCCGACCGGGCGCATGTATACTGCAAGTTGACCGAGACGAGTATGGTTGCCTCGACCATGCTTTCGGCAACAGGTTTCTATCAAGAGGGAGCTCATGATGCGTACCGCCGCATTCGGTGTGGTTTTGTGGTCTATTCTTACTCTCTCATTCGCGCCATCAACTGAACGGGACTATGAGAATCTCAACGCTATTCTCTGGGTGCAGACTTCTGTCGAGTACCAGGCCAGCACTGTGCAAACGTATCGGCTGGCTGCCGAAGCCTTGGTAAAAGGACTCCGTGACCAGCACTGGACGGCCGCTCTTGAGCAAACTGGTGATTTTGACAAGCTCCCTCCAGCCGTGATTCTGGATCTCGACGAAACGGTTCTCGACAACTCTGCCTTCGTCGCGTCGCTTATGCTATCGGGCGAGCACTATTCCGATGCCGCATGGACGAAATGGATGAATGAAAAACGACCCGGTCTCGTTCCAGGGGCAATGGACTTTTTGCAGTTTGCCCACTCTCATGGTGTTGCGCCGCTCTACATTACCGATCGCGTGTGCGATTCCGCTAATGAGAGCGACTCAACGGTTCAGGTTCTCCGTAGTCTCGGTGTACCTCTGGATCCCGTCGAAGGCCGGCTTTTCTGTTCGAAAGACGGCCGAGATCACGATAAGACAGAGAGACGAAGATTATGTGCCGGAAAGTTCCGCATTCTGCTCTTATTGGGCGATCAACTGGGAGACTTCCTGCAGATTCCAAAAGGCTCTACGGATTTACGCAGTCGGGAAACCCTCTTCGTGGCTCACCAGTCTCTCTGGGGTGAACGGTGGTTCCAATTGCCAAATCCGATGTATGGATCGTGGGAAGGTGCCGTAGGCTATGGAATCCCGGAGAAACTCTCCAAGCTGCGACAGTAGTCGATCAGTTTCCATCAGTTGCCAGTGGGCTTTCGGAGGTCCTCTTGAATCGCGCTGAGTGTTGCCGGGCAGCCACTGATTGCAGGATTCCCGACACACTGCATCATAAGTTTATGGAACTGGCGAGGTCTCCAGCCGATCTGGCGCGTTGACGAAAGAGCTATCGTCGAATTCGTTACGGGGTCAGCAATCCGGTCGTCTTCAAAGGTCAGAGCCTCCCCGAAGTCCATCGCCGTGGGAACGACAGTTGCCCGGATGATTGCCACGCTCCGGTTGTCAACGGTGATCGGCGCACGAGGCCACTCAAAAAGTCGGCCTGCGACGGGTATGGAACCAAACACTGATCTCCAGACTGCGCAGGGGACGCTGAATGGAACGGCCGCAATGTAAGAAAAGGTCCGTCCCGGTTGATCTTCAGCAAGCGGAACACATGTGGGAGTTTGAGGATGAGTTATCTCCATCGACAGCGTGGAGAGGTCGAACAGTTTCAGCGACTGGACTCTGACTACGTCCGTAACCTGGTGACTGGCGACACGATCGAGCAGGTCCTGTTTGGTCGCGGTTGAGTTTACGGACTGTGGACCCCCGTCGGGCTCATTAACAAGCAGGTTAACAGTCAGCTCCGCGCTGGACGCTGTATCGAGCGATGTCGGCGTCACAGTAAGAGTCACACCCTTTGTCAGCTCTGCGGTAACTTTGGGAGGAGCGAGGATGGCTGCCAGGGCTTCGCCACCCACGACATAAGGGTTCGTGCTGATGAGGCCTTGCAATGCGCTTGAGGCGCTTCCGCCTGAACTGGTTCCTCCACCTCCTTTGCCGCCGCTCGCACCTGCGGTACCTGAACCCTGTGTGGCTCCTCCGGCACCTGAGGCCGATGCGCCTCCTCCGCCCGCCGAACCGTTCCCGCTGCCAGACCCTCCGCCGGAACTGGATGCGGCAAGCAGACCTTGGGCTACCTCCGACAGCGACGGCGTCTGCGTGATGTTGAAATAGTTACTAACCTGGCCCGATATAAATGCCTGCGTTCCGCTCAGCGCAGCGACCTGGACTCTGCCTTGGCTGATGAGACCTGCCTTTTCGGTTTTGCAGATCAACCCGGGGTCGTCCAGATTGTCCTGTACATACTCGTCGATATCTGCGTTGAAGGCATTGATGATCGGCTGCAGGAGATCGTCCAGAACGTGAGCGGACCGCCGGAGATCATAGGGTACAAAGTCGTTTGGATAATTCAGCGTCCATTTGTAGTTGAAAAAGAAATCGAGAAAAGCCGCCCTGAGAGCGCTCAGGTTGCCCGGCAAGGTGATGCGGTTGAGTTCCTCCGCCACTCTGGAAAAGTAGATGCCCGGCTTGCCGGCGTGCGGGCATTTTTCAGAGCCGCACGGCGCGCATGAATCTGAGGGACACGGCTTGCCAAGTTCAGCCTGCATCCTATCGACGATATGAGGCGCCAGGTCCTTTGCTTCAGCGTCAGTAGCAGCCGCTAAGAATAAGAGCAGACGACCGAGGGAGGCTCCCGCCACGTATTGCCCGGTATCTGTGGAATTCACGTCCGGATACTCCAATGCAGTGAAATAACCCAGACAGTAGCGGTCCTTCTTTATGCAGTCCGAGTACCTCTCGGTCAGATATTCACGAAAGTGCTCGTCGAAAAAACCGTTTGGAGCCGCGCCCCTTGCTGTCTTGAACACTTCATGCATTCCGGCTTGAAGGGCCTTGGTCATCTTGAGATTCGCCTCATCGACCCTTCGATTTACCTTGTTGAGCACGCATCGTGCGGCATCCGGAGAATCCCCGCCGCGCGAGTACGGTTTGTTGGGATTCTCGACCTTCGCGCTGATCTGATATGACCATACCTGTAATGAAAGTTGCGGGCGAGGCAGGTCCAAGAGCGAAATGGCGCGTTCGATATCGCCAATGGTATATCCGCCTTGTGCGGCGGCAGTCGGGAGAATTTCGAGCATGTCATTTGCCCCAAAGTCAGAAAGCGGCGCGACAATCGGCCGGCTGTTTGGAACATAGGAGACCATTCCATTAATCGCTGTCGCGATACCGGCGGCGTCCCGGTAATGATAAAGGTGAACAATGTTGTCTATGCCCCAGGTGGGTTGAGCAGGTTGCGCTTGGCCGCCGGAAGTCTGCCCACCACCAGACCCAGCTCCACCAGCCGAACCGGAGGATGATCCCCCGGCCGAGGATGAAGAAGCTCCACCCGCGCTTTGACTGGAAGGCGCTGCCGCCGCACCTGTTGCGCCCGATCCTGCGCCAGCACCGGCTTGCGCAGAAGGCTGGGTGATTGTGGATGTGGTTGTCGAAGTGGACGTAGTGCTTGAGGGATTGGTTTTTCCGGAAGCTGCCGGTAATGATGTCTTGGTTGTCGATGTTACGGTGGTGGTTACCGGTGTGCCAGTTGCAGGAGTGCCAGCGCCAGACGAGGACTGAAGCATTGCAGTAAGCTTGCTTTGTTTTTGATCTTGTTGATAGAGCTCGAATTGTTCAATGGCTGCGGCGGTTTGATTCGAGTTCGGGCGGGAGCTTGCCGGGAGGAGCACGACAGAGTGATTCAAGGGGAACACCTGTGGGTCGGGGGCTACGCGATCGTCGAAAAGTCGTTTTGCCTGAAGCGCGACATCGCGAGGGTCCAAGACCGAAAGCATGACCGTGTAGTCGGCGAAGCATTGCTCAGCGTCTTTGATTTTCCTTATTTTGATTTGTTCGGAATCCGAAGGGTCGGCAGCCGGGAAGCATCGTGATTCATTCGAGTCGTCTGATGGCACGGGAGTGGAGAAGCGTTTCGATAACCGTTCGAAATCTTGCTTAAGTCCTGCCGCATCCTCTCCCAGAGTCTTCAAAGTCGCACTTTGCTTAACCACAAGAGAAGAGGGGACGAGAATCAGATAGGCACCACGACCTTTAAAGCTTTCCTTGCAATCGTCAGAACATTCTTTTTCGCACGCCCCAGCGGTCTGCTTTTTGCATCCCCTTTCACACTCAGCCACACAATCTTTCGCCTCATGATCATCAACCGCTCGCTCAACGTCGATGTCCGGAACCGGATGAAGGAAATTATTCGATAGTTTTATTGCAAAGTCCTTATCTTCGATGTGAACCACAAAATTGGAATTCAGCACGCCCCCGCTAAAATTGTCGCGGTCCAGGCTTCCCTCAACGGCGTCGAAAGCACAACGCGACGCATCCAGCGGACACGCCTTGACAGTCGACTTTCCTACCGCCTGAACCATAAGAGTGTGTTTCGACGAACCCGACGAGTCCGCTCCGGGTGCTGCCGGGCTTGCAGGTTGACTACTGCTATCATCCTTCTTCGCATCGGCGCATGCCGTCACGATATACTGGCCGTGAAACACGGTGCTCAGTGTTTGTGCCAACGCGTCGGCATCGGTACCGCTCAAGGCACCCAGAGGAATGCTAAAGGCCCTGGAACGGGACAGGGCGGTGGCGTCGGTCAGTAGATCGCAACCCGTTGCCGGTTTCTTCGGAGGAGCCACTTTTGGAGGTTTGTTCGTGGTGCTTGGATTTGGGCCACCTGGATTCGTTGCACTCGTGGTTGCCGCAGGTTCATGTTCTTGAGGTCTTGCCAGGGCGCTCGCGCCGCACGCGATCGCCAGAACCCCAGTTATCGCAATCCGCAGCATGTTTCGCATGGGGACATCCCCTCTCGTGAGACAGCCGTCACACGTGAACTAGGACTGCGCAAGCCTGCCCTTCTTAAATGGGAATACTGAGGTTCTCGAACCTGCCCAATCCTGGTTGTGGTAGGCCCTTTAGCCACAAAGGTAGTCATGTGCAAGTAAATTGTCAAGGACTAAAACGAAAACGGATTTAGTTCGCGATATGCTTCACGCAGCATCAACTAGTGCGTACAGTAAGGGTTGCTTGGATCAAACAAGTGCCTACCACCAGCGGTCAACACCATCTTGCCGAACGAAAGGAAGTCCGGGGCCGCTGTCTCTGCCCTTGGGAGAGAACAGTTTCTCAGGGTGCGTGGTGCCCACCCGTGGAGACGTAAACTAGAATGAATGCTATCCAACCAAACACAAAAATGGCCGAGAGCAGGATCATCGAATAGCTTACGGAAGGTTTCCTCAGAGCCAATCTATACACTGCTCCCTGGATTCGGCCAAGGTGTTCGAAGGCAAAGCCCTTCAAGACATCGCTGCGGATGCGATTCTGTGTGGCCGCAAAGAATTCAAGACCGGGGAGATGCTCGTTTTCAAATTCGAGCAATCGTTGTTCCCAACGAGTCTGCCAAAATTTACTGCCGAGACAGACCCAGAACCAAAGTGAAGACACCACCAAGCCCATCAGGCCAAAGATGATGGCGTATCTCGTGTCTTTTAGGTTAAAGAAACCAAAAACGACGCCGCTATTCAAGACCAGAAAGTAGTTTGAGCGCTGCCAAAAGAGATTGATCTCCAAATTCCTAGTTCCAATCAGTGTTGCGTAAAGATCCTTGACTTCTATAGGAGAATTGGTCTGAGGTCCGGACATTGGTTCCTCCGAAAGGTGTGACGTTAGATTGAAATCAAACCAGCATTTTCCGTCACTCGTCGAACGGCGAGAACTTTACCGCTATACGAGCAGGTCAGCAGGCGTTGCAAAGTTTTCACTTTGTTTCGTCTGCCAGCCTTCCATGCCTGCATGATACGCACTTGAAGTCGTCGAACGTTACGGTTGACGGCTTGCCAGTCGATGGCAAACCATTCCGCCGCATCGCGTGAGCCCGCACCAGCAGTTTGCGCGCATCCTCCTCGTAAATTAATTCAGTTGGGATTTAACGCTATCGGACATACACTCTCGAGTAAGCAGTGCGGGGTAAAGGTTGTACCCCGGACGAAGTGGAACATGAAAACGTGCCCACCGCCAAATGGTTCACTTCTCCCCCCTCAGCATCAAGCCTTCCTTGCTGACTTGTATGAGAAGCTTGTCCAAGCCGAATTTCGGAAGAGCCTCATTGAACCCTCGCTTCCCCACATCATTGAAGATTTTAACCAGTTGTGTCCAACCGATGATGATCTGTATGCCTGGTGCCAGGAGTTGAGCCGGTGGGTTCGTTGGTATAGGCTCCCCGCTTTCCAGTTGACGTATATATTCCAGCACGTCATGAAGGCGAGGAATTCGCCGTTCTTTTTTGTTGCTTGTGAGCTCTATTCCGACGCGCAGACTAATTTCGCAGACGATCTTGCTTTATCGTCGCTGGAGACTGCGTATCTTACTTTTGTCAAGAATCAAAGCAATCTGGGTAAGGCTTTCGATGGCGTTGGCAGCCACTTGAAGCGGAAGCTTCGCCACCACTACGATTATTACCATCGCTGGTCGCGCCCTTTTGATTACGTCGAATGCAACCCTTGCACCTGCCACCTCTACAATAGCATTAGCCGGTCATGGCTTGTGGCAGATATCCGTGAGCAAGAACCAGAATTTGATATCGAAAACGGCGACCATCTAGCCGGGGTAATCTCCCGTTGCCAGAACGATGATGTCGCCTTTTATGCGATCTTGGCGCGGCGCTTCTTAGGCTCGTTATATGAAGGTCAGAGATGCTACGACTTGAGCATAAAGCAATATGAACATGCGCTCGCCGACGCGCGCAGGCTCAAGTTGGATACGGAGATTGGACATCTCCGTCGCCTGCTAGGGTGGGCCTTGCGAGCCGTGGGGCGGGGCGAGGAGTCACGACATCACTTTGAACAGGCTTTAGCATACGAGCGGCTCGGCGTAGTTTTTGCGTACACGGCTTACTGGCAGGCATTGTCAGCCCGAGAGCTGGGCGACACCATCTTGCGGTTTGCAGGTACTCTCACCAATGCTGCCCCCAGCGGGTCGGAAGAAAACCCCGTCCTGATCGACGATCCGGAGAAGCTGCGACCCGCATTGCGTGCCTATCATGACGGCCGCATGAATCTCAGCTCGCATTTGACCGTACAATCACCGTTTCCTGTTGCTCGGGCCGCCAAGCAACAGCTCTTTCGGTCTTTTTCTGCGAACGCGCTACAGGTCGCATGTGTCCTGAAAAGTACCAAGGACATGCTGTCGGAAGTGGAGTGGAGTGGACCACGGCAGGTCACCGAAGTGGTAACCGAGACCGCCGCGGCTGCGGAGAACGGCCAGACGCCCCTCGCCGAATTCCGCCGCGACCGGGCTGTCTACTACAGGACGCTGAACACGATGCCGCCCGGTTTCGACGAATATGTCGCCAATCTTGCTCAATACAACGTTGCTAGGCGTGCCTATGTACAGCAGTCGTCGGTGCTCGACGAGACGCTAACGGGGAAACAATGGTGTGACAAAATCGTTGAACGAACTCTGGCCATGCGTCTACCCGACACCGTCTTTCTACTCTTTCATGTTGGGGTCCACTCCAGCACCATGTTGCTGATGGATATGAGTTCTGCAGTTGCGGCTCCCTTCCCCGCCCCATTCTGCGAGAATAACTTGCGATCGATCCATGAAGAGTACGAACGAGCACTCCAGAATGCAACGACAAAAGAGAGTGCACTCGACAAGCTGATGTCGGGTTACGTCGACCTCCTCGGCCCTCTACTGGAACCTGTTCTGCCCTTCCTGTCTGGTAAACATCTAAAAATCTTTCCTCGTCTGCAAATGAACGAGGTACCGCTGCATGCGCTCCCTCTGAAGGGCAAATATCTACTCGAGTATTGCGCGACCATCAGCTATGGTCAGACTCTGGGCCTTTTCCTTGAGAATCATGGCAGCAAGCATTCGAAGCAAAGCATTGCGCTTCGCGTTGTGGTGGGTGAAAACGTTCCATTGTACGAACTGATCCTGCCGAAGATACAGGAAGTCTACGCCGGTTCGTCCAGCGAGGAGCGGCCAAGTTCGTGGTCGCAATTGATGGCATCCATTTCGGCGAGGCCCGCGTACGACACTCTGTTCGCATGCCACGGCAAATACGAAGCGGACAATCTGGATGGCAGTGAACTAAGGCTTGCAGGAAGTCAGCCCGAAGGCCAAGTCCAGTTTTCTCGGGTGTTCGCAGAACTAGACATGCGCGGCTGCCGCAGCGTCATCATGGGTGCGTGCGAGAGTGCCCTAGCACGTGCGGGTATCGAGGCCGAGTACATCGGACTGCCTAGCGCCATGCTGTCTTCTGGCGCGCAGTACGTCATTGGTGCTCTCTGGACGATCCCGCAGCTTGCAACGGCAGTTTTGATGGCCCGATATCTGGAGTTGTTGAGGGACGACTCAATTGGTGTGTGCGACGCTCTCTGTCGCGTCCAACGAGAGGTGATGATGATGACCAGAGACGAACTTTCCAGCTGGTTTCAGAATTTGATGGGATCAGGCGCAGACTTGGACGCCGTGCTCCATGAAGTGACAGGCAGGGCTGAATATCCTTTCGCGCATCCCTATCACTGGGCAGGACTTCAAGTGGTCGGGGACGTATGACATGAATGGAGGCATTTGAACGGAGGCCAAACCTTGGGCCGGATTTTGAATTTGTGATCAATAACGAACGGCTCGCCGGCCGATGAAGTCGCGCTCGCCGAAAATCTGACGATCCCCGGACGGAGTTTCGATGGTCTACTGAGAGTGAGGGCCTTCGAGTTGAGGGCTGTTTTCAAGAGCCCGCGTCTGCACCCTAACTGCGAGATGAAAAGACTTTTCCGTCTTCGGTAGAATCCCGATGGCAATCGTTCGCTGAACGTCATCCAGGTCGGTAACAACGCGAGCGCTGATGGCGAGCGTCGCAGCCGCAGCGGCCCTGGCGGCAATCGGCTTGATCTGCTGCTTTAAGCAAAGCAGCTTTAGTTCCCTGGCTGAGTCGAGTTGCATTGCGAATCTCCGATCTTTGGTCGAGAAGGCTAATTGCTTCATCAAATCGCGTCAAGTACCAATCGCCCTACGATCTCGTTGTGCCAGAACCCCTGGGAGCTAGCCGCTCGCTTAGTCATTTGTCAGTCGCTTAGCTGCATGTGGCCTAGCCGCTTGGGCCGGAGAGATCAGTTTGCCCTGTTTCGTCCGCTAGACTTCGTTGAGCGAAGGAACGTTGACACCTGTCACGACCAACGCAAAGTCCTGGGGAGATTTGAGCAGGTTTCCAACGAACACCTGGATAAAGTACGTGCCGGCTGGGGGGCTGGTCAAGCGGACGACCTCCACATTGTTATCAGGGTCGGGCAGAATGAGGAGATCAGGCAGGCCAGCATTTCCCAGCCACTTAGTTCCGCTTTCGAGATGTTGAACGATGAGATTGAGGTTGTTCTGCAAAGCTCGCGCGGCGACATCGGTGTAAGCCATGCAGAAGCGGAGTTCAGGGACATTGGCTGGCAAAACGAATTGAAAGCGACGGCGCTGCCCAGTTCGTACAAAGCTATTGGAGGTATCGTTCCAGTCGTCAACAAACTGCAAATTCATTCCGGGCTGTGAGGGATTCGGAATGGCTTGTCTCAGGCAAACCCGTCCGTGGCCTTGATGATAATTGGGGAAACCGTTGCTGGGCGCGGTTGAATCCAGGCCAGAGAGCCATGTTGTACTGTTCACCAAGGTTGCTTTGAGGAGTGCTGCGCTAGGTTCATGCTTCCGGTCTTCGATGTAGTACTGCCGAACCAGCGCCGCACACCCGGATACCAATGGTGCCGCCATACTGGTACCGCCGTCGAACGCATAACTCGGATTGACTGGCTGCCCAGGCGCGGCGGGATACCGTCCCCAGAAGTTTCGGATGGGTGCAAGCGAAGACTTTGTGGAGACAATATCTGTACCTGGCGCTACGACGTCCGGCTTGATACGGCGGTCATCACACGGGCCACGGCTGCTGAAGGCCGCGAGACTGTTGGGATCGCCGGAGATCTTTTCGTTGGCAATGGGGGGATTCGGAAAGAAATTGGGCCAGCCAGTCCCCCACGTGGTGTGACTCATGGGCCCGTCGGAGCGATCACTACGGCTCGCTCCAACAGTGAGAGCATTCTTGGACGAAGCCGGGGAGCCAATCGATAACCAGTCCACAAAGCCCGGGGCTGCCTTCTGAGGTTTCGCGGAGGTGCCCTCATTTCCCGCGGATATCACAATTAGCATGTCCGGATGGTTACGTACGAATTCGTCCACTTCTTCCGAGTTGATCCTATATGAAGAGCGGGTGGCCGAGCCCCAGCTGTTGTTGTGAATTCGCGCCCCTGCTTGGTAGGCTTCGTCAAAAAGATCGTTGAGGTCAAGGGGTAGCCCACCGAGTTTACCGTTTGCATCTAGTAGAGACTGAAAGAATAGCGAGGCCTTAGGAGCCACTCCCTTGATCCTTCCCTGGGAACACGTACCGTCGCCCAAAACTGAACCCGCAACGTGCGTTCCATGCCCAGCTGGGTCGGTGGCATCGTTCGGCCTTCCGCGAGCAATCTTGCCGACGATGCGACCCTGGAAATCCGGGTGCTGGTCGTCTATGCCCGTGTCGGCAACTGCGACAATTTGGCCCTTACCGTCTTGAATAAGGTAGGTCGACGAATTGCTCGAAGGGCCAGAGTCCAGTCCCAGCAAGCGACGCGCAGCGTCGTTCCACAATTGAGGGGCGACATACTCTTCCAGGGTGTCGACCTCAGGGAGACTCGCGAGCTCAGTCAGAATAAGGGAATTCTCGAGTAGATAAATGCGGATCTTGCGTCCACTCGACCCAGCAATGGCGACGTTCTTCCCTTGCAACCACTTTTCTACGGTTGACCGATCATCTGGTATGTGGAGCCGCACGTCGAAGGTGAGCATGTTCAGGCCTGACGACGCTTGCCCTGGGCCTCCCGCCGGAAGCGCCTGGGTTGTTGTTTCCGGTGCAGACTGGCTTGGGTCCATCCAAGTCACGGTGTCCACGAAATCGAAAGCCTTGACAGTGGAGATCTGATCGCTACGGAGGCGTGCTTTGTATCCACGATTCGGCACCCATTCCATGAGCGTAACATTCGAGGCCGCAAGCTTCTGGCGCCATTCCTCGAGTATTGGGCCGCGCAAGCGCACGAGGTAGTAGTCGATCAGTGACGGACTGCCTTTCTTCGCGCCGATCTCTTCGGACGGAGATTCTCCCGGTACACTTGCGGCGGTCGCCATATGGAGAGAACCTTCGAGTGCTTCCGCGATGTGCGACGAAGCCACTGGCTGCTCCTGAACGATGAGTCCCTCTTTGCGGAGCGTGTTCACGGCATTTTCGTCCATTTCTCCGATCGCGAAACTTTCCGTGAATTCTGCAAAGGGCATCAGCCTTGCGGCCTCCGCTTGTTCGGTTTCGTGCATGTAGTAGACGATGACTCGTTTCTTAGCCATGGGCAGTCCACCTCCTTCTTCTTGAGTTCTTATTGATTCACAGACTGCCGCGCAATGTTTTTCCAATCATGCAGGAAGATTTTTTCGTAGTACTGTGCGGCGGTCGGGTTGTTGATGATGACTGACGCATCTCGATTGCGCAGGACTCCATCTCCGGACCAGTTTTCGCTGCCGAGCGCCACCACGCTTGAGTCAGCGACAAAGCCTTTGTTGTGGACACCATTCTGGATTTTGACGACGTCCAGATCGATTCCTGCTGCCTGCAAACGATCAAGCCATCCTTGGCTAGTCTGGTATTGGCTAAGGATAATGCGCACATCGACTCCCTCTTTGATCTTTTTAACTACCGCGTCGATGAGAGCGGTGAAATCGGCATCGGCCTGCTTGTCGGAAGGATGGATATACTGTAACTGAATGAAGAGCGTTTTCTTAGCGCTGTTGAGCAATTCGAGCATCTTCGGCTGGTAGATACCGGGATCGGGAGTGAGGAGGGGAGTGATGGTCATACTTTCCGTGTTGATCGGCAGGGGCTCGAAGAACTGCCATTGCGCAGGCCGGGCTTCAACCTCGAAGTCCGATGGGATCTCACCTACTGGTTCTACTGCCATGGTCTCAGCTCCCCCTTCCGCGCTGAGAGCCACTTCGTAGTCATGATTGAGGTAAGCCTCTAAGGTGCTTGCCAGCCCTTTGTGCTGGATAATGACGTGCCAATCCCGATCACTTTTTCGGGCGGTTTGTTGATCGGTTGATGAGGGATCGCCGAATGGATCCATCGCGGGCTGATTTGAATTGTTCCAGTTGCCGCTGGAGAGCCAAACGAACTCGCTATCCCGTACGGCAACCTTAATATGGTAGGCCGAGGGATAGATCCAGCGCTGGATTGCCTTGTTTGAGCGCACAAGGGCCCACGCTGCTTGTAGTGAGTCCCCTAATTCTTCGTGGAGGGCCTTGAGGGAATCAGAGTCGCTTTGATCGTGAGAGGGGTTGAGGGGCGGATTATCCAGTGTAATCCGCAATGTCTTGTTCCCCGCCAAGCCCTTCTCGACCGCCTGCAGGATATGCTCGGACGTGAAGTCATAGAGTCCCACCGTCAGCGTTTTCCTGGTCTTCGCAAGGAACTCCTTTAGTGTGGGCCAACCAGCATCTGGGCTTGCATGGCAAAGAATCGGAATGGTTCCACTGACCTCCGACAACGGAACCCCGTTGGGGGCAGTGTACGGAATTTGGGGTTTAGGTCTTGCTCCCTCTGAGGTTTCCTCAGTTTCCTCTTCGACGTCCTCGGCGACAGGATCTATCTCTGGAAAAGCCCCGCCGCGTAGTTCCGGTCGTTGGTCGGCGAGCTTGGCGAACATTCCAGGGTTCGTGTGACGATACTGTTCGATATTAGTGGCTTTTCGGACTTCGATTTTGACGCCGTCGAGTTCGGGGGGAAGGGCGACGGGTGCGGCATCCTGCGAGGTGACGACGACAATGGCTGGTTCTTTGGTGGGCCAGCCTTCCTGCATTCTGTATCCAGGCCTAATGGAAATGACCCCAGGCTTCTTGAGTTCTTGCGCGTGAGCCTCGATGATAGGAACCAATTGGCTGAGTTCATTCATAGTGTCTTGCCGAACCGTACCATCCAAGGTAAGTACCGGTAGGCTGTCCTTTCGGCTCTCTCAGGCGTGCTTTAAGATCCAAGGAACCCTGATATACGCTGTCTTAGGTTGCTATAAGGATCTCAGCACGTTCCTCGCGGAGCATATCAAAACAAATTGTAAAAGTATTAAGAAAATATGAAGTACTTTGCGTTTGTAAGGATTGAAGATGACGGGCTCAACGAAGGGAATAAGGACGGCCGTGTGCGGGATACTTTTTCTGAATGATCGCCGCGCGGGGAATTGCTGCGATTCTCTCTTTAGCGTTTCTCGATCAACCAAACGACACCGCTGTGTCAGTGAGAAGCGTTGCTCGCTTCTGGAAACAGGATATCCCGACGGCAACTGTGAAGGCGATTAGATGTAATGACTTGAGTTATTCCTCTGATGCGGAGAGTCTAAGAGGGTTTAGAGACGCCTTACTTTTGGATTCATTAGCTTGTCGGGTGCCCTCTCATCAGCAATTCTGTGGCGACGTAATGATTGCGGGCTTGTGCGGCATGCCAAACTCTGCTTCCCGCAGCGCTGCGTTCATTCGCCACCCAGCTGCCGTTTCTTCTCATCGGCACGCGTGGCGGGCGACAGCCAGCGGAACGGTTCATGGGCATTTGTATGTGCTCGAAAACTGGGGCCTCAGCCTGAATCAGCATTCCCTTCTCGGGTGTCCGAGCCACATTCCGGTGACCGGGACCGTAGGTGCTCTTTGGCTTCGGCTGCGTGTAAAACATGGCACAAATGTCATCCCGCAGCGGCACCGGTAATAGCCAAGCCGGGAACTTGGGCGGCCAGTGTGGGTTCGCCCTTCTCGATGAGAAGTTGGCGAAGCCCGGTTGCGAACTCGGGGAGCGTTTCGGTGGGGAGCACTCGTTTTTCAGTTTGTCGGTTCATGAAGACCTCTAAATTGTAATCAGAAAGTGGATCACAAGGATGCTGGCGGATGGTTGACTCGCCGTGCTTAACCTCATTGTCTCTCGGATTGAGCGAATTAAGTCTTACGGACAACATACGGACAATTGAGAGGTGGAAAATATCGGTTGTTAGTCCCGAAGCGACACCAGATTAAGCACTTAGAATTTTCGCTACGCTGGTTCGGGACCAGGAGGTCGGTGGTTCAAATCCACTCGCCCCGACCATTCTTCTTAAAATCAGCGATTTATATCGCAAGAGAGTGACACAAAAACGCCAAGAGCGCCTGGTACGAAACCAAGTGT
>Ga0335081_10000678_pt1 | contig 56330 bp, 51 predicted proteins | sample Lox_Sample_35_FD_206713 | JGI IMG/M metagenome (GOLD analysis project Ga0335081, IMG submission 206713) | Soil microbial communities from Loxahatchee National Wildlife Refuge, Florida, United States - Lox_Sample_3.5 | ecosystem: Environmental > Terrestrial > Soil > Wetlands | place: USA...
TCCGCCAACGTTTGATTCACGGGGTCCGCGTCGATTCCGCGCACGTCCTGCCCTTTGGACAACAGATACTGCGAAAGAATCGCCGAGATCAGGCTCTTCCCCACGCCTCCTTTCCCTTGGAGGGAGATGTGAATCGAAGTGGAACTACTTCCGTTACCGTTGGCCTTTCCCATTTGCGCCTTCCTTTCCCGGTACAGCCTTTCCCGATTTCTGCGTTCCCCGCCATTGGAAGCCTGGCCGGTTTTCTTCCAACCGCTTGAGATTGGCCAGAGGATCTCGCTCCTCAGTTGCTTTCATCCCAGTCTCAGCGAACTGGGTATTCGACAGACTCCCCTCTTCTCCCGAACCCCTGGCCAGGGTTCGTTTCCTCTTGGCACGCCACACCGCCATAGAGAAAGTGTGATAGCTGACCTGCAACCCTTCCGCTGCCAAGGCTCCCCAGATGTCTTTCAGTGTCTGGCCGCCGGTGAGGGCCGCCTCGATTCCGGGCAACAAAGAACGAACCAGGGCCGCTTTTCTCTTCGGCGGAGTGCTTGCTAGCCGTTCTAAACAGCGTTGATACTCATTTAGTGTTGACATGATTTGCATAGTGCTGTACGTATAGCAGCATGCCGAGCGCGTGTAAAGCACAAAAGAATGAAAAGTTCGCCGATGACCACCAAATATCGCCTGATATTCACAAAATGCGACGGTTACGCCACACCGGCCCACAGAACAAAGCAGTCGCGAACTCATTTCTCAACGTAGTTCACCTTCTGATGTCGAAGATCCACGTATTTCCACAGAGATAGGAGAGCATCCGTGATAGGGGACAAGGCATTCGTCGAAAAAATCGCGGATTGGAACATAAAGGGGCGGCGCCGCTACGCGGGATTTTCTCGACTTAACTGCTTATCCGACTCGCAGTTTGCGCGGCATCCGGTCGGGCACATTGAGGTGCCACTCTGGTGCCACGGTCAGGGGAGGAAACTTTATGGATAGAACAGGTATTCGGCGAAGTTTTCGATACCCTTCCGCCGAACTGCGGGACCAAGTCCGCGCCGCTGTCAAAGCGCGTGGCTTCAGTTCGGAGCAAGCCTTTCTTATTGCGGCTTGCGAACACGAGATTCGGCTGGGCGCGAACACCGAGGCCACCGAGCAGTTTGAGGCACGGGTGGCGGCAACGCTCGCAAATCTGGCGAAGCAGGTGCAGGGACTCCAGACGCTCGCTCACGCCCAGGTTGCCCTCACTGACGTGTTCCTCAAGTACGTCATCACGTGTGTAGTCGAGCCGCCGGAAGACGCGCTGCCAACGGCGCGCGTTCGTGCGAGGCTGCGCTACGAAAAGCTGGTGCGTGCTGCAGCGGAACAGATCTCGAGCAGGAACAGGGACACTCTGAAGGGAATGTTAGCCGATGAATGACGAGCCTATTATTCGCCTGGAACCCCGGAGATCAAGGCATGGGCCTAATGAGAATCCCCGCAAGTACACGGGTATTTTACGTTCTATGCTTCGCATCGTGCAGATGTCGAAGCGTGGTCGGAGGCCTCGCAACTCGGAAATCGGAGCCCCAAGCATTCGAGCCTATCGCGACTTCAACCAGCGGGTTGCCGTTCGAGTTAGCTACGCGGCGAACAAGAATCCTGGTCAATGGAAGGCTCACGGAAAATATGTTTCCCGCGAGAGTGCAACCCAGGGCAGCCGAACGGTCGAGGCGGGCTTCAATCGTGCTCAGGACCGGATAAACATCGCAGCAACCCTCGACAATTGGCAAAAAGCAGGGGACGAGAGGCTCTTCAAAATAATCGTCTCTCCGGAGCTTGGTGATCGGTTGAATCTGCGTGAGTATGCTCGTGACTTCATTCGCCGGATGGAGCAGGACTTAGGGACACAACTCGACTGGGTCGGCGCCGTTCACCGCAATACCGAACATCCACATGTGCATCTGGCGATTCGCGGAGTGGACGCCAAAAGAACTCCGTTTCGTCTTCCAAGGGAATACGTACGTAGCGGTCTTCGTGAGCGGGCAGCAGAAATTGCGACCGAGATTCTGGGCTACCGTTCTCCTGCCGACGCGCACGAAGTACGTCGCCGAGAAGCAGCTCAAACGCGTTACACCTCGCTGGACCGTATCCTGCAGTTGAGTAATGATCGTTCCTCTCACCATTTTGTTGTCACCGTTAACCCCGACGACCAGTCACGGTCTGAATCTGCCCGAGAACTCCAGCAGCATCTCGTCGCCCGGCTCATGAACCTCCAAAAGATGGGGCTGGCACACTTCCTTGGCGAGCATCAGTGGGGCGTACAGGCCGACTTTGAAAAGGTGCTGAGAACGCTGCAACAGAGCGCAGATCGGCAGAAGATGCTGGCTGCGCATGGGGCAATCCTCTCCGACCATCGGCTTCCGCTCCACATCACGACTCTTCGTCAGTTTCAAAGCGTATCCGGTCGCGTCCTTCTGCACACGGAAGACGAACAAACCGGGAGACGTTACATGCTTCTTGAAGGCACCGACGCAACAGTGCATTTGATCTATCACATGGCCGGTATCGAGAAAGCCCGTAGTGAAGGGAAGCTTGCCGTGAACAGTTTCGTTCGCATCGGGAAACGATTCGACAACAAGAAACCCACTCTGCAGGTGGACGATCTTGGGGAAGCGGACGCTCTGCTCAAGAACTCTTCATACTTCGAAAAGGAAGCTGAACTTATGATTCGTCGGGGTATCCGCGATGTGCACTCCGAGTGGGGCGGGTGGCTCGGACAATACCAGCAGAAGTTACACGCCGAGTTACGGAACTTGGAGAGGGGCAAGCGGCGGGGCCAAGAGCGTGCCGGCCGTTCTGTCTAACCCCGCTTGTGAAGCGGAGCCCACTCCGCACCTCGCTATTGACACGCCCAGCACCGATGCTACTATATGCGTGCTATACATATCGTTGCATTGCGTTACGGAACACCTCTCGGACAGTTTAGGAGGCTCCCAATGGATCTGAAAAATGCCGCCACCCGCCAAGATGTAATCGCAAATTCTGTGAACCACCAGGTACTCCAGCTCACGGACTCCGCTTCTTCGGAGCGGTTGGAAACGCTCCTAGCGTCCGAACTCGACCATGACCTCATCGCGTGGCCCCGCCAATATCTCGAAATCTATCTCGATTCCGACGAGACAGGCAGAGTGCCGGTCGATGAGGAGCAGCTTCAGGATGTTCTTGAAGCGGCATTCGACCGCGATGCAGCCCTTGGCCGCGAATTCCTCGAAGAATTGGCTGCAGGCCGCGCACCACTGAGGCTTGGAGACTCTACCCTCGAAATCGCCAAGGGGGAGGGCGTTGAGTACGAACTGCTTTTCGATCCACGGGATCCTCGTGATTTCAAACATCTGATTGACAATTTGGATGTTTACGCCTGGGAGAAACAACACGCCTCGTTGAAACAACTTGCTCCCGCCGAACAGATCGAAATCGCGCAAACCGACAGTGGCACTTACCGGGGCAAGATCATCGCGGTGACCGAAAACAATGTCATCCAGCAAATCACTTCACATTCGGCGGTGATCCACGAAAAGAATCTTCTCGATGTAGTTCCCGCAGTAGGCGAGAACGTTCGCATCGCGTACAGCAAGAATGTCGGTTTCGTGATGGCAGTAAAGGAAAGGGCCATAACGAGGGAGTTGGCACGGTGAAACAGGTGCCTGCCTACCGCAAGCCGCGAGACCCAGGCTTCGTCGGCGGATTTTACTGGACTCCTACTATCGTTGGGTTCGCAGGTCTTCTTATAACGAATGTCATTGCGACGCAGTTTGTTGCCTGGCGCTTCGACTATCAGCGAGCACTCGGCCCCGCGCTCGCCCGTATTGGCTTCCTTCATTTGTATCCGCCTTACAAATGGCTGGTATGGGTCTGGACGCAAGGAAGCATGGGCGATATCCGAGTCAGACTTCCACTGCTCCTCGGTGCCGGAATCGTTGTGGCGGGAGCGTTCGCCTCTGGCGCGCTCTTCTTTCTTCTGAATCTCGCTCGCACGAAGGCACTCTCGAAAAATACCGAGGACCTTCACGGTTCGGCTCGGTGGGCGACGGAAGCGGATATTGCGGAAACCAACCTCATGCAGACAACGCAGGGTGTGTACGTCGGTGGATGGCACGAACAGTCCACCGAACGCCTTCACTATCTTCGCCACAATGGTCCGGAACATATCCTCGCGTTTGCTCCTACGAGAAGCGGCAAAGGGGTTGGCATCGTCATACCGACTCTCCTGGCATGGCCCGAAAGCACCGTCGTCTATGACATTAAGGGAGAGAATTGGGCGAAGACTGCTGGTTTCCGTAGCCAGTCCGGTCAAATCTGCTTCAAATTTTCTGCGGTTGAGCCTGAGCACTCTTCGCGGTTTAATCCCCTCGCGGAAATTCGACTGTTCACCGATCGCGACGTTTCCGATGCGCAAAACATTGCCAACATGCTCGTGCGCACGGGCGAAGATAGTCCCCAGGAACGCTACTGGCAGGATGCCGCCGCCTCTATTACTGCCGGAATGATCCTGCATGTTTGCTACGCCGCCGCCGTGGAAGGACGACCTGCCTCCCTGAGCGAGCTCGCCGGCGTTTTCACGCGACCCGGCTTTAACTTCCGAGAAACTCTAACGGCGCTTCTCAATTATCCACACGACAGGAACAACGCCCATAACTGGCACCTTCCTACGGGCGAACCGACGCGCACTCACCCCGTGGTGAAAGAGAAAGTGCAGGAGATGTTGGATAAGGAGGACAAGGACTTTTCGGGCGTCCTATCCACGGCGAAGACAGCCTTGACGCTCTACAGCGATCCACTGGTCAGCCGCACCACCTCCGCCAGCGACTTTACGATCCAGGATCTCGTGAATCACAGTCGTCCTGTATCGCTCTATCTCGTCGTTCCCCCGAGCGACAAGATCCGCCTACGTCCGCTGATGCGCCTCATTTTTACGATGATCGTTAATCGACTCACCGAAAAACTGGATTTCCAAGGTCCGGAGCAACTCCGCAACAAACACCGATTGCTGTTCCTGATCGATGAGTTTCCCTCGCTCAAACGCATGGAGATTTTCGCCGACGCCCTCTCTTACATGGCGGGCTTTGGCCTCAAGGCATACCTGATTACACAGGACATCCGCCAGATCGTGGACGAATACGGTCACAACGAGAGCATCGTCAGCAATTGCCAGGTCCGCGTCGCCTTTGCCCCCAACCAGTACGACACCGCCGAATTACTTAGCAAAATGACAGGCACGCAGACCATTCGAAAAGCCTCGTTCAACTTCTCCGGCTCGCGCATGTCTCCAATGCTCAACCACGTAAGCACACATATGGACGAGATTGAACGCCCGCTCATGACTCCCGATGAGATCATGCGTTTGCGACCACCGAAAAAGGAAAGCACCGGACACCAGGAAAAAATCATCGCTCCCGGTGACATGCTGATCTTTGTTTCTGGGCACGCACCCATTTATGGCACGCAGATGCTCTACTTTGCTGACCCCATCTTGCGTTCCCGCGCCGAAATTCCTCCACCGACAAAGCTCTATTCCATTCGCAATGGTGGCCTCTCAGCTCAAGAAGCACTTCCCGATCTAACAACGAGGCCGAATCTAAATCCCCGCGCGAAGCCACGAAGGCCCTCGTCTTCCTCGTCCGAGGGTGGTCCCGACACTCCTTCGCTGTTCGAGCAGCCTCCAGCGCCATCCGCTGGTTCGCTTCAGCCGTCGAAGGGTTTGGTAGAGCGGCTGAATCTCGGTTCGGAGCGATAAGTCATGCAGGAAAACCGCTTCCAGGTCGCAGGTTATCTCGCAGCAAAACCTACGCTGGGTCATCTGCCCTCGTCGATGCCTGTTGCCAAAGCCCGCCTTGGCCAAACCTACCGCTTCTCTCGCAACGACCAGCCGGCGGAACACACCAATTGGTTCGGCCTCGTGTTCTATGGTGACTTAGCGAACCTTGCGATGAAACTGGAAAAGGGAACCAATCTTTATGTGGAGGGAACGTTCGACCAACGGCCCTACACGGGCGAGGACAGACACAGGCGCTACATTTATGAGGTCAGCGTGCACAAATTCTTTGTCATTGGCGGTCTGCCGCAAGTCCCGCCAGCTCAACCTGCATCACCGGTACCGCTTAAAAACGAGGTCCTGAACGATGGGGCTCCGACTCTCGAATCTTCTGAAACCCAGGACTGGCTCTTATGAATTTCGCCAGCGACTTCGCCGCGCAATTTTGTGGGCTTGCCTGGTCGCTTCCCCATTCTTCGTCGGGCTTGTCGCTGGCTGGGCATTCGGCATTAGGCTTAACGTCACCCCATCTCTCCCGCGTGGCTTCTACATTATCAGCGATCTGCCCAGTGCCAACCTCGTCGAGTTTTGTCCGGATGGAGCGGCTGCATCTATATCGCTCGAACGACATTATCGGACCGCTGGACCGTGTCCCGATGGCGGAGCGCCACTGCTCAAGCCCGTTGTCGCCTTTCCTGGCGATCAGATCGAGGTGAGCGCCGATGGAATTCGAGTCAATGGACAACTGCTTCCGAACAGCGCAGGGCGATTCAAAGACCACCTGCAACGGCCCCTCGACCCGTGGCCCTATGGCACCTATATGGTCCGACCAGGAACCGTTTGGGTCGTCTCCTCGTTCAACACCTACAGCTTCGACAGCCGCTACTACGGTCCCATTCCAATGGCCTCGATTCGACATCACCTACGGCCGCTTTGGACGTTTGCTACGAACGCTCCTCAACACTAGTTCCGCTTTGCCCATTGTCGCGGGTACCGCAGGAGCGATCGCGTGGAGTGGCCACGTCGCAACTGTCCCGCTTTCGCTAATTGCGCCCGTGCTCGTGTATCACGCGAAGTCGAGAGTTCATGCCTATACCCTGATGTTCACGTATTACGCCGCCGCGAGCTGGCCGATCGTGCCCGGAGTGCGCGCTTTCTTTGGGCCCAAAGGTACTCCGCTCATTGGCTTAATTCTCTGCGTTGGAGCCGCAGCACTGTTGGCATTGCCGTGGGGTCTGTTGTTCACGAGCAGGCGCCGCAGAGCAGCCGTCTTTTTGCCAACGTGCGTTCTAATCGCGGCAGTCCCACCACTTGGGATCATCGGGTGGGCTTCACCGTTGCTTTCCGCCGGCGTTCTTTTTCCCGGCTCGAAATGGCTGGGGCTCGCACTCATTATCATCTTTCTGATGGTTTTCCCGTTTAGGCGAACAGCGAGCGCCGTTGGTTTGGCGCTTTGCGCGATTCTTTTTCAATTCCACTACACACAACCGCGGGTTCCTGCTGGATGGGAAGCGGTCAACACAACCTTCGGCGGCGCAGGACAAGGCGAGCCTGATTTTGAAACGGAATACAATACGCACCAATCCATTCAGACGACCATCCGAGAATCTCGCGCGGCCGTGTTGCTATTTCCGGAGCACTTGGTCACGCATTGGAATGACTCCACGGATGCGTTTTGGCAAGACACGTTAGCCCACCTGGCAGCGGAGCACCGCACCGTCCTTATTGGGGCTGGCATCAATCCGCCTGACGTAACCGGACGACCTTTTGGATCAAACCGGTACTTGAACGTGTTGCTGGCGCGCGGTGAGGAAAACACCGCGCTCTATCAGCAGCGCGTCCCGGTTCCAATCGCAATGTGGAAACCGTTTGGCGAAGGTGGCGTTCCGGCCAGAGTTTTTGGCCGCGGAACAATCCGCATCCGCGAACAAAACGCTGCCGTGCTCGTTTGCTATGAACAATTGCTGGTGTGGCCCTTTGTATCTTCCGCCCTCGAGCACCCGACCGTCCTCTTGACCACATCAAACGACTATTGGGCGAAGGGCACCCAGATTCCAGCGATTCAGCAGTCCAGCGCTGCAAGTTGGGCTCGACTTTTCCGTCTGCCAATTCTCTCGGCGACCAATTTCTAATGCGAATCCTACGATTCATCATCGCGTCACTGCTCATCGTTGCGGGTGCCCGCTCGTTTGCCCAGACGCCGCCCACAAACCGGAACACGAAATTATCTGACGCTGCCTTTCAATCGCTCGCTGAATCCTGCGGGGCTAACGTTCCCGTCAGTACGCTCGAAGCCATAGCACGCACAGAATCGGCGCTTCACCCTTACGCTCTCAGTGTCAACCGACCTCATCAACTGGCCCACCGCCAAGGATGGAGTCGCGGCACGGTTACTCTAGCAAGACAGCCGCAATCGAAGGGAGAGGCACTTGCCTGGACGAAATGGCTTCTCGCACACGGGGTCACCGTAAGCATAGGCCTACTCCAAATAAACAGCGAGCACGCCTCGGCTCTGCATGTCACGGTCGAACAGCTATTCGAGCCCTGCACGAATCTTTGGGCCGGCGCCACTCTTCTTACAGCCACGTATTCAGCGACGGCTCGCATGCAAGGCGAAGGCCTTCCGGCACTGGACACCGCCCTTTCTTACTACAACAGTGGGACCGCTTGGCTTGGCTTTCGAAATGGCTACGTCAGCCAGGTCACGGCACGCGCAGATCAGCGTTGAAGATGGTCGATCGAGTGTGTTCGCCACAAAGAGTGAGCTAGCCCGTAGCTATCACGGTTCCATGGACGATGCATCCGAGGGTTCGTTGGAGAATGCAGCAATCTTGGAGTGGTGGCGGTAGGGGCCGGACCGTCGTATGAGTCCAAAGCAAGACAACGAGCTAGTCATTCCACCACCAGGCAGGAGGGGCCGACTTGAAAGCCTTGATGTTGTCGTATTCCCAATACTGCGCGTTCGGAAGCAATTCTCTCCATCGATCTCTGGTCGCTTGTGATGGATCGATGACACATAACCGCCTTTTTGCCCCGCCCTCCGTTACGGAAATTGCGAAAAGCTCCCTAACCTTCACGTCAGTGGTCGGAAGCGAAAACCCCCACACAATGATGTAGGTCGTTTCCTGAAGTTGTTGGTGAGCCCTTTGCCACGGCGTGAGCCAAGGTTCACGAGTTACCTGCTTGTCCCAAAAAGGAAGGAGAATCGGAAACTTGGTTCCATCTCCCGAATAGCCCCGATATCCCGGTGCATTGTCAAAATCATCCCACGCCCCAGTTCGAACTCGCAGTCTTTTGTCATCCAGATCCCAATTCACGCTGCCGTGAAGTTTTAGAATCTTGGGCAAACCCTTAGGCGGCTGATCTTCCCCGTTGAGAGCGTACATGGTCGGCGAAAATGCAATTTTCCTTGCCCGTGCGTGAGCGCGCAACGCCCTCTCAACTACAAGGTCATAATTGAATGAAACGACCGCATCCGCAGCGTTAAGGTTTCCGAATAGCACCTTGTGATTCTCACACGTCTGCGTTCCATGCGCTTTTCGCAGCAATGCCACAACCGCACGAGCGAACTGACCGACTACGGCTTCTTCCCCGCTCCTGTCCGCACCCGCGAGCTTCCTGCGCAAATAACTGCGCAGATGCAGCGTGTAGAACGCTTTCTCCAGAGAACGACGATACTCTAGCGGCAGGGTGGACATTTGGCTCACGACCCATGCCACCGCTGGTTCATCCTTGTCTTGCGGCTCCAGGCGCTGCAGGAGATCGAAAAAATCCCGATCGAGGGGAGAAAGAATATCTCGCTCGCGCGCGTACGAGACTGAGCGACTAGCCCCGGCGCCGAGAACAAAAGTCACGGGATCGTGGTTCTTTGAGGCAGCTGCCATAGCTGCTATTTCCTGGGTTGCGTTGTTTTTGACCCGCGTTTGTATTTGAACTGATTTCCCTTCTCCGAAGTTGGCGGGACCGTTTCTCCTCGTTCGATAACTGTGCGACGGCCGTTCTGCACCTTGCCACCACGAGGACCAACTTCAATCAGTTCACCGGAATCCGGTGCTATTTCGCCGGGCTTGAGGGTTGCCATGATTCCTCCAACAGGCGAACTCTATCAGGAACGTTACCGAACTGACAACACCCGCATTCGACTCCGTATCGCATCTACTTCAACAATTCGCGAAACGACGTGAATTTCATTCTAAATCTTCTTTGCTCGAGCGAAGTCTTTGCCGCATCGGCCTCCTCCACCGTGAGAATATTGAGCCGGATCGCCTTCAAAAGTATTCCGGGGGTGTTGATGATCCGTGCTTCTCCAAGCCGAGCTGTAGCTTCTCGATAAAACCTTTTCCTTTCGTCCGACGCAATCAGCCACCCGCGACACTGAGCGACCGCCAGGCAAGCAGCCTCTCCACTACCTAACGTTCGAACCAAGTCAGCATAAACTCCTAATTCGGGAATACCGCTGAGCTGGACTTCTCGCAACAAGCCGGAATCGATCGCCTTCCGGACGATGGAGGCCTGGCTGGCGTCAGTGATCTCTCTCACGACCTCTTCCGCCACGACAAAGGAAAACGGTGGAAGTGCGCTGAGCAGATTTAGGCGGTCAATGTGAATGAGATTGATGATGACGTTGGTGTCTGTGACGACGACGGCAATGGGCTCAGCCGAAACCAAGAGACACTATCTTTCCGGCAAAAGGACCGTCTGTGCTTCTCCGTCATCAATACCGGCATTCTCAAGAAGGCCCTGAGCCGCCAATCTTGGCACATTGACGCGCTCGGCAAGCTCGAAGAATTTCGACTGGGTTATTTTTTCCCTACGAAGTGCTTCCAGCCCAAGCGACAGGAACCGCCTCTGGAATTCGCCGCGCTGTTCGATTGATTCCAGTTGCGGGTAGCCCAGAAGGTTGCCGATCGTCCTGCTTCTGCCTTCCGAGTCCATTCTCTTTAGGCGTTCGAACTCGGATTCCGTCAGGAGTTTCAGATTCCGAAGTCGATACAGCGCAGACAGAGGGCTTATCCCATAGAGGTGAGCCATTTGAATGACGTCATACAGCTGAATTTCCTGAGTGCCAGGTTCTGCGCGCGAATCAATCGGGACAACACCTGCCTCGTCGAAAATTTCCGCATGGACGCGGCTCTCAGCTCCCTTTCCAAAGGAGGCAATCAACTGCCGGACACCTTCCTCAGGCATGAGGAAGTTAGCAGCGAACGAATTCGCGCGTACCTCCCGAAGATCGTCTCGGTCTTTATCCCTACTCACGAGGCCGACAGTATCCGTGTCAAGAAGCACGTGCGCGTACTCGTGGCACCAGGAAAACCGCCGTCGTACTGCGTGATGCGTTTCGTTCACTACGACGAACGGTCCGACCTTGGCATGGCTGATCATCAAGCCGGACACGGTGTCCGGCATAGGAACAGTCCCGGTACGAATACCTTGTGCTTCCAATAGGGACGATACATCACCGAGTGGTGCTGAACCCAAACCCAGCCTCCGCCGCTCCTCGAGTGCAACATGTTCACCGACCTGAATCGCTTCCCAGCGAGTTCTTGGTATCACGTGGGAATAGGTTGCAACCGTCACCGTGGCTCGGCTGATTCCGAGAAGATCCTCCAAACTCGTCAACTCATGTCCAAGAGCGATGCAGTCGCGAAGAGCTTGTTTGACTCCGTCTTCCCCGACGTCTTCATGAGAACGAAACAGAGCGTGGACAACGTCATCTTCAGCGAAGTCCTCTGCGAGAAATTCTCGAATATCTCTGGCAAATAAATAAGCAAGCTGTTGAAGTTCAAGCCCGGAGACCGCACGCTTGCCCTGCTCGATCTGCACCACGATCGCTCGTGAAACACCAAGCCTGTCCGCGACCTCTTCTTGCGTCATCGCGCAGGCCTCACGGGCTCGCCGGATTCGGCGTCCTAGTTCAATCTGATCAATGGGCATGGTTCCTCCTTAACAGAGGATTGGAAGATAAGCCGGAGTCAGTGAGTCTAACGTAAGATGGGAAGCATAACCACCAAGTAAACCGGCTGTTGCGCCGGCCACAAAACGCAAAATGAACTCCCATAACCCGAACCAAAGTTGAGCAAGTGGTTCTTGGCTGGCTCTCCGCCGTTGCGCGTAGGCTCCCGCTTTGTCACGCAGAGACGATTGCCACGAGTGAATCTGGTCCTTCAAGTAGTACCCACAAGTTCCTGAGATTGCGATGCTGTGCGCCTCGGCTCGATGCCGGGGACGGGTCGGCGCGTCAATCCAGTCCGGAAGAAGACCTCCGATCGTGCCACCGAGCACCCCACATGCGGTTTCGGTCAACACATGTGAAATCGGTTGCCCCCATGCGAGGTATCCCGCATAGCCGCCTCCCACAGCCGCGCCTGTTTTCCAATGGACGTCGCAATTGGGCATCTCTGCTCCCTCCATCGATAAACTAACATATATTGGCATAAATTGGAACCAATGTTATTATATTACAGGAGAAGCAGATATGGCGATCCTTCAGCTCGCAGTGTATACCCAAGACACCAAATCCCAGCTCGATGAGCTGCTTGGAGCCATTTGCGAGGAGTTCCAGCTCAGCCCAAGCCGCTATCAATTGGCGGTGCAAAGGTACGGAACGATCAACAGGCTTCTGGAGGTCAAGGGAAGTCCGTTCGTTCTGTACAGCCCCCGCATTTACCCTCAAGGGTCCATGGCGCTGGGCACAACGGTGAAACCGGATGATGGTCCGCACGATCTGGATTTCGTCATGGAGCTTCGCGCGTGGAACCTGCAGATCCAACCCATGCAGTTGCTGCACACCTTGTTCGAATTCCTAAAAGGATTCGATACCTACCGGGATCTCACATCGTTGAAGAACCGTTGCGTCCGTGTCGAGTACGCCGATGATTTTTATCTCGACATCTTGCCGGCCTGCAAGGATGTTCGTATGGGAGGCACGTGCATATCCGTACCCGATCGCGCAGCCAATGGGTGGTCCCCGAGTAACCCAAAAGGTTTCATCACATGGTTCAAGCGAAAGTCAGCCGTGCGCCAGATGCTGATGGACAAAGCGATGCCGGTGCCCGTCCAGCAATCGGTGGACGAGAAAGTGCCGCTGCAACTCGGCGTGCAACTACTGAAGCGTAGCCGCGACGTGCATTTCGGCGATTCCGACCTGGCCCCCATCTCCGTCGCCCTAACGACATTGGCGGCTATCCACTACGGCGGGCAGAATTCCGTCAGCCAGGCCCTCACCGCAATTCTTAGCGGGATCGAGGGGGCCATCCATCGCGCTGACCAGAGCGGCGCCCGCATCGAGGTGTGCAACCCCAGCAATCAAGGCGAGGATTTCGGAGAGCGCTGGGATTCCAACTACCGAGCCTATCAAGCGTTCAAGAACTGGATCTTCGAACTAAACGAAGACTGGCGCGCTATCTGCGTCAGCCGGAGGAATCCGACGGACGGCCTAGAGAAACTTTTCGGCGAGTATGTTTCTCGCGCCGAAATCCAACTTGCCGACCGCATGCAGCGTGCCCGAAAAGCTGGGCAACTTGGCGTCACCGCTGCCGGAATCATCACCGCGACGGGGTCTCCCACGCGCGTTCAGCCCAACGTTTTTCACGGCGATGAATAACTATTTTCGACAAAAGGCCCTGACCGTGTCGCAGCAAGATCACCACATGCGTCTGCGTTTCTCTCAGTTCCGAGCAACGACCAACCACGGTAACCGCATAGTCTGGCGCGGCCTATTGCAACCCACGCCGTGGAGTGAATGCTACCAGATCGAGATTGTGTATCAAATTCCGCAACGGCCCCAGATCCGCGTTTTAGCTCCCGGCCTTCGTATCCGTAGTGGCTGTAAAAAATGCCCACACACCTTTGAAGACGGGAGTCTCTGTGTGCACCAATCGCATGAATGGAATGCGAAACTCCTGATTGCGACCACGATCGTTCCGTGGATCTCGATGTGGCTCTATTTTTACGAAGTGTGGTTGCGCACAGGAGCTTGGCGCGGCGAAGGAACCCATCCCCAATTGCCGGAACACAGCCCACTCCCGGCCGCTCGAGCTGCGGCCGCATGAGACCACATCGCACTTCCAAAGCCAAGCTCACCGAACCGCATTTACCGTCCCCCGTTGTCTCGCTTCGAAACGTCCCTTCAATGGAACGCTTATTCTTATTTGTTCGTGCGGGTGGACGATGTGAATTCGACGGATGCAACCGCTATCTCCTTGCCCATCCTTTAACCTTGATCGAAGGCAACTTTGCCGAAGTTGCCCACATCGTTGCATTTCGTCCGGATGGTCCCCGTGGGAGAACTGGCGCTCGCCCCCTAAACATCCACAGCGTTGCGAATCTCATGCTGCTCTGCCCCCAGTGCCACAAACTGATCGACGATAATCCTGGTCAGTACACCAAACGCACTCTCATGGAGTACAAGAGGAAGCACGAAAAATGGATTAAACGCGTAACGAGTCTCGGACCAGACCGGAAGACTTCGCTTATCGTGGTGAAATCACCCATAGGAAAGCAACCCATCTCCATTCCCTTCGACCATATGCTCGAGGCCGTTTCGCCGCGTTACCCAATTTCAAGAGAAGGCCTCGAGATTGACCTCACAAACTTGGTCGAAGAAGGTACCGCTGTGACCGAGGCGGCGAAACAGACCATCGCGGCCCGCATTGCACGTTTTTTTGAACCTGGTGGGGAGTGGCAGCATGCCGGTCATGTTTCGCTATTTGCGCTGGCACCCATGCCCATTTTGATGTTTCTCGGAGCGCAGCTGAGTAATAAGATTCCGCTGGACCTCTATCAGTTTCACCGTGACACCGAGACTTGGACTTGGAAGCTGACCGGAAAACCCATCCAGTATCTGTTTCGAACCATTCAAACAGGCACAGACCCCACTCGTGCTGCCCTTTTGCTTTGCCTCAGCGGATCAGGGCCTCGTCATAATCTGCCTTCCGAAATCGATTCGTTCTTCTCAATCTACGAGATCTCCCTCCGTGACATCATACCCAGTCCAACATTCCTGAAAACACGAGGAGACCTCGAGAATTTCCGAACCACTTACCAATCGGCACTCGCCGAAATCACCAAAGCACAACCTCATCTAGTGGAAATTCATCTATTCCCTGCCGTTCCAGCTCCACTTGCGGTTTTATGCGGCCGCGAATTGCTACCAAAAGTTCATCCAGCTCTTCGCGTGTACGACTATCAGAAGACCAAAGGCGGATTTCTTGACCAATTGACCGTGAACTCCTAGACGCTACACATCCGGTTTCGTGATACTGTTCACTTCCTAAGCACTTTCGACCTCAACTATGGGGAAGAATTCCTCAACAAAAGCCGCCTGGATAGGTCTGGTAGCCACAATTTCGGCTGCACTGATCGCGGGGATATTCGCAATCATCACTTCGGACAAACCCAAGCCATCACCCCCACCGGACAAAGACAGCGACAAAACGCAAAGCGTTCGGCCGCCTGCTCCAAATGAGCCCCCGGCAGATTCCATACAAATTCTCAGCGCCTCATTCCAAGGCGTGAACGGGGTATATATTGGAGGGCGCGCCAAGGTGGCATATTCCGGGAAAGGCCCCATCCAAAGCCCTATAGTAACCACATGCCTCTTAGTCTCTCCTCCCCATCCTTGCGCAAACATTTCCTTCTTTCCCATCACCCCTGGAACCCGCGATTATCCATATACGATCGCTTCAGGAGCAGGGACTGAGGCAGCAGTTTTGCTGTGCATCGGAAAGCAAGACTACGTCGTGGGTTATCTCGAAGCATCGCCCCAGCTAAGGACGTCGTACGTCGAACCTGTTTGTGTCCAATCCACCGTAAAGCGATGAAGAGCCGGGGCCAAACCGTGGCCAAAGGCACCTCCGGTCGGCTCGGTGCCGTTGCGTTCCTCAAGTTACTTCGACCTGCGACTCTGTCACGGCGGAGGCCAAAAGAGGAAATGCACTGACTGCCTAGATTCCAACCAGAGCGGTCAAACTACGGGTTAGTCCATATGCAGGATCTGCTTCGCCTGTTTTAGGTCAATCCTCGCTCTATGTCCATGCTTTTCGAGTAGGTGCAGAAGATTACTCCCACTGAGAAGCGTTAAGGGCTTGTCCTTCGCAAACTCGTATGCATCTGGGCCGTAGTCAGCAGTCGTTACTAAGATGCCCTTGTTAGCGCCTTCGTTCATCACTGTGCCGTATAGATCCCGAACGGCCGAAACACCAACAGTATTGGTATATCGCTTCGCTTGGATCACTATCTTGCCGCCCCTCAGCGGATCGGGGTCAAACGCCACCGCATCAACTCCACCATCTCTACTGGCACGTGTGATCTTGACCTCGGCACCATCTGTATTGAACTCTTTTTCAAACACTTCCCGAATCAAGTGTTCGAAATCCTCCCAATCCATGGCCGCGAGATTCACCGAGTCATCCAAAGAAGATGCGACATCGTGGGAGGGTACAAATCGTTCATCTTTCATGTCGAGCTGGAGAATTGGGCGAACAGGAACGAGTGCAGCTAGTTTGCTACTTCCAACTCCTTTCAGTTTCTTAAAGCACGCTCTCGGATCGATTTGGGCAAGATTGATGGCTGCGAATTCAGCTTTATTCACCTGAATTGATAGAATGCATCCGTTCGTTTCTTGACCACAGGTTTTATCAATCGCTTTGACCCACCCGTTAAACACAACTGCGTCGATTGCATCGACCGCGTCTGCTTGAAAGATCTCGTGGATCGAACGAAACATGATGTTGTACAGCAGCATGTCATATATCTTTTCGAGAGCGGAATCTTGCAGATATGTTTCCGTGAATTCATCACGTGAGACGCTATACTTGACCTCTTTCAGACGGGGTAAAGCGTCGATGTTAGGAAGAGAGTAATCGATCAACAACAGCCTCGTATCTGAATTGAGGTCCAAACGACACGATTTCGGAAATGTATCGGGATATTCAGAATTCGCAAGGACCAAGTCACAATAATCGACTATCGCTTCAGACTCTTTCGTCAGATACGCAAACCGGTGCTTCTCGATGGCCTCATTCGTCGCTTCTTGAGAAGCTTCAAACGCCGTTTTTTCAACCTGCCACGAACTCACGTGCTTTTGAAAATCCGCCTCCGCGGTTGCGTTTACCTGGTCGACTCGCGTGCAAGCCTGTTTCCAGGCGGCGTGGTCCTGCTGAAACGCTAATCGTCCTGCATCGAGTTTTTTTTGACGACGCGATCTGAAGAGGCGATCCCAAATGTCCAAAGTTGGCTGGTATTTTGGTGCGAATGCAGATGGCTCCAGGGGATGGTTCTGCTGCGGTGGTGCGCCTGGTTTTGGTGACGGGAACGAAGATCGGTCTTTCAGTGATTCCCAATCTAGGAGCGCGTTGCGACTCAGTGCATAGGCCAGTGTATTTTTTATATTGTCGAGTAACGCAAAGGCTTCCTGCGTTTTACGCGCTGCCTCCTCTTTGTTCTCTTCCTTGCTTTGGATAGCCGATTTGCGTTCCTGGATTTTGCTCCACTTCTCGTTCCATGCGGCAACCAGCGCATCAGCCTTTTGCTTTACAACGTATTCATCTCTACCCGAAACTCGGCGATAAGCGTGCAGGCCTTCATGACGCACATCTATCCAGTACAGGTTACTCGGCATCGAATTGAATCTTTCCGGAGCGATATATCACTACAGAAACAACGCAACAAAGACGCCTAACATAGCCAGAGTTGGAACCGCTCTACGAGGGCACCTTGATCTGGCTCTGGGATGTGGTTCGCCATACTTTTTGCCAGTCGGTTGCCAATCGACCGGCGCGAACTTCGGCTCCGATCATCCTATTTATCGTGCTACGAATGTTATGCCCGAGCTTTGCATACCCTAGCTTCCGGGAGACCTCTTTAAGTAATTCCTCTCTAGGAACGAAATCTCCATTCGGGATGCATGCGTAAAGAGTCGATCTGACAAGCTCGCGCGGGACCTCTCGAATTCTCGCGGTCGAATCGTCAGGTCGGGTGAACAGATTCTCTCGCAACGGCTTCTCTATTAGGGTCCGCTGGACAGCGTGAATAGCTTCCACTTTTGAATCTGGACACTCGTCCCCAGTCACTCTGGGCGTTTGTTCCTTTGTAGTATCCCAAGGCTCTATTCCCATCGAGGCTAGCTTCGGCCAGAGTGGCGCCAGAGAGGTTAAACGGTCTCGGTAGAATTCTGAACCACGGATACGCCAAAAGACCAAACCCGATCGTTCAAGTTGGCGCTGACGAAACATGTCCTTCTCATACTCATCCGCTCCATGCCAACGATCGCCGTCGCATTCTACAGCCAAGCGGTTTTTCAAACCCTCAATAAGAATGTCAATCCGCTTCCCTCCGCTCCCGAGGGGCTCGAACTGAAGTACCAATCGAAAACCTCTTATATGGATCTCCGTTGCAACGTCTCTTTCAAATTGACTTTCACAGCGATCCCAATCGGGTCCGTCGAGATTTGAAGCGCCCGGATTTAAGTAATAGCCGAGAAGTTTGAACCTTAGATCGTCCTGGTTGAGATCGCTAAGAGACGCAGTATGAAATAACCAGACTTGATCACGCGGTCGACTGGCAGCAACATTGAAACGACGCTTGTCCGTGTCTTTTGTCAACGCCCCAATGCGTTCATTAGGTGCCGCCACCATACTCATGAAGATGACATCGCGTTCGTCGCCTTGAAACGCGTAGGCATCACCACAAATAATCTCGCGGCGTATCATCTCTTGTTCACCGAGGCGATCCTTCAATAGTCTCTGAATCAAACCAGCTTGATAATCACCTTGGAGAGATATAACCCCCATTGTTTTGCCATCATATGCGGGATCTGAACAACATTCGCACATTGCCTCAACAAGAGCCTCGGCCTCTGGCTGGTTTCGAGCAGATTGCGAGCCGCCTTCCCTAAATCCATCAGGAACTGCTCTCACGATGATTGGTTCCAGTCGTTTGGGCGGGTATTGCCGCAGCGGCACTAGAGGATTTGCCGAATAACACAGGTCATTTGAGAACCGAATGATCTCAGGCATGCAGCGAAAGTGCTCCCTCAGAGGGATTCTATTTCCATATCTGATTTCCGCCTGTCCAAACAAACTGTAACCGGCGCCAAAAGTCTCTTTTAGGTCAAAGTCATACAGATATCGCTGTTGCAGCGCAAAAATAGAAGACTGGTCGACACCCACATCCTCAGGGCTTATCTGCTGGTCGTCGCCCACGATAACAATCTGCTTTGCAAGATATTGCAGTATGAGAGCCTCAGGTCCGCTCTGGCTTGCTTCATCTACGATCACGACGTCAAAGCAATATTTCTTGGGAACGATACTTTCTGCGACTCTATACATTGGCATGATCCACGCCGGGATAGCCTCGCGGCACTTGCTCATGTATTTCTGCGCTGTCCGTCGGTGTGTCTCTGCATACTTCCCGGTCCCTTTGCCAATCTTCTGGATTTCTTTCCTCCATGCCTCAAGATAAGCTCGATGATCGTCGGTCATCCTGTGAAAACAATGCTCCCAGGCTTTGGCGGCCGCGAGTCTGCCGACATCGATTCCCAATTGAGTATCGACTCGCAGCCTCTCTGATTCCAAAGCCGCGATATCGTGCTCCTTCTCGTACGTTGTTAGCCACCCTTGCGCTCTGGCCCAGTTCCAACTGTCCTCAAAGTGCCTGAGCCTCTCATCCCAAGTTGAGTCGGCAGCGGTATTGCGTAGCAAGCCCATTAGTCTCGGTACGGTCTTAGATAATCGTGACTCCGTTTCGCACCGCCATGCGTGAGCCTTTTTGTCACGTGTTAGCGCCTCCACATCAGCTACAACAATTCCCCAGCCATTCACATCCCGCCGCTCAAGAACATCCAGAGCTTTGCCTACAAGCGGGTGAGCTCGTGGGTGAACAGAGAGAACGCGAAGCGACGTACAATATGCCTCGATTTCTGCCCGGCATTGCCGTAGTGAATCCTCCACCATCGACACTTCTAGAAGCTTGACCAGCCGTTGAATCTGAGAGGATTCCTGCCACGTGACGTCATTCAAGATCCCCAAGGCTGTCGCAGCAGTTCTTGCATCTCTTAACTTGGGCTTCAGTGCCAGAATTTCACCAAGCAACTCGTTGCACTCAGTAATGTGTGCGACCTGTGTTGGCATTGATCCGACAACTCGTTCTGCGATGCCGTGCCAAGCTTCCCAAAGGAGGCTGATTTTTGATTCGACCTCCAGTCTGAGAATCAACTCATTCAACACCAGTACGGTGTTGCAGGCTCGGCCGTTCACCCTGACTCCATCCAATATGTACCTGGCCCGCTTGACTACATCTTTTCGGAAAGGACCCCATCCAAGAGAGCCACCGGCCTGGAGATGATCACGGAGGTCGGTTGCATCGGCTCTGAGTGTTCTTCTGTTTACAGTCGGGAGAACCTCGATTTTGATCGAATGGGCGTTTTTCGCTTCCGTTGCAAGCCCATCAAGCTGCTTGCCGGTCAGGCCTCGCAGTTCCTCGGCCATCTTTTCTTGCCCGCGAAGAAACGACTGCAAAACCGAGGGCAACCACGCAACAGGACGACTTTCAATCGATCTGATTGCAGCTTGAAGCTCTCTCAGGCGACTGAGAGCCTCTTTCCGATCTGCCAAGGGTGCTTCCGACACAGGGGAGAACAATGTATCTAAAGTGGTTTCCCGACATAAATCGAAATCAGTCGCTACTTTGCTCTCAGTCTGAGCCAGTTCCACGAAGGATTGAATGCTTGGCATCGTTTCCAGTGAGAAGCAATCTTTGCTGATCTCATGGACGCGCTCTTGAGTTAGGTGCCTGTGCACACTGAGCAGACGTAGCAGCTCGAGTGAAGTGCACGGTTGGGTTGTATCAGGATCTACGGCATCTGGTATCCAATTACGGCTCTGGTCTCGTTCCGAAAGGCTCCTGGCAATTTCGAGGGCTGTTCCTTTATACGTGCCGTCAGCTACAACGAATGTGAAGGTGTCTCTTTCTCTGAGTTCCCTAAGACGGGAATCGATACTGGCCCTTCTCTTCTTTAACTCGAAGGTAACTAGCTCCAGTTTTTTGATCTCGGCGGCATTGAGCTTTTCATTCCAGCCATGGTAATGATTTGTTATCCCTTGAACTGAATCTTCCAAACCCTTCAACGAGTCTCGATCGTTCCCGAGTAAACTGACGCCGAGTGGCAACAGATCACGCGGTATTTTCGCACGAAGTACCTTTAACGCTCGTGGCGTCTGACTCGTGACGAGGATACGCTTCCCTTGGGCAAGAAGGTGGCAGATCAGATTGGCAATCGTGTGGCTTTTTCCAGTTCCTGGTGGTCCCTGAACCAACACACCTTGGTCTCGGTTCAACCTCTCGACGACTTCCATTTGCTCCTGATTCGCAGGCAGGGGAAAGTGAACGAGTGATTCAGCTTTGAACTCGTGGCTTTCAGCGCTATTGTCGTTCTCTACTGAGGGGCTCGTTTGTAGAATTTCTAGTTCTAAGAGTTTCTGAATTCCAACTGGGACTTCTTCCCCGTGCTTTATCTGATCAATAACGGCCCTGAAGGACGCCACTAAGCTCCTGCTCGTCCTGTTCCTAAGGAACACTGCCGGCGCAAAAGTGACCTTTGGTATTTGATCAGCCAAGGGGGAGGGTTCGTCTTGCGGATCGTACGTACCGTCAGAATGCAATGAGTGAACCCAACTCCGAAGAACTGGTTCTATCGAGCCGCGATCCCATGGCGATTCAGCACAATTCTCGAGGCTCTTCTCAAGCGCTAAAACTTGCTCCGCATTTGGACGGTCGCACGGTTCAAGCATATCCATTTCTAGCCCAAGCTTGACGCCGTCCGCGGCTGGTCTAACGGACAAGGTTCCTGTGTTCGAGTCGAATTCCAGACTTGCCTGACCAACCACAATGTGCCGTCTAATTTTCTGGCCCGAGCTTGTGACCCACGTGAGAAGGCCAAGCCCAAGCATGAATTCGTAGGTCTCCCCTAGGCTCCGATGCAACTGGAGAATCGTGAAAAGGCGACCATAGATACCGTGGACAATTGACCATCGATTATGTGTCTCCGCCCACGGACGCCAACGTTCCACCAAATAGCTGTTCCACGCTTCTGAGACGTCGGGACGTTCCGACAAGAGAATCCATTTCCTCTCTTCTTCCACTTCGACCGAGGCAATATTGAATGAACGCGATTTATCTCCACCTTCATCCCCCATCACAAAGATTCGATCGAGCAGTTGAGGTTCGGTATCGCTTTTCAGAAGAAGACGCGGGTCAATCCAACCCCGACACGACGCGGGCAAAGCGGGGCAAACAGGCTCCTTACGCTTTTTGATTTCAAGCCAGAGATCACTGTCATCTACAGGACCGCTCCATGAAATACTGAAGCATGCGTCTTCGTCAGGGATTTCAGAAAACCAAACAACCGCTTCGTAATTTTCAATGTCACATACCTGTGGGGAGCGAAGCTGCACTAGCTCCTGCAAGTAGGTAAACAGCCGGATTGCTCGATCGCTAATCCTTCGGTGAAGTTCGATGTCTGACATCCTTGCCAGCCAAACGCAGACCGTTCAAATCGTGAATTGAAGAACATCCCACTGCTCTTTCTAACTCGTCAGAGCGGGAGTCCTAGGCAGCAGTTATATTTTCGGGTTATTGCTCAGAGTTGCAGTGATCTGTGCACAGTACAGATGATCTCAGGCCCGCGCAGTAATTCGTCGGCGTCGCACAAGTCAAATATTATCAATTACTTACCATCGACTACCCCCTGGCGATTCTAGTAAAACAGCGTTACCTTTCATGCCGAGCCACGATGAAAACGGAAGGTGGCACGGCGCCTGACCGATTCTGGGGCCCGAACAATCTCGACGGCGATATCCGATATTATCGGCCCGCCGTTGGCAACCAACATCGTCAGGTCTCCATTATGCAGGAAGCTGAGAGGTAGTTTTGCGAGCACGCGAGGTTATTAGTGTGATTTGAGTGGACCTGGCGCCATCGGAAGTGGTTCCTAAATCGATGGGAGGCCCGATCGGAATTCACAACGTGGTTATGGCTTGCCCGCCATGCAGCAAGTCGAAGGAGGGCCGGGACCTCGTCCAGTGGTGGCGGGACGTCCGCAAGCAAGCCCACAACACGCTTCCGCGCGTTCCCAAGGGACAGTATCTCAAGCTGGCGTTCGAGATGCACAGAGTGAATTTCACTCTGAGAGAAGAATGCACGGACCTAGCCCAGCTGTTCACGATTCTGAAAACAAAAGTCACGAGGTAAGGCGCCCTCTTCGTAGACTGCGGTCAGCTGCAAAAGGTGGCTGCCCGATTGGTCATTCCGCCCGCGCTGGCGTGACTGCGGTCACTGACGGAATGTACCTTCTAAGTTATATATAAAGTGGGATAGTAGTCCACACCGACAATTCTCCTTCCCCGTTCGCAACGGAAGGGATCAATCGGCGGGAGGGATGTGTGTTCCCGCTTGGCTGTCCCCGTCAGCCGTCGTTCCTCTGCCGGAACCAATGCGTCCCTTAAAATCCAAATGATTTTGGGAGGGCTCACGTGGTCAATGCCAACGAGATACTCGACTCGATAAGGCCGCAGCTGAGGGATCACTCGCAGGAGACGAGGATTCGCGACCTTTACGAACGCACGCACACCGCCTATGAGACGGACGGGCGGCAGGGCATCAAAAGGGAGTTAGAGGCTGGATGGGTCGACTTGCAAAAGAAGTTTGATGCGGCAATCGAAGCTGTGAAGAAGGATACAGGGCTGTTTTGAGGAGTTGCCATGTCAGAGTTCACGCTTTCCAAGCTGGAAATAACAGGGTTCCGGGGAATCACGGCCCGGTGTGAAATAGCCTTGGGCAAACCCCTGACCATAATCTTCGGCCAAAACCGCAACGGTAAGAGCAGCATCACCAATGCCGTAGAGTGGTGCCTGTTCGGACCGGAGGTCGCCAAGATCAGCTACGGTGACATCCGGGAGCGCGACGGCTGGGAGGTACAGAATCTCAACGGGCCTACCTGCCATGTCCAGTGCGAGTTCCTGACTCCCGAGGGGAGAATCCTGACGGTCAGAAGGACCTACAAAACTGCCAGGACCAGCGATTTCTCCTACGAGATCGAAGGTGGGGAGAAGTCCACCGATGAGAAGAAGCTTCACGCGCTCCTTCGGATATCGCCGAACGATTTCCTCTCTTCGGTGCACCTCCACCCGGAGATTGTGCGCAGCTTGATAGTCGCCAGGCCCAAGGAGCGCAAAGAAGCCATCGACCGTCTGCTCGGCCTCTCCGAACTGCGCGACATGGTTGACGCATTTGTTTCGCAGAAGCCCGGCGATTGGATTGCGGCGCTCGACCAGAAGCTTGCGGTGCTTGACGCGAGGCTTACAACAGCGCTGTCCGATAAGAAGCGGATCATTGATGACGAATCCATGGATTTGATGTCCAGAGGAATCGAGAAGACGGAGCTTACGCCCGAAGGCGCACAACGCTACGCGGTGAAGGTTCTTGATGACCTTCGCGGTTTCGCTAGCCAATACCGCTTGACGGCGCCCGCTGTACAGCCACCAGCCGATTTTGCCGGAATCCAGCAATTCCGCACGCAGCTGCCAACGTCGATCCAGAAGCTCCGAAACGAGCACCCGGCGCTCGCCGACCAAGGAAAGTATCTGATCCGAAAAAGCACGTTAGAAGGCTTTCGCAGCAGTCACGCCAACCAGATCAAGAATGTTGAAAGTGCGAAAGTCGCGCTCACGTCCTACCCGGAGAAGCGCAGCGTGGAAGAGCTCGGGGCGGAGGTATCCTCGGTCAAGCAGACCTTGGAAGGAATCAAGACCGATATCGGGGATGTCGCAAAGAACGCAAGAGTGCTGAGCGAAGCCCTTACTTTTTTCAAAGATCGAGTGCCTGATGAGCAACTGGCGTGCCCAGTATGCGGGGAAACAACCCATTCCGTCGATCAGTGGCAGGCCCACATCCAACAGGAAATCGCGGCCAGAAATCTCGAACCTCTCGCGGCGCGGAAGCAAGAGCTGACTGAGAAGATCAGCACCTTGGAGCAATCAATCGAGGCCAAGAAGAGCCTACTGAAAAAGGCAACCGACGAAACGGCGAAATTGATCGCCAGCGTCAAAACCATCGAGAAGGCCCTCGGCAGAACGATTTCGGAGAGCGACGACCCGATCGCGATCCTCACCGCGGAGATCGACGCATTAGCCACAACTTTATCGTCGATGCAGGAGCAGATTGCAGCCATTAATTTGAGCTTTTCCGGGTTCCAGGACGCGCTCCTGAACCTGGACCGATTCCAAAGAGTCGGCAAAGCCCAGCAAGAGATGGCTAAGATCGAAGCCATCAACGAGAACGATACCTACAAAGGGCTGCAGGCGCTCCGCAGGGAAGCCGACCAATACGCCGAAGATGCGGAACGGTTGATCGAAGGGCTCAAGAACACCGTCAACAAGGAAGCCCAACAGAGGCTCGCCAACGTTCAAGACGCCATCTCTGCGACTTTTAAGCGCTTGACCAACAGGCCCGATTACCCTGGCCTCGAGGTCTCTTTAGCTCCGGAAGGATTCGTAATCGAGCTGACAAGCCAATCCGACACGACGAGAGCTGTGCCCATCCTGAATCATGCCGATATCAACTGTGCGGCCTTGAGCATCTTTCTGGCACTGGCGGCTAGCTCGCAGATCGCGCACCGCCTGGGCATGATAATCCTCGATGACCCGTCCCAGAGCCTAGACATAGTCTGCAAGAAGAATCTTTGCTCTCTGCTGTCGGACCTGTGCGGTTCCCGCCAAGTAATTCTGGCCACCGCTGATAACGAACTTCATAAGTTCGCGGACGAACTGCCCAAGAACAAGGTTTCTTACACGGTAAGAGACTGGACGCCGAAGGGCGGCCCGTTGGTCGAAGTCGAGGCAGCAGCCGAGGTTTATGCGGTTTGACGCCTTTTCTGCGCTCACTGATATCCGACGCCGCTGGCCAATCGAAAACGGAAAGATTCTCCAACTGTTGTTGGCGATCTCGTTTGACAGGCGGCGTGGAGGGTATTCAGTTATTAGTCGCCTAAGCGAAGGCGTCGATCTGGAAATGACCTCGGACGCCAGTAAATTCGCAGTCGAAGTCAAGACGACGGAAGATTCTCAAGTAAGTCTCGAAGAAAAAGACATCACAGGGCTTCGGGCAAAGGCAGCAGACGGGTATGTTCCGGCCGTTGCCGCACTCCGCCTGCAACTTTCCGAGAATTGGGTCATCGCAGACATCAGCAACTTTGACAGGTTTCCGCCGGGCAGTTACGCACCGTTGCGCCTTTCCCGAGACTCCATTCCCGACTTGGACTCTTCGGCGAAGCGTCACTTTGGACAGGTCGTGGTCGAGTTTCGGGACCGTGTTCTGTCGCCTCCGGGAGGACGCCCTTTGGACTATCTGGAGAGAGTTCTCTGTGAGGAATCACGCTAGCAAGTTTCTAATTCTCAAACGAAGGTGAAGAAGCTGACATACGAACGGCTCTTGCCTCAGAACCCATAAGACCGGCCCATCAGTATCACAGCTTCGTAGGACTCTGTAGGAGTACGGCATGGCCGAAACAACGGAACGGAGATTTGATCTAAATATCGAGAAGATTCTCGAAGGGTGGGAGACATGCCACGCCGTACGAGAGGTTATCGCCAATGCACTTGACGAGCAAGTTCTTACCAACTCCAGAGATGTCGAAATTTCAAAGGATAGGCGGTCCGTTTGGCACATTCGGGATTTCGGGCGGGGACTGAAATACGAGCATCTCACCCAAAATGAAAATCAAGAGAAGCTGAAGAACCCGAGCCGTGTGATTGGGAAATTCGGTGTCGGTCTGAAGGATGCGCTCGCGACCCTGAATCGCCACAACATTAAGGTTCTCATCCGGTCTAAACATGGTGACATCACGCTCGGGCAAACACCCAAACACGGATTCCCAGATGTGGTCACCCTCCACGCTATTGTCAACCCTCCAGCTGAGCCTACCTTCGCCGGAACTGACGTTGCTCTGGAGGGTGTGTCCGATGCCGATGTAGATGCCGCAAAGAACTTCTTCCTTAAGTTTTCAAATCAAGCGGTGCTGGATGAGACCAGCTACGGGCAAATCCTGAAGACCGCGGTGGGGCGAAAGTCTCGGATTTATGTGACGGGCCTGTTGGTGGCAGAGGAAGAGAACTTTGCCTTCTCGTACAACATCACCTCTTTGACGGCCACGATGCGGAAGGCGCTTAACCGAGAGCGCACCAATGTCGGACGTACCGCCTACACGGATCGCGTGAAGCAGATGCTCCTAGCCTCGAACGCTGCCGCTGTGGCGGACACACTCGCGCGCGACTTGGAAAAGATGGAAGCCGGTACGAGTCATGACGAGGTGAAGTGGATGGATGTCGCTGTCCACGCCTGTCAGATCTTGAATGCATCCAAGAAGGTCGTCTTTGTCACAGCAAGTGATCTGAATGTGTTTAGGGACGCTATCGACCATGCACAGTCTGACGGCATGAAGATCGTGACTGTGCCCGAGAACATCAGGGAATCTCTGCGGGGCATCACGGATATCAAAGGCAATCCCGTCCGTGATCTCGGGGTTTACGAGAGGGAGTGGAGCGAAAGCTTCGAGTTTAAGTTTGTTAGCCCGGACAAGCTAACTGCATCCGAGCTCAAGGTCTTCGAGCAGAGGAATACGATAGCCAGCCTGATCGGCGGCCTCCCGAAAAAAGTGAAAAACATCAAGGTGTCAGAAACTATGAGACCGGACTTTCTAACCGGAGTCATCACTCAAGGGCTGTGGGATGAAGCGTCGGGCATCATCATCATTCTTCGAAAGCAGCTTGGGACTCTGCCGGATTTTGCTGGCACACTGCTCCATGAGTTCGCCCATGCGAAAACTGGCTACACTGACGTTTCCCGAGAATTCGAGAGCGCGTTGACCGAAATGCTTGGGCAGGTTGCTGCGTTCGAATTGCTCCGAAGTTCGTGACGAATTTCAGTTAGGGAAGGTTTATCCCAATTTATCCCACTGGGCGGGCTAGCCTGCCCAAACCGTCCAGAGCGAGCCGGACGGCATCGTTAGTTCTCAGCAACTTAGCATTGAGCCAGAGCGCAATCACCCGTCTTGAAAACCGTGGATCACAGACGCCCTGTGATGCGAAAGTTCCGTTCGTCGGCGTGAAGTCGGAAACCAACACGATTAAGGCAAACAACACCATTGACTGTGCACGAAGTGTGCACGAATGCATCGTTTTTAGCTGATTCGGGTTAGCTTTTGAGCGAAAGCAGATTCCCCGATTTATTGGAAACGTTAGTAGTTAAAATACGCGTTGGAGTTCTTGGAGACGAGTTTCGTGCTTTGCAAGCAGGGGGTCAGGGGTTCGAATCCCCTCACGTCCACCAATCTCTCTCACTTTGAGTGACTTAGGGGGTTTCTCTTTTGGCTCGAACTCCCGCCTGTGCATAAACTGTGCAAGAAAGAATCGAAACGAACTACTGTGCACAATCAGGGGAGCTCGTAGCTCAGTGAAAATGAGGAGCGAGGTTGAACGATCAGAGCCGAAATCAGGGGACGCTGCTGCTTAAAAAGCAGGTTCGCTCGCTCGACAAGAATTTCAAGAATTCCAACCGGTCACGGATCAGCCAGCCGGCGCTGACGTCTACAGCCGAAGCGTATTGATCAAAGCAGAAAGCGCCGCTGGTTGCTGTCGGCGGCTTGGGTAGTAAAGAAAGAATCCGGGGAACGGCTGGCACCAATCCTCAAGCACGCGGATAAGCTCGCCACTCTTGATTTGCGCTTCTACGCGCTCGTCTGACACGAAGGCAAGGCCGATACCATCCATTGAAGCGCGAATTACGGTCTCCACATCATCGACGATGAGAGGGCCATTCACCGCCACGGAGAGTGATTTTTTACCCTTCTCGAACTCCCACCGGTACAGGCCAGCAGAGCCATGCCGGAAGTTGATGCAGCGATGCTTCAGCAGATCGTGCGGCGTTTTTGGTTTCGGGTGCAATTTGAAGTATACGGGCGCGCCCACGATAGCAGCCCTATGGTCCTTGGAGACCCGTACGGCAATCATGTCCTTCTGAATGTATTCGCCGAAATGAATCCCCGCATCGAAGCCTCCCGCGACGATGTCCATGCGGCTGTCATCGGCGGTGATATCAAGAATCACGTCCGGGTAATCGCGCGCAAACTTCGCCAGCTTCGGGCCAAGTACCGTCGTCCCGGCAAGCCGCGGCACGAGCAGTCGAACGCGGCCCGCGGGTTTGTCGCGTAGCCCGGAGAGTTGGCCAAGCGCATCGTGGACCTCTGTGAGGGCTGGGCGCAGGCGGGCGAGAAGTAGCTCGCCTGCTTCAGTCGGCGCGACGCTGCGCGTTGTCCGCGAAAGCAGGCGCACTCCCAGTTCTTCCTCAAGCCCCCGCATCGCATGACTGAGCGCGGAGGGAGAAACGCCCATCCGTTTGGCGGCCTTCGTAAAACTTCGCTCATCCGCTATGGTCAGGAACGTCGCAAGGACATTAAGGTCATTCAGGGCCATTTGTGAATTCCGCTCACAAGGTCTTGTCTTTTATACATACTACTCAAAACTTCTTTTCAGGCATACCTTGAAATTGAAGCAAGGAGTCAAACATGCCCCACATCATCGTCAAGCTCTGGCCCGGCAAATCGGAAAAACGGAAGAACCAACTCGCTCAAGAGATCACAAGCAGCGTAATGTCCGTTCTGCATTACGGCGAAGAGTCTGTCTCTGTCGCTCTTGAAGAAGTCAAATCGAACGACTGGGCGGAAAAGGTCTACAAGCCCGACATCCGTGCCAAATGGGACATGCTCTGCAAAAAGCCTGGATACGAGATGTGAATTTCCGGGGAACGTGTCCCAACGGAAGCAAGGATAGCCGAGGAGTAGAAATGCAAAAGCGCAAACTAGGAAGATTGGAAGTATCCGCTCTCGGACTGGGTTGTATGGGCATGAGCGCGAACTATGGTCCTCCGCCCGACCGACAGGAAATGATCACGCTGATCCGAGCGGCTGTCGACCGCGGTGTCACCTTCTTCGATACAGCCGAATCGTACGGCCCCTATACAAACGAAGTCCTTGTCGGTGAAGCCCTCGCGCCAGTCCGCCAGCAGGTAGTGATCGCAACCAAGTTCGGCCATGATCTTGATCCGAAGACTGGAAAACGCCGTGGTCGCAACAGCCGGCCGGAGCACATCAAAGAGGTGGCTGACGCAGCGCTCCAGCGCCTAAAAACAGACGTGATCGATTTGTTCTATCAACACCGTGGCGACCCGAACGTGCCGATCGAAGATGTAGCTGGCGCGGTCAAGGATCTGATTGCGGCAGGCAAGGTGAAGTACTTCGGGCTCTCAGAAGCCGCAGCGCAAACCATTCGTCGGGCCCATGCGGTTCAACCTGTCTCCGCCGTTCAGAGCGAATACTCTCTCTGGTCCCGCGACCCGGAAGCCGAAGTGCTGCCTACCTGCGAGGAGTTGGGGATCGGGTTTGTCCCGTGGAGCCCTTTGGGCCAGGGATTCCTCACTGGAAAGTTGGATAGCAAAAGGGTTTTCGACCCTCGGGATATCCGGTCGGTTTTCCCGCGGTTTACTCAAGCGAACCGGGAAGCCAACCAGCCCATCGTCGACTTGTTGCACGACATCGCAAAGCAGAAAAAGGCGACTCCGGCCCAAATCGCGATTGCTTGGCTGTTGGCCCAACGGCCGTGGATCGTTCCAATCCCGGGAACTAGAAAGCTGGAGCGTCTGGACGAGAACCTCGCAGCGGCCGAAGTCCAACTCTCTCCCGCTGAGCTTCGCGAGATTGACGTAGCATGTTCGTCGATCACAGTGAAGGGTGCCAGAGGGGACGGCAAAGAGACGTACCTGTAAATCTCCGCTCGACGACCGTCGGAGCATTGGTGCATGGAGAACCATTATGAAAGGAACTGTACTGTACGGTCCGCGGGATGTTCGCTTTGAAGAGCGCACTGAACCGAAAATCGCTCATGCAACCGACGCCATTATCAGAATTTCAGCCGCATGCGTGTGCGGCTCGGATTTATGGCCATATCGCGGCCTCAACGGAATCAAAGAACCGACGCCGATGGGGCACGAATACTGCGGCATCGTCGAGGAGGTCGGAAACGCGGTTAAATCCGTTCGGCCCGGTCAGTTCGTGATTGGTTCTTTTTTCGCGTCCGACAATACCTGTCCGACCTGTCAGATCGGATACCAATCCTCCTGCCAGCACCGCGAGCTTGTCGGTGGTGCCCAGGCTCCTATGCTGCGCGTTCCCTTTGCGGACGGCACGTTGGTAGCCACGCCCAATGTGCCTTCGAACGACTTGATCCCGAGTTTACTGACCCTCTCTGACGTAATGGGCACGGGCTGGTTCGCTGCTGATGCCGCAAACGTAAAGCCTGGCTCGACAGTAGCAGTTGTCGGTGACGGTGCCGTGGGATTGCTTGGCGTGCTCTCCGCAAAGCAAATGGGTGCAAAGCGAATCATCGCGATGAGTCGTCACGCGTCGCGCCAGAAGCTCGCCCGCGAATTCGGTGCTACTGACATCGTGACAGAGCGAGGCGATCTGGGCGTGGAGCGGATCAAGGAACTGACCAAAGGACTCGGCGCTGACTCGATGCTGGAATGCGTCGGCACTCAGGAATCCATGATGCAAGCGATCAATGCAACGCGTCCGGGTGGTTACATCGGCTACGTCGGCGTGCCGCACGGCGTTGCTCTCAACGGTGAGAAATTGTTTTTCGCTCACGTACATCTGCACGGCAGCCCGGCTCCGGTGCGCCGTTACCTGCCTGATCTGATCAAGCGCGTGCTCGACGGCAGGATCAATCCCGGCAAAGTGTTCGACCTGGCGCTGCCCTTGCCTCAGGTGGCGGAGGGTTATCGCGCAATGGACGAGCGCCGTGCAATAAAAGCGCTTTTGCTGCCGAATGAAACAACGTAAGGAGATACACCGTCAAGCAGCAGACAAAAAATGACTACCAATGGAAAGTTAAGCGGCAAGGTTGCATTTATCACGGGTGGGGCGAACGGCATGATTTGAGTCTTTACTGTGCACGAACTGTGCACGAATGGCTTATCTTGAGGCTATTGGGGTTAGCTTTTGAGCGAAAGCAGATTCCCCGATTTGTTGGAAATGCTGGCACTTAAGAAATACCAGCGTGGCTGTTGGACTCGACTAGCGCGCTTTGCAAGCAGGGGGTCAGGGGCTCGAATCCCCTCACGTCCACCAACTATTCCCGTGGCATTGCGACTTTTCGCGGTCCAACTTGCCGCCCTAGCTTTGCGCTGCTTTTACGCCAAGTCGCGACGGCGAGGCACTCCTTGGCTGAGACGCTCATCCAGAGATTAGCAAACGCGGATTTCCTCACCTGCGATCGTCCATATTCATTGCCGGTTTTTCTTTCGCCTGGCCAGCACTCGCTCCGCAAAGGCTTCCGCACAGCCAAGGTAATTCTGCGGCTGGAACAGTCGTTCCATCTCCGCATCCGAAAGTTGCGAGCGAACTTCCTCGTCCTTCACGATTTCCTCGCGCAGGTGACGGCCATTTCTGATGGCTCGTCGGCACAGCTCCTCGACACGTGTATGCGCCTCCGATCGTCCTAGTTTCCCGGTCAGCGCCATCGCCACGCCCTCCGCGAAAATCAACCCGTGCGTGATGCCCAGATTTTCCTGCATCCGCTGCTCATCCACGATCAATCCCTTCACCACAAATAGCGTATGGGACAAAGCTCCCGCGGCAAGTTTGCATATCTCCGGTAAAACTTCCCACTCCGCCTGCCATCCTCCGAGTCCCCGTTCGTGCTCTTGCACCGCCGCGCTCAGCATCGTTGCAACCAGTCCAGGAACTCTCACTGCGGCCGCCAATACTGCCGCACACCCAACCGGATTTCTTTTGTGCGGCATTGTGGACGAACCTCCTCGTCCTGCCGCTGCCGGCTCCGCCGCTTCCCCAAACTCCGTCTGCATCAGCAGCGATATGTCTCGCGCAATCTTCCCCAAAGTCGCCGTCAGCAATCCCAGACTGGTCGCCACTTCCGCAATTCTTTCGCGATGCGCATGCCATGGCAGATCCGGTAGCTCCAACTTAAGTTCCGCAGCCAGTGCCTCCGCGACATCCAGGCCGCGCTCTTGAAGTGCCGCCAAGGTCCCAACCGCCCCTCCAAACTGCAGGCATCTCGCCTGCCCCGCCACACTCTTGCATCTCGCGCGATGCCGTTCGATGGCGGAAAGCCATCCCGCCGTCTTCAATCCAAAGGTGATCGGTGGCCCCTGCTGAAGCCAAGTCCTACCGGCAAGAATCGTCGACTTGTGGCGCTCGGTTAGGCTCGCCAGCGAATCCGCCAGCTCTGCCAAGTCTTTGTCGAGAAGCTCGAGCGCCTCGCGCAGCTGCAACACCAGCGCCGTATCCAGCACATCCTGACTCGTCGCGCCCATGTGCACGAACTTCGCCGCTGTCGGATTGCTTCTGGCGATGAATGCTCGCAGCTCGTTCACAAATGGAATCGCCACATTTCCAGCCTGCGCGGCTTGCGCCGCCAGCTTGCCTGGCTCCAAGGCGGCCATCACTTCCTTCGCCTCCACAACGGGAATCGCCTCCGCTGGCGCCACTCCCGTCTTGGCCAATGCCCGTGACAATGCCAATTCGAACGCAATCATGCATTCCAGGAAATGCGCGTCGGAAAAAATAGCGCACATCTCCTGCGTTCGAAACAATGGATCGAGTAGCTTGCTTGCTCCCCCAGTACTCAGCGTCGTTACCTCCTGGCCTTCACTACTCCATACCACAATTGTCATTCGTGAGGAAAAGCACCTTTTACGCTCCGTCCAGACGCTTTCCGAAGGTACAGGCTCTCGTCCTCCTGAAGGAAAAAGACTCCACACGAGCCACTATTTTTTTGCCGGAGCCGTCTCCCGCATAAAGAGCGACGCCACGAACACCAGAATCGCTCCGGCCGCCGCCATCCAAAGAGCAGCTCCGAGCCCGTACCTTTCCGCCATCGCGCCCGCCAGCGTCGGCGCGCACGCCCCGCCAAACACTTCTCCCACCAGCGTCGCCAGTCCGATTGCCGTCGCCGCCAATCTTCCCGGCACGCTTTCCGTCGGCACCAACACCAGGACCAGCGCTCCCAGCCCTTGTCCACCGTTGGTCAAAAAACCCGCTGCGGCCATCCACCACGGATGCGCCATCAAAAACGGCGTCTGATACACCAGCGGCGCGAGCGCCGACAGCAACGCTACAAACAAAAGGGTCGGCTTGCGCCCGGCGCGGTCGGAAACCCAGGGAAAGATCCATCCCCACAAAAACGCACCTAACCCTCCCGCGCCCACCACCAGCCCCGCCAGCGTCGCCGACCGCCCCGACACCTGCGTGATATACAGCGGCGCAAACGTGTGCATCACGAACAGCCACGTCATAAACCCCGCCGCGCCTACGCAGCACAGCCACATATTCCTGTACTTCAGCAGCGAGAAGTAATCCGCAAGCGATGGCTTCGCATGAGCGTGCCCGCCGGTTTCCTCGGCCTTAACTTCTCTCATCACTTTCCAAATCAGAGCCCCAAAAAGAATCCCCGGAATCCCCGCCACGAAGAAAGCCGCGCGCCATCCAAAGCGCGCTGCAATTTGCGTCGTCAAGACCGGCGCCAGTGCCAATCCCACCAGCGCCGCGGCGCTCACCACGATTCCAATGTCCCGTCCGCGCCGCTTCGGTTCGCACGTGGCTTCGATCGTCGCCGTCAACGTGGACCACGCCGGCCCTCCCGCGCTTCCCATCACCGTGCGCACCAGAAATAGTTGGCTGAACGACCGGACCATTCCGCTCAACCACGAGAACACGGCGAACAAAAACACCGCCGGCACCAGCACCGGCCGCCGCCCCACGCGATCCGAAACCGCTCCAAAAATCAATCCCGATGCCGCCCAGCTCAGCGCCAGCGCCGACGCCAGCAGTCCCACTTGCGTCGGCTTCAGGTGCAGGTCTGTCACCAGGAACGGCGCCAGGTACACCACGCTCATGCGTTCCAGAAACACCGTTCCCCACGTGAAGAAAAACAGCACGACCAAAGTGGTTTCGTACCGCCTCTCCCTCTCGGGGGCCTTCTCTGTCTGCCTCAGCTCCACGGTTTGCGCCACGTTTTCTTTTTCCACTCTTTGCCTCTACGCTTCTTTGCTTCCTTCTCTTTATCTCCGCCTCTTCACGCGCTCCATTCCATCGGCAACCCCACATAATTTTCCGCCAGGGATGTCGCCGCGGCTCGCGAACTCGTCACGTAATCCAGTTCCGCCAGTTGCCGTCTCCGGTCAAACCCATTCTCATCGGCAAAGCGGTGCAGCATCGCCGTCATCCACCACGAGAAACGCTGTACCTTCCACGCACGCCGCAAACAGACTTCCGAATAGCTCTCCAAGAGCCGCGTGCTCCCTGACGCATAGAATTCCGCAATCGCCCGGGCCAGGACCCGCACATCCGCCACCGCAAGATTCATTCCCTTGGCCCCGGTCGGCGGCACGATGTGCGCCGCATCTCCCGCCAAAAACAATCGCCCGTATTGCATTGGCTCAACCACAAAACTGCGCATTCCCGTGATGCCCTTCTGCACAATCGGCCCTTCCAGCAGGTTCCAGCCCTCCACCACCTCCAGCCGTGTGCGCAACTCCCGCCAAATTCGTTCGTCCGGCCACTCCGTGAGGTCTTCGTCAGGATCGCATTGCAAATACAGCCGCGAGACTTCCGGCGAGCGCATGCTCAGCAGTGCGAATCCCCGGTCGTGATACGCGTAAATCAGCTCCGTCGACGAAGGTGGCGCCTGCGCCAGAATTCCCAGCCACGCGAACGGATAGGTCCTTTCATACACCGTTAGCTTTCCCTCGGGAATCGCCGGCCGGCATACACCGTGAAATCCATCGCAGCCCGCGATAAAGTCGCACGCCAACTCCTCCGCGACGCCGTCCTGCCGAAACCGCATCCTCGGCCGGGTCCCGTCAAAATCGCTAACCCGGACCTCTTCCACCTCAAACCAAAGCTGCCCGCCCGCATCCAGCCGCGCCGCAATCAAATCTTTCAGCACCTCGTGCTGCGCATACACCATCACGGCTTTCCCGCCGGTCAGCTCGCGAAAATCGATGCGGTGTCTCGCGCGCGCAAATTGCAGCGCAATTCCGTGGTGCGCCAACCCTTGCCGCATCATGCGTTCGCCAAGGCCCGTTTCATTCAACAAATCCACCGTGCCTTGCTCCAACACGCCGGCCCGCACCCGCTCTTCGACGTATTCGCGGCTGTGCGTCTCGAGCACCACCGAGTCGATCCCCTGTAAATACAAAAGATGCGACAGCAGCAGCCCCGCCGGTCCCGCGCCCACAATACCCACCTGTGTTCTCACATGCCCTCAGAACCCGCGCGGCGCCGGGTTAACTTCCGCTGGGACACCGGCCGGAAATACTTCTCTCACCTTTCCTTCTCGGAAAAAACTTCCTGTGCCAGATGAAACGCCGAATTCGCCGCCGGCAGCCCGCAATAAATGGCCGTGTGCAGCAACACTTCCTTAATCTGCTCCGGCGTCACTCCGACATTCTTCGCTGCTCGCAAATGCATCTTCAATTCCTCAGGCCGGTTCAACGCCACCATCATCGCCAATGTCAGCATGCTTCTGGTTTGCTGGGGCAGTCCAGGCCTGCTCCAGATTTCTCCCCAGGCGTAGCGCGTAATGAAATCCTGAAATGCCTCCGTAAATTCATTCCGGTTCCTGAGGGTCGCATCCACATGCGCGTCGCCGAGTACGGCGCGCCGTGTCTTCATCCCCTGTTCATAGCGTTGGCGATCATCCATGCCTGCACCTCCCAGAACTCGAACGCCGCGTCCGCGCCGCAGCGCTTCCCGGGAGACGAATCACCCCGCGCGGGCGCATCGCATAGTCCCAGACCTGCGTATTATCGCGGCGGACGCCATCGCGCACCAAAGAAAATGGCGCGGGACCGCGATCCCGCGCCATTTCTCGACGACTGTCCTTAGAACGAATACTTGAGCGAGAACTGCAATTGCCGCGGATTGAACATCGTCCGCGGCCCGCCAAACAGCGGGTTGGCCACCGGCGGCCCGGCGGCCGGGCAGCCGGAATCCTGAACCCGCTCCACCTGCAGCGAAGCTGCATCCTTATAGCGGACCGGAACGACGCCGTTGCAGAAGTTATACGTCCCGTATACGGACGTAACTTCGTTCACGTTCGCCCTGTTGAGTGCGTTGAATGCATCGAAGGCCAGCTCGATGCGCTGCTTCTCCCGGAATGCGAAGTAGCGGGACACGCGCAGGTCCCACGCAATCAGGGAATCGCCCCAATAGGTGTTGCGCGCCGCATCGCCCACACGGTCCGTCACCGGATTCGTGTCGCCATTCGCGTCGAATCCCACGAACATCGTGAACGGCCGCCCGGATTGCGCGGTAACGATGCTGCTGAATTCGAAGTTCCGCACAAAGCTCTTCGCCGGTCCGTCCGCGCTGAAGTTCGCGATGAAGCGGTGCCGGATGTCCTGGTTTGAATTGGCTCGCTCCAGCGCGCGGTTGTAAAGGTCTTGCGGTGTGCTGACGAAGGTTGTGAAGGTCCCGTCGTCCAGCGTTTTCGAAAAAGTGTAGTTTGCGTTCAGCCGGAAGTAGTTGCTGAGGTGCTCATTCACCGATAGCGTCAGGCCGTGGTAGACACTGTTCCCGCTGTTGTCCGTGTAATACAGCAGTCCCGCGGGATAAAGCACCCCATTGTTGTAGTAGGCCTTTCCTGCCGGCCAGTCTGGCAGCGGCGTTCCGCCAGGCGCGCACTGATACGGGCCGGTCGACACACCGTTCACCGGACAGACGTTGAGGTTTTCCGCGCGCACGATCTTGTGCGCCGAAACGAACAGATACCCTGCGCTCAACACCAGGCCCTTCCCGATTTCCCGGTCGATCTCCAGGCTGGCCTGCTCCGAATACGGAATCTTGCTGTTGCGGTCCACCAGCCCGTCACCCACCGTCGTCGGCACCAAAGTATCATTCGGAACCAAATATTGGCCGTTCAGAACCATGTCTGCAGCGGCGGCCGCCGGGGCGGGTGCGCCGGGTATGCCAAATGGCAATTGGTTGAGCGTCCACGTCGCTGTGTCCGCGCCCTTCCGGACTCCCTCCAGCGGATTTGGCAGTCCTGGTAGTGGCAGTCCTGGAATGGTCGCTGGCCGTTGCGGCTGCGTGATGAACAGGAACGACAGGTTATAGCGGTCGTCGAACAATCCGAATCCGGCGCGAATCACCGTGTGGTGGTTTGGTGAATAGGCTAGCCCAACCCTTGGCTGCACGCCCTTGTAGTCGGGATTGATCTGTTTCGAGAGACCTTCCTCGAAATCCCACCGCACGCCATAGTTGAAGGTAAGCGTCGGCGTGACCCTCCACTGATCCTGAGCGTAAAAACCGTAGTAGCTGTGGTTCAGGGTTTCGGAGAAGTTCGCGGCCTGCGATGGCAGATACGCATTCTGCCAATTCGTCGGAATCGGCGGCGGAAAAGTCGGGAATCCCGGTTGACCGGGAGTAGGCACGGGGCCCGACCCGATCGGCGCGCCCCAGAACACGATCGGCACTCCGTTTTCAATGTCCGCCGGGTTTGGCCCGGGAACCGCGGGGAACGGAGAGCCGCCATTCAGTCCGGGATTTCCCGTTGGCGGCAGCGCCAGCGGGCATGGTCCGTCCGCGAAGTCCGAAAGAATCGGTGTCCCTTGGCTTCCCACCGGCTTCGTCGAGTTCACGTAGTTCGCGAAATCCACGAGGCAATTGATGCCCGGCAGCACGATGCGCATCGGCGTGAAACCTGGCCAAATCACGAAGTTCTTGATGTAGTTCACGTCCACGCCAAACTTCGCCAGATGCGCGCCTTTAACCCAGGCCAGCGAGTCTGTTCCCTGCACGCGCGACTCGTAAATCGCGTCCAGAACGCCAAAGTTATGTCCGAACAACAGCGTGTTCGGTATGTCCAGGTTCGGCTGCCCGGTCACTCCGGGGAAATTGTAGTGCCGGCGCCCCCATTGGCCGAGCGCCGTATTCACCACGCTGGGCGACAACTGGGAGTTAAGCGTGCCCACGACATCCTGGTCTCGTATGAAGGCATCGTGGCCGCTGCTCGGCGCACCGATGCCGCCGCCGTCCAGCGTATCGCCCACGAGCAAGTTCAATTCTCGCGCATCAAAGATGTTGTAGCGCAACGTCAAGCGGTTGTTCGCGTTGAGCTGGTCATCAATTTTGACGAGCGCGTTGTCGTTGTCCTTTGTTTTCAGGACATTCAGGTTCTCCGGCGGCAGCCCCAGCAGCGCTTTTGCACTATCAATCAGGGTCAGGTCGCCAAGCAGCGCCTGCGGATACGTCGGCGATTCTCCCCTGCGCTGGCCTTCATAATTCATGAAGAAGAACGTCTTGTCCTTCCGGATCGGCCCTCCCAGGGTTGCACCGAACTGATTCTGCCGCAGCGTGTCGGCCTGCGGTGCAGGCTGCAGGAGCGAACGCGCATCAAAATAGTTGTTTTGCAAATAGTCGTAGACGGAACCGTGCAGATCGTTCGTGCCGGACTTGGTCACGATATTCACTATTCCGCCCAGCGCCCGCCCGTACTCCGCTCCGAATCCGTTGTTGACCACGCGGAACTCACTCACCGCTTCCTGCGATGGCGTGGAGCGCTGCGATCCCGTCGCCGTATTGATCGTGTCCGCTCCGTCCACGGTCACCGCGTTGCTCAAGTCGCGCATCCCTGCAAACGAAATGCGCGTCACTTCGAACTCCGTGATCGTGGACTGCAAGCTCGTGCGTCCGGTCGCCACTCCCGGCGTCAGCAGCGCGAAGTCCGTGAATAGTCTTCCGCTGATGGGCAGATCGTTGATCTGTTTCGTGTCGATGACTTGGCTGATTTCTGTTCGCGTGGGCTCTACGGGCGGCGTTTCCGTGGTGACCACCACTTTTTCCGAAGCCTGCGCCACGCTCATGCTGACATCAATGGTGGCCACCTGGCCCACCGTCAGGACGATTCCCGTCTGTGTGGATTTGGCGAATCCCGTGGCCCCCGTCGTCAATTCGTACTTGCCCGGAGGAAGGTTGGGAATCACGTACAGCCCATTTTCATTGGAAACCGCACTGTACGTGCGGTTCGTCTCCACTTCGCGCAACGTCAGGGTCGCTTTCGCGATCACCCCTCCGCTGGCATCGCGTACTGTTCCATTCAACTGCGCAACGCTCGTCCCGCCTTGCGAAAACGCCGGCTTGGCCGCCCCCAGCAGAACCACGATCCCAAGAACGGCGCACGGCACTAAGCTTCGCCTCATGCTCCTCCCCTCCAAGAATCGATTCGATCCGACCACCCCACGTCGAACAAACAACCCCGGGTCAAAAGCAGTTCCGTCCCGCGCGACAACTTCCAAATCGAACGCTCCCTGCGCCTAAATCAGCAGCGGCGCGCTTCGGCTCGCGACGCCAATACTTCCCTCTTTCGAATTGTCTGCTCGCACGTAAAAAGCACAACCTCGCGCGCCTTCGGCGAATACTTGTCGCCGGAATCGAGAAGCGCCCCTATCTGGTCAATGCTGTTGTCATTCAAGATCCTGAGTGAGCCTCCGCAGAATCCTGAACGCACCCCGTTTCGCCAGCAGGTCTAATCGTTCGAATGCCGGAAGTCAAGACATTAATCGAAACACGCGTGCGATTACCGCTCAGGGCTTAATACCGCTTCGAATTGCGGGCACTCCCGCTGGATCGCGTGCCGGTCTTGCCGTGGACTTCATATCCCTCTCCCGGGCTGGCCAGGGGTACATGCGATTCATTCCCTCGGCTCACAATGAGGCAGAGTTCTTCGGCCGCAGCTTTCAGGTGCGGCAGAAAACGGAACACCAGGTCCCGCAGGGACACGCGGTGCGCATGCGTGCCCACGTTCAGCGCCGCCACCACTCTCCCCGCCGAATCGCGAATGGGAACCGCCAACGAGCGCAGGCCGCTCTCGAGCTCCTGATCCACCATGCAGTACCCGTTGCGCTGCACCGCGCGGAGAATTTGCCGAAGTTTCTCTTCATTCGGAACGGTCCGCTCCGTGTAGCGTTTAAAGTCTACGGACGCAAGAAGTTCATCCAGTTTTTCTTCCGGCAAATCGGCGATCAAAATCCGGCCCATGGAAGTGCAGAAGGCCGGCAGCCGACTCCCCACTCCCAGGTCTATGGACATGATTCGCGTTACGTTGGCGCGCGCGATGTACACGACTTCGTGGCGATCCAGCGTTGCGATGGAACAGGACTCACGCAAAATGTGACTCACCCTTTCGAGAATTGGCTGCGCCATGGCCGCCAGCGGCATCGAAGAAAGATAGGAGTGCCCCAGCGCCAGGATGCGCGGCGTCAGATGGAAGTAGCGGCTGTCGTCGGACGCCGCGAAATCAAGTTTGGTAAGCGTGTAAAGACAGCGCCGCACCGCAGCGCGGGAAAATCCCGTCCTCATGCTGATTTGCGAAACGGTGAGGTCACGCTGCCGGTGCGAAAACGCCTGAATCACGGCCAAACCGCGCGCCAGCGAAGTCATGAAATTGGGATCCCCACCCTGTTGACCAATTCCCAGCGCCGTCGCGCCCGTAGTCATAGCCCCCAACTGCGCGGAAACAGGGCGGCTTGCCCTTGGTGGCTTTGCGCGTCCCGCGGCAACAACCTCGCCAGCGGCTCGCAGCCTCGGACTCGGCAAGGAAGCGGTTGGACTCGCCGCAAGCGGTTTTACAGGTCCCGGAGAAATGCCGGCCATGGGTGCCTCCTCAAAACCGGAAATCAGCGGGAGAGAGAGTACACCATCGAAATGGCCGATATGCGCACAGACTTTCCGTTTATCGACTTGACTTCCGCGCGGTCGGCGTGCCATAGAGTCTCCCAAGAACCGGTCGGATCAGCGCTCGCGTGCACGTCGAGCGCGTTCCGACTCAGCGCGAAGCGGAGAATTCGGTCGTGAACATTCGGGCCTACCGGAGATGCGCGGAGGGGACGCAGCCGAAGCATTTGCATCCGCCGTACGTATCGTCGCTCAAGCGGGCGCCGGCGAAATCACTGGTGTATCTGCCGCACACCATTTCGGAAGTTACGGGACCGACCTTCAGCAAAGAACTTGTGGATGTGAAGGCTTGCGATTTGACCAAGCAGCATGCGGACGCGCCGCTTGGGGAACGGATTATTGTGAGCGGACGCGTGCTCGATGAAGACGCGCGGCCAGTAGCGAATACGCTGGTGGAAATTTGGCAGGCGAATGCGGCAGGGCGCTATCTACATGGCAGCGACCAACACAACGCGCCGCTCGATCCGAATTTCACCGGAGTGGGGCACACGCTGACGGACGCCGAAGGCCGGTACCGGTTCGTGACAATCCGGCCGGGCGAATATCCCTGGAAAAATCACTACAATGCGTGGCGGCCGGCGCACATCCATTTTTCGTTGTTTGGTCCGGCGTTTGCGACGCGCCTGGTGACGCAGATGTATTTTCCCGGGGACCCACTGCTGCCCTTCGATCCGATTTTCAATTGCACGGATGACGAAAAGGCGCGCAGCCGACTGATTTCGGTTTTTGATTGGGAGACGACCATTCCGGTCCAGGCGCTGGGATACCGGTTTGACATCGTTTTGAACGGGCGCGAAGCCACTCCGATCGAAGAACACGGGCATGAGACACAGCGATGAATTTGCAAGCCACAACTTCGCAGACCGTCGGGCCATTTTTCAAAATTGGTTTTTCATGGCTTTACCGAGACCAATTAGCCGGGCCTGGCGTGTCGGGAGAGCGGGTTAGCATCTCCGGACGCATCCTCGATGGCGACGGAGTCCCTGTCCCGGATGGGATTATCGAGATTTGGCAGGCGAATACGCACGGAAAATACGCGCATCCGGATGATGAGCAAAACAAGCCGGCTGAGCAGGGTTTCACTGGGTTCGGGCGCGTGCCGACGGATGGCGAGGGACGATTTCATTTTTCGACAATCAAGCCAGGACGCGTGCCGGGACCGAATGGAAAGTTGCAGGCTCCGCACCTGGAGATTTCGGTGTTCACGCGAGGGCTGTTGCGGCGGTTGATTACGCGGGTGTATTTTCCCGAGGAGCCCAGCAACGCAGAAGACTTCGCGTTGAACCTCGTTGAGCTAGAGCGGCGTGCCACGCTCATTGCAAAGAGAATCGAGGGCCGTCCCGGGGAGCTCAAGTGGAATGTCAAGATGCAAGGCGAAGACGAAACGGTTTTCTTCGATTGCTGAAATCAGGCTTTGATGCAATAGACGAAAGGAGAGGCACGCATGAGCACCGCAACCGGTCCCGCGAAAGAATTCAAAGCGCTCGCCAGTCACATCAATACGAGAGAACTGCCCTGGTTCGAATGGTTTCCAGGCCACTATTTGAAGCTGTGCAAGCTGAACCCGATCACCGGGCAAATCATCACGTTCATTCGCTCGCAAACCGGCGTCTCGCTCGCGCAGCATTTTCATCCCGGGACGGTCGTCGTGTATACGATTCAAGGCGCGTGGACGTATGACGAGGGCTGGGTGGCGGAGGCAGGAGACGTGGTGTTCGAGGTGGCCGGCTCGACGCACTCGCCGCGCATGTGTGGCGAGGAAGAAACGATTGTTTTTGTGGTCATTGAAGGCGCGCTGGAATTTCGCGACGAGAAAGGAAACGTCACGTTCGTCGAGAATTGGCAGACGCTACTGAAGCGGTACCACGATTTCTGCGCGAAAGAAGGCATTGCGCCGGTTGACATCACGAGTTTTGCATCGAGTTCGCGGTAGTTGTGTACAGCGGCGGGTGGTTGAATGAAAGAAGGGCACGATGCATCGTGCCCCTGCGTGTACCGTGTGGCTTAGAACGGATACTGGCGCTGGCCAGTCTGGATGGTAACCCACTTCACTTCGGTCATCTCATCGGTGGACCAGCGACCACCTTCGCGGCCCATGCCGGAGTCTTTCACGCCGCCAAAGGGGACGGTGGCTTCGTCGTGAATCGTGGGGCCGTTGAGATGGACCATTCCGGCCTCGAGTTCAAGAGCAAAACGCATCGCTAGCTGCAAATCATTGGTGAGAACCGCGGAAGAAAGGCCGTAAGTGGAGCTGTTGGCGAGCGCGAGCGCGTGATCGGCGTTGTCGGCTTTGGTGACCGCGGCGACGGGGCCGAAAAGTTCGTCGCGGAAGGCCGTCATTTCGGGCGTCACATCGGCAAGCACGGTCGGATAGAAGAAATTGCCTTCGTATTTTCCGCCGGTGAGCAAGCGCGCGCCAGCGGCGACGGCGTCTTTGATTTTCTTCTCGATCATCGGGCATTGCGACGAACGGATGAGCGGCCCGATGACGGTATGCGGGTCGCGCGGATCGCCAACCTGCATTTTTTGCGCTTTGGCGACGAAACGCTTGAGAAATTCCTCGTAGATCGGCGCCTCGACGATGATGCGCGAGCCGGCCATGCAGATCTGGCCTTGATGGATGAAGATGCCGAAGCACGCGGTGTTGACGGCGTAGTCGAGGTCGGCGTCCTTCAGAATAATCAGCGGGCTCTTGCCGCCCATTTCCAGAACACAACGCTTGCCGCGCTTGGCGCATTCCGTAGCGATGATACGGCCCACGGCGCTGGACCCGGTAAAAGAGATGAGTTTGACGCGGGGATCGTCGAAGAGGACTTTGGCCATAGCGGGGCCGTCGCCGGGAACCACGTTGAAAACGCCAGCGGGAACACCGGCGCGCCCGAAAACTTCGGCGAGCTTGAGGCCGACGAGAGAAGTTTCCTCGGAGGGCTTGAGGACCATGGTGTTACCGCAGGCGAGCGCAAAGGCAACTTTTTTCAGCGAGAGGACGACAGGAAAGTTGAAGGGAGAAATTCCTGCTACGACGCCGAGGGGACGGCGAATCGCCAGCGAGATCATGCCAGGAATATCGGACGGAAAAACGTCGCCGTGAATGCGGCGGGCTTCGCCGGCGATGGAGCGGACGAGATTGGCGGCGAACGAGACTTCGAAGTGGGCTTTGCCGAAGGTGGAGCCAGCCTCGTCAATCAGGAGCTCGCACATTTCTGCCGTGGCTTTCTCGAGTTCATCGGCGGCGCGCATAAGAATGGCTTCGCGTTGCGCGGGAACGGTGGCGGCCCAGGATTTTTTGGCGGCGTCGGCGGCATCAATGGCGGCGCGCATGTGCTGCTCCTGAGCCATGAAAATGCGCGCGAAAGGCTTCTGATTGGCGGGATTGACCACGTCAGACAATGCGGCGGGCGGAACCTCGATGTTTTTGCCGCCGATGTAGGGAGTGGCAGACATAAGGCCTCCTGAGAGTGCGGAACGATGTGGGCGAGGTTGCCAGCAAATCCGGGAAAACACAAAAAATCAGGCGCTTATCGCACCGATTTTTCGCGGGCTAGGACCGGCCCGATTTTTCTCCGCACTTGAACGAAAGTCAAGCAATGGAGGGAAAGCCGATGGCAGTTCACGGATGCCGCACCTCGCGGGCAACGGCGGGCACGGTTGCCGAGCCGTCGGGGTCTAATAGGATATGCTGGTCCCGTCCTCGGCGCGGATAGGAGTATTCGCGGTTGCGCTGGGCCTTCTTGTGTTTGTGCCCGCCTATTGGTGGGCTAACACGCGGACGTTGACAGCCGTGGATATGCCCGTGAGTCTTGCTCCGGGGCATATTCGCACGGGCGAATTTGCAATCAACACTGAGACCTACTTCTCGATACAGATCTGGGCTCCGTACGACGCAGCGTGCCAGTACGGAACCGACGGTCTACGAACGAAGCGTATTACGTCAATCGGCAGTCAAAGTGTGCAGCCCCCCGGCAGCGGGGGCGAAGTCATCGCGGGTCCGTATCTGGGAGCCTTCACGGGCAAGCCCGGCAAATACAAACTCGACATCGAAGTTCTATCCGCAACGCAAGATCTGGATGCTTGCCATCCCCAGCTCGTCATTGAGGCCAGCGCCTATGACTTCACTGAACGAGACAGCCTCCTTTCATTTCTTTTTCCGTTTTTTGTTTTCTGCGAATTGCTGGGGCTCACGCTGCTGTGTGCTTGGGCCGCAGAACATTTCAGGACGCGCGCCTTCGAGAAAATCCGGCTGAACATTGCCGATGCGCGTGGCGATGGATTTGCCGGCGCGGCAACGGAGGAAAAGACTGAACGAGGAGTCTGGCTAAGAACCCGACAGCGAAGCTCACCATCCGCACTGTGGTTGTTCGAGCAGACGCCAGCCTGGGGCATCACCGGGTTGCGCCACAAGAGATTCCCCGTGCGACGGATCTGGCCGGTTGGCCTTCCAGGAAATGTCTCCACGGTCGCCCTAGTCTGTGCGCTTTCGTGGTTTGTATGTTTTATACCAATCTGGTTCGTCGCTGCAGCTGGACACAGGGCGACGTACGGGTTGGTTGTTTCCGTTCCGCGACAAGGAGTTGCGTCGAAGGCGATCGCACCCGGACTTACGGCGCCGCTCATCAGCGTAGATGCGAAGCGCCGCGTATTCTTGAACTACGAAGAGACGACCTGGGAGAAGTTGCCTGCGAGCCTGGACGAAGCGTTGCGCCTACTTCCCGTGCGTGTGGCCTATTTCGACGGAGACACAGACGCGCTGTACATGGATGCCGCGCATGCAGTTGATGTCATCGTTGGCGCTGGAGCAAAGCCCATTCTGCTAACGCCTCGCTCCAAGCGCGAGATTAAGTGAACGGCATTGCCGCGCGGAGGACACCCTCAGATGTGTGCAGCGTGCGCCTTTTCCGTTTCGACCGAGGCTGGAGGCGAGCCGGCGGTGGGAGTGGCGACGGCTTCCTCGAGGGGAAGCAATTGGCCTTTTTCGAGGTGGCGGGTCACGGTGGCGTGGCGCGCGGCGCGCGGGTCGTGCGTGACCATGATGATGGTCTTGCCGTAGTCGCGATTCAAACCGACGAGTATGCCGAGGATTTCCTCGGCGGCGCGAGCATCCAGATCGCCGGTAGGTTCGTCCGCGATGATCAGTGTGGGGTCGGTCACGATGGCGCGGGCGATAGCGACCCGCTGTTCCTGTCCGCCGGAAAGCTGGCGCGGGTAGTGGTCGCTGCGGTCCTGCAACCCCACCAGCTCCAGTGCCACCAAAACGTGCTTTTTACGTTCCGATGCCGAGAGGCGCGTGAGCAACAAAGGCATTTCGACGTTTTCGAAAGCGGTCAGCACAGGGATCAAATTGAAGGTCTGGAACACAAAACCGACGTGCGCGTTGCGCCAAGCGGCCAAGCGGTCTTCTCCCATCGAAGCGACGTCTTCGCCGAGCACGCGCAATTCGCCGGACGTGGGCTGATCGATCCCGGCGATGAGATTGAGCAGTGTGGTCTTTCCGGACCCGGAAGGCCCCATGAGACACAGAAACTCCCCCTCATTGACTTGCAGATCTACGTTCTCCAGGGCGGGCACTTCGACAGCGCCGCGGTGGAAGATCCTCGAGAGTCCGTGAGTTTCGATTATAGGCTTCACCATGTGCTGATTCCTCCTGTGGAGTCGCGCCGGGCGCCGCGCCGAACCAGCCCTTGCGAACGCGCGGCAAGGCTGGCCTGCCTAACTACTGCGCAACGCGTTGACAACGCTCTGCCGCGCCGAGCGCCAGGCTGGGAAAAAACCACCAACCAAACCCATGAAGACAGCAAACGCCATGCCGGCTGCGAGCAACTCAGGCGAAACGCGGAAGTCGAACGCCATTTCGCCGAAGCTCGTGAAATTCGTCGTGCCGGTGGTGACGCCATTGATCGCCAGCGACATCAAGCAACCCAGCGCGCCGCCGAGCGCACCAATCAACATGGACTCGACCACGAAAGAGAACAATACGCTGGCGCGCGAAAATCCCAGCGCGCGCAGGGTGCCCATTTCGCGGCTGCGGCGCGCCACCGCCGCGTACATGGTGTTCATGGCGGCAAACGATGCGCCGACGGCCATGAGCACCGCGATGAGGCCGCCGAAGATCCGAATGGGCGTGGCCGTCTGCATCTGGCTGGCGAAGTAGTCCCGCTCCATGACCGGCTTGAGATGCAAGCGCTGGTCGGTGGTCACCTGGTCGCGGACGCGGACAGCAGCGTCCGCGCTGGTAACTCGGGCCAAGACGTCGTTGTACTGGTCGCGACGGAACTCGCTCATGAGGCCCTCGACGTCAGTCCAGATTTCGGAGTTATATGCCGAGGTCCCGGCATTAAAAATGCCCACGACATTCCAGTAGCCTCTACCAAACTTCAGCCGGTCGCCCAGGCGGCAGTTTTGAAAGCGCTGGGAGATTCTCCGGCTGACAATCACCTCGCGCAAGCCAAAGCGGAACATACGTCCTTGCACAATCTTGAAGTCAGGACGCAAGGCGACGCCATCGGGCCCCAGGCCACGAATCGTCACATTGGATCCTTGCGTTCGGCCTTCACGCAGCAGGCTGGTGAGCACGATGGACTCGGGGGAGACAAAGGGTTCGCCGCGATCGTCTTTGGCGATGCCGTCGAGATCCTTGATGATACGGACGCCCTCGCGCGAAACAGAGCTGAAGCCCTCTGCCTGCGAGCCCTCACGCATAATCATGACGTTGAGAGGATGACCGGTTGTAGAGAGCGAAGTTTCCAGTCCATTGGCGAGAGCCATCAAAACGACAGAGACTGCGACGGTGAGCGTGATGCTGAATGCGGTCAGGATCGTGGTGGTGCGACGGACGACCAAGTTGCGCCAGTTGTATTTGATGGGGATGGCCATAGTTCGCTTACCTGCCAAAACCGATGGCCGCTGACTCCAGCCATCCTCACGTGCTAGCCGACGAAGCGCAGCGCCTCTGCCAGGTTGGTGCGGGAGGCCCGATACGCGGGCCAGCCGGAAGCCAGCAATGCAATCAACAGGGCGATCGCGAGACAGAAGCACAGCGTGTCGGGCCTCACGCGCAGGTCCGCCCACACAAATGCGCTGACTTTCGTCAGACCCAACGTGTCAAAAAGAAGTTTCGCGCCGCCGACACCGAAGATGGCGCCAATCAGCGTCAGCATCAAAGACTCGCCGACAAACAGGCCCAGGATATGCCGGGCCCGAAAGCCTAGAACGCGCAGGACCGCAGCTTCCGAGAAGCGCTCGCGGATGGACATGGCCATGCTATTGGCCACGATGAGCAGAACCGCGAAGGCCACAGCGCCGCCAACCATCAAGAGCATGGCCTGCACGTTGCCGAGCATCGAGACAAAGCTCAGCAGGAAGTTGTTTTCGCTTTCGGTTTTGGTCTCCGCGTCGGTGTTGCTGAACATCGCATCTATGGCTTGCGAGACGCTCGCGGCAAGTTCGGGGCGTTGCAGACGAATCCAATAGAGGCTGACGCGGTCGTAATGACCGCCCATAGCTTCGTTCAGATAGTCGAAACGAAAGTAAAACTGGTCGTCCGGACCGCCGGTGAAGACACCGCGCAAGACGAGATCGGGCTTGAACGGGTAAGGGCTACCCAGCAGCGTGATGCGGTCACCAAGCTTCCAATGGTATTTGCTGATGAGGCGCTGGCCGGCGACAGCGGCGTTGCGTTCGCGCTGGAATGCCTGGAGTTGGTCGCCGGGAATGCTGGCCTCGCCAATCACGTCGAAAACCGTGTCGGCATCGACGGCGAAGTTGGCAAATTCGTTCTTGGGATCCACCCAATATCCACCAAACCAATTCATGCGAGACACGGCCGCGACGCCGGGCACGGTCCTGATGCGTGGGCCGTAACTGGACGGCATGGAGTACACGATGCCGCTGAGGCGGCGAACCATCATGCGCGGCATACTCTCGGCGCCTTGATACGGCGTGCCCATGGCGCGATAGGTCATGGCCAGGGTGGTAAGGAGGAAGAGCGAAATTGCTGCGCCGGAAACGGTCAGGATGGTGCGCCGCTTGTTGCGGAGGACGTTTCGCCAGAGAAGGCGTGCCAGTTTCAGAACCATGAAGAACAACTCCATCGCCCTTCTGATGATGCGCTCGCTCGTCGCACGGCATCACCGGAAAAGGTCGGCGCACAGTTCACGGCCGTTTTTTACCACGTCAGAAACGCCGATGCAGTGACTGGCATCACCTGGAGGCGTGCTCATGGTGCACGCCACACTTCGGACTGGGCCTGTCGTTTTGTCTCTCTTTCGGTGATTGGCATCACGCGCGTGGCATCAGTTTGCCCAGACGCGGCGAGCGGTGTCTACGACGAGCTTGAGTTTGGCCCATTGGCGGTCTTCGGTAATGAGGTTGCCTTCGGCGGTGGAAGCGAAGCCGCATTGCGGGCTGAGCGCGAGATTTTCCAAGGGAACGAATTTGGCGGCTTCGTCGATGCGCTTGGCAAGCTGGTCGGGATTTTCCATTTGCGGGACCTTGGAACTGATGAGGCCCAGCACGACGGTTTTTCCTTTGGGGATGAAGCGGAGCGGCTCGAAGGTGCCGGAACGGGCGTCGTCGTACTCGAGAAGGAAGCGGTCGACATCGAGCGTGGTAAACATTTTTTCGGCGATAGCGTCGTAGCCGCCTTCGGCGTACCAGTGGCTGCGATTGTTGCCGCGGCAAAGGTGGATAGCGAGCGTGACGCCGGGACGGCGGGCGGCGCGGAAGCAGGCGTTATCGGCCTTGATGGCCTCGTCGAGAGCGGCGTCCGGTTCGTCACCCAGCTCTTTCTTGATCCATTCGCGCCACTTGGGATCCATGTAGTAGCTGTAGCGAGGCGCATCAATCTGGATGTATTTGACGCCGTCGCCCGCGAGCTTGGCGAGATCGCTCTTCATGATGTCCACAATGGCCACTAACAGTTCGGAGTGGTTCTTGTAGACCTTGTCGGTAACGCCGCGCTTGAACGAAATAGCAGGGAATTGCGTGGCGCTGGGCAGGGTCATTTTGATGTCGCCGGGACAATGGGCTTTGGTAAACGGCAATTCGTGGCCGGTGAGCGGGCGGACCTGGCGAAGTTTTTGCGTGACGATGCCGGTGACGCTGCTGACGGGCGCAGCGCCCACATCGCCAACGCTCCAGGAGCGCGCCACGGCATTGGCCATATCGAAGCCCTCGACCGCGTCGGTGAAGTCGCTCATGAAATTGCGGCGGCGCAGTTCACCATCGGTGAAAATTTCAAAGCCGAGTTCTTTTTGTTTGGCGAAGACACGCTGAATGTGCTGGTCTTCGAGTTCGCGCAAGCGTTCGCTGTGGACGCCGGATTGACGCGCTTGCAGCAGCTCCGCAGGTCTTAACAGACTCCCGATGTGATCCGCGCGATAGGACCTTTCCATTTTGGTTTGAGCCTCTCTCCCAAGCTAGATCCGGCGAGCGGCTCCATCACGGTGCCGAAATTGGCCGGGCCGCGGCTGAGCGTCTCGGAGAGACGCGCCGCGAAATCTATTACGAGTTCGATTTTGTCAATCAGGCCGTGACCGAGAAACCGCTGCGTAGGTCCCGCCATGCAGAGAGCGGCGATGACGCGGCCGCCTTTGTAGAGAACAGGCGCGGCGACGCCGCTGAGACCCTTTTCCAATTCTTCCTGGTCGTTAGCATAGCCTTGGCGGCGAGTGAGGTCGAGAACAATCTTGAATTGGGACGGTCGATGGTGCTGGGCGTGATTCATTCGTTGACAGGTATGCTCGGGAGGCGTAAGGATAACGGGCAACCGGCCAAGGCCCTCACGGATAACCGCGCCTTCGAAGTCCGGAGCCGACGAAAGTCCCCTCAACGGAGGTCATCATGATGCACACGGTCCCGCGTTACACTGCGATATTGCTTGTGGTAGTCGCCAGCGCTGCGTGCGGACTGGCGCAAGAAAAAACGGTCAAGAAGGCGCCGGTTCAGAGTACGCCGGCAAACTCGGGCGCGGAAATGTTTAAGTCGTACTGCGCGCCTTGTCACGGAGCAGATGCAAAGGGCGCCGGCCCTGCAAGTGCGGATCTAAAAACAACGCCGCCGGACCTAACGACCCTCGCCAAACGGCATGAAGGGAAGTTTCCGTCGGACTACGTCGCGACGGTACTTCGCAACGGGGTGAAGGCGCCGGCACATGGATCCTCGGACATGCCGGTGTGGGGACCGCTGCTTGCCACGGTGAGCGGGCGCGACGATGCCATCGTAAGCATGCGGATTTCGAATCTGGTGCACTACCTCGAATCGTTGCAACAAAAATAGAGCGGGGGACCGGCGGGATAGGACGCTCGCGACGCCTTTTGTTCTGTGCGACGCGGCGCGCACGAGCCGCGAGCGGGACGGCCAGCGGCCTCGGTTGAATCGCGTCAGCGCTTTTCTGACTGCAAACTGGCAAGCGATTGGTTGGCGCGGAAGATGACGTAGGCGCGGATGGCTTCCGCATCCTCCTGCGAGAGTTCTTTGGCGAAAGAGATCATGCCGAAGGGCTCAAGCGAGCCGCCGAGAACGACTTCACTGAATTGGGCGCGGCCTGCGAGTGCGCCCGAATAGCGAAGATCGGGCAGAACACCGCCGCTGACAGCAACATCGCCGTGGCAGGTGGAACAGTAGTCTTGGTAAAGGCTTTCGCCTTTTCGCACAGCTGCGGCAGAAGCCGTGGGCTTTGGCGGATGAAGTTGCGGCGGGTTGAATCGCGGAAGCGGGGGGAGCGCGGCCATGCCGCCGCGTTTGAAGGCGAGCACGCGGGGTATGTTTTGCGTGCGGCCGGCTTTGAGGGCGAGTTCGCCGGTGGACAACGGAAAAACGCCGCCCCAGCCGACGACGACGGCGATGTATTGATCGCTGCCAACCGAATAGCTGATGGGGGCGGCGATGACGCCGCTTTGCGTGTCGGCGGACCAGAGCTTCTGGCCATCGTCCGCGCGGAAGGCTTCGAGATGGCCTTGCGCCGTGCCTTGAAAGACGAGATTGCCTGCCGTGGCGAGCGTGCCGCCGTTGGTGGGGCAGACGCGATCGACGTGCCAGATTTCTTTTTGTTGGACGGGATCCCAGGCGACGAGATGGCCTTTGACGCTGTCGAGGATGGCTTTCTTAACTTGTGGATCCTGCGGCATGCCGGCGGCGACGAAGTCAATGGCGACGTTGAAGGCGAGGTTGTGCGCGTGAAAGTGGTCTTCGGCCTTGTAAAGGAAAGACGTTTCCTGGACGGGAATGTAAACGAGGCCAGTGACAGGACTGTAGGAGAAGGAATGCCAGGAATGGCCACCGAGCGGGCCGGGCGCAAGGGGCGCGGCTTTTCCCGTGGTGTCGTAGCGCGCGGCAACATTTTCGATGGGCCGGCCGGTGGGATCGATGCCGGTGGCCCAAGTGACCGGGGTGTACGGCTTGGCGGAGATGACTTGACCAGTGACGCGATCGAGAACGTAGAAAAAACCGTCCTTCGGGGCGTGGAAGAGGACTTTGCGCGGCGTGCCGTTGAGTGTGATGTCCGCGAGGATCAGCGGAGAAGCGGCGTCGTAGTCCCAAGAGTCGCCGGGAACTTCCTGGTAGTGCCAGACATATTCACCGGTGTCGGCGTTCAGGGCAACGACGGAACTGGTGAAGAGATTGTCCTTGCCTTGCGGGCTGCGCGCGCGGCGCTCCCAGGGCGTGCCGTTGCCGGTGCCGATGAAGACGAGATCGAGTTCGGGATCGTAGACGATAGCGTCCCAGACGGTGGCGCCGCCACCGAGCTTCCACCATTGGCCGCTCCAGGTGGAGGCGGCTTTGGCGAGCGCGGGAGATTCGAACGGTTTTGCGGGATCGCCGGGAACGGTGTAGAAACGCCACACGAGTTTTCCTGAGTCGGCGTCGTAGGCGGAAACGTAGCCGCGTACGCCCATTTCGGCGCCGCCGTTGCCAATAAGGACTTTGCCTTTGGCGATGCGCGGGGCGCCGGTGATGGTGTAGCGATAGGCCGGATCGATGGTGAGGGTTTCCCAAACGGGCTTGCCGGTGGCGGCATCGAGGGCGACCAGGCGGCCATCGAGGGTGCCGACGTAGACTTTGCCGCGCCAGACAGCCACGCCGCGATTGACGACGTCGCAGCAGGCGTTGGCGCCCCACGCGGGAGGAACTCTCGGATCGTAGGACCAGAGTTTTTCTCCGGTGGCGGCGTTGACGGCGAAGACCTTGCTCCAGGCGGTGGAGAAGTACATGACGCCGTCGACGACGATGGGCGTGGCTTCCTGGCCGCGGCGAATGTTGAGATCCACAGACCAGGCGAGGCCGAGCTGGCTGACGTTCCGGTCGTTGATTTGCTTCAGAGGGCTGAAGCGTTGCTCGCGGTAGGTGCGGCCATGGGTCATCCAGTTGCCAGGTTCCTCGTCGGCGTGGAGGAGGCGGGAGTTGTCGACATTGGCGGGCGAGAGATTTTGCGACTGGCTGTCCGTGGCGGATTTTGCGTGGCAGCCGGCGATGATTAACATCGCCAGAGCAACGGTGAAACGTTCGACGGCAATTCGATGCATTGGAAACTCCGGCGCGCGATGCGGATGAAGGTTAAGCTCCTTATATAGACTGGCGGCGTCTGTTTCAAGTAGAGTCAGCGGCTCGCACAGAACGATTGTGAGACGGGAGACGAGAATGATAGCGAAAACGGTGCGCTTCCAAGAGTTCGGCGGCCCCGAGGTTTTGCGGTTCGAATCGTTGGAGGTGGGCCAGCCGGGGGCGGGCGAGGTGCGTGTGCGGATCGAGGCGATCGGGCTGAATCGCGCGGAAGCGGCGTTTCGTTCGGGGCACTATCTGGAGAAAGCACAATTGCCGGCGCGTCTTGGGTACGAGGCGGCGGGTGTGGTCGAGGCGCTGGGAGAAGGAGTGAAGGGCTTTGCGGTGGGAGAACCAATTTGTGTGATGCCTGCATTTTCGATGAACCAATATGGGGTGTATGCGGAGCGCACGCTCGTTCCCGCATTCGCGGTTCTAAAACGCCCAAGCGAATTGAGTACGAACGAGTGCGCCGCGATTTGGATGCAATATCTCACGGCATACGGCGCGATCGTGGACATTTGCAATGTCGGGTCCGGCGACGCGGTGGTGATTACGGCGGCATCGAGCAGCGTGGGAATTGCGGCGATACAGATTACAAATCATCTTGGCGGTGTGTCGATTGCGGTGACGCGGACGGCCGCGAAGGAAGCGGCGTTGCGAAAGGCCGGGGCAGCTCACGTGGTCGTGCTGGAGCGAGGCGCTCTCGAAGCGGAAGTGCTGCGCATCACAGAAGGAAAAGGAGTGAAGCTGGCGTTTGATCCGATTGGAGGCCCCATTGTGGCATCGCTTGCGGCGGCGATGGGGCCAAGAGGAATGCTGGTTTTGTACGGTAATTTGAGCGGACAGGCGCAGAATACGGTTTTTCCGTTTGCCGCCTCGATTACTCGGGGCTTCAGCATGCGCGCGTATGTGGTGTTCGAGATCATTCACGACCCGCAGCGCTTCGAGAAGGCCCGACGATTTGTTGAGGAAGGGCTGACGGCGGGATGGCTGAAGCCGATCATCGCCAAGACGTTTCCGTTCTCGCAGATCGTGGAGGCGCACCGCTATCTGGAGGGGAACGAGCAGATTGGGAAAGTGGTGGTGACGGTGCCGTGATTTCCAAGAAAGCATGACTACACGCCAGGCGCGCGCAGGCCGAGCAGTTTGACGGCATTTTCTTTAAGAATCAGGGGATGGACCTCGGGGCGGAAGCCTGCTTGTTCGAAATCCGCGAGCCAGCGGTCCGGCGTAATGAGCGGGAAATCGGTGCCGAAGAGCATTTTGTGTTTGAGCAGGGTGTTGGCGTACTGCACGAGCTGCGGCGAAAAATATTTTGGCGACCAGCCGGAGAGATCGATATAGACGTTGGGCTTGTGCAGGCAGACGGAGAGCGCTTCGTCCTGCCATGGCCAGGACGGATGCGCGAGCACAATTTTCATTTGCGGAAAGTCAACGGCGACGTCATCGAGGTGCATAGGATTCGAGTACTTGAGGCGCATCTTGCCACCGCCCGGCATGCCAGCGCCTATTCCGGTGTGGCCGGTGTGGAAAATCGCGGGCAAGCCGTGCTCCGCGACGACCTCGTACATGGGGTAGGCCATGCGGTCATTCGGGAAGAAGCCTTGCGCCGTGGGATGAAATTTGAATCCCTTGACGCCGTAATCGGTGAGAAGGCGGCGCATCTCACGGACGCCGAGTTTGCCTTTGTGCGGATCGATGCTGGCAAAGGCAATCATGATGTCCGAGTTTTTGGCGGCAGCCTCGGCAACTTCTTCATTGGGAATACGGCGGCGGCCGATTTCGGACTCGCTGTCGACGGAAAACATGACCAAACCAATCTTGCGGGTGCGATAGTAGTCGATGGTTTCGGCAATTGTCGGAAGTTTTCCGGACTTGAAGTATTGCACTTTGGCGTCGTCGAACTCCGCAGCGAAATCGTCGAAGGGCTGCTGGCAGGATATTTCCGCATGGGTGTGGACGTCGATGGCGATAAGTTCGGCGATATTCATGAGCGGCCTTTGTAGAGTGAGAGAAGTTCGCGCACATCATGAACGACAAGGTGTGGGCGTTGTTTGGGCGGCAGCGCCGCGAACGAATTGTCGGCACCAAGCCCAGTCCTAACGGCCACGGCTAGCGAGCCTCCGCTGCGTGCCATGGGAATTTCCAGCGTGGCAT
>Ga0335081_10000679_pt1 | contig 56154 bp, 35 predicted proteins | sample Lox_Sample_35_FD_206713 | JGI IMG/M metagenome (GOLD analysis project Ga0335081, IMG submission 206713) | Soil microbial communities from Loxahatchee National Wildlife Refuge, Florida, United States - Lox_Sample_3.5 | ecosystem: Environmental > Terrestrial > Soil > Wetlands | place: USA...
TGCTCCAGGGCCACCCCGAAATTGAAATGCGCTTGGGCGTCATTGGGCTCGATCTGTAGCGCCTGCTCGTAGTGCTTGATCGCCCCTTGGAGGTCGCCTTCCTGCAACAGGGCAGTTCCCAGATTACTGTGCGCATCGGCATAGTCGGGCTTCAGCCGCAGCGCCTGCTCGAAATGTCCGATCGCTTCCTGGAATCTGCCCATCCGCCCCAAGGCAATCCCAACGCTGCTCTGCGCTCTGGGGTTGTCGGGGCGCTTGGCCACGGTATCCCGCCAGATGGCGAGTTCACTGCGGTAATCCTGATTGCGCCGCGCCGAAAGAAAAACAAATCCGATGGCCGCCGCCACAAATACGACTGCGCTTCGCCGGCCTGCCAGCGAATACAGTCCGATCACCAGGAGAGTCACTACGGCGACCAACGGTAGGTACATGCGATGTTCAAATGCCGGGCTGTCGAGCGGTATAAAGCTCGAACTCGGAGCAAGAATCAGAAAGAACCAGGCACCTAAGAAGCCCCAGGTGGTTTTCGTTTTCCATGCCCAGCCGGTTGCTCCCAGCAGAATCACCATTACCAGCGCCGCCGGCAGGGCGCTCGTCCACGTTCTGGCAATCGGCCATCCGTAATAGTCGAAACACAACGGCTGTGGCCAGAGAGAGAGGCGCAGGTAATGCAGAATCACTCCGGGCTCCGTCAGCAAGTACATCCACCACGTGACCCCCTTCGACTGGGTGTTGATCCATGAATGGCCAAGGCTTCTGGCTTGCGAGTAACTCAGGAGAACCCAGGTGGCCGATAGCCCCAGGTACAACGGCCACCGGCGTCGCCACGTCTCCCGAAACGACGCGGAAACAAATGCGCGGTCGTAGAGTAGCACCATCACCGGTGCGGAAATCATCACCTCTTTACTGACCATCCCCAACGCGCAGGTGGAGAGGCACAAGCCGTACCATACGCCGGTTCGCCGCGAATTGACTGCGCGGATGAAGCAGTAAAGCGTGAGCAGATAAGATAATCCCATGATCACCTCAGCCCGCTGGATCACATAGGTCACCGACTCGGTTTGCAGCGGATGAACCGTCCAGAGGACCGCCGTGGCCAGCGCCAATCCGTCGGCCGATGCGCCGAACCGCTCACGGAGCCTCGGCGATCGCAGGGTCCGACGAACGATGCCCAGCAAGGTCAGCCCCGCAAGAAGATGAACAGTCAGATTCAAGGCGTGATATCCCCAGACTTCGTAGCCGCCCAACGCATAGTTAATGGCGAGGGAGAGGTTAACAATCGGCCGACCTTCGACCGTCAGCCTGCCGCGATGCGGCGTGGACAACGGCCCCCAGATCGGCCACAAATGGCGGATGGTTGGGTTGTCTTGAATGGATGGCACATCGTCGAAAATGAACGGCCCCGTGAAACTGTTGTGGTAAGCCAGCAGGCCCGCGGCGATCAGCACCAACGGGATCAACTTCCGCGCTTTCATCAAGAGCGCAGTCTATTCGAAAGACCGGGTTGCAGCCAGCCTCGAAAACCTTCACGGCCAACTTGGCTTGTCTGCATTTACGGGATGACCCGTTCGCTTGCCGCAATCAGCCGCCTCCGGGTTGCAGCCAGCGTTATTATACGGAAAGCAGAATCAGGTTGACGTGGAGCCCCGTCAAAACGCTTAGTCCCATTCACCGGTCCAGAGTCGGAGCCAGTTTGAGCACGGAGGGAACTGAGTTCACCCGACGGGATGAGGCTCACACTCACGTGCCACGACGGGGTCATCGATTCACGGCGTTGGATCCGGCTTGGCCGATACACCGGCAGGGAATGCTGTCAAAGTCGTATTCGAGCCGGAAAACGTCCCACGCCCAGGGGAGTAACAAAAATGTCAATTGGGAACTGTACTGGCCGCGCGCAATCGGCCGTTGTCTCGTGTAACAAGCGGTCGCAGATGGCTCTATTCGTATTCGGCGTAATGGTTGATTGGCGCTGATGCAAAAGTATGGTTGATGCACCTCAGAAGTGATTCACGGCGATCAATCTGGGGCACGTCCGCGAGGAAATCCCCTTTGTTTCTGATTGCGGCGTCAGAGGGGACGAAGACCGTTTCATGGAATGCGCCCGGTCAACGGAACAAATCTTGCGTTCTGGAATCTGAAACTTTGAGGGGAGACCCATGAAAACCCTGGTATGTGCGTTGTCGGTGCCGGCTGTTGTCGGGGGACCATCGGTGGTAGCCGGAGCCGATGGCTATGCGAGCTGGGAGGGCGTCACAAACTATATCGTCACGGGTGGCCCAAATGGCCCGCCAACCACCGTCACAAGCAACAAGGCCATCCTTGGTCCGGGCACGGATGCAACGTTGGTTGGAGATTTCAGGATCTTCTATGCGACCAACGTGCCAGCGCGGTTCTATCGCATCCGATTGGTGCCCTGAGAGAACGCGATTCCATGAGTCCATCATTGACATACCCCAATGGGATCTGCTACAAGATTCGGGGTAAACTCCCGTTCTTGCGGACGGGGGTGGTGCAGTGTGTAGTAATGGGACAATCTAGCCGATTTTCGCCGCGGTATGCTGGCCCCAACTTGCTGGCGGCGGCTCTACAAGACATCACATCCATGAGATGCGGAGGGAACGCATAATGAAACGCTTATTCGCAATGATCGCAGCTTCCGTTGCCCTGCTCGGGTTGACCGGGGCCGCTCACGCCATCATTTATCTCGACGACACCTGGGCCGACGGAACGCGCAATAACCTGAACATACCGACGGACTCGCCGTGGTTCACGTCGTCGTCAAGCAATGGCCCCCTCAGTGCAAATGTCGGGAGCATGCTGATGCGCGTGACCGGCGGTAGTTCAGCCATGATCGTTACCTATTTCACCACCAACAGCACCCCGCCTATCCAATTGAACGTGGGAGACACGCTGACGGCGTCGTTCAAGCTGAGTTTCAACGGGATTTCGACGCTTCTGACCAACGCTCAGGCTTTCAGGATCGGGCTGTTCAACTTTGCCGGTTCGACGGACAGTCGTGTAACCAACGATGGCTCCTTCAGCAGCAGCGGTTTGGGAGATTACACCGAAGGGTACGCGCTGTTCGGGAAAGTTTATACGCAATTGTCCGACGATACGCCCATCGACATTCGCAAGCGCACTACTGTGCCCGACGGAAATCTGATGGGGTCGAGCGGAGACTGGACTTCGATCGGCAAGGACAGCCTGGATACGAATGTGTTTTACGGGTTTGACAACGGTACAAATTACATCCTGCAAATGGCCTTTTACCGGACCAATCTGAGCACGATGGCGATCACGATGACGTGGTCCAACCTCTCAAATGGGGCCGCTCTTTCCGACTCGACGGTCGATGACAGCGCGACCAATTTCGCCTTCGACGGAATCGCTTATCGTCCACAGAATAACGTAGTCGCACCCATGTCGAACTTTTTTAAAGAGGCGAAGATCGTGGTGACCTCCGCGCCCATCCCTCCCTCGATCATCACGCAGCCGCAGGACCAGGACGTCGCGTCGGGGGCGGATGTCACGTTTACGGCGGTCGTCAATGGCACGTTGCCGTTGTATTACCAGTGGTACTACAACACCAGCACGCTGGTGACCAATGGCATCATCACTTTCCCACCAGCGCACACGCCGACTGCCAATCCCACGTTGGTCAAATCCAATGCGCAAACGTCCGCGGCCGGCACTTATTCCGTCGTTGTATCCAACGACTATGGCTCGGTCACGAGCTCCGTGGCCACGTTGTTGGTGGCCGACGTCCCCCCGGGGATCGCCGTGCAACCGACGAATGTAACGGTCATACCGGGCCAGTTCGCTACGTTCAGCGTAATGGCGACCGGTAGCATGCCATTGACTTATCAATGGTACTACAACGACACCGCGCCGCTGTCCGGCGCCTCCGCGACGACAGCGTCGTTGACGCTGAGCAACGTTCAGCCTGCCGACGCAGGCAACTACTCCGTGATCGTCAGTAATCCCATCGACGGCGTTACCAGTTCCAACGCCGTTCTCACCGTCGACACGAGTCCCTCAGCACCGGTCTTCATTTGGCAACCCGCGTCAATCACGGTACGAGCCGGCGACAGCGCCAGCCTCAGCGGGCAGGCAGTGGGCGACCAACCGATCAGCTATCAGTGGTCCACCAACGGGGTCCCCATCCCCGGCGCAACCTCGCCCACGTTGGACTTTCCCAGCGCCCAACTCGCAGATGCCGGCACCTACCTGCTGTTGGCCAGTAATGCGGTTGGCACGACGGCCAGCTCCAATGCAATCCTGACCGTCACGTCCCGAACGCCTCCGTTGCCGGTGATCCCAGCGACCAACTTCTTCGTCACCGATTTTGGGGCGTATGGTGACGGCATTTCCAACAATGCCGCCGCCATTCAGGCCACCGTTAGCGCCGCCGCATCGGTTACCGGTGGCGTTGTCGTCATCCCCGCAGACGGTACGTTGAGCACCTACATGAGCGGGCCGATCGTTCTGACCGACCGAATCGATCTGCAAATCGACAGTAACGCGACGCTGAAGATGCTCCCGCGCTTCGCCACGCCGACCATCACCAATTGGCCCAGCGCGAGCCAACCCTTGATCGACATCGGTGGGCACCACGACGTCGCCATTACCGGCTCGGGGACCATCGATGGCAACGCCGGGTTTGGCTCCAGCAACTGGTGGCAATCACCGACGCTCGATGAGTCCGCGCGGCCAAAGCTCATCAACATTCATAACGGTTCATCCAATATTCTGGTCAGAGGCGTCACGCTTCAGAATTCTCCCGTGTTCCACATCCTGTGCAAAGGCGGCAACGTCGGCGTCACCATCGATGGCGTGACCTGGAGCACTCCCGGAAACTCGCCCAACACGGATGGGATGGACCTGGCCTCAACGAATATGTTGATCCAGAATTGCACCATCAACGTCGGAGACGACAACATTGAAATCGGCGGCAGTGCCGACGCGGCGGCGGACATCACGATTTCCAACTGCACGTTCGGCACCGGACACGGCGTGTCGGTGGGCAGTCAGGTGTATGGAGGCGGACTCGGGGTTCATGAAGTGCTCGTCAGCAACTGTTGGTGGAGCGGTACCGACAACGGCATTCGCCTGAAATCAGACCGTGACGGCGATGGCGGCTTGGTGCAGAACCTCCGGTATCTGGATCTCAGCATGACCAACGTTGGATACCCGATCGTCATTTACAGTTACTACAACCAGTCGTTCAATAACATCAGCCCGACGGCGGCCGCCGCGAAGCCCATCACCAACGACGTTATCCCCGCGACACCCATCTGGCGCAACGTAACCATCAGCAACCTGACGGCAACCGCACTCACGGGAAGCCAAATCGCCGGCACAATCTGGGGCCTGCCAGAAATGCTCGTTTCCAATGTCACCTTGTACAACGTGAACATTTCGGCTCCCACCAAGACGTTCAACATCTACAACGCACGCGGCATCCGGATCATCGATTCGAACCTCACGGCGCCCAATACCACGACGAACACGTTGAACCTGTACAATGCCGACGTCATCGTTACCAACTCCGCGCCCAACGCCAATTTGGTGACGCTGGGTGGATTGGCGAAGCCGGGAACCAACAACAGCATCGCCTTCGTGAACGCCCAGGCCGCGATTACGGATCCGACCATGCTGGGCACGGGTCCGATTACCCTGGCCAACAGCACGCTCACGTTCACTCCGGCGTCTGTGAATTCCTCGAATACACCGATCACGGTGACGGACGCGAGCACGGTGGCGTTCACCAGTGGCAACAACACGTTGAATGGGGCGCTGAGCGGCTCCGGCGCGTTGACGCTCAGTCTGCCGTCGAGCACGGTGTTGACCTTGCAAGGTGATAGTTCCAGCTACGATGGGTCGCTGGTCGTCTCCAACAACGGCACACTGCTGGTCAACAATGCCACCGGCAGCGGAACCGGCACCGGCGCGCTCACGGTGCAGAGCACTGCGACCCTGGGCGGCAACGGAAGCATCGGCGGCCCCGTGACGGTGGACGGAACAGTGGCCCCCGGCACCAGCCCCGGCACGCTGACGATCAACAATGATTTGACAGTCGATAGTGGGGCCGTGCTGCAGTACGAACTGGGCACGAGCAGCGACCTGCTGTCAGTGAGCGGCAACCTGACCCTGGGCGGCACGCTCAATGTCGCCGACTCCGGCGGTTTTACCCACAACATGGCATACACCCTGTTTTCCTACGGCGGTGGCCTGACCTATCACGGACTGACCGTCAATACGACGCCCAACCCGGCTTTCAATTACACGGTTGACGTCGGCACGCCGGGAATCGTCAAACTGGATGTCTACACCCCGTTTGAGCAGTGGCAGGTTCAATACTTCGGTTCGACCACCAATCCGGCGGCGGGTGGAGACGTTGATGCCGACGGCGACGGCATCAGTAACACGAACGAATTCCTGGCCGGCACGAATCCGACCAACAGCCGGTCAGGACTGCGCATCATCTCCGCCGTACGCCAAGGGGCCAACGTGGTGATTACCTGGTCAACGGCGGGCGGACGCACCAACGTCGTGCAGGCGGCTGCGGGTGGCGTGAACGGCAGTTACAGCACCAACAACTTCCTGGACATTGCCGGCTCGACGACCATCATCCCCGGCAGCGGCGACGCCACGACCAATTACATAGACGTCGCCGGGGCGACCAATGCGCCGACCCGGTTCTATCGGATCCGTCTCACGCCGTAAGAGAACCCGGGTTCGAAGCCACCCCGCGGAGCCAAGCAAAGACAGATGGTGGTCTTGGCCGTCAACGCACGTCGGCGTCCGTGACGCGTGGTTCCCGTTATCATCCATTGTTTATTTCCCGAATAGCGACGAGGGGAGCTTATGCGACGATTGGCGAGCCTGAGCAAGGGGCGCCGGCAGCTCAAGCGCGGAAGTCGACGACACTCTTGCCGCGGTTTGGGGGACGGAATACACTCGCGGCCTAACGAGATCGATTCAGAGAGGATGGCGCGCTGCGGCCGGCGCCGCGGCTTGAGCCCGACGATGTCGGGGTGCGCACCAGCTTGCGGCTGGCTCGGCAGGTTCTGGCGAAACTGCACGAGCGTGAAGCCGCGGGACAAAGATGATCGACAGCAGGCCAGATTGCGGGAGGGCCGAGATGCCCAAAGGAAAGTCCCGGTGGATGGAACGCGGAATCTTGGCCGCGGTGTGTGCGTTGGTCATCGGGACTTACGCTGGCACGGCACGGTCGGGCCTGTTGGAACTGTTGAGCCTGAATGCGGCTGACACGTACTACAATTCGTTGGTGCAGGGTTTCCGTGCCGGCCAACTCAGTCTGAGAAAAGAGGTGCCGCCCGGGTTTACGCAACTTACTGACCCCTACGATCCAGACGCCAATGCTCCCTACCGGGCACCGCCCTACCGGATGCTCGACATGAGTTACTACAAGGGACGGCTCTACCTCTACTTCGGGGTGACGCCCGCCCTGTTATTGTTTTGGCCGTTCGCTGCCTTGACCGGCCACTACCTCTTTCACCGGCAAGCCGTGGTGATCTTCTGCGCCATCGGCTTTCTGGCCAGCGTTGGCTTGGTGCAGGCACTGTGGCGACGCTACTTCGCGGAAGTGAGCGTTCGCGTAGTGGCGGCCGGCGTGCTCGCGCTCGGCCTGGCAACGGGTGTGCCAGTGATGTTGCAGCGGTCCGATGTTTACGAAGTGCCGATCAGTTGCGGGTATATGCTGACGATGCTGGCGCTGGGGGCAATTTGGTGCTCGTTATGCAAGCCGGAACGAAGGGGCCGGTGGTTGGCGGCGGCGAGTGTGGCGTACGGGCTGGCGGTCGGGGCACGGCCTTCCTTGCTGGTGGGCGCGGCAATCCTGCTCGTGCCGGTGGCTCAGGCGTGGCGTAAGCGGCAACGAATTGGGGCTCTGCTGTTGGCGGCGGTCGGCCCGATCACGTTGATCGGATTGGGGCTGATGCTTTACAATTATCTGCGCTTCGACAATCCGTTCGAATTCGGCTGGCGCTACGAATTGGCCGGCGATCATGGCCAAGGCATCATGCGCCACTTCAGCTTGCGTTACCTCTGGTTCAACTTCCGCGTCTATTTTCTGGAGCCGGCGCCTTGGAGCAGTCATTTCCCGTTTGTGCGTGAAATCACCGCGCCACCCTCGCCAGCCGGCCAGGGGTGGTTTGAGATTCCCTTCGGCGTGCTGACCAACATTCCGGTTGTATGGCTGGCGCTGGCCATGCCGATGGGCCGACGGGACCGGTCGATGGAGGAGCGCTCCATCCTGCGCGGGATCGTGACGGCAGTGGCCCTGTTCTTTGGGATTTGCGCGTTTATGGCTTGCCTCTTCTTCTCCGCGTGCATCCGTTATGAGGTGGAGTTCTTGGCTCCACTCGTGCTGTTGGCTGTGGTTGGCATCCTCGGGTTGGAGCGCACGCTAGCCACGCCCGGTGCCTGGCTGGCTGGCCGGCCGGCCCGGCGGCTTGCGGCGCGCTGGACTTGGGGCCTGCTGCTGAGCGTTTCGGTGGCGTTTAACCTGCTGACGTGCGTCCTCTACCGCGCGGATGGGCGCTATTGGATGGGCGTCCTGCTGGCACAACAAGGCCATGTGTCCGAAGCCATCCAGATCTATGAGGACGTGCTGCGAATCAGACCCGATTTCGCCCAGGCACACAACAACCTCGGAGCTGCCTTGGAAAAAATCGGGAGACGCCAAGAGGCGATGGGGCAATACGAGCAGGCGGTGCACATCAAGCCCGATTACGCGTTGGCACACTACAATTTGGGAGTCGCCTTGGGGCAAGCCGGCAAAACTCAGGAGGCAATCCTGCACCTAAAATTGGCGTTGCAGCTCAAGCCCGACTACGCTGAGGCGCACTACAGCCTCGGGCTGGCCATGGCCCATCTGGGGAGGATACAGGAGGCGATTGGACATTGGCAGCAGGCGTTACGGATTCGGCCCGATCTCGTTAATGCAGATTACTATTTGGGAGTCGCCCTGGAGCAGGCGGGCCGGGTGCAAGAGGCCATTGGGTATTATGAGCAGGCGCTGCGAATCAAGCCTGATTTCGCCGAGGCACGGGACCGGCTGGCGCGGCTGCGGGCCGGTCAATGAATGGTTGGCTTGGGGATCGCCAATCGGAGAGTTCGCAAATCATTCAACGTGGGACGTTTCTGGTCTGGAAACCGCAGAATGCGCCGCATTTCTCCGTTGTTCTCCTCAGGGGATCTCGATGGGCCCGATTTGTGGAACCAGCAGGTGGAAGATCAACCAGGTGACAAGGTACGCGGCGCCGCACAGCAGCAGGATTTGATCGTACGCACCGGTGCTTTGGAGAATGTGGCCGACGAGCCATGAAAATCCCATGGCGGACACTGAAGAGAACATGCCCCCGAGCCCGACCACCGACGCAACCGCACGTTTGGGGAAAATGTCAGAGACGACCGTATACATCGTGGCCGACCACCCCTGGTTTGCCGCCGTAGCCAGCGCAAAGAAGCTTGTCGCCAACCAAACACTTCGTGTGTGCGTCGCCAGTGCGACGGGCACCGCGCCGCAAGCGCAGGCCAACGCGGCGGTCTTCCTTGCCCAGTTCAGCGACCAGCCGCGTTGGAGAAGCCAGCCCGACAACCCGCCCCCCGCAATGCTCCCCAAGCCGGTCACCAGGTAAACCGCCACAAGCGGCGGCCCGAAATCCTTGAGGTTCAGCCCGAATTGCTTGTTGAAAAAATCCGGCAGCCAGAAGAGGTAAAACCACCACACCGGCGCGGTGATGAGACCGCAAACTACGTACGCCCACGTTTGGCGGTAGCCGAGAACCTTTTTCCACGGCAATCTCTCCGGAAGGAACGCCTGTCCGTCGCCTCGAACGAAAGCGCGTTCATTCGGTTTCAGCCGGCGCGATCTCTCGGGCAGGTCGTAGAACGCGAACCAGAACAGCAGCCAGACGAATCCACTGGCACCCAGAACAGCAAACGCGGTCCGCCAGCCGAATTCCAGCGTCAGCCAGGGGACGAGAACCGGCGCGACGATGACGCCCACGCTCGAGCCGGTGTTGAAAATACCCGTCGCCAGCGAGCGCTCCTGTTGCGGGAACCATTCCGTGACGGATTGGATGGCTGTGGGGAAGTTCCCGGACTCGGCCAAACCCAGGCCGAATCGCACGCTGCCGAAGCCCAACACCGACCTTGCCAGTGCGTGGGCCATGGCCGCCAAACTCCAGAACCCGACCGAAAGCGCGTAGGCGTTCTTCGTCCCGACCCACTCAATGAACGGACCCGTGAGCACTTGCCCGACGGCGTACGCGGCGTGGAACGCCATGACGATGTGGCCGTAGTCCTCCTCGCTCCAATGGAATAGCGTCGAAAGATGCGGCTTGAGGATCCCAATGATTTGCCGGTCCATGTAGTTGATCAGCGTCGCGAAAAACAGCAGCGCACAGACTGTCCAACGGAACTTCCCGACCCGGGGATGGGGCCGGGCAAGACTCGGAGCGGCCATGGCGAATGGTTTCGTGCCCAATTGATCTGCGCTTCTCGTGATAACCAGATTGACCCGATTTGGAGTTGGAAGACAAGGCTCGCGTCGTCAAAACTCTAGCGTGGTGACTGGACGACGACAAGTGGAAGTTTCTGCGGCAACCACTGAAAAAACTGCGTCAGGGATATGGGCGTTACACGCTTGAAAAAACGTCAGTGGCCGCTTCATTCTAATCGCATGCGAAAGCGCCAACGCCGAGTCTTATTGGTGATGGGCTTCTACGACTACCGGCTTCAGCGGGGCATCGAGAGGTACGCGCAGGAGCACGGCTGGCACCTGTCGCCCCAGGTGACGCGGGAACGGGTGATTCCTTGGGGATGGAACGGAGATGGCATCCTGGCGTGGCTGGCGGCGGGCGATGACCTGGCGGAATTCGTCGTCCGCGCCAAGAAACCGACGGTCGATTTCAGTTTCCGCCGGCCCCACTTGAAATTCGCTCGCGTGCTTACCGATCACGCGAAAATATCGCAGCTCGTGGCCGATCATTTCCTGTCCCGCGGGTTCAGGAATTACATCTTCTACAGCAACTACGAGAATTGGTCCTTTGCGGAACGGGGCGACGCATTCATCAACGCCCTGCAGCAGGCCGGTCAGAAATGCATCTGGCTGCGCTGGAACGAGCAGACCGCTTACCACCCGGCAGGACGCTATGAAAAATGGAGATACAAGCGCAAATGGCTGGCGACGCAACTTAAAAAGGCGCCCAAACCGCTCGCGGTCTTTGCGGCTACGGATTGGATGGCGGTCGACGTACTGGAAACCTGTGAGGCGGCCGGACTGAGCGTGCCGGAGGAAGTTGCCATCGTCGGCTCCGACAACTTCCTGCTGGCTGTGGAAACCATGCGGACCCCAATTTCCACGGTGGAACCCAATTTGGAAGGAATGGGATATCGGGGCGCCGCTTTGTTGGAGGACCTGATGGATGGCCAGCCGCCGCCCAAGGAACCGATTCGCTGGCCGCCGTCAGGGTTGATTGTGCGCAAGAGCAGCGATCTGTTCGCCGTGAATCACGAGGGCATTGCCCGGAGCCTGCGCTTCATCTGGAAACACTATCACGAGCCGATTGCTGTTGGTGATCTGGCCCGCGTGGCCGCCATGTCACTGCGCGGGTTTCATCAGGCGTTTCTGGAGCACATCGGCCGGCCACCCGGTGCCGAATTGCAGCGCGTCCGCATCGAACGAGCGAAACACCTGTTGACCTCGTCCACCGAGAAAACGGAAGATGTCGCCGCCCGATGCGGTTACCAGAGCGTCAATAGTTTTTGGGTCGCCTTTCGGAAGGCCACGGGAATGTCGCCCAAACAATATCGCCAGAAGTACGGCTATCATCCAGCGGTCTAAGCGGGAGCCGATCGCTCCATGCCTCGGTTCTGGCCGTGGTTGTATGCTTGAAAAAACCTGCCGATCAACGCATTCTAATCCAGTGCGAAAGCGTCAGCGGCGGGTGCTCCTCGTGTTGGGCTGGTATGACTACCGGCTTCAGTGCGGTATCGAGAAGTACGCCCAAGAGCACCGCTGGCACCTGTCGCCCAAGGTGACGCGCGAACGGGTGATTCCTTGGGGATGGGATGGAGATGGCATCCTGGCCTGGCTGGCAGAGGGCGATGATCTGGCGGAGTTCGTCGTCCGGGCCAGGAAACCAACGGTCGATTTCAGTTTCCGCCGGCCGCACTTGAAGTTTCCCCGGGTCCTCTATGATCACGCCCAATCCGCGCGGCTCGTTGCCGAACATTTCCTGTCTCGCGGTTTCACCCATTTCATCTATTACGAAGATTTTGATAATTGGTCGTTTGAAGAACGAGGCCGGGCGTTCGTCGACGCGTTGAATCGCGCCGGAAAAGAATGCCGCTGGTTGCGCTGGCGTCGGCCGGCAACCTCGTCCCCTGCTGGCCGTTATCACGAATGGAAACGCAAACGCAAATGGTTGGCGGCCGAGTTGATCAACTCGCCGAAACCCGTGGCGGTGTTTGCGCCCAGCGACTGGATGGCGGTGGACATCCTGGAAACATGTGAGAGCGTTGCGCTGCCGGTGCCGGAGCAAGTCGCCATTGTCGGGGCTGACAACCTCTTGTTGGCGGCCGACACCATGCGAACGCCCATTACCACCGTGGATCCCAACCTCGAAGCCATGGGGTATCAGGGAGCCGCCCTGCTGGACGAGTTGATGGATGGCAAGCCGCCCCCCAAAGAACCGATCCGCGTGCCGCCGGTCGGTTTGATTGTGCGCAAGAGCAGCGATCTGTTTGCCGTGAATCACGAAGGTGTCGCCCGCAGTCTGCGCTTCATGGGGAAACACTACCACGAGCCGATTGGCGTCAGTGATCTGGCCCGCGTGGCCGCCATGTCATTGCGCGGGTTTCACCAGGCGTTTCTCGATCACATCGGCCGGTCGCCCGGCGGCGAATTGCAGCGGGTCCGCATCGAGCGGGCGAAAGAACTGCTGACCTCTTCCGCCGAGAAGACCGAGATCGTTGCCGCCAAGAGCGGTTACCAAAGCGTCAACAGTTTCTGGGTCGCCTTTCGCAAGGCGACCGGAATGTCCCCCAACCAGTATCGCCGGAAGTTCAGTCGTCACCTGGAAAGTTGAAGGCGGCGCGGCCGACCGACCAAGTCTCGCCCCGCCGGCTCTTGTCGCTCGGCACACATTATTCAAATTGTTTTGCAGGATTGCCAAATTGACGCCTCGCGACAGAAGTCCTTATTATCCCGAGGGTGTGGGAACGCGGGTCCGAGCTGTCTGGTAACACTGGTTCCCGGTCATGGGGCCAACGTGTGCGACGGCCGGAGCGAGTCCAAATTTGGACAATCCAGCGTTTTCTGAGAATGGGATCGGCGCTCACGAGCGCGGCCGTGACGGGAAAGAGCAACAGGATGACTAACAAAAGTTGCCTGCATTCACGACTCGGTGAATTCTGTCCCCGCGACCGCGCTCCTAGTTTTCGTATCGATGAGATGGCATAGAGTTGGCTTCTTGTCACCGATCAGCTTCAGGTGGCAGGAGGACCCGTGGGAACAAGCGTCAGCACGGTAGGACACCGGTGGAATCAAGAGAGGAATCAGGAGCCGTCATGAACTCGATGAGTAATTCACGAAGAATTCGGCGTACGCTGCATCAATCAACCAGACACTTCGCTATCGGGGTGTTGACCCTCACGTTGGGGTTGCTGCTGGGCGCAGGCAACAGCCGTGCGGCTACTTCTTATACCTGGACCAATACCACTGCCGGGACCGACTACTGGCAGGACGCCAACGCGTGGAGCCCGGTCGGTGTCCCCGGAGCAAGCGACACGGCAACCTTTGCCTTCTCGGGCACGTTGGACGTGATCGTCACCAACAGCGTTCTAAATGTTGCCAACTTCAATTTCGGCAGCAGTGCGGCTGCCGCCAGTCTCGCCGTTCTGACGCTGGACCTGGGCACGAATGCCGTGACCGGTACCAGCGGCGATACGACCAGTGCCTCGAACTTCGTCATCGGCCAGAGTTCCGGGGGCGGCACGACGATTGTTTACGTTGCGGGCTCCCCTCTTCCGGGCGGGCTGTTGTGCACCAACGCGGGTGGCACTCCCCGGATGATCATCGGCCGAAATGCACCGGGCCAGCTATGGATCACCAATGGTGCCGCGGTCAGTGGCAACACAATCTTCGGAAACGCCGCCGGCGCAAATGGCTCGAAATTGGTGGTCAGCGGCACTTCGTATTTCACGAATTCTGGTACCTTTTCAGTCGGCAACTCGGGGGGAGTCGGCGGTCACTCGATCGTGATCTGCAATGGGGCTTCCATGACTCTGATGCAGAATTTCGCCCTCTCGGCCCAGTCCTCCAGCTACAACTCATTTCTTGTGGACTCGAACGGAACGCTGTTCACCAAGAACATCGCCGGAGCCAAGGTTGGCGCCATCGGTGTGACAAGTAGTTCATCGAACGACACGATGACGGTCCAAAATGGCAGCATCTGGGATAATGGCAACGGCGGCATCGCGATCGGGGCCATTGCTGCTAATCAAGCAAACAATGCGCTGATCGTTGGCAATAACGGAGTCGTCTCCAACGCTACGTTCGTGAACATCGGGACGGCAAGCTCACTGATTATTTCAGGTGGTGTTCTCAGCATATCGGCCGGCGTTACCAACAACTCGGGCACGGTCCAGGGCTACGGCACCATTAACGGCAACACCTTCTTCACGGGGACAGGAACATTGACGCCCGGCTTCGGCACCTCGGTCGGGACGCTCGCTATCTCCAACAGCGTGACGCTCGTCTCCGGCTCGACGACGGTCATCAAGCTGGACAAAGCGCAAGCCGGCAGTAACGATTTGCTGAACGTCTTCGGCACCCTTTCGGAGGCTGGAGCGTTGACGGTCAACAACGTTGGCGCGGCGCTGGTCGGTGGTGATACGTTCAAGATCTTCGCCTTCGGAAGCGAGTCCGGCGATTTCGGCACGACCAACCTGCCGTCGTTGAGCGGCACGCTGATCTGGGACACCTCGCAGTTAGGGCCTCAAGGCACGATCTCCGTGATTCTCCCGGCCAGCATCACCGGCCCGGATAATCAGGCCGTGCTCACCAACACCGACGTCACCATCAGCACGGTGGCGACCGGCGTGCCCGCCCCCAGCTTGCAGTGGCAACTGGGCGGCGTCAACTTGACGGATGGCGCCACCGGCAACGGCTCGACGATTTCCGGCAGCACGAGCGAAGCGTTGACGATTCTCAATGCCCAGGTTGCTGACAGCGGGCAATACTGTTTGATCGCCAATAACAGCGGCGGCGCGGTGACCAACTGCATGATGTTGACAGTCGCCGAGAGTAACGCCGTTTGCACGGTCGGCGGTCCGACAGACCAATACGTGCTTTTGGGCAACGACGCCGTGTTCAGCGCCTCGGTCGCCGGCATCCCCACTTGCGATCTGCAATGGCAGGAAAATGGCGTTGATATTCTCGGCGCCACAGAACCTTCGATTACCGTGCCCAATGTCCAGTTGGCGCAGGATGGGTACATCTATTCCATCATTGCGAGCAACAGCGAGGGTTCGGCAACCAACAGCGCCACGTTGCATGTCATAGTCCCGATCGCCATCACGGGGCAGCCGCAAAGTCTCGTGGTCACACAATCTCAGGCCGCGTCGTTCACGGTAACGGCCACCGGTACCAATCCGAACTACCAGTGGAAGAAGAACAACGTGTCGATCAACAACGCCACCAACGACACCTACATGATTGCCAGCGCCCAACCGTCGGATATGGGCAACTATTCGGTGTACGTCTACAACGTCGACAGTTCGGCCACCAGCAGCAATGCATCGCTGACCGTTAATTCGGTCATGACGCCCTCGGTCACGCCGTCCAACGGGGTTTCGGGAGTGTGTTACGACACGCCGTTGTACATGGCCTTTGACCGGCCGGTGGTCTTAAACAACTCGGGCAAGATCCAGATCTTCAACGTGACCAGCACCAACCCCGTGGATACGCTCGATATGAGCCTGAACGACGCCAACGGCGCGCAACCACGGACCATCGCCAACGACACCAGCTACTCCTACAACGTCTTCCCAGTGATCATCACGGGCACCACCGCGGCAATCTACCCGCATGCGGGAGCGATGACGTCGAACCAGACGTATTATGTCACCGTGGATCCCGGCACGTTCGCCGAGACCAACGGGGCGCTGTTTGCTGGGGTCACCGACACCAACGCGTGGCGATTTACCACCAAGTCTGCCCCGTCGAATCCGAATAATGTGGTTGTGGCTGCCGATGGCAGCGGTGACTTCTGCACGGTGCAGGGTGTGTTGGACTCTCTGCCCACGGGCAACACCACCCCGACATTGGCCAACATTCACAATGGCACCTACACGGAACTCATCGACACCCGGTACAAGAACAACGTCACGTTCCGCGGCCAGGATCGTTACCAGACGATTATCAAGTACGCCAACAACAGCGCCCTCAATGGCAGCACGCATAACCGCATCGTGATCAAAGTGTTCTCCAATGACATCGTGTTTGACAACCTCACCGTGACCAACAGCACGGTCAGCCATAGCGCGCAGGCCGAGTGCTTCATGCTCGAGGCGAACATCAAACACTTCATTCTGAACAACGCCGAGGCCCATAGCTATCTGGACACGATCGACAGCAACACCGGCGGCACACAGGGGTACATCAACAACTGCTTGGTCCGGGGCGATCAGGATGTCATCTGGGGGAACGGCAATCTGTTCATCAATAACAGCGAAATCAGAACTCTGGCGGCCAACGGATCCTCTACTCAGGCACGAACCGATAACCCGGGCTCCGGGTCGAACGGCATGTCGTTCGTACATTGCCGGATCACGGAGGACAGCGGCAGTGTCACCAATTGCCTCTTGGGCCGGTCCCTGGGCAACAACGACGGCAACGTGGTCTATAGCTACTGCAACTTCGGCACCAACTTGATCGGCTGGACGGATGGCGCGACTTCCCGTTATTGGGAATATGCGAACAGCAATCTGGACGGCACGGCCGCGGCTCCAGTGTGGGCGCCAGCCAACCAGCCAACTGAGTACTTGACCAACGGTGATTCCAGGCTGGCTTGTGCCCTAAATCCTTCGTGCTGGTTGAACGGCTGGAACCCGTCACTGGCCCCCAATATCCTGAGCTCACCCACGAACCTGACCGTCAATTCCGGTCAGCCGGCGGCGTTCAGTGTGACCGCCACCGGCATCCCGGACCCAACGTATCAATGGCTCCACGTGGGGACCAATTTGGTCGGGGCAACCGCCGCCACGCTCTCGATCGCGAGCGCGGTTCCTGACGATGCCGGCGTGTACTCCGTAATCGTATCGACCACGGGTGGCAGCGTCACCAACAGCGCCACCCTGACCGTGATACCCACGGCGTTCGAGTCGTGGCAGCTTGCGCACTTCGGGTGCACCATCTGTCCGCAGGCGTTACCCACGGCGGACCCCGATGGTGATGGCCAGGACAACGAGGCCGAATACCTGGCGGGCACCGACCCCATGAGTAGCGCGTCGGCACTGCGGATCACCTCCGCCGCACGCGCGGGTGATAACGTGGCCATCACATGGACGACGTCCGGTGGGCATACCAACGTTGTGCAGGTCACCGCGGGCGATGGGAACGGCAACTTCGCCACCAACGACTTTGCCGATATTGCTGGATCAACGGCGATCATTCCCGGCAGCGGCGATGCGACGAACAACTACACCGACGTGGGCGGCGCAACCAATGCGCCATCCCGCTTCTATCGAATCCGGCTGGTACCGTAGGATGCCCTGAAAGTCAGCGTCCGGGTTCGCGTGTAAGTATCGTCGGAGCTGGGTCTTGTGCTCCTGCGCCGGAGTTGTGCGCTGTCCCTTCACTCGGGCCAGCCCCGTCCAACAGCCTTGGCAATGAGCTTGCCAACGAATCTGCCAGAGTGCTAAAATCCAAGGCGCATTCGAGGTGAGTTAGGGCGGGATTGATCTCTCGAGGCTGTCAGTCATGAAAAGCGCAGTGCGGTTGAGCTTGGCTTTGCTGGTGGTGAACACGTTGGCGCGCGCCGCCGTGCCTGTCTTGCCGACAATTCCGACCAACCAATACAACGTCCTGAACTACGGCGCGTACGGTGACGGCAATTCCAATTGTACGGCGGCAATTCAGGCGGCCATCAGCGCGGCCGCAGGGGCCGGCGGCGGCACGGTCGTGATACCGGCAAACGGCACCTTGAGCACTTATCTAAGCAACCCGCTCGCGCTGGCCAATAAGATCAACTTACGAATCGACAGCGGCGCGATGCTGAAGGCGCTGCCGATGGCTCAATTCACGAGTACCGATCACTTTATTTACGCCGCGGGTGTGAGTGATGTCGAAATCAGCGGGTCGGGCACCATCGATGGCAACGGGGCCGATTGGTGGGAGGCATTCGCCAACGACAGCAGTATATCGAGGCCCTACATGATCTACTTCAATGGCAACTGCCATCGGGTGCTGATGCAGGACGTCACGTTGCAGAACCCGCCGAAGATGCACCTCGTGTTTAAGGGAGCTGATGACAACATCACCATTCAGAGGATTCTCATCAACACGACGACCGAAGAACCTTATCCCGCAAAAAACACTGATGGGATTGATCTGGTCGGGAACCACTGTCTGGTTCAGAACTGCGTCATCAACTCCGGAGACGACAACATCGCATTGGGGAGCAGCAGCGGTTCAGCGGTTTCGACCGACATTCTGATTACCAATTGCACCTTTGGTGTCGGGCATGGCGTGTCGATTGGCAGCAATACCGCCGGCGGGGTGTCGAACCTCACCGTGACCAGTTGCTCCTTCGACGGCACGGACTACGGCATTCGCATGAAGTCCGATGACCGCACCAGCGGTGGCAGCGGACAGGGCGGCGTGGCGCAGAACCTCACGTACTCCAACATCACGATGACCAACATCGTCTATGGAGCGATTGTCCTGTACAGCTACTACAAGGATTATGGAACACCCACCAGTATCGATCCGTCGACGGCAGCGTCGCAAACGGTCGGCTCGGTCCTCTATCCGATCTGGCGCAACATCACGATCAGCAATGTGACCGCGTCAGTGGCCGACGGAGGTATTGCGGGCATTATCTGGGGACGCAAGGAGGTGCCCTTCACCAATGTCGTACTCCACAGCGTCAACATCACCGCCCCGTCGTCATTCGACATCTACAACGCGCAAGGCGTCCAGCTCATCAACTCGTACTTCACCATCCCCGGCACCAACACGTTGAATCTCTACAATGCCGAGGTCACCATCACCAACAGTACGGCGGTCACCAATCTGGTGACGTTGGGCGGGTTGGCGTCGCCACTGACCAACAACGTGCTGACGTTCTTCAACGCGCAGGCCGCTGTCGCTGAAGCCAGTATGCTTGGTGCGGGCTCGATCACGCTGGGCAACAGCACGCTCGCGTTTATCCCCGACTCGGTCAGTTTCTCCAACAGCCTCAGCGTTGCCGACGATAGCACGCTCGTCTTCGCCAGCGGCAACAACGCGTTCAGCGGCGCGTTGAGCGGTTCCGGCGCACTGACACTCAGTCTGCTGGCGAACAGCCGGTTGTCATTGCAAGGCAACTCCTCGGGCTACGCTGGCAATGTGACGGTGAGCAACGGGACGTTGCTGGTTGACAACACCGCGGGCAGCGGGACCGGCGCGGGCGCGGTCACCGTGCTCACGGGCGCGACGCTGGGCGGCGATGGCATTGTCGGAGGACCGGTCACCGTCAACGGAACCTTGGCGCCCGGCGACGGCCCCGGCACGCTGGCCATCGGCAACAATCTCGCACTCAGCGACGCGGCGGAGTTGCAGTATGGGTTGGGAACCAACAGCGATCTGGCTGCGGTGGGCGGGAACCTGACGCTGGATGGCACGCTCAATATTACCGACACCGGCGGCTTCACCAACGGCACGTATACGCTGTTCACTTACGGCGGAATGCTGACCACCAACGGCAGTCGCAGCATCCTGAGAATCGGTGCGACGCCAAGTCCGAACCTGGACTATGTGGTGGATATCAGTTCCATTGGTCATGTGAACCTGATCGTCACCGTGCCGTGCTACACTTTGTCGGCGACGAACGCGAGCTTCGGGGCCGCAGGAGGAAACGGAACGGTGTCGGTGACCGCGTCAACGGATGCCTGTTCTTGGACCGCGTACAGCAACGACGACTGGATTCAAATCGCTGGCGGCAGCGTCAGCGCCACGGGCAGCGCGGTCGTTGCCTACACCGTTTTGCCGACCACAAGCAGCAGCACCCGCACGGGTACGATGACTCTTGGCAATCGTACGTTCACCGTGACGCAGGCAGGCGATGCGGAAGCGCCGTCGGTGGCTTTGACATCGCCAACTTCCGGTATCGTAAGCAACACGATCGTCGTGAGCGCGACTGCCACCGACAACGGCGGGGTGGCGAAGGTGGACTTCTACCGCGATGGCGGCATCCTGCTCGACTCCGTCAGTTCGCCACCATATAGCGTTAGCTTCAACACGATCGCCGCGGGCGACGGATTACACTGTTTCTACGCCGAGGCGTATGACGCCGCCAACAACGTGAGCAGTTCGGCCACCAATTGCGTGATCGTGGTCAACCATCCGCCATCCGTGCCGAAGCTGACGGCCACGTCGGTTTCCACCAACGAGATCGATTTGAGCTGGACGCCAGCCATCGACGCCGGCGCGGGTGTGGCCGGTTACTACCTGTTTCGCGGGGAAACGCAGATTGCCGTGCTCGCCGGTACCAACTATTCCGACTCTGGTTTGGCGGGCGCGACGGAGTATTGTTACCGGGTCTCGGCGTTCGACAACATCGGCCGCGCCTCGGCCCGAAGCGCCGAGGCCTGCGAGCAGACGTTCACCACACTCGAGGCCATGCTGGGCACGTACAACGGCCTCGTCATCCAAACCAATGCGCCGTCCCCTGCCAGTTCGGGGTCGGTCCGGTTCGTGGTTCGCAAGGGGGGGGCGTTCGCTGCCAAACTGGCCATCGGCGGCACGCGCGTCGCGTTCGGCGGACAGTTCGACGCCGCGGGCAACGCGACGAACTCGGTCGCGCGCCGCGGACTGGATCCATTGGAGATTGTGTTGCATCTGGACCTGGCTGGCACCGATCAAATCACGGGAACAGTCTCGAACAACACGTTCACGTCTGAGCTGTTGGCGGATCGTGCCACCGTGTACAGCGGCACGAACCGGTGTCCATGGGCCGGCCGGTTCGCGGTGGTGTTGGAACCGCCCGAGGGGGCCGATCTGAACGTTCCGCAAGGATTCGGATACGGGACGTTGACGGTAGCCGCATCCGGCCGCGGACGATTGACCGGCGCTCTGGGTGACGGCGCCAAGGTCCACGTCACGGTCCCGGTGTCCAAGTACGGCACGTGGCCCTTGTATGAACCGCTATACAAGAGCCAAGGTGCATCCATTGGTTGGGTTACGTTCGACACGAATGGCACAGCGGCAGCAACCGTGGATTGGTTTCGACCGGCGGCGCCAGCTTCTCCCTACTATCCGGATGGGTTTGCGACCAACGTGACCCTGACCGGACAGGAGTATGTCCCGCCGCCGCCGCTCAACAGCCCGAGTGGCGTGCCGAACCGGCAGATTACTCTGGGAGGCGGCGATCTGGCGAGCGACATCGTAGGTCATCTGTATGTTTTCGAGCTGGGCAATGTGGTCGTGTTGCCTCCAAACAGCGACGGCCTGCAGATCAGAATTGATCCGGCTACGGGCATTTTCCGTGGCAGCTTCAAGCATCCGGGACTGGGCAAGACGATCCACTTCAAGGGCTCGGCCGTGGACTTCGACGGCTTGTGGGCCGGGTGTTTTCTGGGAGCCGACTCCAGCGGCTACGTAATTGTGGAACCAAGCCCGTGACTGTTAATCCGTCTGGCTGGAGAACTGCGGACGGGATGCATTGGTTCGAGGGTGTAGAGTGGGCCAATCTGTGCGCCGGCCACACGGTCGCTGTGGCCGCGGATCGGGCTCAAGGCGTGGGTGCCCGATTGAAAAATACCCCTGCGGCGCAGGCATACTGTACGTAGCCGCAAGAATGGGAGCGAAAGGGAAAGCTGATGCAAAAGACACACCTGACGTTTGTTGCCGCGGCCCTGATGGGTTTGGGGCCGCAACTGTGCCGCGCGCAGTTGTTGAAGATCGATATCAACGCATCCACTGGAAGAGCGGACACCACCGCGCCCGGGTACACGAGATGGGACATCAATGGCGACCTGACGGGAGATAAACGGGTCGCGACGCGCGCGTTTACGAACGCGGCCTCTGAGATCATCACCTGTACGATCGCCCAGACTGTTCCGACAAACGTTGACTCCACGATCTATCTTTTTGCCAACTGGCTGAACAAGGACGGCACCAGTACCAGCCCCGATCCCAACGCGGGCTGGCGGCTGGCGTTTGACGGCGTGTGGGTGCACAACAAGGATGACAGCATCTCGGTGGATCGGCCGTGTACCAATGGAGCCATCAGCCTGACCATTTCGAATCTCAGCGCCGGCCCGCACACGATCACTACCTACCACAACGATATCTGGTACACGAACAAGACCTACGGCACGATGAGCAAATGCAACATCATCGCCGACGGCGACTTGGTGGCCACGGTCGCGCCGTCCTTGCAGGTCCACCACGACTATGACTGCGGGTTCGCCTTCTTCAGCGTCAATGCTGTTGCCGGCCAGCCCGTGGTCATCAACTTTGAACCCGACCACAGTTCCGCGTTCGACAACGTTATCCTCAACGGGTTCGAGATCGACCGCGCCACCGCTCCCGGTTTCAACGCGGTCGCGGCGGTCCCCGGTGACGGCGATGAACACGTGTTCGCCAACAACGACGAACCCGTTCCCGGTTCGGCGGGAACCGGTTCGACCACACTGAGCTGGACCCCATCGCAGTTCGCAGCCACGAACGACGTGTATTTCGGGACCAATAGCAATGCCGTCAACACCGCCACGCACGCGTCTCCCGAGTTCAAGGGCAGCCAGACGAACAACACGTGGAACGCCACGAATCTCGACAGTGCGCTGACGTACTATTGGCGCATCGACGAGGTGGACGCAACGAACGGCGTGTTCAAAGGCGATGTCTGGCGATTTCGCACGCGGCACCTGGCCTTTCCCGGAGCGGAAGGCTATGGCCGCTTTGCGCGTGGCGGCCGCGGTGGACGAGTGATTGAAGTGACCAACCTCCTCGATTACGACGCAACGCTGGGCGAGCCGGTCATTCCCGGTAGCTATCGAGCAGCCATCGAAGCCACGGGACCGCGCACCGTTGTCTTTCGCGTCTCGGGGTTAATCCGTCTCAAGCGCCCGTGCACCATCAACAGCACCAATGGCTATTTGACCGTGGCGGGCCAGACCGCCCCGGGCGAGGGGATATGCCTGAGCCAATGGCGGGCGGGCATCACCAGCTGCAGCGACGTAATCATACGGTTCATCCGCTGCCGGCTGGGAGATTACAGCCAACAGGCCATGGACGGGATTGGCCTGGGCAATTCCAACCATTCCATCATCGACCATTGTTCGATCAGCTGGACCATGGACGAAGCCACCAGTTCGCGCCAGAGTGGAGCCGTCGGCAGCGGGTCGGCGAACATTACCTTCCAACACAATCTCATCTCGGAAGCGCTCGATCACTCCTACCACTACGACGATTCGCAGACGGATTGCACCAACTGCTACCAGCGACATGCCTTTGCCGCATCCATCAGCGGCGAGATCGGCAGCTACCATCACAACCTCATCGCCCATTGCACACAGCGGAATTGGAGTCTGGCGGGCGGACTCGACCAAAGCAGCCATTACGCGGGCTCCCTCGATATCCGCAACAACGTCGTTTACAACTGGGCCTCGAAAACCACGGACGGCGGCGTGGCGCGAGCCAACTACGTGAACAATTACTACAAGCCCTACACCAACGGGTCGTATTCCGTGGTCTGGCTGTTGAGACTCGATAACCTCAATCCTGCCTGGGGCACCGAAACCTATTACATGGATGGCAATGTCATGGAGGGAAAGGACTACGACACAAACAATTGGGCGTCGCCGGCTTTCTACAACGGGACCGATGTGATGAATCAGGTCCGCACCAACCAGGAGGTGTTCCCCTCGTACGTCACGACGCAATCCGCTCGCGATGCGTTCAAGACCGTTTTGTCGGACGTCGGATGCAACCTGCCCGTGCCCGACGTGATCGATCAACGCGTGATCCAGGAGGTTCTGTACAAGACCACGCACTACATCGGCACAAACGGTCCCAACTACACCATCAATGGCGTGCCCCAACCCGGCAGTCCCAACTATCCCGGCATCATCGACACACAAACCGACGTGCATGACGTGCCCACCAATTCGCCAAATTTCCCCTGGCCAGCCTACAACACGTTCGATGTCCCGCTGGACACCGACCATGACGGCCTGCCCGACTGGTGGGAAGCCATCCACGGCACGGACACCAACTCGCCGCCGGGCGATTACTCCGATAGCAACGCCGACCCGGACGGCGACGGTTACACGGATTTGGAGGACTACCTGAATTGGATGGCCGCGCCGCACGTGTTTTGTGGCACGAATTCGCTCGTCGATGTCGATCTCAGTCAGTTCACAGTTGGTTTCACGAACGCGCCGGTCTACGGAGTGTCCGATCCGACCAATGGCACCGTCTCCTTGCTGGAAGATGGCAAAACCGCTTGCTTCGTTCCCACTACGGGTTTCACTGGATTGGGTAGTTTTCGCTTCACCGTGGTCGATGCCGACGGGAGCACGCTGACAAATATGATCGGCGTGGCAGTGGCGTCGATCCCGCAGGTCCCCAATCTGTCCGCCTTCGAACAATGGCAGACCGACTACTTTGGTTCGACCACCAACGCCGCCGCCGATCCCAATGCGGACCCGGATGGCGATGGACAAAACAACATGGCGGAGTTCCTGTCCGGCACCAATCCGACCAACAATCTCTCGTCCCTCCGGATCATCTCCGCGGTGCGGCAAAGCAACGACGTAATCATCACTTGGACGACAGCCGGCGGCCGAACCAACGCGGTCCAAACAACGTCGGGCAACGGGACCGGCGGGTATGGCACCAACTTCACCGACCTCGGCGGCCCAATCATCGTATCGGGCATCGGCGACGTGACGACCAACTACGTGGATGGCAGCGGGGCCACAAATGCTCCCGCGCGTTACTACCGCGTGCGACTTGTCCCTTAGGGCCAGCGGCGTAATTGGCTTGAAATCAGCGGGTTGCGGCCGAGCCTTTACATGCGGGGCGATTCCGATTACAATCATTACTCGGGTAACGGCATTACCGAAGTCTCAAACAGGAGTGTCGCCACAGGCACGAAAATCGAATAGCCATGTCCTGCTGTCGCCGGGAAAACGAGCATCGACGCTGGGAATTACTGTGAACATACGAATGGGATCTGCCGGCAGGTACACATGGGCCTTGTGCTTCGTGCTCTCCAGCTTGCCCATGTGGTTTCCGATCATCGTTCCCGCATCAGCGCAACAGCTGGCCTTTCCGGGCGCAGAAGGTTTTGGGGCTTACGCCTTGGGTGGACGTGGCGGTACCGTTTACCACGTCACCAACCTCAACGACTCCGGATCGGGCAGTTTCCGCGATGCCGTCAGCCAGCCGAACCGCACCGTCGTTTTCGATGTCTCCGGCACAATCAATATGGCATCCAGTATCGGCATCGCCAGCTCCAACCTGACCATCGCAGGCCAGACGGCACCCGGCGACGGCATCACGCTCAAGGGATGGCTGACCTCGGTGCACGACACGCACGACGTTATCGTCCGCTACATCCGATGTCGCCCGGGCGATATCAACTGTTCGAGCTTTCAAGACGACGCGTTCCACTTCGATAATTGCGACAACGTGATTGCCGACCACGTCTCCGCCTCGTGGAGCGAGGATGAGGCGCTGTCGGTGACCTGGTCGGACGGCGTCACCGTCCAGTGGTCGATCATCTCGGAACCACTCAATTTCTCATGCCGCAACGAAGGCTCCGGGATCGAGAATCACGGCTATGGTTCGCTCTTGCGTTATGGCAGTGGTGGGCTGAGTTTTCACCACAACCTGTACGCCCACTGCTGGAGCCGCAACCCGCGCCTGGGTGACAGCATTCATCTCGATTGGGTGAACAACGTACTCTACAACTGGTCGAACCAAGCGGGCTACAATGCCGACGATGGTGCCCAGGTCCAGTATCTCAATTACGTCCAGAACTACCTGATCGGCGGCACGAACACGGACTTCGGTACCAAAATAAGCCGCGCGTTCAGTTCGAGTGTGACCGACCCTTCCTATTGTCAGATCTACCAGTCCAACAACCTGATGGATACGAATAGGAATGGCCTCCTCGACGGGGTCGATCGCGGTTGGGCCGCCTTTCAGGGGACCTACACGGCGAATTCCAACCGGTTCGCCTTTCCTCAGGTCAGCACCGAGGGCGCGACCTCGGCCTATGTACGCGTCCTCTCATTCGCGGGCGCTTCGGTGGCCCGCGACGCCGTCGACGCCCGCATCGTCAGCAACGTTGCCAACCAGACTGGCGCCATCATCAATTCGCAAACCGAAGTGGGCGGCTGGCCGACACTGAACTCCCTGCCCGCGCCCTTGGACACCGACCAGGACGGCATGCCCGATTTTTGGGAAGCGGCGCTCGGCTCGGATATGAATAATGCGGCCGACCGGAACAACCTGACTCCGGATGGCTACACGCGCTTGGAAGGCTACCTCAACTGGCTGGCCGCTCCGCACGCCCGCGTCACAAATTGCTGCGTGAATGTGGATTTGCTGCAGTACTCCGCCGGCTTGGAAAACGCAAGCTGCGGGGTCTCCAGCCCCACCAACGGCACCGTCACCCTGCTCGGGGACGGCCACACCGCGAAGTTTGCGCCCACCCCGGGCTTCTCCGGCTTGGCGAGCTTTTTGTTCACCGCCAGCGGGTACCCGGGGACCTTGACCGGGACCGTCAGCGTTTTGGTGTCGCCCGGGGCCGTGCCGCCGTTGACGCCCTTCCAACAATGGCAGGTGCAGTATTTCACCTCTACCGACAATCCGGATGCCGATCCCAATGCGGATCCCGACGGCGATGGCCAAAACAATATGGCCGAGTTTCTCTGCGGTACCGACCCCACCAATCGCATGTCGGTGCTGCGGATCGTATCCGTGTCGCGTCAGGGCACCGATGTGGCGATCACGTGGACGACCGCCGGCGGGCGAACCAACGCAGTGCAGGCGACCAGTGGCGACGCGAATGGCGGCTACACCAACAACTTCGCGGATATCACCATCGCACCGTACATCATCATCCCCGGCAGCGGAGACGCGACGAACAACTATGTCGAAGTGAGCGGCGCAACCAACGCGCCGTCGCGTTACTACCGCATCCGGCTTGTCCCGTAGGGGCTGGCACCGCAAACGGCAGACGGGTTACGCTCAATCCAGTGCACGAAGTCCCTACCATGGCAGCCAGAATGGTTCTTCCACGTCGAGGTATGATTCACCGAACCCCGAAACGGCCCTGCGCCGCCGGGTGGCGTGTGCCGCTCGGTTGTGCCGCGCTGTTCTTGTCCGCTTGGGCCGGGACGACGCAGGCCAATCCGGATTTGCCGATCATCAGCAACCAAACTTTCGCGGTCACCAACTCAATCTATGGCGCAGTGGGGAACGGAACGACGGACAACGCCGTTGCCATCCAAAGCGCCATCAACGACGCGGGCGCGCACGGCGGCGGGACCGTCCTGATACCGGCCAATGGCGCCATGAGCACATACCTGTGTGGCCCGGTCACCCTGACCAACGGCATCAATTTCCAGATCGACACCGGTGCCACACTCAAGATGCTCCCATTCAGTAGTTATCCCACAAGCCCGACCATTCCCGATTTCATCACAGCGACGAACCATCACGACGTGGAAATCAGCGGTTCGGGAACGATCGACGGCTCGGCCACGTCGGGCAGCCCGGGGTGGTGGGACGGACGCGCCACCTCCGCCCGGCCTCTTATGATCAGGGTGGACGCCTGCGAGAGGGTGTTGATCCAGAACTTGCACTTGAAAAACCCGCCGAAAATGCACATCGGGTTCAAGAATACCGGGGGCAACATCACCATCCAGGGACTGTTTATCGACACGTCGCCGAGTTCGCTCAACACCGACGGGATTGATCTCGTGGGAACCAACTGCCTGGTGCAAAACTGCTCGATCAGTGACGGAGACGATAACATTGCGTTCAGCCCCACGGTCGGGACCCTCTCCTGTGACACGTTGGTCAGCAATTGCATTTTCGGCGCGGGCCACGGCGTATCGATTGGCAGCAATACCGCCGGCGGGCTGTCGAACTTGACCGTCACCGCCTGCACGTTCAGTGGCACCGACTACGGTATTCGCATGAAGTCCGATAACAACACCAACGTCACCGGTAGCACCAACGGCCGCGGGGGCGTGGTCCAGAATCTCACCTATTCCAATCTCACGATGACGAATATCACGAAAGGCGCGATCGTCATCTACAGCTATTACAATGAGATGGGAACGCCCACCGGCATTACGCCAGCCACCGCGGCGGGAGAATCAGTTGGCAAGACCAACATTCCGGTCTGGCGCAACATCATCATCAGCAATGTAACCGCGTCCGTGGCCAACAGCGGCATTCAAGGCATCATTTGGGGACGCAAAGAGGCGCTCATTTCCAATGTCACGCTGTCGGCCGTGACCGTAGCGGGTCCCGCAACCTTCGATGTTTATAACGCACGGGACATCCAATTCATCGACTCACGGATCTCGGCGCCCAGCAGCAGCAACAATCTCACCCTCTTCAATGCCGACGTCACGGTTACGAACAGCACCCTCAGCACGAATGTCGTATTGCTGGGTGGATTGGCCAAGCCGGGAACCAACAATCCCATGGCGTTCTTCAACGCGACGGCCACCATTACGGATACGAACATGCTCGGCAACAGTCCCATCACGTTGGGCGGCAGCACGCTCGCCTTCAAACAGGGCACAGTGAATTCGTTGAACGATTTCACCGTCGTGGACGCCAGCACGCTCTCATTCACCAACGGCACCAATTCGCTGGGCGGTCTGCTGGCCGGCCCCGGCACGCTGACGGTGAGTTTACCGGGAACCACCCTCCTCTCGCTGCAAGGCGACGCCTCGGGCTTCACGGGCACACTGGCCATCACCAACAGCGGCACGCTCCGCTTCAACCAGGGCGCGAACACTTGGGGGGGTGTTCATGCGGCATTCGACGCCGGTTCGTCGGGAAACATCAACAACCACTCGAGCACCAGCATCACGGTTTACCTCGGCGCACTGTCGGGCGGACCCGGCTCGAAACTACTGGGAAGCGATCAGGCTGGTCCGGGGACGGACACATATGTGATCGGCGGCTTGGATTCCAACACGACCTTTGCCGGTACCATTACCAACGGTACCAATACCAGCACGCCGCATCTGGCGGCCTTGACCAAGATCGGCGGCGGCATCTTCACAATCTCCGGTGCCAACAGTTACGGGGGCGGCACCACGGTGAGCAACGGCACCTTGGTGGTCAACAACCTGACCGGCAGCGGCACGGGTACTGGGACCGTCACCGTGGCCAGCGGCGCAACGTTGGGCGGGGACGGCGTCATCAGCGGCCCGGTAATCGTGAATGGAACGTTGTTGCCCGGCGGCCGTCCCGGCACCTTGACGGTCAGCAACAGTCTGGTGCTGAGCGGAGGCGCCATCCTGCGTTACGCCCTGGGCACCACTAGCGACCTGACCGCCGTGAGCGGGAATCTCACTGTGGATGGGACGCTCGACGTCACCGACTCGGGAGGGCTCACGAACGGCACGTACACACTCTTCACGTATGGCGGCGCATTGGCCACGAACGGCACCCCAAGCATCTTGGCGATGGGCAGCACTCCGGATGTGACCAAGTCGTACACCATCGATATCGGGACGGCCGGTCAAGTCAATCTGGTCGTCCACAATGGCGCGCCGACGCTCGATCCGTTCACCGCCTGGCAACTCCAGTATTTCGGTTGCACCAACCTGGCAATTTGTCCGCAAGCCGCAGGCGACGCCGACGCTGATGGCGATGGCCTGAGCAATACCAACGAGTTCTTGGCGGGCACGGATCCGACCAACAGCGCGTCGGCACTGCGGATCATCTCCGCAGTGCGTCAGGGCAATAACGTGATTGTCACCTGGATGACGGCGGGCGGACGGACCAACGTCGTACAGGTGACGCCGGGCGATGGAGTTGGCGACTACGCCACCAATTTCACCGACCTGAGTGGTCCCCTCCTCATTTCGGGCACCGGCGATGTGACGACCAACTATGTCGATGACAATGGCGCCACCAACGCTCCCACCCGGTTTTACCGCATACGCCTGGTGCCATAGCACTGCTACCACCACGCTGATAATCCGGCTTCCGTTTCCGTGTCCCTCCGTGTAGTATCGTGCCGTCGGATCAGGGGAGAGCGCATCGTGGCTGATACTCCCAAAGGCATTTCCGTAAGCCGCCAGGATGATCGGATTTATGTCCGTGTTGTGGGACGGGGTACGTTCCAGAACAGCCAGCCGTTACAGCAGTTCGCTGGGGAAATGATCGAACAGGGAGAAAAGGAGTTCGTCGTCGATCTCGAGCAGTGCCAGGGCATGGACAGCACCTTCTTGGGCGTACTGGCAGGCATCGGCCTGCGGTTGCGCGAAATCGGATGCCCCTCCGCTCTGCGGGTGATCAACATCGGCGGTCGCCAGATGGAGTCACTCCGGACGCTCGGATTGGATCGACTGTTCGACATCCAAACCGGCCGGCAGACGGTTCCCGAAGGCGCCGACTTCTGTCCGCTCGCCGACGCCGACGTCACGCAGCTGACGCACCCCCTCACCAAGGAGGAGGCTGCCAACCTGATACTCGAAGCGCACAACAACCTGGTTCGTGCCGACAAACGCAACGCGTTGCAGTTCAGAGAATTAACCAGATCGCTGCGTGAGGCGATCGACCGACGTCGGGCCCGTGGGAGGGACAAAGAATAGGCACGGCAGACGCGCCCAGCCAAACCAACAAGCACATCAAGCCCGCACGACGGAAGGCGTGCCGAACATGAAAGACTTCCAGATCGAAAAGGAATCGCGTGGTCCGGTGCAGATCATTCGGCTGAACGGCTCGTTGGACATGTATTCATTCCCGCGGTTGGAAGCACAACTCAACGCCTTCTTCCGGTTGGGCCAGTATCTTATGATCCTTGACTGCCGCAATCTCGAATACATCGGCAGCGCGGGACTGGGGGCGCTCATCGCCCTCGCCAAGCAGGCCCGCGAGCACAATGGCGACCTCCGATTGCTCAATCTCCCCGAACGCATCTACAAGGTCATCGAATTGCTGGGCTTCACGAAGGTCCTCCAGGTCTTCGACAGCGAGGAAGCCGCCCTCGCCAGCTTTCAAACGAACTAACCCGCGTTCCTTCACACGGTATGGGAACACCCAAACAAATTCGACGGAAGGAGTTGCCCGACGGATTTGTTCTCGAGACGCCCGGCCATGAGAGTTACCTCGCTCCGATTCGCGCGATTGTTGCCGACCTCGCCCGCACGGTCGGGTTCGACGACCAAGAAATCGCCAAGATAGAAATCGCCGTCGGCGAGGCCTGCACGAATGTTGTCAAGCACGCCTACGCGCCCGGCGAGGAATGGTGTTGGCGCCATCGCGATCCGCAAATCCGGCTCCAAGTCCGCTCCGAGAACGACCGTCTGGTCATCGAGATCAACGACCACGGCCAGCGGTTCGACTTTGCCAGCTACCGACCCACCGAGATTGACCATCGCCTGCGCGAAATGAATGCCACGGGCTACGGCATCGCCATCATCCGCCGGTTTATGGACGAAGTGCAGTACAGTTCCAACGACCAGACCGGCAACACCCTGCGGATGGTCAAATACTTGAAAAAACCCTAGGTCTCCCCCATTGTAGCTCTGCAAGTTCCGTATGACTGTGAAAAGTAAACACTCAAAACCTGCGTCCGTCCCACCCGCGACCGCCATTCCGCCCGCGGCAGAACGGACGGCCCCGACGGATCAGGCCGAAGTTACGCCGACCCCCAGCCCGGCCGGGCAACCCGGTCCCGCGTCCATTTCGCCGACGGAACTCGATCAACTGAAAACCGCCGCGGCCAAAGCCGACGAGAACTGGGACAAATTCCTGCGCGCCGCAGCCGAACTCGACAACTACCGCAAACGCGTCGCCCGCGAGAAGGAGGACCTGGCCCGGTTCACTTCCGAGCGCGTTGTCGCGGCGCTGCTGCCCGTGCTCGACAACCTCGAACGCGCCCTCGCCGCCGTCCAGGAACACGAAACCAGCAGCGACGCCATTCTCGATGGGCTCCAGCAAATTCAATCACAATTCCGTCGCACCTTGGAAGAATTCGGCCTCAAGGAAGTTGCCGCCCACGCCGGCCACCCGTTCGACCCCAATATCCACGAAGCAGTCGGCCATGTCGAATCCGCCGAACACCCGGAAGGCCACGTGATCGAGCAACTTCAGCGCGGCTACAAGCTTGCCGACCGCCTGCTCCGCCCCGCCCGGGTCGTCGTCAGCAAGGGCCCTGCGCAAAAGGGTTCCAGCGACGCAGGCAGAAAGAATTCTGGGGGCACAGGCGTCCCTGCCGGTGAATCCGAATGACCAAACGCGATTATTACGAGGTGCTCGGCGTTTCGCGGCAGGCTTCGGAAGACGAAATCAAGAAGGCCTACCGCAAGCTCGCGCTGAAATATCATCCCGACAAGAACCCCGGCAGCAAGGAGGCCGAGGAGAAATTCAAGGAACTCGGCGAGGCCTACGAGGCGCTCAGCGACCCGCAGAAACGCGCGGCCTACGACCGTTTCGGCCATGCGGCATTTGCACCCGGCGGCGCCGGTGCCGGTGCGGGCGGACCGTTCGCCGGCGGCGGATTCCACGATCCGTTTGAAATCTTTCGCGAGGTGTTCGGCGGCGCCGGTGGGGGGATCTTCGACGATTTCTTCGAGCAGGCATTCGGTGGCGCGGGGCGACGTTCACACGGCGGCGCGCAACGGGGCAATGATCTGCGCTACGATTTGGAGATCGACCTCGAAGACGCGGCCCGCGGCGTCGAACGCGAGATCACCTTCACCAAGCTTGACACCTGTCCCGAGTGCAACGGCCGTGGCGCGGCCTCAGGCGCCAAGGCCGAGACCTGTCCCACGTGCCACGGTCAGGGTCAGGTCGCCCATTCGCGCGGCTTTTTCACCGTCGCCTCCACCTGCCCGCGCTGCAATGGCACGGGCCAGATTCTAACCAACCCGTGCAAACACTGCGGCGGCGAAGGCCGCGTTCAGCACCGTTCCAAACTCAAAGTCCGCATTCCCGCCGGTATCGAAGACGGCTCACGGTTGCGCAGCTCGGGCAACGGCGAGGCGGGAATCCGCGGCGGTCCGTCCGGCGATCTCTACGTCGTCGTCCACGTCCGCCCGCACGAATTATTCGACCGTCACGGGGACGATCTGCTCTGCGAAGTGCCGATCAGTTTCTCCACCGCGGCGCTCGGCGGCGAAATCGAAGTGCCGACGCTCAGTGGCCCGGCCAAACTGAAAATTCCCAGCGGAACACAAAGCGGTACGACCTTCCGTCTCCGCGGCAAAGGCATGCCCAATGTCCACGGCCACGGCCACGGCGACCAGCACGTCCGCGTCCTGGTCGAAGTCCCCTCGCGTCTCTCGCGCCAACTGCGTGAGAAACTGGAGGAGTTCGCCGCGCTGGCCAACGACGAAGCCTATCCACAAACGAAGTCGTTCTTGGAAAAGGCCAAGCGGTTTTTTGGGGGCCGGTGATTTGGAACGCGGCGGCTTCCGCTTTCAAGGATTTCATTCGCCTATGCATCGTTTCTTTCTCCCAAACCTTCAGCAGCCCGTGCTCGCTGCCGACGAAGCGCATCACGCAATTCACGTGCTGCGGCTGAAGGCTGGCGACACGGTGAACGTGTTCGACGGACGCGGCCATGAGGCGCAGGCTCAAATCGCCGACATCACCAAGGATTCCGTCCGTCTTGCAGTACTCCACCACTCCAACGCTCCATTTCTCCCGTGCCACATCACCCTCGCCCAGGCGATCCCGAAAAAGAGCATGGATTTGATTGTGCAGAAAGCGACCGAGTTGGGCGTGGCATCGATTGTGCCGTTGCTGTCCGAGCGGACGCTCGTGCAACTGGACGGCGATTCGAAGAGGATCGAGCGGTGGCGCGAGATTGCGCTCGATGCCTGCAAACAATGCGGCAACAACTGGTTGCCGGACATTCAGCCGCCGCAGAAAGCCCGGGAGTTTATGGGCAACCTTGGCAAGACCGCGCCACGCCCGCGAGGAGAGCGGCTGCGTGAGGGCCAGTTCGACCTCAAGCTGATCGCTTCACTTCAACCCGACGCGCAGCCGCTGAAACAAATCCTTTCCACCGCTTTTACCCCGCTCGGAGCGGGGCCGGCACTCCACGGGTCGCGCCGAAGTTCGACGGAGGCGGAACACTCCATTTCTTCGTCCGTCCTCCTCCTCATCGGCCCCGAAGGCGATTTTACTCCCGCCGAATTGTCACTGGCGAAATCCGTGGGCTGTGTGCCGTTGTCGCTGGGACCGCTCGTGCTGCGGGCCGAGACCGCCGCGCTCTATGCGCTCAGCATCCTGCATCACGAATTGCAGAACACGAGAACGTAGAGCGGGTGTCTCGGCCGTTCGCTTTTCAGTCTTATTCCGCTAGTGCTTCGCGATTGCAGCCGCAAGAATCCCCGCTACAATTCCGCGCGCCATGGCCAAGCCGACGATCAACGAAATAAAACCGATCGAGCGAAATCCGGTTCGGGCGCTTTGGCGCTGGGTCGTTTTCGGGCTGGCACTGTTGGCGGTCCTCTTTCAACTGGGCGCGCGCGGGCTGAACGAGCCGGACGAAGGACGGTACGCGGAGGTGGGACGCGAGATGGCCGTGAGCGGCGACTGGCTGGTGCCCCGGTGGGACGGCCTCGAGCACTTGTCCAAACCACCCGTCACCTATTGGGCGGTCGCGGCGAGCTTGAAACTCTTCGGCGTGAATGAATTCGCCGCACGCCTGCCAGCGGCGCTGGCAGCGCTGGGAACGCTGCTGGCGGTGTATCTGCTGGCGCGTAACGCCTGGGGTGAACGCGCAGCGCTCTGGGCCGTGCTGGTGTTGCTGACCAGCCTCGAGTTTTTCGTTGCGGCCCGGTTGATCACGACCGACATGATTCTAACGTGCTTCGTGACCTGGAGCGTGTGGAGCTTCTGGAACTGGTATACATCGACTGATCGACGGTGGAGCCGCCTCGGCTGGCTCTACGTCTGGCTCGGCTTGGCCATGGTGACCAAAGGACCGGTCGGCGTGGTGTTGCCCCTGTTCGCTCTACTGGCCGTGCGCTGGCGCAACCCCCGGCTCCGGCTCCGGCAAATGAGGTGGGGACGCGGCGCCGTGGTTTTTCTGCTGATCGCCGCACCCTGGTTCGTCACTCTGGCGTGGCGCGAGCCGAGGCTCTGGCACTACTTCATCGTGCGCGAGGTTTTCGAACGCGTCGCGACAGGCAGACTGGGGCGCAACAAGGAGTGGTGGTATTTCCTGCCCGTGATGATGGCTGGAATGTGGCCTTGGACCCCACTGCTGCTCACGTTGCGGCGGTGGCGAGAGGGAACGCTCATCCAACGAGACTTTGTCCGCCTCTGCATGGGTTGGGCCGGATTGGGACTGGTACTCTTCACCCTCAGTAATTCGAAGCTGCCGACTTACGTTCTGCCGCTTTATGCGCCCTTGGCGATGTTGCTGGGGTCGGTGATTGCACGAGCGAAAGATCACGACGATGGTCACGCCGCTGCCGGGACCCGGCGGTACGGCCTGGCGTTGATCGTCAGCCAGCTTGCCGTCGTGGTGTTGGCCGCCACCATTGGGCACGCGGAGTGCCAGCTGCCATGGCGGGCGGCTGGAGGACTGCTGGGAGTCACGGTCGTGGGCGGCGTCACCTGTGCCGTGTTGCTCGCCAGGGGCCGCTGTGCAACGGCCGCCATCGCGTTCGCGATGACCGCACTGGCAGTTCTGCTGGCCTGCGTGATGGTCACCCGCCCGGTGGAACGGTCGCTGGGAGCGCAAACGACCGCGAAATTCTTCGGCGAATGTGTTCGCCGTGAGGACCCTGGGAACAAGTCACCGGTGGTTCTTTACAACGCGACCCTGTGCGGACTGCCGTATTATTTGGAGCGACCGGTTCGGCTCTGCCCCTTCCACGCTCCGGACAAGAATCGGGAACAGGAACTCGTAGTCGACTTCCGTGGCGGTCCCCCGGCGGAGTCGGTTGCGCTGAAGGAATCGCAGTTCCGGCAATTGTTTGCGGGTCCGCGACGCGTGTTCGGCGTCACGGCAATTCGCCAGGTCGATCAATTGCGGGCGACCTGGGGCCAGAAATTGTATCTGCTGGAACGAGCCGGTCGATGGGTGCTATTCTCCAATCAACCGACATCATCATGACGGCCCGACCCGAAATCAGCGTGATTGCCCCCTGCCATAACGAACGGGAGAACCTGCGTCCGCTCGTCGAGGCGGTTCGCGGCGCGCTCAATCCGTTGGGATCGACTTACGAGATCGTGCTGGTTGACGACGGCAGTCGCGACCAAAGCTGGCCGGTGCTGCAAGAACTGGGACGCGCCGACCAGCGGGTGCGGTCGTTGCGGTTCGCGGTCAATTGCGGCCAGTCCGCGGCCCTGTGGGCCGGCATCCAGGCGGCGCGCGGCCAGATTCTCGTGACTCTGGACGCGGATCTGCAAAACCCGCCGTCGGAGATTCCCCGGCTGCTGGAAGCATTGAAGGACGCCGACTGCGTGTGTGGGAGCCGCGTCGCCGCGCGCGTTCAAGGCGACCACTGGTTGCGGCGAGCATCGTCGCAAATCGCCAACTCGATCCGGAACAAGGTCTCGGGCGAAACGATCAGCGACGCCGGGTGTTGTTTCCGCGCGTTTCGCCGGGAGTGCGTCGCCCACGTGAAGTTTTTCCGGGGCGCCCACCGTTTCTTGCCGACGCTGATCAAACTGGACGGGTATCGCGTCAGCGAAATCCCGGTGCGCCACAATCTGCGTCGGATGGGCCGGTCGCACTACGGGATTTGGAACCGCGTATTCAAAACGTCGGCGGATCTGCTGGCCGTGCGTTGGATGAAAACGCGGACGTTACGGTACCGAGTTGGCGAAACCATCAACTAAACAGACAATCATGCGCCCCCTGTCCCTGCTGCTGGTTTCGCTCTCCGTTCTCGCGAGTCATGTCGCCAGCCTCCACGCTGCGCCAGCCGCTACCACCAGGGCCGAACACGTCGTGGTCGTGGTCTGGGACGGTTTGCGGCCCGATTCGGTCAGCGAGTCGAGCACGCCGACCCTTTACCAGTTGGCCCGCGACGGCGTGTTTTTCCAGAACCATCACGCGGCCTATCTCAGTTCAACGGAGGTCAACGGGGCGACCATGGCCACGGGCGCCTATCCCAATCGCACGGGCATCCTTGGCAATCGCGAGTACCGTCCGGCGATCGACCCGCACAAGCCCATCGAAACCGGGTCTCCGGCGACCATCACGAAAGGAGACGAAGTCAGCGGTGGACACTATTTGCTCCTGCCGACACTCCCCGAAACTCTGCGAGGGGCGGGACGCAAGGTGGTGATCGCGGGCACGAAACCCATCGCTGTCCTCTATGACCGGCTCCATCGCGAGCAGATTACTCAACCGAATGACGAGCACCCCCAGACGCCGAACACCGATTTGGATGCCGCCACGACGCAGGCACTCATCGGGTCACGATGGAAGGACGGCGTCCCCGCCTATTCGCTGCTTTGGCTGAGTGAGCCGGACCTGGCGCAGCACATCACCGGCCCCGGCTCGCCGGCCTCACTCCAGGCGCTCAAGGGTGCAGACGCCAATCTCGCCCGCGTGCTGCGGGAACTCGACAAGCGCGGCGTCCGCAACCAGACCGACGTATTTGTCGTTTCTGACCACGGGTTCTCGACCATCACGCGCGCCGTCGACGTCGCCGCCGAACTGAAAAAGGCCGGGTTCAGTGCCGTTCGCGAAGTCAAAGAACCGGCTGCCGCCGGCGACGTCCTGGTCGTCGGCAACGGGGGTTCGGTGTTGCTGTACGTCACGGGGAAAGAGAAATCACGGACGCAGCAACTCGTTCGGTTCCTCCAGAAACAGGATTGGACCGGCGTGGTTTTCACGCGTGAGTCGATGACCGGCACTTTCACGCTCGATCAAGTCCGCATCAACACGCCAACCGCGCCCGACATCGTCGTCGCGCTGCGATGGTGGCCCGGCAAGAGCGCCACGGGCATGCCCGGTCTCATCGTCAATGAAGGCAACGCCCGCGATCCCGGCCAAGGCGCTCACGCCAGCCTCAGCCCGTTCGACATGCGGGCGACCCTCGTGGCGGCCGGCCCCGATTTCCGCCGCGGAATGGTCGACCAATTGCCCTCGGGCAACGCCGATCTCGTGCCCACCATCCTGCACATCCTCGGCATCGAGCCTCCCCAACCACTCGACGGACGCGTGCTCGCCGAAGCGCTGGTCGCCGGCACCGCAACTTTTCCCGCGGTCGAACTGCAGACGCTCGAAGCCAGCTGCGAACTGGGCGAGGTCGTTTGGCATCAGTACCTGCGGACGACCTCGTTCGCCCACGCGATTTATTTCGACGAAGGCAATGGCTACGTGACGCCGAAGTGAGCCGTGAGACGGAGACGGACCGCCCCACCTGCTCCCGGTGGGTTATTCTCAAGTTGTTCACCGTGGATTTGTGGCCGTAACCCCTTGGTTTTTGCTTGCGTTCGTGAATAAGACCGCTATTGTTGCCGCCAAAGAAAGGGGTGGGGACCCTTATGTACCTGAAGAGCCTTCAGCTCATTGGCTTTAAGTCGTTTGCTGAGAAGACGACGCTTGAGTTCTTGCCGGGCGTGACCGCCATTGTCGGCCCGAACGGCTGCGGTAAATCCAACATCGCCGACGCCATTCGCTGGGTGCTGGGCGAACAATCCGCTAAGATGTTGCGCGGCAGCGAGATGGCCGATGTCATTTTCAGCGGTACGGACGGCCGCCGGCCCATCAATCTCGCCGAGGTCCATATGACCTTCGCCGAGGTTGACCCGACCTTGCTGTCGTTGCCCGGCGTCAACCTCGATTTCAGCGAGGTCACCATCACACGCCGCGTCCACCGCGACGGCAACGGCGAATACTTCATCAACAAGACTCCCTGCCGTCTCCGCGACATCCAGAGCCTGTTCATGGACACGGGCATTGGGCGGTCGAGTTATTCGCTGATGGCCCAAGGACAGATCGACCAGATTCTCAGCGCCCATCCCGAAGACCGCCGCATGATCTTCGAGGAAGCCGCCGGCATCAACAAGTACAAGCACCAAAAGAAGGAAGCCCTGCGCAAGCTGGAATACACCGAAGCCAACCTCGTCCGGATCACCGACATCATCAAGGAGGTCAAACGCCAGATCATCTCGCTGCAGCGTCAAGCCGGCAAGGCACGCCGCTACAAGGAACTCTTCGACCAACTCAAGGCGCTCGACACGCGGTTGGCCCGTCACAAGTTCGACCTGCTCCACTCTGAAATCTCAAATCTGGAATCACAAATTGCCGGGTTTGCCACCCGGTCCGACGAGTTCGCCGCGCAGATCACCGGTCACGAGTCACAGGTCACTGATCTCCGTCGTTCCCTCAGTGAGATCGACCGCGCCATCAACGAGGCCGTCAACCGCGACCACGACCTCAAGAGCGAGGCCGACCGCCACCAGCAGCGCATCGGCTCCAATACCGAGCGCATCGCCGAGTTCGAGCAGCTCATCGCCAACCACCACCGCGAGACCGCCGCGTCGGAAGAGAAGATCCACATCCAGGAACAAGAGCTGACCCGTCTCAACGCCGAGTTCGCAGAGATCGACTCCGTCCTTGCCGCCGAACAGGCGAAACTCCGCGGCCAGCAAAATGCCCTGGCCACGCTCGATGCCGACCTCTCGAAAAAGACCGCCGCGGCCAACGACGCGAAGTCGGCGCTGATTGATTTGGAGAGCGACGCGACCCGCCACCGCAACGAAGTCGCCGCACTCGACCAGAAAAAGAAATACGACGTCATCCGCGCCGAACGCCTCTCGACCGAGCGGTCGCAGATCGAGGAACAACGACACGCGCTCCAGCAGCGGGTCGATACCTACAACAATGGGTTGACCGAGTTGCGCGGCGCCGTCAAATCACTCCGCGCCGCACTGGAGAGACGGCAGTCGGAACTCGCCGCCTGTGCGCGCGACCTCCTGACCGCCACGGAACGCCATCATACCTCCGTAACTGATGGATCGCGGAAACGGTCGCGGCTGGAAGTGTTGCGGCAGTTTTTCGGAACCGCGGAGGGTTCCGCCACGCTTGGAAGCATTCTGGAGGTCAAACCGGAATACGGCAGCGCCATCGCCGCCGCGCTCAGTCACCGACTGCACACGGTTCTCGCTGATGACTTGGATTCCGCCCGTGCGTTGCTCGCCAGCCCCGAAACGGGGTTCGGCACAGGCGGACTGAAAAGCTTGTCCGTCGCCGCCGCGAATCTGGCGGCCCATCACCCAGCACCCGTCGCCCGTCCAGCCGAAGCGCAGTCCGCCTCGGATGTCGTCAAAATCCGGGACGCGCGGTTCGAGCCGCTCGTGCGCTCGCTCCTGGTCAACGTGGTCATTGTCGACGATCTGGACGCCGCGCTGGCGCTTCGGGCAACCCATCCGCAACTTCCCGTAGCCACGCGGCGCGGGGAATTCGTGGACGAACACGGCATCCTCAGCGCGGTTTCGACGAGCGACATGCGCGAGATCGGCACGCTCGCGGAAGAAGTTGCGCGGCTGGAACGTGAGGCCGAGGATCACGCCACCGCGAAGGAGCAGTTGGAGCAAAAACAGGCGACGCTCGACCGCGAACTCGCCGCGTTGCGCGACGATCTCCATGCGAAAGAACTGGCCCTGGCCGCGAAAGAAGGCGAGTTGAACACGCTGGCGACTGAGGACCGCGATCTCGACAGCAAGGTGCATACGGTCATCTTCGAATTGCGGGGGATCGAGCAGCAGAACACCGAGGAGACACACCGGCGTGCTGAGATCCTCGCCGCGTTGCGCGACGCTGAGACCCGGGCCGCGCAGTTGCAGCAACAGATCGGCGCGGCCCAGCGGGCCGTAGACGAACTGCACGCGCGGCGGGAACAGATGACGCAGCAGCTCACGGAGTTGCGCGTCAGCGTCGGCGGCATCGAGCACAAACGCAAGGCCATCGAGGCGCAACGCGGACCAATCGCCGCCCGCGTGCGCGACCTGCGCGAACGCATCCAGACCTGCGCGACCGAGGCCACCAGTCAGTCGGCAAAGATCGAGCAGCTCCGGGCTGAGATCGTGGAATCGGAACAACGGATCGGCGAGTTGGCGACCGTGCGCGAGCAATCGCAGCAACGGCTGGGCGGTTTGCAGCATCAACGCGCCGAAGTGGCCACCGGTATCGAGCACGCCGAGCAGGAGTTGCGAGCGCTGCGCAAACAGGCCAGCGAAGCGCAGGAACAAAAGTCCGCGCTCGATTTGCAGCTCGCTCAGAAACGAATGGAAAGCCAGAACCTCAAGGACCGCGTCTGGCAGAAGTATCAGGTCAACGTCGAGGACGTGCGGGCCGACGTGATGACGATCACGGTGGCCGACCGCGGCCCCGCGGTGCGCGAGCAGGTCCCGTTGCCGACCGATTGGGACGCCATCGAACAGCAGGTCGCCGAGATGCAGTCGCGGCTCGACGCGATGGGCCCGGTCAACGTCGAGGCCATCCACGAGTACGATGAACTCGAGCAGCGCTTCAAGTTCCTGTCGCAACAGCACGAGGATCTGGTCAAAGCGAAGGATCAGCTTCTGCACGTCATCGCGAAGATCAACGCGACGACGAAGCAATTGTTCAGCGAGACCTTCGAGAAGGTGCGCGAGAATTTCCAGTCGATGTTTGCCGAGTTGTTCGGCGGCGGCAAGGCCAACCTGATCCTGCTCGACGAGAACGATCCACTCGAAAGCGGGATCGAGATCGTCGCCAAACCGCCGGGGAAACAACTGCAGAGCATCACCCTGCTCAGCGGCGGCGAGAAAGCCCTGACCGCCACGGCGCTGCTGTTCGCCATCTACATGGTCAAACCGTCGCCGTTCTGCGTGCTCGATGAGTTGGATGCGCCGCTGGACGAATCCAATATCAACCGGTTCGTCCGGATCCTGCAGCGGTTCATCACCCAAAGCCAATTCGTCATCATCACCCACAACAAACGCACCATCGGCATGGCCGACGCCCTCTACGGCATCACCATGGAAGAGCACGGTGTGTCGAAGGTCGTCAGCGTCAAGTTCAGTCCGCGCGAGGAGACGGAACGCCGACAACTCGAAAAAGCGCGCGAAGAACAGGAAGAACGCATCGATGGGTCCGCCTCCGCCCCGAACACTCTCGGGCCTACGGCGGACAAGGCGGTCTTCGGGCCGATGCCACACGAAGAACCGCTTACGAACGACTTGCTCAGTCAGAAAGAGCAAACCATCGCGCCGATCACCGACACGTCGCCGATTACCGCGCCCGAGCCGACGCTGGGCCAACCCGCGCCCGACCACATCAAGGCCGAGGTGGAAGCCGCCGTCGCCGCCGCCGAAGAAGTCAGCGAGTCGGTAGAGCAAACCGTCGCCGAAGCCAGCGAGATGACCCCCGAGAAGACGGCGTAGGATTTGTCCGGAAAGCTGCTTCCGGAGGCCTGTCATTCTGAGCGGAGCGAAGAATCTCTCGTCTTCCGATGAGAGACCCCTCGACCCGTTCGACGGGCTCAGGGCAAGCAAGCTCGGGGTGACAACCCCAAGCTCGCCGTGCTATAAGCCCCTCCATGCCCGTCGAGTTCGATTTGTTTGATTCGGCGTACAACGACGTGCTGGCGGCAGCGAGCTACGCGGAGTTCCGCCAACGGCTTACGTCCTACAACTGCCAGAAATGTCCGCGCGGCAAAGCCCGCAACCACATCGTGCTCGACCGCGGCAATCCCAACTCGAAAATCCTCATCGTCAGCGAACGGCCGGGCGACAACGAAGACATTCGCGGCGAAGCGTTCGTCGGGCGTTCGGGCGAGTTGCTCGACAAGATCATGGCCAGCATCGGGCTCGACACCAACCGCGACCTGCTCATCGTTAACGTCGTCAAATGCAAGGCCGAAATCGACCGCGCGCCGACCACGCCCGAAGTTGAGGCGTGCTTCCCGTATTTGCGCCGGCAGATCGAGCTGATGAAACCGAAGGTCACCCTGCTCCTGGGTGCCGTCGCGCTGAAATACTTGGTCAAGGGTCGTGGCGACGAGTTCTCAATGGAACAGGAGGCCGGGCATCTCTTCACCGCGCCGGATTATCCCGGTATCCATTTCATGGTGCTGTATCATCCGGCTTTTCTGCTACGTGACCCGACGAAGAAAGCTATCATGTGGGAACACGTCAAGAAGCTTCGCGCATTCCTCGACGAGCACGGCTGGATGCCGAAGAGCTGACCGCGGATCACGCGGATGGCGCGGATGTATCTGCGTTATCCGCGGAATCCGCGGTTGACGCTTGTCGGTCAAATTGCCTTGCTCCATTGCGCCGTCGCGGCTACAACCGCGCCATGTTGGAAACGGCCATTGAAGCGGCGGCGGAAGCCGGGAAACTGCTGCGCAAAAATTTCGGGTCGGCGCTGAACGTCGATGAGGCGACCCACCACGACATCAAGCTGGAGATCGACAAGCAGTCGCAGCAGCTCATCACCCGCGTGATTCTGGCGGATTATCCCGACCACTGCGTTCTCGGCGAAGAAGGCGTGACGGGAAATCCCAACGCGGACGCGCGCTGGGTGGTCGACCCGTTGGACGGGACGGTGAACTATTTCTACGGTATCCCGCATTACGCAGTGAGTATCGCGGCGCAGGTGCGGCGGGCGGGCACCGGCCCGGCATCTTCACAGGCGGGGACACTTCGGCCGGGCTCAGTGCGGGCGCCTGTGCCGCCATCGGGCCAGTGGGAGACCGTTGCGGGGGTGGTGTTGGATCCTGAACTCGACGAGTTGTTCGTGTCGGAGACGGGGAAACCCGCGATGTTGCACGGGCATCCGATTCACGTGAGCGAGCGGGCGGAGCTATCCGAGGCGATTGTGGCGATTGGCTTTTTCAAGAGCACGGAGACGATCGACGCCAGTCTCCAAGACTTCCGTCAGATGATCCACAAAGTGCGCAAGATGCGATTGATGGGCGCGGCGGCGCTGGATCTGGCGTATGTGGCGTGTGGTCGCTACGACGCGTACATCGAATACGGCATTAAATTGTGGGACATCGCGGCAGGAGTGTTGATTCTGGAGAACGCGGGGGGCCGGGCCGAGTCGCGTCCGAACGCCGCCGGTGGCCCGCACGCGTTCGACGTGCGGATGTGGAATGGGAAACTGCGGCTGGAGGAACTGAATGCCTGAGCCCCGGGTCTTCATGGTCGCGCCGTTCGTGGTTCTGTTGTTGGCGATTGCCCTGGCGCCGTTCGTCGTCAAGCATCACTGGGAAAAGCATTATCCCAAGGTCGCCATCGGGTTGGGCCTGATCACGGTGGTTTATTATCTCGCTTTCCTGCACAACGGGCCGCGGATGTTGACCAGCGCGGTCGAGTACGCGGGGTTCATGGCGCTGGTCGGGTCGCTGTATGTAATTGCCGGCGGCATTCACGTCAACATGACGGGCCGGTCGACCCCGTTGGCGAATACGGGCATCCTCGCGCTGGGCGCCGTGTTGGCCAATCTCATCGGCACGGCGGGCGCGTCGATGCTGTTGGTTCGACCGTTTCTGCGCATCAACCGCTACCGGGTCGCCCCTTACCAGGTGGTGTTTTTCATTTTCATCGTGAGCAACATCGGCGGCGCATTGACGCCCATTGGCGATCCGCCATTGTTTCTCGGCTACCTGAAGGGCGTGCCGTTCTTCTGGCTGCTGACCAAGCCGCAGGTGCTCGGCGCGTGGTTGGTGTGCGTTGCGGCCTTGCTCGCGCTGTTCTTTTTGCTCGACTGGCGCAACTTCGTGAAACACGAAACCGAGGTGAAGAAGCCGACGGAAGACCGTATTCAGGTGGAAGGATCGCACAATTTCCTCTGGTTGATGGTGATCATCGCGCTGGTGTTGTTGCAGAAGGCCGAGTGGCTGAAGGATCTGGAGCACTGGCCGCTCATCCAGTCTTGGGGCAAGGCCTTGGGCTGGGGAACGGAGAAAGCCGCCGAGAGCCTGGTCACGGTGGCAGTGGCCGTGTTGATGACACTGACGGCCGCCGCCGCGTACAAGCTGTCGAACAAGCGCGCCCTGGAAGAGAACGAATTCAACTTCCTTCCGGTCTACGAGGTCGGGATTCTGTTCCTGGGCATTTTTGCCACGATGGTGCCGGCGTTGGATCTGTTGGAGAAACACGCCGGCGACCTCGGCATCCGCACCGTCCACCAATTCTTCTGGGGTGCGGGCATCCTGTCCAGCGTTCTCGACAATGCCCCAACCTATTTGAATTTTCTTACCGCGGCGTTCGGATTGCAGCACATGTCGTTGGAGAACCCGGTCCACGTCCAGGCGCTGCTGCATCCCAACCTCATCACCCAATACACCGCGCAGCAACTCATCGATCTGGGGTTGCACAAGCTCGACCCAAAAGCGTGGGAGTATGTCGTCGCCGTGTCGCTCGGGGCGGTATTCTTCGGCGCCAATACCTATATCGGCAACGCGCCGAACTTCATGGTGAAGAGCATCGCCGAATCCCGCGGGGTGAAATGCCCAAGTTTCCTCGGATACATCTTCAAGTACGCGCTGCCGATTCTGATCCCGTTGTTTGCGCTCGTGTCGTGGCTGTTCCTGCGTTGACCACCGTGCGCGGATTTTGGCGCTGCGTCAGCGGCTCGCGAACGTGGGTTCGAACGAATCGATGCCGTCACTGACGATCGGTGGTGGCACCGAAGACTCGCGCGGCTCGCTTCCGTTGCCGGAGTCGAGTTCGCGTTCGACTGCCTCCAGCAATTCTGGCTCGGTCCAAGGGGCGCCTTTGGGCGAACGGCAGTTCGGCAGTCCGGCCATGCGTTTGAGGAGCTCATCCTTGGAGACGGCTGTTTGATAAGCCTCGGTGGGTTCAATCACGCCCTTCGCCAGCAACTCCAGCAGCGAATCATTCAGCGAACACATGCCCTCTTTGCGGCCCATCTGGATCGAGTTGGGAATTTGCTGCAACTTGCCTTCGCGGATGCTGGCGCTCAGCGCAAAGCTGCCCATCAGGATTTCCAGCGCAACGGCGCGGCCCCCCGTCCTCTTTCGGCACAGGGTTTGCGAGATCACGCCTTTCAGGGTCTCGGCCAGACTGCACCGCACCTGTGCCTGTTCATCGGCCGGAAATTGGTTGATCAACCGGTCGATGGTCGTGTGAGCCGTATTGGTGTGCAGCGTGGCAAATACCAGGTGCCCCGTTTCCGCGGTCTCCAGCGCGATGCGCACGGTCTCGAGGTCGCGCATCTCACCGATGAGCACGATGTCGGGGTCTTCCCGCAAAGCCGCTCGTAACGCACATTTGTAGGTCTCGGTGTGCGAGTGAACTTCGCGTTGATTGATCAGGCACTTCTTGTTCTGGTGGACGAACTCGATCGGGTCTTCGATGGTGATGATGTGGTCGGAGCGGCGTTCGTTGATATAATTGACCAGCGCCGCCAGCGTGGTCGATTTGCCGCTGCCGGTCGGTCCCGTGACGAGCACGAGACCCTTTTGCAGGAAGCACAGCTTCTTGATCGTTTCGGGCAGGCCAAGTTCTTTGAACCCGAGAATCTTTGCCGGGATCAAACGAAACGCCGCCCCGATGCCGTTCCGGTCGGTGAACACATTACAGCGGACGCGGGCCTCGCCGCGCACGTCATAAGCAAAGTCGGTATCGTGGGCCTGTTCCCATTCGATGCGGTTGCGTTCGGGCATGATTTCATAGATGAGGTTCTTGACCACGTCAGCCTTGAGAATCTCCTGGCTGGCCGGGGTCATCATGCCTGCGATGCGAAACAGGGGACGATTGCCTGTGGTGAGGTGAAGGTCCGAGGCGCCTTGGGCCATCATCGCGTGGAAGTATTGGTCTACTGCGGCCATGGCACAGCAGATGAGCAAGGCCAATGCCATCAAACCCCGCTTCTGACCACTGTATCAGACAACTTGTCAACGCGGCGCAGCCGTGTTAGCATCCACCGTCATCGGGAACCTAGGCGATGTATAAAGAATTCTACGGGTTGCGCGAGTACCCTTTCAACATGACGCCGGACCCGCAGTTCCTGTTCCTGAGCCGGCATCACCGCGTCGCGCTCGATGTCCTGTTGTACGGCATCCGCGAACGCAAAGGGTTCATCGCCATCACGGGCGAAGTCGGCGCGGGCAAGACCACGTTGTGCCGCGCTTTGCTCAACTCGCTCGACGCGAAGACCAAGACGGCGTTGATTCTGAACCCGTGCCTGTCCGATTCGCAGGTCCTGCGGGCGATCACTGACGAGTTTCGTTTGCAGCCCGCCAAGACCACCAAGAAAGACCTCTACGACACCATCAACGCGTTTCTGCTGCGCGAGTTGGCGGCCAACCACAACGTGGCATTGATTATCGACGAAGCCCAGGACCTGCGGCCGAGCGTGCTCGAACAGATTCGGCTGCTGTCGAACCTCGAAACGGAGAAGGAAAAACTGCTCCAGATTGTGCTGGTCGGTCAGCCCGAGTTGGCCGAAATGCTCGACCGCGAGAGTCTGCGTCAACTCAAACAACGCATCGCCCTGCGCTATCACATCGCGCCGCTCGCGCCTGAGGAAATCGGCGAATATATCGACCACCGGCTGCGCGTCGCCGGCGGCGATGGCCGCATCCAATGGGCCCCCGAAGCGTTGACGTTCATTTACTCGTACTCGCGCGGCATCCCGCGGCTCGTCAACGTCCTGTGCGACAAGGCGCTCATGGCCGGGTTCATCGCCGAGACGTTCGTCATCGACGCGCGCAACATCAAACGCGCCATTGTCGACACCGAATGCAAGGTGCCGTCGAGGGCGACGCCGGATGAAGCGGAGGTCATCGCCGAATGAGCCTGGTTCACGAGGCCCTCCAGAAGGCGGAACGCGAGAAACAGCGCAGGGCCGGGCTGGCGCCGAGCGTGCCCCCCCCGGTCGCCACCACTTCGCATACGGTTCAAACGTCAACGACGCACGCGCCGGCTCCGGTGCCAATCGTTGCTGCGCTGGAGAAGGAACCGGCGCCGCAAGAAACTGCGTCGAGAGCGGTCGAACCACCGAAGACGCCTTCCTTTCTCCTGCCCGCGCTGATTGGCTGTGTCGCCATCGTCGCGATCATCGCGATTGTTTTCCTCGCCACCAACGCTGCGACCGTGCTGCGGCAGGCCAAAGAGATTGCCCCCGTGCAGGCGGTGGCGCCGGTTCCCGTTGCCAGGTCGACGGAACCGGCGCGACCGCAGTCAGCCGGGCAAGCCCCCGCAAGTGCCTCTGCACCGGCACGTGTTTCGCCCGCCGCATCCCCGAGCGCTCCCGCGGCAGTCGCGGCGGACGAGACAAAGTACAAGTTGAGCGGCATCATGACGGACCCCGACGGTAAGTTCGTCGCCGTCCTCAATGGTCGTGTCGCGTACGAGGGTTACTACATCGACGGGGCGACGGTGAAGAAGATCGAGCGCAACCGCGTCACCATCGATGCTGATGGTCACGAGCAGGTGCTGCGGTTGTTCTGAGCTACGGCTTTTGGGCGGCGAAGCCTTTTTTGAATTCCTCCGGCAACCGCGATTGCGCGACCCATTGTTTGGCCGCCGGCTCATCCACGCGCAACCAGCTCTGCGCGACGGACGGCGCGATGGCATTCCAAATCGTTTCATCCTGGATCGCGTCCACCCAACGTATGGCCAGGGCGGGATCGCTGTACGACATCTGCTCAGCAAGGCTGCGCAACGCGTTGTCGCGGGTCTTCCCTTCCGGCAACGTCTGGACCCATTGATTGGCGTCATCGACGTCGTTGGCGACCCATTGGCCGGCGACTTGTGCAATGAGATTGTCGCGCGTAGCTCCCTCCGGGAACTGCGTGACCCAGGCGCCAGCTGCCGCCGGGTCTTGAGCCGCCCACGACGAAACCATGCTGTTAGCCAACGCATTTTGCTCGTCGCCCGGTCCAAGCTGGCTGACGAAAGTCGCCGCTGCCTGTGGATCGTTCTGCACCCACCTGGTGACAACCGACGAGAGGACACGCGTTCGCGCCGCGCCTTGGGGTAGCGTTAGGGCCCATTCGCGGGCGCGGTTGGGATCGTTGGCAGCCCACTGGCTGGCGATATTTCCCAAGAGATTATTTTGCTGGTCGCCCGCCGGTAGCGTCTGGGCAAATGCGATGGCAGCGGCCGGATCGGACTGACTCCACAAGTAGCTAATGCTTTGAATTGCGCCGCGCCGGGCGCCATCGTCCGGTAGTTGCTTCATCCACTTGACGGCGCTGTCGAGGTCTTGGAAAGCCCAGGTTGCGGCAAGCTGCTGAATGATTTGGTTACGCGTCTGGCCGGCCGGCAGATCCTCGGCGAACCGCGCCGCGGCCTGGGGATCTTGGTTGGAAAGCTGTGAAACAACATACCGCGTTACGTCGCGCTTCATCTGGCCCTCGGGTAACGTCTGCAGCCAGGCCAGAGCCGCTGGTGGATCCTGGTTCGCCCAAATAGACGCAACACCCATGAGGGCGTTGTCGCGCGTCTGGCCGGCAGGCAATTGCGTGACGAAAGCAACGGCCGCTTCCGGGTCTTTGTTGGCATAACTCATTGCCACGGACTGCAAGGCTTGATTGCGAACGGGACCAGTCGGAAGATTGCGCGCCCAAGCCAGCGCGGCGTCAGGTTCCGCTTGCGCCCACCGGGAGACCACACTGTTGAGAGCCTGATTGCGTTCCTGAGTACTGGTCAATTGTGATGCTGCCGCGGCTGCATGGGCCGGTGCTTGAGAGGCCCAAGTACTGAATACTTGCCAAATCATTTGCTGGCGCGCCGGGCCCGCAGGGGCCTTCAGCACCATGTCGAACGCGGCCTGCGGGTCTGTGGCCGCAAGTTTGTCAGCTACTTGAGCCATGGCATCGTTGCGTAGCCGGCCCGGAGGGAATTGCTTCACCCAGGAGGAGGCCGCGGTGAAATCACTTTCCAGCCAACCTTGCAGGGCCATCAAGGTGGCTTGGTCGCGCTCCATTGGCCGGGGCAGCGACTGGGCGTAATTGACTGCTGCTGCCGGGTCGCTTTGGCCCAACCGCAGTAAGAGCTGCGATATGGCCTCAAATTTGAGGCCACGGTCCGGGATGGCATCCAGCAGGTCGAGTGCGGCCCAGACCTCGTTTGGATCAAGTTGAGCACAAGCCCGTGTCAATCGCATCCAGTCCATCCGACTGTGCACCCCAGCGGCGATCAATTTGCGAAACTCGTTCAGCGTCACCTTGCCGGTACCAGAATCCGCCTTGCCGGCCCTTGATGATTCGGATTGCCGCTCGGATGCGCTGACGCTCGGCGGCAACGCCGGCAATGAGCGGCCCGCTCCTGGCCCGCGACCAACAGGCTTGACCGACGTGGCCGGCGGATTCGTCGCGGCCGCTGGACCCCGCTTGAACAGGGACCTGTCGAGGAAGACGCCCATGACAAAGCTCACGATGGAGAGAGTGACAGCGAGGATGGCGATCGACCTGGTTTTCATGGTCAGATACGACGCTTGGTGCGATCGGCAAGCGCGCGCTTGACTTCTCGTTCGTCGGTCTTGCGTTTGAGGGCCTCGCGTTTGTCGTAGTGCGCTTTTCCTTTGCCGATACCGAGCAGGACCTTGGCGAAACTCTTGGTGAAATAAATCTTCAGCGGCACCAACGCCATCCCTTTGGCGTTGAGTTGGCCGGCCAGACGGTCGATTTCCTTCTTGTGCAGCAGGAGCCGGCGCGGGCGGAGCGGATCGACGTTGTAGCGGTTACCGAATTCGTACGGGCTGATGTGGGCGTTGTAGAGCCAGCATTGGCCGCGTTCGACGCGGGCGAAGGCGTCGTCGATGGAGGCGCGTGCGTTGCGGAGGCTCTTGACCTCCGTCCCCTTCAGTTCGATGCCCGCTTCGTAGGTCTCGGTGATGAAATAGTCGCGACGGGCCTTATGATTGTTGATCGTCGGCACCATCGGCGGCCAGTATATCGGCCGCGCCTGACCAATCCCAACTCAAAAACCGCTACTCGGCGCTACCGGGAATCGGCTGCGGTTCGGCTTCGGCATCCCCGGTGAGTTCGTAGCTGACCTTGCCTTCGCTGATTTCCTTGAGCGCAATCTCGGCGAAGTCCATCCGGGCATCGGTCTGAGTGATGGGGCGGTGTCCCTGTGCAAGTTGACGCACCCGCCTCGAAACGAGGTTGATGAGCAACTCAGGATTCGGAATGCGCTGTTGTGCAGATTCCAAGTATTTACTCTTCATCCGTTAAGGGAGAAAGAAACACTACGGGAAAGCGTGCACGCACACAAGACTTATTTTTGACGCGCCCGGCGGGGCACGGTTTCCCGTGCCCCGCGTGCGGAACGCGTTTCACCTTAGTAATCCATGCCGCCGCCGTAGCCGCCCCCCGGAGGGCCAGCCGGAGCCTTCTCCTTCTCCGGCACTTCGGTGACGCAGCACTCGGTGGTCAGCAACAGCCCGGCAATGCTCGACGCGTTTTGCAGGGCGGTGCGGGTGACCTTCGTCGGGTCAATGATCCCGGCCTTGCCCATATCGACGTATTCGAGCTTTTCGACATCGAAGCCGTCCCAACCTTTGCGGGATTTGACTTCCTGAACAACCAGCGAACCTTCCCAGCCGGCGTTGTTGGCCAACTGCCGCAGCGGCTCTTCCAGGGACCGCTTGACGATGTCGGCTCCGATCGCTTCGTCGCCCTTGAGCTTGAGTTCGTCGAGCACGGGGATGCCGCGCATCAGCGCCACGCCGCCGCCGGGCACAATGCCTTCTTCAACGGCCGCCCGAGTTGCGTGCAATGCGTCTTCGACACGCGCCTTCTTTTCTTTCATCTCGGTCTCGGTCGCCGCGCCGACGTGGACGACGGCTACGCCGCCAGCCAGTTTGGCGAGACGTTCTTGGAGCTTCTCGCGGTCGTAGTCGCTGGTGGTCTCCTCGATGGCCTTGCGGATTTGGTTGATCCGGCCCTGCACGTCGCTCTGCTTGCCGTTGCCCTCCACGATCGTCGTGTTCTCCTTGTCGACGACGATCTTCTTGGCGCGGCCCAGGTCGTCCAGTTCCACCTTCTCCAGTTTGATGCCGAGGTCTTCGCTGAGGAATTTGCCACCGGTGAGGATGGCGACGTCTTCCATCATCGCTTTGCGGCGATCGCCAAACCCGGGGGCTTTGACGGCCGCCACCTGGATCGTGCCGCGCAGTTTGTTGACGACCAGAGTCGCCAACGCTTCGCCCTCGACTTCCTCGGCGATAATCAACAGCGGTTTGCCGAGCTTCGCGACTTTTTCCAGCAAGGGCAGCATGTCCTTGAGGCTGCTGATCTTCTTCTCGTGAATCAGGATGTACGCGTCTTCCAGAACCGCTTCCATCGTCTCGGCGCTGGTGACGAAGTAGGGCGAGAGATACCCCTTGTCGAACTGCATGCCCTCGACGACGTCCAGCGTGGTCTCAATCGACTTGGCTTCCTCGACCGTGATCGTGCCGTCTTTGCCCACCTTGTCCATCGCGTCGGCGATGATGCCGCCAATCGTCTTGTCGCCGTTGGCCGAGATGGTGGCCACTTGCATGATCTCGCTGCGGTCTTTGACCTTCTTGCTTTGCTTGGCGAGTTGCTCGACCACCGCGTCGACCGCCTTGGTGATGCCGCGCTGCAGCGCCATGGGATTGGCCCCGGCCGTTACATTGCGCAGGCCTTCGCGGTAAATCGACTCCGCCAACACGGTCGCGGTGGTCGTGCCGTCGCCCGCCACGTCGCTGGTCTTGCTGGCGACCTCGCGCACCATTTGCGCGCCCATGTTCTCCCACGCGTCTTCCAGTTCGATTTCCTTGGCAACGGTCACGCCGTCCTTGGTAATCGTCGGTGACCCGAATTTCTTGTCGAGCACCACGTTGCGGCCCTTGGGTCCGAGCGTGACCTTGACGGCCCGGCTCAGTTTCTCGACGCCGCGCAACAACGACTTGCGCGCGTCCTCTTCAAACAGCAATTGTTTTGCAGCCATGTTGAATCACTCCTTTGTATGTTCGCGCTAGTCGATCACGCCGAGGATGTCGTCCTCGCGCATGATCAGGTACTCTTTGCCATCAATCTTGATTTCGGTGCCGCCGTACTTGCTGATCAGCACGCGATCGCCCTTCTTCACTTCAAACGGGATAAGCTTACCGTGTTCATCCCGCTTGCCGGTGCCCACCGCCACCACCTTGCCTTCCTGCGGCTTCTCCTTGGCGGTATCCGGGATGATGATCCCGCCCTTCTTCACTTCCTGTTCTTCGACCGGTTGCACCAACACCCGATCGCCCAACGGTTTTACACTCATGGTTCTCCTGACTCCTGTTGTTTTGGTTTGTCGTTTGAATTCTGCTGCGGGAGCGGTCCGCTGCCACGCTCGCCATCGCCATCTTCTTCGGCCCGGCGCTCATTGACCCCGAACGCTTTCACGGTCGAGTGCGCCGCCACACAAACTCACTCCTTCTTCTTATCGTCGTCCACCATCTCGAAATCGGCGTCCACCACGTCGCCTTCCTTGCCGCCCGGCTTCTTGGCTTCCGGTCCGGTGTCGGTCTTGGCCTCGCCAGCCCCGCCGGCACCAGTGCCGGCCCCCGTCTTTTCCCGCGCTTTCGCGTAGATGTCCGACGACACCGCGTGCCATGCCTCGGTCAACTGTTCCTCAGCGCTCTTCATGTCGTCGTAGCTCTCGCGTTTGAGCGCGTCCTTGACCTTCTCGATGGCGTCCTCAAGTTTCTTGCGCTGGTCGCCGCTGATGATGTCCTTGTGTTCCTTCATCAGCTTTTCGGTCTCGTAGACGCGGGCGTCACAGCGGTTCTTCAGTTCGACCTGCTCGCGCAGTTTCTTGTCTTCCTCGGCGTGCGCCTCAGCTTCCTTCCGCATCTTTTCGACCTCGTCCTTGCTCAAACCGCTCGAAGCCGTGATCGTGATCTTCTGTGATTTGCCCGTGCCGAGATCCTTCGCGGAAACGTGCAGGATACCGTTGGCGTCGATATCGAACGTCACCTCGATCTGGGGCACGCCGCGCGGCGCCGGTGGAATATCGGTCAGATGGAACCGTCCAATCGTCTTGTTGTCGCGCGCCATCGGCCGTTCGCCCTGCAATACGTGAACTTCGACGCTCGTCTGGCTGTCGCTCGCGGTCGAGAAGATCTCACTTTTGCGGGTCGGGATCGTGGTGTTGCGCGGGATCAGCGTCGTGAACACGTTGCCCAACGTTTCGATGCCGAGCGACAACGGGGTCACGTCCAGCAGCACGATGTCCTGCTTGACCTGGCCCGTGAGCACGCCGCCCTGGATGCCGGCCCCGACCGCGACGACTTCGTCCGGGTTCACACCTTGATGGGGCGCCTTGCCGATGAGCTGGCGCGCGGTCTCGACGACCTTCGGCATGCGGGTCATGCCGCCGACCAGCACCAACTCGTCCACCTTCGACATATCGAGCTTGCCGTCGCGCAGGCAGGCTTCGACCGGCTTGATCGTCCGATCAATCAACTCGTCGCAAAGCTGTTCGAGCCGCGCCCGCGTCAGTTTCTTGACGATATGCTTCGGGCCGGTCGCGTCGGCGGTGATAAAGGGCAGGTTGATTTCGTATTCCTGTGCGCTCGACAACGCAATCTTCGCCTTTTCGGATTCTTCCTTGATGCGCTGCAGCGCGTCCGGCTGCTTCTGCAAATCGATGCCGGTCTCTTTCTTGAAGTCGTCGATGATCCAGTTCATCACCCGCTCGTCAAAGTCGTCGCCACCCAGATGGGTGTCGCCGTTGGTGGCCAGGACCTCGAAGACGCCATCGCCAATCGAGAGGAGTGAAATGTCAAACGTACCGCCCCCGAGATCGTACACCGCGATGTGCTCGTCTTTCTTCTTGTCGAGGCCGTAGGCCAGCGATGCGGCGGTCGGCTCATTGATGATGCGGAGGACGTCGAGACCGGCGATCTTACCGGCATCCTTGGTGGCCTGGCGCTGGGCGTCGTTGAAATAGGCGGGAACGGTAATGACGGCCTGCGTGATCTTTTCGCCAAGGTAAGCCTCGGCGTCGGCCTTCATTTTGGCCAGAATCATCGCCGAGATTTCGGGCGGAGAGAAAGTCTTCTCTTCGTTGCTGACCACCACCTTGACGTTGGCGTCGCCATTCTTGGCGCGGACGACTTCGAACGGCACGCGTTTGCGTTCCTGTTCGACCTCATCGTACTTGCGGCCCATGAACCGCTTGATCGAGTAAACGGTGTTCTTCGGATTCACGACCGCCTGGCGTTTGGCGGCCTGCCCAACGAGCCGCTCACCCGACTTGGTGAACGCAACGATCGAGGGTGTGGTCCGTCCGCCTTCCGCGTTGGGGATGACGACGGGTTCGCCACCTTCCATCACGGCCATACAGGAATTGGTTGTGCCTAAATCGATACCGAGAACTTTCGCCATTTCAGTCAAAGCTCCTTCTGAGCGTACAATGTCGCCCGCCAGTTAGCTATGCACGTGCCACACGTGGCCGATGTTCTGCAACCCGCCTTAAATCAAAGACTTTCGAATCCGTCGCTGAACTCGGGCAGTGTGCCATGTCCCGCTTCAATGTCTCACAGGGACTGGCCAAGTGTGCCAATCGCGCCACCCTGTCGCATCGGGCAGCGCAATGCCCAGTCGAAAGGAGCCAACCGGAATTATGCAGTAGGCAAAAGGCCACCGGATGAGTTTGGATGGGTTTGATTATGCGAAACTCATCCTCAGCCCTTGGCGGGGCCGCTCACCAAACGGTGGCCGCTCCGATTCAACTGCACACAG
>Ga0335081_10000680_pt1 | contig 56136 bp, 53 predicted proteins | sample Lox_Sample_35_FD_206713 | JGI IMG/M metagenome (GOLD analysis project Ga0335081, IMG submission 206713) | Soil microbial communities from Loxahatchee National Wildlife Refuge, Florida, United States - Lox_Sample_3.5 | ecosystem: Environmental > Terrestrial > Soil > Wetlands | place: USA...
CGCTTATCGGTGCTGGAACCGGACAGTCCCAGATCTTCGTCGATGATCACGACTTGCTCCTTGGCCCAACCCAGTTGGCAAGCTCGATCGGCCAAGGCATACTGGCGGGCAGTGGATTCGCGGTTATACCAACAAAAACCCGTTTGAAGGAAGTGATTCACGAGTGGGAAGAGGAAAACGATATTCCGCCTGAGCGCCGCTACATGCCCGCTTTCCGAGTGTTCGAGGACCGCATAATTACCCTGAATGATCTCGATTCCCCTGAGAGTCCGCTCAGCGCGGTTATCGATGGGAATAGTGTTGAGACGTATGAAATCGATTCGTTTGTACGTGATCCCGATTTACGGCGAGTCCTAGTTTCGCTGTTGAACATGGCGCTCTCGCGCCATCTGTGGCAAGCGGGGTTGGAGCCAGATGAGTCCCAATTTGGCCGCTTTTTTTTTCCAGCAAAGGATGGTAAGCCTCAGTCTCGTGTCTGGACTCCCCTTCGGAAACGGGCCGTTCGTTCTGTTGCCAAGCCGGTGATGCGTGACGGCAAAACCCTGTTTTGGAGACATCAGGGAGCGTACATCCGGCTGCTTTTTCTCGCAAATAAGTTCTACATGATAATTTCTCCCACTTGGGTTATTTCTGTTGACGGCGTGAAGGCCAAAGGAGGCCCAGACATTGCAAGAAAGGTCAGCAGATGGACTGGGCCCGAGCGGAATTTACAGGTGCTTTATCATGTCCGATTCTGGACCAGCGTGCTCCGGAATGGGCGACCGGGGCCCATCATGATTCGGGCAGGAGACCAAACGCTGGAAGTGGCAACGGTCCCGGCGATGATCGAACAGACCTATGGAATTCAGGATGATCAAAATCCGCAACTAATGGATCTGCTCGATCAGGAAGCTCCCTTGATTGCGGCGGAAGAGGATGAGGAGGTAGACCTGGCGATTGAGGCCGAATTGGAAGGCGAATCCGAGGAGGAAGACGCTGATCTAGAGACGGAGGAATGGGATGCCGACGCCGAAGAGACCGACACTCTCTAAGGCCTTAATCGAGCGCGCGCGGCCGGTTAGGCAGCGCGTCCCCAATTTCCAGTCTGGAGTCCTGACTGAGCCGCTATTGCTGTTCGGGGGCCAGCACATGCATGTCGATCCAAAGACTGGTCTCGCGCTTTATGGCCCGTACACCGCCAAGGATCAACGAGCACCTCACATTCGCAGCATCGCTGTCGGAATCATTGGACCACCCGCGATGATTTCGGATGCCGAATTGTGGCTTGAGGCCTGCCGCGGAGTAATCACGAACGACGGCAGTCAGCCCTTTCTTTATCCGCACTTCCCAGGCTTTAACGCCCAAGGGCCTATTCAGTGTGATCTTGTGGGCGGAGATGCGTGGCGCGAGGCCATTCGGGAATCCGAACTCAAAGCGGCCGTCTCGAAGCCGCTGTTTATCGATCGCGTCAAGGCCGTAGTTGCCCTTTATATCGAAAAGATAGCAGTGCTCGCTCAGCGAGAACCTAAACCACATGTGATCCTATGCTGTCTCCCGCAGATGGTTGTGGATGCCTGTACCCGCGAAAAAGCAGCTGAGCGAAAGCTGCGGCGGCTCCAAACGAAAAGCTTCGGAAAAACCAGTCGCTCCCAGCTGACGCTATTCACTGAAGATCAGGATGAGTCACCTGCACATCAAAATCTACGCAGGGGACTGAAAGCCGAGGCGATGCGCTATGGCGTCCCGACGCAACTCGTATGGCCACGAACGCTCACTTTGGCAGGTCAAGCCGCAAATGCCCGTACACAGGACGATGCCACCCGCGCCTGGAACTTCACTACGGCTCTGTATCACAAGGCTGGGGGTGCTCCGTGGCGGCTCGCCGATCTCGATCCTGACACGTGCTTCGTCGGTATCTCGTTTTACAGGGAACTCGGTGTCGATAGTCCTCAGATGCGCACCAGCATGGCTCAGGCCTTCACTGCGGCAGGTGATGGTTACGTTCTACGGGGCGAAACTTTCGAATGGGACGAAGGGAACCGATCACCTCGCCTGAGCAAAAACCTGGCGGCCAGTCTCTTGACAGACGTCATTGACCTTTACAAGAATCAGAACCGCGGAAGCCTTCCGGGCCGAATAGTAGTCCACAAGAGCTCCGCATTCTCGGAAGACGAACTTGCTGGTTTAGAACAAGCTTGCTCCCTCGTTCCAAGGAAGGACTTCCTGGCTATAGGTTGCAGGAATCTTCAATTTTACCGGCGCGGTAATTATCCTGCTCTGCGCGGCACGTACGTCAAATTCAGTGACACGGATCTGGCGCTATATTGTTCGGGTTACGTCCCATTTCTAAGGACTTACCCCGGCGCTCGTGTTCCCCGACCATTAGAGATTTTGGAACATCACGGCGACAGCTCTTGGTTGGATGTATTGAGGGAAATCTTGGCGCTTACGAAAATGAATTGGAACAGCGCCGATTTTGCTGGAAGGCAGCCTATCACGCTCGGATTTGCCCGTCGCGTCGGCCAAGTCCTCGCGGAAATCCCAGTTGGTGGCAAAATCCTGCCGGAATATCGGTTCTATATGTAGGGCCTTGATGCGAAAAACGCGCCAGCAGCCGGACAGGGCGGACCCGATCGAGAAGGTTGAGAAGTATCTTGTGCGCGTGAAATTCATCGTCTTTGAAGTCGCTATGCTGGTGTGCTTTCTCGTCTTGCTATACGAGATTGTCCGACGGGAGCTAAGCCGGTAATGCCCGCTCGACGCAATTTCGGAATCGACCAGGAAGGCTGATGGGTGTTGATGGGCGTTATTCACATTTGGTGAGGTCCGCGAGGCTCATTAAGAAGTGGCACGACCACGGTTTCCGTATCTGACTGATTAATTGCCATTTGGCGTATCCCCCTAACTAGCGAACCCGAAATTGTTTGCCCCGAGATCTCCTCATCTGGCGGAATTGTGCCGATATAGATCGAGTAACGAGCTGTGGCCGCTGCGGCCTGCGACATTGAGGTTTCGTGAACGGATACGTGGAAATGAACCAGAGCAACGCGCTCGATATCCTCACTACGGCTGAAGTGGCCCGCGAGCTCCGCTGTTCCAAAGCCCACGTATCGAAAGCCATCGCCGGGAAACTGCCCCATGTCACACCATTACCAGCGGTCTGCCTAGGCCGCCGAAGACTAGTACGTCGTGCCTCCCTCCAGAAGTGGATTGAAGAAAACGAACACGGTATCCTATCTTCATCGCCGAAAAACGACGCCGTGAACGCGTAAGGAGAAGAAATGATCCAGACGCGAAAGCGGTTTCAAAAAGGAAGTTTGAAGAGAGTAGGGAAGCAGTGGATTGCGCAGTGGTGGGAGGACGGGCGGCGAAGAAAGGCCCGGTGGTCGGTCTCGGAGGTCAACAAGCGCGAAGCGGAACATCGCCTAGCCGACCTTCTGGCCCCGGTCAACCATGTGGCTCCTAATCCCATCAAGCCAACGTTCGGGGAATTCGTGGAGCGTGTGTACTTGCCACACTACCGATTGAAGTGGAAGAAATCGACCGCGGGTGATAACGAGGGTCGATTGAAGTTCCATCTGACATCGGTGTATGCGTTCCGAAGGGTGGACAGTTTCAGCCGTGAGGAGCTTCAGGCGCTCCTGAACCAGAAGGCGGCTGAATACAGCTTCAGCGTAGTGGCTCACATCAGATGGACCCTGCGCCAGTTCTTCCGCTTGGTCATGAACGACGGTCACATTGAGAGGAATCCAGCGGAGGAATTGTTCATCCCAAGGGAAGCCAAGAACCCCCAGCGTAGGGTCATGAATCGAGAGGAGGTGAAGAAGCTGCTCGAAGTGCTCGACACCAGGGAACGGTTGATTGCCGAGTTGGCGGTCGTCGCAGGAATGCGTCCAGGCGAGATTCTGGCGCTGACCTGGGGATCGTTGACAGGCGTAATGGCTGAAATCCGGCAGCGCGTTTACAGAGGCCAAGTCGATAGCCCGAAAACCCATCGTTCCGCAAGAGCAGCTGCACTACCAGATCAGCTACTCAAATCCATTGCGGAATGGCGGCACGAATCAACATGTACCGAGCCAACTGCCTGGGTTTTCCCAAGTGAACGGCTGACCACGCCAGTGGGAAAGGACAATCTCTGGCGGCGATGCTTCCTACCGAAGCTGGTCCCGGTCGGACTGGAATGGTGCAACTTCCAGGTGATGAGGAGGACGAATTCCTCCCTTATGCAGAAGTCGAAGATTGATCCCAAGGTGGGAGCCGATCAGCGTGGACATGGTATCGGAGTCTCTCTGGACGTGTACACCCAGTCGGACCGGGAGGAGAAACGGGCAGCCGTGAACTCTTTGGAAGCCTACCTCGCCCAGTGATATGCTTAATGGAGCCATTGGAGCCAACGGTGCTTGTAAAGTGTTGATTGCGGGAGTAATTCAGTGGTAGAATGCCAGCTTCCCAAGCTGGACGTCGCCGGTTCGAATCCGGTCTCCCGCTCCAAAATCAACAACTTACAGATCCTTCAAAAATACACCCTCCATAGCACTCCATTAAGCATTTGGCCGTTCCTTCCGAACCCGGCTGCCTAGAACCGAATCCTCCAGTTGTCGAGCCGCCGCTGCCCGGTCTTCAATGCTCGACTTCGTATAGACATCGAGCGACACTCCGATGCCGTGGCCACGCTGGTCAGCAGCCACCTTCGGATCCACCTTCGCGCTGTGCCCGAGGCTGGCGTGGGTCCTCCGCATGACCTGGAAGTTCACCCAGCCCAGGCCGATTGGTTCTAACTTGGCTTTGATGTAGTCCTCCAGCAGGGAAGAACGCCAGAGCGGCTGCCCGGTTTCACCCGCGAATACGAATGCCTCAGGCTCTTGCTCTACAGCCATCTCGATCCATTCGCGCAGCAAAGCAGCGGTGCCAGGCGGAACGGCAACCGAGCGGATCTTGCCGTTCTTGGGGCTTGCCAGCTTCCCGCGGTATACGCGCTGCCTGATCTCGATCACACAAGCATCCGGCCGCACATCCTTCCGCTGAATCGCCAGCAATTCGCCGGGGCGCATGCCGGCGAACACCGCCAACTGCAGAATGACTTTTTCTCGAAATTCCACTGCCGCTAGGACCCGCTCCACTTGCTCAGCGGACATCACCGAACTCTCCGACCGAGGGACCGTCCTGGGAGTGTAAAGTGCGGCCGTCGGATTCAGCGCCACCACCTTTTCGGCAACCGCCAATTGGAACATGGACGTGACATCCCACCGCAGATGATCTACCACGCTGAAAGACAATCCAGATGCCGCCTTCCGTTCCAGGAACTGCTGGAGCAGGGCCAGCGTGAGGTCTTCCAACCGTTGAGCACCCAGTTCCTTTATCAAGTGATGCTGAATGCGACCTTCCGACGTGCCGGTGGTGGATTCCTTCCACTTGCCACGATAGAAGGGCAAGTAGACCTGTTCAAGGAATTCCTGTACGGTCGGTGGCCGGGTCGCGGTAGTTGTTTGGTTGCCGCCATTGATCTCGCGCATGAATTCTTCGCGCTTCTTGTCGGCCTCGCCCTTGTTCATCTCCGAAGCCCAGCCCAGTGTGAAATAGCGTCGCGTGGCTTTTGCGTCGTAATAGAGGACCACCCATACTCTCCTGTTTCCGTGCTTGCGAATCTGCAAGCTTCCTTTTTGAAATCTCCTGCGTTTCATGAACCTCCTATAGAAGCGCAGGCGTTGATTTGGGGTGATCTGATCGTATCACTGAGCGGAGCTCCAGGTCGCGCCGGATTGCTCCTGCCGCGACATCCACTGATCGATCGCCGCGCGGCGAATCAGCGCACGGCGACCGGCGCGAACGTGAGGAATGATCGGCACGCCTGGCACTTTCCCAGCCAGAATGTGCGAGAGGTGCGATCGTGAAACGCCGAGATAATCGGCGGCGGCTTTGATGTCCAGAATTTCCCGATCGCTCATCTTTTGATCCTGCCGAGGGCCTGATGGCATTCCTGCACGAATCAGCTTGACCAGCGAACGTGTGCAGCGGGCATCGACCCTACTCCTCTTATCGGCAAGTCTGCAGAAATCGCGCCTCAAAAGTTGCCTCGCGCGGAACGTCGTCCCGAGCATGTTGCGCCTGCCCATTGACCAGATACGCCTCAAGGCCGCGTTCTTCGAGAATTTGATGCGACGGGATCCAATACACCCTAGTGGATTCCATGGCAATCGTCGTATGCGGCACTGCTGGTCCCAGTCAGCGAGGCGGCGAAGATCACGGGTGAAAGTGGGAAATCGCCGAACCAGTTCGTCATCCCGATCCGGAGGAACGGCAAACAAGATTTCTGTGACCGGACAAACGCTTGCCAACAAATGGTCAAGCTCCCCAATTTCGGTGTGCTGCCTCTGATTGACGCGCCATCCGGACAGAGCGGTGTTCCTAAGCCATGCTTGAAGAGATCCTCGAGAATGGGCGAGATCCCAATGCTTGATTGCGCCGTGATCCTCGCACCGGCCTGTCCTATTAGGAGCCGGATTTCGTGATAAGCTTGGCGGCGCGGATTTAACATGAGCGGTCCCAGTGTGCCCGCGATGTCGTGTGCTCCCCCTAGTCGGCCACTACGCGTGTTCGTTAGTTCGACGATGGCGGAACTCATTGATGGCCGGGCAGTGGCAGAACGTGCGTTACGCGAGATCTACGTCGATGCGTATGTCTACGAGAGCGCCAAACCCGTTGCTCCTGTCTCGGTAGTCGAAACATCGTTGGCGGAGGTCGAAGGCTCCGACGTTGTGGTCGCCTTGTTTTCACGCTTCTATGGTGAGGTGACCATCCAGGAGGTGCGTCATGCGCGTCGCCTCGGGAAGCCATGTTTCGTATTCATCCGAAAGCAACTCCTTCCGAGGGACGCTCGTCTCGAACAATTTCTGAATGATGAAATTCTTGGATCAGAACGAGGCGTCAGTTACGGATATTTCGAAAACGCTGTCGAACTCGGCGATAGCTTACGCCGTGTGATCATGGCGTATCTCGTAAATGCATACCGCCAAGCAAGGCGCGAGATCCCTGTTGGGCTCATCGCTCCGGTTGCTCGCCTGGCCTGGGATGTGGCTGACTGGTATCGGGCATTCGGATGGCAGCTGGCTTCGGAGCCGCACTGGCAAAACGGGAGAACAATCGATGTCCGGTTGAAAATCGATTTGGAAATCGCCGGAATAGGCAAGGTATTTCGAGAACTGAAGATTCGTGCTGTTGCCGGCCTTGCAGACGTGAACGACACAAAGAGGTTCCTGGAGTACGCTGGTCCCGACCAAGCACAGCTCATTTCCGATTTGGGCATCGAACCCGCCGCAAAGCGAATGGTCGGACTCCATGAAAACACCACTGCGCAAACGTTTGACGAACTTCTTGACCAGACCGTCCGCTTTGAGGACTACTTGGACTGGCTTGAAGGCCAGATTCGCAAGCGGAGAATTGATACAGACTATGTTCCTTTAACCTGCGCAGAGGATAACGACGACAGCGGCTACAGTTCGCGGACGGAACAAGGTCCGATTGACGAGTACGTGGATCTGTGGCTCCAAGACTGGTACAAGGAGCACCTGTCCATCGTGGGTGAATTTGGAACCGGCAAAACGTGGTGTGTGCTCCGTCTGGCTTTAACCGCTATTAGACGCTACCGTGAAGCGAAGTCAAAGGGCCATCCTCGACCGCGCATCCCTATTGTGGTTCCACTACGAGACTTCGCCAAAGCCGTGAGTATTGAGTCGCTATTCTCCCAATTCTTCTTTCAAGAACACAACATCGGAATGCCTAGTTATCAAGCATTCCTCCAGCTTAACCGTATGGGGAAGCTATTGCTGTTATTTGACGGCTTTGACGAGATGGCGGCGCGTGTCGACCGGCAGAAGATGATAAATAATTTCTGGGAGTTCGCGCGTGTGTTGGTGCCAGGTGGAAAAGCCGTGCTGACGTGCCGGACCGAGCATTTCCCTGACGCCAAAGAAGGTCGCGCACTCCTCAATGCAGAGTTGCAAGCTTCGACTGCGAAGCTGACTGGTGTGGCACCACAATTTAAGGTTGTCGAGCTCATGAAGCTTGACGATGACCAACTGAAAGACGTCCTTTCTCGTCGATTGAAACCCGAGGCGATTAGCAAGATAACCGGCAACCCAGATTTGATGGACCTTGCCCGCCGACCCTTAATGGTCGAGCTAATTCTTGAGGCCCTCCCAGATGTCGAATCAGGCGCCGTGGTAGATCTTGCCAGCGTCTACTTGTATGCCGTAAGACGAAAAATGGAGCGGGACATTAAAGCAGAGCGGACGTTTACATCGCTTGCAGACAAACTCTACTTTCTTTGTGAGCTCTCGGAGGAAATGCTCTCGACAGATCAGCTAAGCCTTAATTATCGACTGTTCCCAGACCGCCTCCGTCAGCTGTTTGGTGAAGCCGTACGGGAACAGAAGGAATTGGATCATTGGCACTCGGACATGTTGGGTCAAACGATGCTCATCCGCAATGCGGACGGAGACTACTCACCGGCTCACAGGTCGTTAGTGGAATTCTTTGTGGCCTACAAGTTCGTCGCTCAACTCGGTGTACTTGCGCCGGAGTTCACAATGCTCGCACAACAACAATCGAATGTCGATCCACACGCCTTACCCAGAGATTACTGCTGGTCTGAGTATTTCCGCCGCACTACAAACGAGAACGGTGAGTTCAGCCCAATTGTCCCCTTGAGATCCTTCGTTTTACAAGGAGGACAAGATAGTTCCCACGCGTTCATGCTGGATGTCCACAAGGTTGACTCGGAGACAATAGCACATCCTGGCGAAAGGGGCGATTTCATAACCGTTGATCGCCTTCCCAGAAATGCACTCTTATTCGCGGCTGGCATGGTCTCGCGCGACCCAAACTCGCTTGACAGACTATGTCGTCTGGCGCTTGAAGCTAGAGGCGAAGTTGCTTGGAACGCGCAGAGCCTTTTACCCCTACTTAAGCATCCGTGGGCGACAGTGATGGCCGACAGCTTGATTCGTGCTACGGGATCGAGACCGATGCGCAGTGGGGTGGCCTGGGTATTGGGTGAGCTTGGCGTTTCAACTGGAAATGTGATCGAGGGACTAAAAAATACAGTGACCTCCCTAGGAAGACCTAACGGAGCTAGCACTGCTGCTTGGTGGGAGTCTGCATTCGCATTGGAAAAGCTTCAAGTGCTCGGTCCTCGGGATGGAAGGCAAGGAAATACCGCTATCCAATACCTTATTCAACATCTTCCGGCGGAGTATACGCTTGAGCGTGCTCTTAAAAGCCTGTTTGATAACTTGAACCCCGGCCTGCAGTTCCAAGTTCCGTTAGATCAACGCAATGTTGTGACCGTTGTTAAATATGAAAGGCTACTAGATCGAGATGAGTGGTGTCGCACAGTACTCGACTCGCTTGACTTTGGAAAAGACACAGTCGGGCGTAGATGCTATTACTTTGTTTGGCTCTGCGGACATTTGGCGATTCGGAAGAGTGTCGATTCGGTGATCCAGGCGACTGAACATCCTTTGGCTTCGGTTCGGAACGTGGCGACCGAAGCCCTTGGCAAGATTGGCGATGCCTCTCCAAAAGCTATTCAAGCGCTTGAAGTACGACTGATTAAGGACAAGTACTATCGCGTTCGTTATCATGCAGCATGGTCGCTTGGCGAACTGGTTTCAAGGGTCTCGGTGGCAGCTCTCTCGCGAGCGATCGAACTCGAGGAAGTCCGTGACGTAAGAGAAGAGATGATTCGAGTTCGATCTTTTCTGCAAGGCGACCTCACCGCAAGAGTCTCTAACTAGTGACAATTGACAAGTTCGGCGCGGACGCCAACGCGAGGGTGTTCACACTTCAGGTTAGATCCGACAAACTTCAGCCGCATACCTCGTGAGCGCGGGCGCGTCAGCACTATTCTGCCCGCCGACCAGCTTGCTGGAAGCGTTCTGCCACAAGGTCGCTCAAGGAGAGTTTCGAGAGCTTGCGTGAGGGCAATTCAATGCGCCAAATTGTTCCGTCGCGCGCAGCGGTGGGATAGGTCCCTTCGGCAAGTTCTCCGAGCGGAAGAAAAGCATCGTATTCGCCGAAGAGACTCACGAGCAAAACGGGCGGAACCGCATCCGTGATGGCAATGACGTGTCGATCTTTCTCTGCAAAGATTCGCAGGATATGCTTCACGGCCCCCGTTTCCGGCCAGATGGCCCCCGGCAGGGTAACGTCTTCCAACCCGTTGGCCGTCATTTGGTGCCGAAGCTTCTCTGCCGTCGCGGACCGACTAAACGTCTCGCCAAAGTGCAAATGTCCCATCGCCAGGGCCAGCTTGCTGAAGAAGCGGATGAAAATCAGGTGGTTCGGTGAGATTGTGATCCGCACTGACGGATTCGGTGTGATCGTCTCATGTGCCGCGAAAAAGCTTTCCAAATTCTCGGGGAGCAGAATGGTGCCGTCGAGCGTCGTCAGGGTTTTCCCCAGTCTCATCTGGCTGCGGAGTTTACCCTCGACGATACTACGGACCATGGCCGGATCGCCGTGGATTTGCCACCGCTCGCTTCCATCGGGTTTCGGAGTCTTGATGATCGTCGGTTTGGCGATTTTAAACTCGTTGCGATTTCGCGAAATCAGGTGAGAGACGCTAACTTCCCTACCGTCAATCCATCCTGTCCCGCCCAAGTCTAAGGTCGGCGAATTGCCCTTGGTGCTGTCCAAGCCGAGATAAAAACGGGCGCTCCTCACGGGGAAGAAGTTGAGAAACGGGGCGTCCACTTCGGAACCAAGAGTGTTGTTTGACCGGGCGCACGTCGTAATCGTCAGATCGTCCGCCCCGCCGAGAGCATACGGGACGACATGCTCATCGGAAGTGGTGTTCGTTATTTCGTGCTCAACTCCGCAATACGGGCAATAGCAATTGTCCATGCCGGCTGATTCCATTATCTGGTGCAGGTGAGAATCTGTCTCCCATTCGCCAAATGCTTCCCGTCCTCATCGAAGAACACCTCTCGGCCTGCAAGAGATTCCGGATTCGACCACTCGATTTGGCACGGATGCGCCTGAAGTAGGGAGAGGGTCTCTTCTGAAAACTGGGGTTCCCGAGGCGCCTGGCGTCCAACTCCGATGCCCCAGGGATCTGGTGACGGTGGTTTTTCGGGTCGGAAATACCAGTTCTGTCGAGCGGTGATCCATTGCAGGCGGCCTTCAACTTCTATACTTGGCCGCTCATGAGACCCGGTCTCCAGTACTGCGGCAATCCGCTCTGCAGGCACGTACACGTTCGCGAACCCGTTCTTCTGGAATCTGACGTGATTATGGTTCACTTCCTCAACGGTGAACGAGTTGTATCGACAAATTGGGATCGTTGGAAAGATGCTCACAACCCTGTGCTGCCGCGCAAAGCCGCGCAATTGTGCCAGGCGATCTCCAAGTTGAACTTCGAGCGCCAGTTGACCGCGCACGATCCCAAGCAAATGGCCACCGAGCGACTGGCGAATCATCTCGTGCAATTCGACAGCATTCGCGAATAGGTCATACTTCACGTCCATCGCCTGCAACAGGTCCTGCGCCTCAGGATCGCGTTGCGCAACCCGCTTGCAAAACGCGAGCATCGGCTTCCGGTAGTCCAGGGCTACCTGAACCTCATTCTGAACTGGCTTCGTCAGGTTTTGGCCCACGATCAGAACAAACGCATCACAGGTTTTGACGGCATCGAGATAGAAATCGAGCAACGGTTTCGGCGAAGCCGGTTCAGCTTCAAATGCCCAGGCCACCGTGATGGGAGAGAAGCGCTCGACCGCGGATTTGACAACCTGGCGCTCCGCGCTGAGGTCCTCGATCGCCTGATTCATGATCGAGGAGATGAATACCCGGTAAGGTTCCATATTCCAACAACGTCGATACAGATCTATTCCCAGACAGTGGCAATCTGTCAGGCAACCACGGCGTCGATCAAGCTCTGTTTGGAGAAGGACTGCCAATCTGTCCGCACGCGGGCCTCGGCGTCGAGCCAGCAGAAATCCGGAACATGGGAATAGAGCTGCTCGTCGGCGTTCATCATCATGAAGCTATTGTGCGATGCAATGAATCTCCGATTGACTAGGGCCCGCCGCACTGGAAGGTTCGTTCCATACAGTGCGACGAAGCGGTTCACCGTAAAAATGACGATCTCTGCGGACTTGAAACCGATCCTCTGGCCCTTTGGCCCGTCCAGGACGACGGGATTATCGGAACCGATGAAACTGCCTGTGGGACTGATCAGCGTCCGCCAGTATCGTAATTTTAGCGATGGATAGATAGCGCTGGCAGCCACCCTGAATCCCCTGACGAGAAAGAAATCGTTTTCGGCGGATATTGTGTATTGCCCGGTCTGAATTACATCGCGCTCATAAGCGAGCATGCTCTCGTAGTCTGCACCGGGAGCATCAGCAGAAATCCCCGCTTTCGTCAGAGCCTTGGCCCACGTTTTGGGGCTCTTCAGTGCGCCGGCTATCATCGATCGGTTGATGGAATCGGCGATACGCAATAGACTTGGTCGGAAAGCCGGAACGCGAATGTACTGAATCGCCACGAAGTAGAGGAGCGCATCCATTTCTTCGACGCCAGGTTCGCGTGGTCCGTCGTAAAGATCGCGAAGCGCTGGTGCGACGATCGCTTCAATTTGAGAAAATGCACGTTCGAAGTAGACGGGATCGAGGTTGCCATCCTCGACGCGATAGAAATCGCGCCGGTGACCGGCATTGGGCGGACTGCTCGGCCACTGTTTCTGACGCTTCAGATCCGTGACGAACAGTCGTCCATCCTTCTGGCCGGAGTCCGTAAAACCAGCAAGCCAGCATTGCGGCGTGAAATGGTGGGCCCTGGGCTCGGAAGCCTTGGGAACGGCAACACCGTTCATAAAAACAGGGTAACATTCTCGCCATTAATGTTGCATGCAGGCATGCCCAGCGGCGACGATTGTGATTGCTCAGGCTAGATCTTGCGACCCCTTAGCAGGTCCACATACGCCGAATTGACGGAAACGCCTATTTAAGGGATGCGTCACCAAGCTCCGTCTGAATCGTCAGCGACTCGTACACCAGGCACCGCGCTGTACAGAGAGAGGATTTTACGGCTGGATATGGTGCACACATTCAGCGAATCCCTACTTCCGATTTCGCATCCAGTCGCCCGAGCAGCACTGCTGAGGAAGTATGCCGCTAATAAGGAAAGGGGTGCGGCGTATCCTCTTGATGCGATAAAAGCATCGATGTGGACAAGCGTGATCCTGGTACCATAAAGATTGGTGATCCAAGGTGGCAAACCTCGATATTCTCAGCCGACAGTTTACGCTTGAAGCGGAGAACGCATGGGACCGCGCTCGCGAAGAAGCACTGGCACGAGGCGTCGCCGTCTTCTTTCGGGATCACAAAACCGGCATCGAGATCATGCAGCAGCCGGACGGGCGTCGCTTTGAGATTCGATTTATCGCAGGTGCAGCGCGTGGGTCCAACTACGAAATCGTCAGGGAATTATCGGCGAGCGCTGCATGAAGTGTGGCCGTCCTGACTGTAGTTGCTGGTCCGAATGGCGCTGGCAAAAGTACCTTAACCAAGACCTTGGAATTTGAGGGTCGCGAGAATTTGCTCGATCCCGACGCAATTGCTCGCCGAATCGACCCGATCAATCCGAACCGTGCCCGACTGGCGGCGGGGCGTGAGATTCTACGGCGCTTGCACGACTGCTTGGCTAAGAATGTCAGTTGTATAGTTGAGACCACCCTGGCGAGCAAGAGAGCCCTGGAGACGATGCAAGCGGCAAAGAATGCGGGGTTCAGGATCGATTTGGTCTATATTGGGCTGGATTCGTCCGAACGCTGCATTCTTCGCGTACAAGAACGAGTATTGCAGGGCGGCCACGACGTGGCCGATGGCGACATCCGTCGCCGATACGTTCGGGGTCTGGTGAATCTGCTCCAAGCAATTCGAATCGCGGATCGGGCAGTCGTCTACGACAATTCCGAGAATGAACATCGCAAGATGATCGAGGCCGAGGATGGCACCGTTACGTGGAGTGCACGACAACGGCCATCATGGGTCGCCGCAATCCGAAGCGGTTTACGCTAAACGCGCGCCGCGTTTCAATTTCCCTCCCCTGTGTCCGATAAGGCAATTTATGCCAATCCTCAAGCTAACCCAGAAAGTCCAGAAGAGCAGCCTCACGATCAAGATTGCCAACAACGTTGTCGACGATTTGAAGCGGTACGCGGACTACACGAATGCCGGCACGAACGAAATCGTGCAGCAGGCGTTGGCCTATGTGTTCGACAAAGACGCCGAGTTTCAAAAGTGGAAGGAACACCAAACGACAGCCGCGGTACCAGCAAAGCCCAAGCCATCCGGCATGCCAGTTGACAAGCCGGTTGTGGTGTCGACCGGTAAATCACATCCGAACTCTGGCATCGCCAGTTGAATGGTAGCGGGAATGTCGCGGGCGACGGCGTTCGGGTGGACCCTGTCGTGAAGTCCCGCGCGTCTCAATGAGTGCTGCCAATGAGCGGTGTCCGTGAGTGGACTAGTCATTGCAGCCAGTCATTGCAGCGTGTGACCGATACGACCCGCAAAGAGCGGCGTGCCGCATCGGCGGCAGATCCGCGGAACAGCAGCAACAAGCCCCAACCCTCGCCGGGCTCGGGCGCAACAGCAGCGCCCGGCCTAGGGGTCGCCTGAGGGGCGCCCCGGCGAGGGTTAAGACTTGTTGCTGCTAAGCGTTCCGCGAATCTGCCAAGGCCCTGCCAGGTCCCAAAGCGGGCCGCGGGAGCGCCGCGGCCCAAGCGCTTGGGCGCCTGGCACAGACTCAGCGGGGGAGCGCCCCGCAGAGTCTGAAGTCCAAACCAACGGGGGCAAGCCCCCGTGCCCCCGCGCCAGCGTCGCCTTTCGGCGACCAACCCCAAAACACTCGCGAAAATCGCTCGCCCTGCGGGTGGGCCTGGACGGCCCATGTTTTGGGGTTGGTCGCCAAAAGCGCGACGCTGGCGCCTGCGGCCCTGGGGGGCCTGCGCGTTCCGCACGGCTGGGGCCGTGCTTCACTTGCCTACGCATCCCCACGAAAATCGCCTCCTGGACGTCGGCGATTTTTGGCGCCGTTCTGCTGCGCGCCATCTCTTCGCCCTGGAAGGCGGGCGAAGCGATAGCTTGCCTTCCGCGCTCGGGCGCTCCAGCGGAAAAATCCACGCTAGGGCGTGGCTCTTTCCTCGGCCCTGCGTGCGTGGTGGCTGTCGTGTGGTGACGCTCTTCCGTCGCGCTGAGGGTTTTGGGTAACCGCGCTTCAAAGATTTGTTGTGGCGTTACCACCAAGCCGACATCGGTGTGCCGAAGAGACTTTTAGAGATAGAGAGGAAATTCTCCTCAGAAATGGAAGATACCAATGCATTCTGATTCCCCTGGCGCGTTTGTTCAATGCCTACGGTTCATTTTTGTTCAACTCATCGCCTTTGTCCTGTTGTACGGGTTCATGGCGTACACCTGGCCGCTCGACCCACCCACCGTTGTTAAGGCCTATCACCGCCATTGCGCGAACGCTCTCCAATGGCACCTTGCCGTCGGCGAACTGTTCATCCGCACCAACTGGACTCCAGCCGAGTGGTGGTCCAGCGTCAGCGCCGCCTATCGTTCCCACTTTGGCTCACTCGCCTGGCATTTCTGGACCACTATTTGGGCCGTCGCAGCTGTCGGAGTCGCCTTTCTGTATGACTACTTCACCTTTGGAAACGAGACAAAATGATTCGCAAATACATCACCCGCGCCTATCTTGGGACCGTCTTCGGTACCTTGGGCCTTTGCTTTTTTGCAGCCGCCATTGGCGCCAGCCACCCGATCAGCCACTTCATTGACTCGATACTTGGTGACCTGTTGGTGCTGATCTTCTTCGCATCGCCGGTAGTCTGGATCGCCCGGCGTGTTCTCAAAGCTGCCGAGTGCGGCGACGGCCGCTCCGATATCCGTCAGGTCATCAAGGAGCTCAGAGGACGTCGCCGGTTCCCGGTCGAGCCTTACTTCGACCGCGACAAAGGCCTCTTTGTGGGCTTGGATGCCTCGGGCAAGCCGGTCAATTTGCTTTTCCGCCACTGGTATCCCAAGATCCCAATCTACATTCCCTGGGAACAGTCCCGCACTTCTCACAAAGAGCTCTGCGGCGCGACTGGCAGCGGAAAGGGCGTCCTGGCAGCCAACATCGCTGTCCAACACTGCATTCTCGACGACCAGGCAGTGGTCTACTTTGATCCCAAACCGCGTGGGGACGAGTGGGCACCACGCGTGGTCGCCCAGGGGTGCAAGCGCGCTGGCAAGAAGGCCACGTTCTTCGATCTTTATGAAAAACACGCACAGCTAAACCCGTTCCGCGGAGCCACTGAGGACGAGGTGTTTGATCTCTTAGACGCCGGCTGCAACTTCGAACCACACGGGGAAGATGCGGTTTATAAAGGCAAGGAGAAAGCCGCCGCGCGGGTAGTTGCCAAGTGGATCGCCCAGACCGGCGGCACCTTTCGGACTGCCGTTCAGTCCTTCGCCGAGCAGATCGAACACAGCCACCACGACCGCACCGAGGCTGCCAAAGCCCAGCGCTTCTGGGATTGGATGCAGGAGATGGCCTCACTCGAATCGATCCAAGCCGACGATTCGAGCGCCTACGATTTCGAAACCGCCCTCAGCAACGGCGAGTTCCTCTATTTGATGTGCGGCACCGACGGAGGGCGTGTGCAGACCGCCCAGCAGCTCTTGTTGTACCGCCTGATGCAGATCATGGTCGCTCGTGACCGCGACAAGGCGCGCCGCGTTTGCGTGGTCCTGGATGAACTCAAATACGTGCTCTGCCGCCAGGTCCTTACGGCCCTGTCGACCATCCGGGACCGCAACTGCAACCTCATCTTGCAGCACCAATCGCTCGCCGATCTAAAAGACTGCGGCGACCTCGATCCGCGTGCCGTGAGTGGGAGAGTTTTGGAAAACACCACATTGAAGATCGTCTACCGAGTGGAAGACCCGGATACTGCGGAGTGGTTTAGTCGCAAAAGCGGCAAGCAGAATTTCAACGACGCTTCGCTCCGCATACGATCCGGGCTGATGGAAAACCCCGGAACGGTGCGCACAGCACAGAGAAACGCGATCGAAGAGAACACCCTGCTCGCCCTGCCACGCAACACGGGAGTGCTCTACGGGGTGGAAGGGAGGGCCGCCACGATAATACAGGTCTCTCCGCTCCAAGCTGGCCCGCGGCCTTCAATATATAGCCCCGGTGGTGGCGATCTGCAACGACTGGCTCAGGCAGTGGCCGAGCACAATCCGCCTTCTCCAACCGAGGAATCCGCGCCAAGTCAGCCCAAGAGAGATGCCAACGATGACAACGCTTCTAATGATAATTCGCAGAAAGGGTTTTTCTAATCTATGAACCCCTTACCATTGTTTTATCGGATTGATCGCGCCATCGATCGCGTGTTCGATGAGCTTATCTACTGGGTTGCCTTTCCAATTCGAGCGAGGCTCAATTGGCTAAAGCGGCGACGTACCCAGGTATCACGGGGCGCCTTCTGGGGCTTCAGGCTGGGGACGGCGATCTTGGTAGCCGCCTCGATGATCGCTCCGCCCCGGAAATATCGACTGTCTCCAATTGGGGTCGAACCCGGCCCCCCGAAGGATGTGATCAATTCTAATCCCAAAAAAGATCCCTCCGGGTTCGAAACGTCGAACGACCTAGTATGGCTGGGGCAAGAGGGCCCACCCCCTAGTTGGGTCCGACAGTCGCAGCGCGAGTCGGCTGCTCCTGCGTTAGGCGACATGGTTCGTCCAAAGCTGCCTATCGCATTCAACGCGGCAATGGCATTCCTCTTCGGATTGACGCTTCTCTTGATCTGGCGCTGCGACGGTGCGACGGAGACCTAGGCTATGCCACGCCACTTGATGTCTCACGCGGAGGCCAAGCGTCGCAAGCAAGAGAAGCATCTTGCGGGGCTGCGGTTCCTTTCGCAAACCATCTACAGCACACCAGCCATTCTGGGCCACGTCATGGGTCTGAATACCAGCGCCGGATGGTACACGACCCTCCGGAGCATGGAGCGAGACGGCCTCGTGATGCCCGCGACCGTAGACGTCTTTGGGCGCCGGGTCCCACTCTGGGGTATCACCCCTCAAGGTCAAGCCGTGGCTCACCATGACGGTGCGGCGCCGCTGAGCGACCGGTATTTCCAGCCCTCACGGGTACCGCCAACCTTTCTCTTTCACAGCCTCGGCCTGCAGCAGTTGCACCTGAAAGCGTTGGCCGCCGGTTGGACGGAGTGGAGCTACCGCGACACGGAAAGCGGTCGCTACGCTCCCGACAAGTACCGGCCGGATGTCATCGCCCGCCACCCAGGCGGCCACCGGTACGCGATTGAATACGAACGAACCGTCAAAACGCCCGGCCGCTATCCCGGCATACTGCGCGATCACTTCGTTGCCATCACGCTGGGACTGGTAGATCGCATCGGATGGGTCTGCGATGGCACCGCCACCCTATACACAGTAGCGCGACACATTCTCAGCGTTCGTGAGCTTCAGAATGCTGAAGGACAGCGCCGTGTGATTGGCGCCAAACACCACGCTCGTCTTTTCTTCGCCGCGATCCAGGATTTTCCGGTGTTCCTGGCGTCGACTCGTGAGAATTTTGGGCCGGCGGCATTAGAGGAGGTGAAAGCATGACATCGCAGAACCAGTTGCCCGAAGTTGGCGAGCCGTCTCAATGGCTGTGCGCCGAGGAGATGTACGCTCATCTTCGGAGCCGTTCAGCTCCTTACCTTCGCCGGTTACAGCATGAGTTCCCGCAGCCGGGAATGCGGCAGTTGGCGCGTCGACTTCGGGAGCTACGGTTCGACGTCAGGTACGACCTTCGGGCAAATCCAACCATGGCGGAATTGAATGCGGACTTCGAGTCGCAAGGACGAGACCCGATCCTTGGCAACGCTATCTTGCTTAAGGGACGGCCGCCGCTCATTTTCATGTTCAACATCATCGACGACACGAGCTGCAACCGACTCGACACAGTCCTACACGAGTGTATCCACGCCACTGGATTCCTAGTGAATCGTTTCGAAGAACAGCCGAGTGGGTTCGAAACGCCGGAGTACAAGAGGGAGGATTTCGTCGCCATTTACGGAGCCCTCTGCCTGGCGGATCGTCTGGGGCTGGATTTAGGGGACCGGCGGAGGATCTCAGAGCTGGAGCTTCAAATTCTGGTGGAAATGTGCGGCTACCAGTCGTCAGTGATTGCGGGCCTAATAGAAGAGGCCGAACGGGCCGCCGATTTTCTCGCCGCTCCACCGCGACCGAGCTTGTCAGAAAGATTGTGGAGCGTTTTTCGAACGCGGACCCAGGAGCCGACCGGGCCCATGCCAAAACCGCCCGCGACCAGGGTATCGTTACGTCCGCCCGGACGATTAAGGTCGATGACACATAGGGTCACGCAGGTTCGGATTGAAGGCAAAATCGTCCCGATGAATCCTCGGCGGAACTAATCCGGACTTTTGCAATCCAAATGGGCCGCGCAGCGGGATTCGGGGGACTAAGCCCCTGCGACCCCAGCAGGAGCCTGCTGCTCCTGCACCTCGCCGCTCGGCCGCGTGGCAGGGTTGCATGGGAATGAACCACCCCTGCAACCCATGGACTAGCGTGAGCGCCAGTGCTTGCCGTCAAGGTCGGGCCCTCCGGGTGCTCGCAGGCTCGCAGCCTTGACCGCGGCGCGCCGGCGGGAAAACACTTGGGGGACCTCCGGATAGCTCAAAGAGAACCGGCGAGTCTCCTCAATCATGAGCAGGCAGAGCAGAACGAAAGACGGCGGCTCCGGGGGGCCAAGCCGGTAGCGCAGTTCCTTGCCACGGTGAACGCGTTGCATCGCTCGGATAGCCCGTTTACCGGTCTTAATCCGCTCACCGAGTCTGATTCCGACTTCGGCAGGACTAATTTGGTATCATCCGCCGGTAGAGAAGCGCCGAATTGAGCGACGTTCCCATCTTTGGCCGCTATGTGGGCATCGACTATTCCGGAGCGCAGACTCCCACCACAAGTCTGAAGGGCTTGCGAGTCTACATGGCAGATCCGACGGGGCCTCCTTTCGAGGTGAAGCCACCTCCAAGCCCCCGCAAATACTGGACCCGTCGTGGGGCTGCCGAGTGGCTCGCAGAGCGCTTGGCTGAAGATCCGCCGATGTTAGTAGGTATCGACCATGGCTTCTCGTTTCCGCTGGAATACTTCAAAGAGCATCATCTGCCGCTCGATTGGCCTGCGTTTCTTGACGATTTCCAACTCCATTGGCCCACAGACCAGGACAATACCTACGTCGATTTCATCCGCGATGGCACCTGGGGGAATGCCGCAGCGCGTTCGGGCGGCCGACAGTGGCGCCGGCTCGCCGAGGTGCGCGCGCGCGGGGCCAAGTCGGTCTTTCACTTCGACGTGCAAGGCTCGGTCGCTAAGTCAACCCATGCCGGTTTGCCATGGCTTCGCTTTCTTCGACGGCAGGCCGATGGCCGGGTTCATTTCTGGCCGTTCGATGGCTGGCGTATCTCGGCCGACCGGTCGGTTCTGGCGGAGGTGTATCCAGCGCTTTGGAACAGCAACTTTCCGCGCGAGGGTCGTAATTCCCATCAACACGACGCGTACTCGACCGTTGCGTGGATGCAACACGCTGACCGTGACGGCTCGCTGCTGAACTTCTTTAAACCCTACCTGGAGCCGGCGGAGAGGACGAGAGCAGAAATCGAGGGCTGGATTCTCGGCGTCGGGTAAGTTCCACCTGGGTTCGGGGGGAGGAGTTTCCGCCAGGTCGAGTGCTCGCCCAGGGTCTGCCGCCGCGGCCAGCACCAGCTTCGCGCGCAAGACTGAGACTAGAATAGTATCGACGTGTCATTTGAGCGATGAACTGGGACGTTTTCATCAGCCACGCGAGCGAAGATAAGCAGCCTGTGGCGCGTCCGCTGGCGCAGCTACTCTTATCTGGAGGTGTCCGCGTTTGGCTTGATGAGGATGAGCTTCACCTAGGAGACAGTCTGCGGGAAAAGATTGACGACGGCCTTGCGCATTGCCGGTTCGGAGTCGTGATTCTCAGCGAAGCTTTCTTCGCGAAGCAGTGGCCCCAGCGTGAGTTGAATGGCCTGTTCGCGCGAGAGACTCCTGGCCAAAGCGTCTTGCTCCCTGTATGGCATGGTGTAGACCATAGCCTGATCGCCAGTTTTTCTCCGATACTTGCGGACCGCTTGGGAGTTGACACCGCTAAGGGGCTCGACTTTGTTGCCAACGAAATTCGAAAAGCTCTGAACCACAACACTAATCAGGGCCGGCTCGAGTATCCCGATGACATCGACGGAATTCGGGGCAAGTGGAACTCGGAGCAAATCGAGCGCATCGTTCGGGCCAAGCTTTTCGAGGCGGCGAACGCGGATGAGACTCTTTTTGCGACCGGAGGCGTTCTTACCGCTCCCATAGATCATTGGATCGTTGGTGAATACAACCTCAGGTACCGTGACCGCGAATCCATCTTGGTGATTACGGCCTCGATCGAACACGGTCTGGAATGTCACGCTTGTGCTCCTTTCCTTAGCCTCTTCGAGTTTGAGCGCTCGCGAACCGGCTGGAAAATGATCGACTCGACCTTCGCCGTAAATCGCTGGGGACAATGGGGACGAGTCGATGAAAAGGACGTGAAGGTATTCGTGATCGGCGACAATATTTATGCGCTGTTTTTGGACATCACAGGAACTGGGCAAGGGTACCTCGTGAGTAGGACTAGCGTGCAGTTGCGAGTTGGTGATCGCCACAAGGAAGCGCTGAACGTAGAGACTGCCGAAAGTGATTCTGGGACTATGGACCCCGGCAAACACGAGTGGAGTTCAGTCATTAAGATCATCACGGGAACTTCGGGCTTTTACGACCTGTTGGTCGAGCGCAAAGGAGTTCGGGAAGGCCGATATTTCGAGGAGACTGAACGATTCAAGTTTGATGGGAGACAATATGTATCGAGCGCATTGTACGGTTAGTAAACACTCGAAGTCCGCTCGGCTTCCTCTGCGATTCTGATTTTGCGAAGGTGCTCGCGACCAACACGAGCGTAGTATTTCTTTGCACCTCGTTCTACCATTTCGCCGGCTAGCTCAGTCGATGGATTTACAGGCGACGCCGGTGAATCGACCGCAGGATGGTCTTTAGCGTAGTAAACGCCGATCATTCGAAATGCAGAAGTCCCTGGTAATCTAGATCCAAAAGAATCAGACTAGAAGAAAGGACGCCGGACCATGAATGATTGGAGGGCCACTCAAATTTGGAAACATCTCGATATGTCCCTAACCGGTGATCATATCGTTCGGTCGACTCTCTCCAGCCACATGCCGCGGATCGAGCAGGTCTTGACGACGGGTGGCACGACCCCTTTGGATTTTACGCTGCATGATAGTGGTCATGCTTTTCGTGTTGCGGAGCTGATGTTTGAACTTGTCCCCTGTCCCGTTCGCGCTGTTCTATCCGCGGAGGAGTGGGGATTGCTACTGTTTTCGGCCTATCTTCACGATATCGGCATGTCTCCCGCTCGAGCACAAGTGGAGGCCGTGCGATGTTACCTATACGAGGGCGATAACACGGGACTAGACCCCAATGAGTTCCGCCGACTCCGTATTTGGCTTGCCGAAAAGGAAGGCGGCGACTTTACTCCGCCAGTTCAGAGTCTGGGGAAGCTCGAAGAACTTCTCACTTACTACTGCAGAGACCGGCACAATGAGTGGAGCTCCGCGTTCACTGGCGAGCAGTTGTCGAACGAAGCAACAGCGTGGTATCACGGCTGGGTCGAAGACCTGACTCATATCTGCGAGAGCCATCATTTCGGCGAGAATGAGTTGCGAAAATCGGAGTTCAATATTCGGCCACTGAGCGGCAACCGCTACGTGAACCGCAGGTATCTCGCGGCCCTCTTGCGAGTCGCCGACATTCTGGAAAACGATCCGGAGCGCGTTCCCCCCGCTGTTCTCGAGCACCGGGCGATCGCGACGGAAAGTGTACCCCATTGGCGCCGCCCCGCGCTGATGACAACTCAGATCCTTGGTAATGGGCTCGAAAAGATGCCAACTGAAATCGGCGAGCTTGCTTTCTCGCTGCGTCGTATTACGACGACAGCATGGCCTACCACCGCAATAGAGGAAAAGGGGATTCGTGAGACAGTCCATGCGATGCAGCAGGAACTGGAATTGTGCGACCGGCTTCAGCGTGATGGCTGTTTCAAAAACACCCATCAGGCGCGGATTTACTCCCCTATTACTGGGACATTTCCCCGAAGGTCTCCGAATCGTACGACGCGCACGACACAAGCTACGTCATGATAGATGGAGCGTTTCGCCCCAACACTAAACGTTTGCTCGACCTCCTCGGAGGATCGTCGCTCTACCGTTCTCCATATGCAGCCATTCGCGAGTTGCTACAGAACGCCCTGGATGCCGTCCGGGAACAGATCGCGAGGGAGATGTTGGACGCAAACGAGACTGGAACAGCCAGCGCGCTACGTCGTGGCCAGCATCATCTCGTGCGCTTCACGCTGGAAGCTAAGTCCGGCGGAACTGCCTGGCTCCATTGTTCCGATACGGGGTCAGGTATGTCGCGTGAAATCATCGAGAATTCCTTGTTGGTAAGCGGCAAGTCAGTGAACCGTAGCTATCTTGCGCTGAAGATCGATTGTGAAGACATGGGTGTGCCCTTGGAACGAACAGGCCGCTTCGGCATTGGCGTTTTGAGTCTCTCGATGCTGTCGCACCACTGGATCTTTCGTACCAGACGATCGGCTTTGTGCGGGGATGATCCGCACGGTTGGGAGTTCGAAACCCGTGGCGTCGGGAGCTTCGGCGAACTCCGCCCATATAGTGGACGGGAACACGGGACCACGGTCTCTCTCGAACTTCAGAACAATGATTCCATCGCGTCAGAAGGACAGTTGGACCTTAAATGGACGTCGGGACTTCTCTCGAACGCCTTCTTGGACGAAGCCAGGCACGTGACCGGAGTTGGCTTACTGCTATTCATCAAAAGCATCGCCATCAAGCTTCCATGCAATGTCGAAGTCGTGGTGCCCGGATATAGAAGCCTTCTGATCGAGGCTGGCTGGGCTTACCCGCAGAGCGCGCAGATGCCGGCTGAGCCGTTTACATCTTCGGAGAAACTGCTAGATCTCCGAGAGTGGATCGACCAGCCCGGTAGCGAAGTCGTGTCGGCGGAAGCGGCGCAGAACGGTTTGAACGTGCGAGTAAGCCTGCCACGTTTCCGGATCGCGAATCATTACGCGCCCATTTGGATGGACGAGACTCTCTTGGAGCCGAATAAGACAGGACGCGTAGGTGTTCCGATGTCATCGGTTCTGTGGAGCTATTTCGGCCTTGCAGTTACAACTGGAATGACTGAAGAAGGATTCTGCGTGGTGGATATTGTCGATTCCAGGTCTTATCACCCCACTGTGAACCGTCGCGACATTGAACTCGACGAGGAGACGTCCTCAACGGTTGAGAGGTTGCGCAGACTTATCTTGAATCGCCTTTGTCTCCAGTTTTTGGATCAGCCGATAATGCCGTTTCCTCGATTCGCAGTTCATTTGATGGGAAGGATTCCTCTGGATTCCCTTGAGGATGATACCATCCCTTGGATTGAGCCGGTGGGCGATAATCGATGCCGTCTTCGAAATTTCGGATTCCCAATGACCGGCCTGCCCGAAATTCCAACATTTGGGGGAAGCTGGATCGAGCGCTCGTTGGGATTTCACGGGCGACCGGAGCGCGAATCTGCACTGCGAAGCGTGATCGGTCCACCCCACTCCTTCGTCTTCAACAGGCATGTGATGATCGAGCCTGTTTGGCTGCGCTTCGATGCCCCTGACCAGAGACCTCCTGCACACACGACGACGTTCCCTCCGGCCCTGGAACCGATCGACGGGGTTGTCACACCCGGAGGGTCGATCGTCCTCAATATAGAATCACCGAACCTTGACCGGATCTACGGCCAACTCTCACGGATTGAAGCGCAGCACTGGACCCGTGATCACGAACTACCGACAGAGCGGCCTGAGTTTGAGATCCTGACGGTGAATGATGGAATTTGGAGATTGCTGGGCTATGCCAAAGGCAGGCTAGTCGCTAGTAGGAAACCACAAATGAACAGGGATGAAATTTTAAGCAAGATCGACGTCAAATGGAAGGCCGTTTGACGGCCCAGATTAACGTTTTCGGCCGGAAGCGGGGTGTTGTAAATATCGCCCCGTCCGCGTTTAGGGACGACGCGAAATCCGACAGGACCTTCAGATTGCCGGATGGCGAATGGCTGCTTATCCGGTGCTCTGGAGCGCGGCGGTCTGTCGCCGCGCAGCGGTCAAGGTGGCGACGACCTGGAGGGTGTTCAGGTTCAGCTCAACGCTCCGTGAGGTTTGCGTTAGCGAGCTATTCGCCACTACGAGCGGCACTGTGGCAAACCGCCGATGTGGTGCCGTTTTAGAGCCGCAGTGCTCCAACTCAACCGGTCTCGACTGAGCACTTACCGAGCCGGAATGAAGAATCCGAGGATTTTGTGAATGTCGCCAATCTCCAGGGGCTTGTCAGCCAGCACGTAGGCATGCATGACGTGCTCCCAATGGTACGCAAGGTTGTCCGCAAGGAGTGCTGCCTGCGTCGCAAACGGTTGATACGGCATAGAGCGCGCGACCAAGGCAGAGATACGAGTTTCGACGATTCGCCACTCGCCGTATAGATCCCCACGCGGACGCACCAGCACAAGGTTCCAGCCCTCTCGGTCCTCGCCTCTCTCGCGGATTTCGATGTACCCTCCATGTACCGCGTGATGGTTGCGCAGTCGCTCAACATTTGCAGGAGTGATCGGCTCACGGTATAACTCGTCAGGCTGAAAGAACTGCACATGCACGCTGCGATTGCCGAAATGGTATTCCCTTCCGTTACGCCCGTCGCGCTTCTCGATCTGAGCCTCGGGTAGATGACGATTGATTTCAGTAACGGCCTCATCAATGAGATCAAGGGCCTCTTGCTCTTTCAACTTGTTTCGAGTAGCGGAATCTCGACCAGCGTCTGCCAGGCGCTCGCGTTCAATTCGCTGGGCCTCCGCCGCGTCGTGATACTGGCGCATGCGGGCAGCTATTTCAGCAACCTCCGGTCTGCCTGGAGCGGGTACCACCTGTAACGCCTGCAGTACCTCGTCTGCCGTCTGGTAGCGATGACGGGGCTCCTTTGCCAAGAGCCTTCGGATAACGCCATCCACTGAATCCGGCAACGCGAAGTTGATCGATTTGGCACGAGGCGCCTGCAAATAAAGATGCATCTCCCGAAGCGCGTTGGTGTCGAGGGCGGCGAATGGTGGTTGGCCCGTGGACGCCTCAAACAACATCACGCCCAGAGCATAGAGATCGGTTCCGGGTGTGGCATGTTGCGCCAGCCAAACCTCCGGTGCCATATAACGGGGCGTTCCCCATCCTTTGAAAGTAAGTGTGCGAGTCGCCTCATCAACAAACTTCGCCATGCCGAAGTCCGCAATTTTCAGCACCGCTCCGGAGCAAAGCACGTTCTCTGGCTTCAGGTCGCGATGCACAACCCGGGAGTGGAGTACGCCCAGGCCCGCAAGCATCTGACGAAATTCGCCGATAACCACTTCGATGGTGGCGCTCCCAGCGACATAGGCGCCAACTCGCGAGCGATAATCGCCCTCCGGGCAGTATTCGCTCACCGCAAAAAGCCCCTGGTCCCTTCCAAAGGTGCAAAGACCGAAATCGACTATTCTCACGAGATTCTCATGCGCCAGACCAGCGGTGCTTTGGATCTCTTGCTCAAAGGACAGTTGAGTGGTCGCGTCCGTTACCGGTGCGATCATTTTCAGTGCATAGGGTTGGTTCGCGTCGTCCTCTGCCAGGTAGACGATGCCAAAGCCGCCTCGTCCTATTTCACGAATGACGTTGAAGTTGCCGCCTCGTTTGCCGACGACCTTTTGGCCGATCATATAGTTGATTCGCTTCCGTTGGCGCGTTCGGAAACAAGGAGGCTCATGCTTTCTGCCCTGTTTCCGGGCTTTTCAGCGCCGTTCTTACAAGGTCGAAATCCGGCTTGATATCGAGCGCTTTTTGATAGTAGCGTTTTGCCTGCTCCGGTTCGGCCATCTGATCGTAGATTCGCCCCATGTTGTGCAACGCGAGGGCCCGCTGTTCAGCATTATCCGCTATAGTAATCACCGTTTCATATTCTGCGAGCGCCGCCTCAGGCCGCTTGAGGTGGATGAGCGTAAGGGCGTAGTTGCCGCGCGCCGGCACATCATAGGGATTAAGGGCGAGCGCGCGCCTATAGGCAAGAGCAGCATCATCGTATTCGCCGCGGTACAAGTGAGCATCCCCAAGGTAGTGATACGCAAGAGGGCTTGAGGGTCTTCGCTCAAGGATGTACCCGACCTGAGGGAAGATGTTTTCAAAAACGCCCTCCTTGAGCAGCATCTCGATCGCTGCGAACTTCGCAACAATACGCGGGTAGCGGGTATCCTCGTCCTGGTTGTCACCAAAATCGATATTCTCGCGCGTCAAGTAAGGATCAAGATCTGCATCGGATGCTGGGAGGCCATTTTTCAGGGTTCGACTCAGCCACTCGCAGATGCGATTCACAGGAACGATGTAACCGATTTTTCCCGCGTCGCCCGGCATAACGAATGTCGGTATTCCCAAGAATTGGCCCCGGTCGTCGAATGCACCGCCGCCGGAATTTCCGTGATTGATCTCCGCGTCGGTTTTGAGGTTGCCCTCCCTGTCGAAACCACTGACGATGCCACGCGTGACCGTGAGGCAGTCGCCGCCGAGATCCGGGAACCCAATCACACGCACGGGCTTTTCTAAGTAACCCGCATCGGGGTGAGGCGAAGTGAGAATCGAAACGAAGCAATCGGCCGTGAGTCCCTTGGTCCACAGTAACGCAAGATCATACATGTCATTTCGCACCACAAGTTCGGCCGCATATGTGTTCGTAGGAGGCTTGGCCACATCCTCTACAACGTGCACGCTAACGTCCCCAAATGAAGTACCGAAGCTTTCGTTTTCCACAACGTGGTTGTTCGTCAGGACGAGTCCCTTCGGCGAGATGAGAACGCCAGAGCCCAAAAACTCCGTGTTCGACGGGGAGTCTCGATACCTGATCTTTACGACGCTGCGATAGAGGTCGTGCTGGTTCATGGAGGTAAGGAAACGTCTATTCGTTGCCCTCAAAGCGTCGCCGAAGTTCCGGCGAAACGCTATATACGGTCATCAACAATCTGCCGCAGATCTCCGTATCGTACTCAATCAGTCCACTGTCTCGCAGGCGCTCAAGAATGTGTTCGACAAGCATCGGTGGCAGCGATAAGTCGCGCTCAATATCCGTGTTCGATGTCATGCTCCCGTTCACACTCACCTTTTCCACTAGAAGCCGGGCCACTTCCGTGATCTTCTTGTCGTAGTCCGGAATGCCGCCGGATTCCGCAAAGGACGAGAATCCACTCGTCAGGATCTCAAAGTAATAAACATACGGCTTGCCGATGGTTCGATGCGTCTTGATGTAGTACCGATCCGCTAAAACCTGCTGGGCGTCAAGCATGTCCTGCTCCGAGACGCCGAGCTCCTTCAGGACTGCCACGAGTGGTTCGGGATCGATCCCCGGATGCCCCTGCTCCATTGCAGTTTTGCAGGCGGTAGAGAGAAACAGACTATCGTTTCGAGCGAGATCCCCGATCTGTAGCACATCTGGGCTCATATACGCCGGGCGGCTGCCAAGCTGCGGCTTGTCATACTGCCCGTAAATTGCGGCTACAATTCGGTCGAACTCCGCGTCGTAGTTATCGAGTTCGCGGATCGACTGATAGAGCAAGTCTCGAAGGCATTCGGGAATATTACAGTTGTCAAGCCGAACCGGAATAAGCCGTTTCTTGTCCACGATATTCTTGACGAGCGCCACAGCCAATTCCTTCTCCACCCACGGCTTCGTGATGCTCGCATTTGAGAGAACTACCACCACGGCATCGGCTGGCTTGAGACCTTCGTTGAAGATCTTATCGACCAGCGAATCGCCAGGAAGCATTTCCCAATGATCGATCCAGGCATCGATACCTCTCGCCCGTAGACGCTCATAGAACTTGAGAACGAATCGTTCTTTGTCTTCACTGGCGTGGCTGATGAATACCTTTGGAATCTCGATCACGTTCTTTTTCCAGCGTCAGCTTTAAAGGTTGCTCTTAGATGCGACCAGAATACTTCCAACATCGTATCCCACCAACGTGTCGGTCGATGAAATCTTCGCGTTAGCATTCGGTGAAGGATCATCTGCATGATTGTGGAGAAAGCGAAATACGTCGAGTCAATCGAACCCGATCGTCGCTGATCTGTGAGGATACGCGAGCCTTCGTGCTCTGCTCCTTAAACGCGTACTTCTGCCTGGAGGCCATTAATCTCAGCCCGTCAGTCATCGCAAATATCGCTAAGTCCACCAAGAAGAATCCGACTTTCGAGCTTTTTCTGGACACGAACTTCCTCCTTTACCTCATTGGACTCCGCGATGACGAGTATCATGCGGCGCTCACCCTCATCGATCTTGTCCGGCAGCTCCATGGACGCGTCCAAATCCGCCTCCAAGTCCTGCCGATAACGATTGACGAGACGAAGCGCGTGATCAGCGCCGCACAAGCAAGCCTGTCGGGGCTTCAAGTCAACAGGCATCTGGCCGACGCGGCCCGGCGCGCCGGGCTCGACGCGATCGCAGCGAAGTTCATCGCGGAAGCCGCCCAACGACCACTTGCCGCGGAAACATATTTCGGCCCGTACCTGCGCGACCTGCTCGAAGTCATACGGTCACATGGGGCGGAATTCCATAACACGCGCTTGGACCCGTACAGAACCGATCAGCGGGTCGTGGATGACATCCTGGCGCAACAGCAATACGAAGAGAAACACCACGCGGACAAGGCCAAAGGGTACGAGCAACTGGAGCACGACGTGACCTTATGGCATTTCGTGAACCGCCGACGGCCGGCAACAATTGAATCGCCCCTCGAAGCACACTCGTGGATCATGACGCTCGATCGACGGCTCCTCGCATTCGACGCCAGCAAGAGAAAGCGCAACGACCAGCGGGTGCCCGTGTGCGTTCACCCCGCGACCGTCATGCACATGCTGCAGTTCTTCGTGCCGCGCACCACGGCGTTCGAAGATGCGATCTTGGGCAGCATGGGTCTGCCGTTCTTTCACGGATTTACCAGCAACGATGAACGCGTCACGCTCCGCATCCTACACACATTGGGTAGATTCCAGGATGCCAACAACCTGCCGCCGACGGCCGCAACTAGCATCCTGTTCAATGACGCCTTACGGCAAAAACTCACGCCCGATCTAGTGCCGGAGCAAGAGCACGCACTCATCAAGGAAGCGCTTGTCCAAGAGTTGCACGAACGGAACCGAGAACTCGACGCGTTGCACGCATCCCACAGCGCGCTGGAGAGAACTCGCCTTGCGGACGAGCAGCTCATCGCTAGCAAGGACGACGAACTCAACCAGCTGCGAACCACATCCACAGCACAAGCACAAGAAATCGAGCGCCTCAATACATGCCTCATGGCCGCCGCACAGGAGCGCTCGGCAGAACGCGATGGGCAAACGCAACACGCGAAGAATCTCGAGAGTCGTATCGCCAGCCTTGAGGAAGGGCACCGAACCAATGAAGCCACCTCGGCGCGCCATGCTTTCATTCGTAACCACTCCCTCGCTGCAATCCTGGTCGCGGTGGCGGCCGCCGCAGTCGTCCGGGCAGCCCACTGGCGCTTGCCACAGCTCCCGAACACACAACTAGCGGCCGTCGTGGCCCTCATCGTGCTGATGACATGGTGTTTCCTGTTCGATCGCATGGGCGTGCACCACCCAGCGGTCGCGTCCTGGCGGGTATTTCAAGCATTCCACCGGTGGAAGAGGACAGCGATTGGCCTCGGTGGTGCGCTCGTGCTCAGCATCACCGCGAACGCACTCTATGACGCCATCAAGCACCTCTGGAACACCAACCATATAACCGGCTTATAACGCCATTTTCTGGAACCCCGTGGCTGCTGCGAACCCTATCCTGGATTATCGGGCGAGAATGGCGGCATCGCTGCCGCCGTTTTTGCTGCCGCGCCGCTTTGCTACCGCGGACACCTGGACCAAAGCCGCCAGCGACAACGGCGTACGGTACCTCGGCGTCTTTCGCGATCAAGCACCAGACTTGGCCACCATCCTCGCGAATAGACGTGTGTTAATTCTCGGAGAACCTGGTGCAGGAAAATCGACGACCGGGCAAGCTGTCGTCCAACACGTCCTCAACAACGGCCAACCCACGGAAATCCCCGTGTTGGTCACACTTAAAGCCTACACGGGTGACCTCCGAGCATTGCTGCTTCGGAGTGTTCCGGCACCAGTGCTCGATGCGCCGAACACCACTAGGATCTATGCGTTCGATGGCGTCGACGAAGTGCCTGCCGGCCACCGCGACACGTTACGGCGCGACCTCAACCGCCTCATCCAAACGGAAGCCAGCTGCACCATTGTCATCACGGCACGTCAGGCATTCTACGCCTATCACCCCGAAGTCTTCCCAGAGAAAATCACCGAATTCCACCTCCTCGACTTCAACGACCAGGATATCGACGCGTGCGCCAAACACTACGGCGTGGACACTGCCACGTTTTTGGACGCTGTCAGAAACGTGGGCAGCGAAGAAGAGATACGCAACCCCTTCGTGCTCGACGTCATGCTCCGGCGGTACAAGAGCAATGGCAGCCTGAGCCCCTTGCGATCCGACAACGTCAGCCACATCGTCGAACAACTCATCCACAGCCGCCCATTGATTAACGCCGTGCGTCAACGACGCACGCTCAAGATGCTGGCAATCACGTGTGAAACCATCGCAAGAAATGACCTCACGGACGACGAAGCACGCCAAGTCCTCCACGAAGCCATCGACCTCTCCCAAGCGCAGGCCGAGCAACTGTTGGATGAGCTGTCGCACTCAATCCTCATCCGCACACCAGGACACATCAGCTTCCAGATGCGCTCCTACGGCGAGTATCTGGCGGCAGAAGAGCTTCATGATAAGCCCGTTGACCGGCTCAAAGAACTCGCGTTCCACAAGAACAAGCCCGTCGACAGCTGGCATAACACCTTCACGTATCTGGCGGAAATCAACGATAAAGTGCGGCAATATTTCACGAATCACCACCCGGAATGGCTGGTCAACGTCTCCCCCGCCGCGTTCACTGACGACGAGCGAACAATACTGACGCGGCGACTGCTCGCGGACTTCACCCAACACCAGACATACATCGTCGACAACAGGGCTCTCTCGTGGCGACGGCTTGCCCGGCTATTGACAACGGACGTTATTAAAGAATTGCGCGAGCAGCTGGCTAGCCCGCAACCACACGAGGTCGCTAACGCGCTCGTACTCCTCGGGCTGCTCCGGCAGACGGACATCGTTCCCCAAGCGCTGCGCCTCGTGACAGCGCACCGCAACGCCAGCTCCCTCCGTTACGCGGCGATTATCGCGCTCATCAACGCCAACGATCCGGCGGTCATCGACGACCTGATTGGCTTCCTCCAACCCGACGACACTTACTACATCCAGCTCCTCGACGCCATCGGAAGCCTGTGTACGCCCGCCGACTTTCCACGCGTCCTTCCACTGCTGGAGAGTGCTAACGCCGGACTATCAGCAGCGTACTATCATTTCCGGGAACTCAGGACAAGAGAAGCGCTAACCGCAGCTATCACATACCTGACAACCAACCCACAGACACTCAACCGTCACGACCTGGACTCATATCTCGAACCAGTCATCGATCTCATCCCCCACTATTTTGACGAGGAGATCGGCAGGGCGCTCGGCGTGCTCCTTGCCAACCTCGAACGCGTTCAATTCTACGACGGCAACCTTGTGCGACGAATCATCCGGCACCTCGCGGCCTGTGACCAAGACGCAGTCGCCGTCCGTGCAATGGTAACGACCTTCAACCGCACCGGCACACGGCCATGGTGGCACACCGGGCATGTCATCAGCGGGCTGATTACGCATCGCGCCGCACAATGGATAAACGAGAGTGCTCCACAGTACGCTCAGGAACTCGCACGCTGGCTGCCTCATGGACCAATACGCGCCCTGCTCGACCCACAACCGCCCGAGACGATTGCGGCCCTGGAACAAGCCAGACAAGAGTACATCCGAGAGGAGCAAGAGCGGCAGCAACGAATCACAACAACGCGAGCAGAGCACCAAGCGACCATCAGCACTACAAGGGACATCAACCGCATCCTGAACGCATGCATGCGGCTAGAAATAGAATTCTGGCCCACCATCTCATCGGAACAAAGCGACTGGCTCGCCCAGGAAGTGAACGCCACGCTGCAGCAGTTCGATCTGGCAACCAGCATCACATGGATCGACCAACACCAGTGGTCGCGCCCTTGCGGCCTCGAACCACTCCTCAACCTCATCGAACACTACAACCTTCTCCTCGCCAATGACGTACCGATCGTTCTGGCGCTGCGCTCGTGGCCGGATAACGCGATCACTAACTACTACCGCAGAAACGGGCTATCAGTGCAAGCGCATCAGCAACTAATCATGCTGTTACAAACGGCCGAAAATGAGAACATCGTCCGCAATGTGCTGACCTTCCTCCGAGAAGCCAAATACGACACCAGTCCAATGCGCGATGCGCTGCGGAATATCGGCCTTGACGCCACACGGAGCGCACAACTCCGGATCGATGCCATTGACCGGTTGACAAATGACGACGCACTGCAAATCCTGCCGGGACTGCTCAACGATCCAGAGGATACCGTGCGCAGCCACGCCATGCACGCTCTCGTGACGCTCCAACACCGGCCAACCATCAGCAGAGCACTCGCGAACCTTACTGACGACGAGGTACGAGAAGCCGACGTCGCCGTACCTTATAACACGCCTCTCGACTGGATTGGGAACATAACGCTGGCAGAAGTCTTCGACGAGCTGCGGCGATTGCGCCGGCGCGCAGTTCGCTTGAACTCGTGGCGGGTCACCACAATTATCACGGCAACAATCGCGAAGATCGACAAAAGCAGAGCCGCCCGGACCATTCGCGAACAAATCAACGAGACACCACCTCCGTGGCAAGATTACTTCCGCCAGGAAGCTGACAAACTCGAACGAGAAGCACGGATTCAAGCCGCTCAACAGACGCCTTTCGTAGAGGTCATCAGGAAGCTCAAAGGCGCGACCTCCATGATTGTCGTCAAGGTCTGGTGCGAAGGATTAACCGACCGTCCAATCCTACGAAAGCTCTTCCGAGAGCTGGGTGAAGAAGAAATCGCGAGAACCATGGGGCTTATCGGAGGGTGGCCTAACCTGCGGGCTGAGCGAGAGCCAGAGCACTGGCTCGACGGGTGCCGACAGGCAATCATCATCATGGACGGAGACCAAGGTCGAGATCTTTCCAAAAGCCAAGCGCCACTGACCGAGCAAGCCAAAGACCTACAGCGGCATTTCGCAGACTTCCCACTCACGCTCCACGTCCTAGGACGCCACGGCATCGAACACTACCTACCGCGCCATGCCTACGAAACGGTCCTGGGCCGAGACCTCGCGGCATTCTTTCCAATTCCGCCTAACAAGAAGATCATCGAACACTTCAGCGACCCCACACCTTTCTACAACAAAGGGCTCAACGAACGGATTGCGGAACACACTACTCTCGCCGATGTAGAAGGGACCGATCTTGCCGATATCCTCCGATCGATTAAACAAACCGCCGAAGCAGCTCGGCAATACTAAACCCGCAATGGTGTCTTCGGGCACCCGGCGGCACCGAAGGTGACCGGGCGGCGTCTAATCGGGCAACCCCGACCCAATTCCTATGGCGTACACTGAAGGGGAGCGGCATGAATTCCCACTCCATTAACGCAGCCCCGGAACCCATCATTTGGGCCAGGCTCATCCAAGCCCAAAAGGGAACCCTGTCGGCTGAAGTCGCTCGCTATTTGCTCTCGATCGAATTCGGCGAGGCCGACCGAGAGCGCATGAACGAGTTGGCTGACCGCTCCGAGGTGGGCAGCCTGACGGATGAGGAACGCGCGGAATTCGATGGTTACCTGCACATCGGCAATCTGTTAGCCGTAATGCAATCACAGGCGCGAGTCGCTTTGGGTGAAACGGGGCCTGCCGAGCGCTCGTGAATCAAGATCTGGCGCGACTCGTTTGGCGGCGCGCTAACCGGCGCTGCGAGTACTGCCACTTGCCTTCGTCATCGTATCCGCTTCCATTTCACGTGGACCACATCGTCGCTCGGCAACACGGCGGCGAGACCGTCGGGGACAACCTCGCCCTGGCGTGCCTACACTGCAACCGGCACAAAGGACCGAACATTGCCGGACGAGACTCGGCCAGTGGGGAGGTCGTCCGCTTGTTCAACCCCCGTCTGGATCACTGGGTTGATCACTTCGAGTGGAAAGGATCGGAATTGGCCGGCAGGACCATGATCGGGAGGGTCACCGTCGAGGTACTGGCAATCAATGAACCCGATTTCCTCGTTGTTCGTGCCACCCTCGTAGGCGAGGGTGCTTTTGGCTTCGAATGATCATACCTCTGGGCCTGATCAATTATCTGCGAAATCGGCCTTCCAAAAACGACCTTTTGACGGACCACCCAGACCTCCAAACTACGAAACGTCCAGCTTGATCAAGTGGACTTCAAAAAGACCTCCAGATCCAAAATGGATGCCCGTCCATACCCTCCATTAACACTCCATTACCAATCCTCGGGGAATGGGTATGCATTTTTGGGCGTTTTTTGTGCCCCCAAATCAACGCCTTGCGTCTGCATGTTCTTCAAACTAAATATTTGCCCAATTTCCCAAGCTGGACGTCGCCGGTTCGAATCCGGTCTCCCGCTCCATCATTTCAAATAGGATGTTGAGTAACCGCCTCCAATCGACTTTCAAAACAGGTCGGGCCAATGCCGTGACCACGTTGATCGGCGCCCACTTTGGGATCAATGTGCTCATCTTGTAGCTCGATTGCGTTCTTCGCAACACTTGAAAGTTCAGCCATCCTAACTAAGCCAACTTTGGCAAATTTCGATCGCCGACTCCCGCTGCCTTGTGCCGGGCAGGGAAGACCGGCGTAGAATCGACCTGATTGGGAAGTCAGAAAGGAGATATCAGTCTGTCCCGAACAGAATTAGTAACGAAAAACGCATGGCACAACCCCATCAGTAGCGCCGCCTCAAATCCCGCGACAAGTCCTAATTCTCGACGCAGCTGTGTGCGGCGTGTGTGCCCATTTGTCGAGCCGGACCTATTCTAATGGCAGGAAAACAGAGTCTGTCCGAAATTCCAGCGGTTATCTCGGGTGTTGCCCTGGGCTGGTCGCGGTATCGGTGCCTTTCTGTGCCGACATGGCTACGGTCCGCCGAGAATACTATCTTCGGCCGATATGTATTGAGGATATGCCCGAGGAACCACAGGTTTATCTAGGAGTGCCGGCCGTGGTCGTAAGTCAAGCGATGCGACAGATCATGGACCTGGTTACACGGGCGGCGCGCACCTCGGCTAGCATCCTGATTACCGGGGAGACCGGTTCGGGTAAGGAAATCGTGGCGCGGGCCATTCATCACCATTCGCTGCGTTGTAACAGGCCGTGGGTGGATTTCAATTGCGGTGCCTTGCCTGAACATCTCGTGGAAAGCGAATTGTTTGGACACGAAAAAGGCGCGTTCAGCGGCGCCGATACAGCGAAATACGGCCTGTTCGAACTGGCACACACCGGCACGCTGTTCCTGGATGAGGTCGGCGAACTGGATCCGCGGGTCCAGGTAAAACTGCTGCGTGTGCTGGACGGCGTACCTTACTACCGGGTGGGCGGGCAGAAAAAAGTCACCGTGGATGCGCGCATCGTAGCAGCCACCAATCAGGACCTGACAGAGGCCGTCGTTGACAGGCGCTTTCGCAGCGACCTGTTTTACCGTCTCAACCAGTGCGCCATTCGAGTACCTCCACTTCGCGAGCGCCGTGAAGATATTGTTCCCATCGCCGAGTATTTCTTGTGCCAGCAAGCCGACCACGCCGAATTTTCCGCAGAAGCCAAACGGGCGCTCGAAAGCCACTCCTGGCCCGGAAATGTTCGCGAGTTGCGAAATGTGGTGATGGGCGCGGCGATTTCCGCGCGCACATACGTGATCGACGTGACAGACCTGCCGCCCTGGCAGACGGCAGCGGCGTCGCTATCTTCCGGCGCGCAGGCGTGCGGGTTGGAAGGCATCGAGAAAGAGGCCATTCTCGCGGCGCTCGGGAAAACCGGCGGCCATCAGCAGAAGACCGCGGAACTGCTCGGCATTTCGCGAAGAACATTGAGCCGTAAGCTCAAACTGTACCGCGCGGAAACTAACGACGAGGAGGTCCTGCATGTCGTCTGAAACACAACGGCCAGGCAGCGAACGACGCGCAGAGCCGCGCCGCGCAGCAAATGGAGCCGTGACATTGCGGCCGGAAGGGCTCCAGCCGTCGTCGCTGTCCGGTCAACTGCTGGACGTTAGCAATCACGGCTTCCGGGCTGAGCATGCTCTCCAGGCTCTGGTAGCAGGCACGATCGTAGGGTTTACTTATGGGGGAGCGGAAGGTCGCGCCCGCGTTGTCTGGACACGAATTATGGGGAGTCACGTGGAAAGCGGTTTTCTGGTTTTGCCGTCGTCCGCGAGCTGAACAGCCCGGGCGGCGGATTCCCAATGGATCAGACGGCCTTGTTCCAAGACACCGACCATGTGGCACAACCGGGCCACCGACGCCAGGTCATGAGAGACGTAGAGGATGGCCATCTGGCGATCGCGGTTCAGCGTGCTGAACAGATCGAGGATTTCATTCTGCGAAGCGGGATCTAAGGCGCTGGTGGCCTCGTCGGCAATGAGCAACTGCGGCCGGTGCATGACTGCCATGGCAATCACTACGCGCTGCGCCTGTCCCACACTGAGGTGCCGCGGATAGCGCCGCAGGAAGGCATGGTCGGCCGGGAGCCCCATCCCCAACAGAAGTTCCTGAATCGGACCTTTGGCCTGTGACCAAGGCTCGGAGCGGTGCGCCCGCCAAGCTTCGTGCAGTTGGGTTTCGATACGCAAAGCCGGATTCAGCGCGGACATGGGACTCTGCAGCACCAGGCCGATGTCGCGGCCGCGAATCTGTCGCAGGGAACGGTCGTCGCAGGCCATCAGGTCGCATCCGTTAAACCGAATCGACCCGTGGACCTTGCCGCCCCTCATTTCGAGAAGCCGCAGCACTGCTAGCGCGATGGTGCTCTTGCCCGATCCACTCTGTCCGATGAGGCCCAGAATTTCGCCGCTTTGTATCGTGAAACTCACTCCTCGGAGAACGCCGGGCTTCTGCGGATAGTCGACCGATATGTCCACTGCCAGCAGCGGCTCGGCGGTTTCTATTTCGATTGGTCTATCCATAGCCGGTCTACGTTCCACAGCACATACGGCCGTAAAGCCGAGGGTTCTACGTTCCGAAGGGAGTGCGAAACAGCCACGAGCGCGTTCTTGTTGACCAGGTAGAGAAACGGCGCCTCATCCCAAACCACCTGCTGTACGCGGTTGAACAGGGTCTTGCGGCGGTTTGCGTCCAAGGTGGAGGCCTGCAAGCGCATGAGCCGGTCGATCTCCGCCTCCCACAGCGTCTCGGGTTTCGGTTGGTTCGGGTTCCACTGGTGGTTGGCAGATGAGCTCAGCCAAACGTTCATTTGGCCGTTGGGGTCCAGATCGACGTTGGTCGAACCCAACAGGCAGGCCTCGTACCGGAAGGATTTGGTGATCCTCTCGATCAGCGACGGAAAGTCTAACGTCACAATGTTCAAACGGATACCCAACGTCGCTAGGTCCTCTTGGAGCATGGCGGCGATCCGTTCGCGCGCGGTGTTGCCGGCATTGGTGAGGAGAGAAAACTCTACCGGGTGACCGTCACGATCTGCGAGCGAACGGCCGTCCAGATGAAATCCGTCAGCAGCCAGCAGCCGGCGCGCCGCGTCGAGGTCGAACGCATGCGGCTTCAGGCTTTGATTGAACCAAAAGAGATTGGCCTGGGAAAAGGGACCAACGCCAGGCTGCGCGTGCCCGTGGTACACCACGCGGCTGAGGTCATCGCGGTGGATAGCGTGGGAAACCGCCAGCCGGAAGTTTCTGGACTGAAACCAGGCCTTGCGATAGCTTTCGATGGGCGCCGAGCGGTTCAGGTTAAACCACAGTAGTTCAGCTTCCAGCGTCGGACCGGCATCTTTCACGCTGGTTCGGTCTTCCGCGCTTAGTTGTTCGAATTGGTCCGGGTTCAGAGACGAAATGAGATGCACCTGGCCGCGGCGAAAATGCAGGAGTTCCAGTTCGCGGTTTTGCTGGATCTCCAGCCGGATGCTGTCCAGATAGGGCAGGCGCTTCCCCCGATCGGTCTTCCAGTAATTCGGATTCCTCGCCAGCCGGATGTAGGAGCCCGGTTTATGGTCCGCAATCTGAAACGGTCCCAACACCGCCCGTTCCTTTAGGGGTGAACGGCGGGACATAATCGCAACCTGATCGAAGAGCCTGGCGACGCCACCTACCGGAGCGCCAAACATCACGGCGATTTCGTTCGGGCCGCGCACCACGGCTTTGGGAACACCGCTTCCGATCTGGAAAGTGTCGCCCACCGGTGCGTGCACGTTGGGGTCAAGCAGGACCTGCATGGTATAGGCAACGTCATCCGCCGAGAATGGAGTGCCATCAGAAAAAGTGATCCCCTGGCGCAAGCGGAACACGATGGTCTTACCGCCGTCTGCGATCTTCCACGAAGTGGCCAACTCCGGATCCAATTGTTGACTGACGCGGTTCACGCGCAGTAGCACTCCACCCGTGAGATACCGGATGGTTTCCGCGTTGTTGTCTTCTGCCAGCGCCGGATTCAACGTACGTGGTTCGGAGTAAAGACACAACCTGAGTTCGCCGCCCCATTGAGCGTGCAGACACCCGGGGCCCAGCAGCCCCAGCAGAAACAGACCCAGGGTTTTCATACATGGTACTTATCGGCAGAAACCAGCAAATGAAAGCAGGTGACCACGGTAAATAGAAGCAGCGCAGGGACAAACATCCACGGGCGGGCGATTGCGCCGGGCAGGTTCTCCAATTCCCGCAGCATGCCCCCTAAAGAGGGGACTGGTTCCGGGATCCCCAGCCCGAGCAGTCCCAGGTTGGCTTCAGCCAGCAGGAACAGGGGTACAGTCACCAGGAACTGCGCCATAGCAAGGGGCAACAGGTTCGGAACCACATGAACCGCCGCTACACGCCACCCCGGGCAGCCTGATGCGCGGGCAAACAGCACAAAATCCGAAGATCGATGACGCTTCACCGCTGCCAGGAGAATCCGGCACGGCCCGGCCCACCCCAACAAGCCGAGCAAAATGAAAGTCACCAGGATGGTCGCCGAGACCGACGCATTCAGAGGCAAAAGAGCGCGGACTGCCAGGAGCGCGAACAGCCATGGCAGCGACAGACACATGTCGGCCATCGCCGTGACCAGACGCTCCGCGGTTCTTCCTAAACATCCCGCCGCCAAACCCATGAGCAGGGCCAGAACACCAGCGACCAACGCCGCGGCCGGCGCGAACACCAGTGAGGTTCGCCCGCCGTAGAGCATGCGGGAAAACCGATCGCGGCCGAGCGCGTCCGTTCCCAGTAGAAAATGGCTGGAAGCAGGAGCGTTGGGGGAATCTCGAAACTGCCTGGAATACGGGTAAGGCGCCAGCCCGTTGGCGAGAAATAGGATTAATGCAATCGCGACCAGCAGGATGGTGGCCACCCGGCGCACATCAGACCTCCGCCTCCCGCGCCGCGCGAGCCGTATCGGCCATCAAATTGGCAGTAACGGTGAGCGCAGTGATCAGCAACGTGACGTTAATGAGCACTGGCAGGTCGCGCGCCTGGGCCGCCTGCCAGATCAATTGGCCCACGCCCGGCGAATCGCACAACGCCTCAACTGGAATGCTGGCACCCACTGCCATACTTATCGACACGCCGGCCAGCGCCAATAGTTCGGGAAGCACCGGTACCACGACATGGCGGGTGAGAATGCGAAATGGGTGCAACCCCAATGCATGCGCCGCCAGAACGTGAGGAGCTGCGCCTGCCTGGCGTGTCAGGTCGCGCAGATACCGGAAAATGCGGGGAAACAGAATGGCCGTAATGGCGATGGCCGGCGTGGCGCCGATATACACGCAAGCCAGCGCTACCAGCGCGGTCGGCGCACACAACAGCGCCCCGGTAACCATCGAAGCGATAGCTTCACTCGAGTTCCGTCGACGCAATTCCAAGGCGGTCACCGCCACCAGTGCCAAGACCCACGCCAGCACTAAGCCGGCCAAGCCCGATCGCACGCTGACGGCTAGCCGCTCCGCAAGCAGTTCTTTGACCGGCCGGCCCAGCGACAACGAATTGCCAAGGTCACCGCGCGAGAGCCGCTGGAGGTAATTCCAGTAGTACGCAATCACATTGGCCGAGTCGGTTCCCTGGCTCGCGATGGCATGCAGGCTGTCATTCGTCAGACGCGCATCGAGCGATCTCTCGTCCATCCCGTAGCCTGGCGCCATTCGCACTAAGGAAGCGGCAATCAGCCCGGAAAGCAGAAAGATGCAGAGCGCCCCTACCATGCGCCCTGCCAACGCGGATACCCAGCGCGGGCAACTCCAGATCTTCTCGCCGACAGACTCCTCCGCGCCGCGGGAGGGCAACCGCCCCGCCAGGCCGAACGGCCGCAAGTAGCTGACCGCGGGCGCCGCCGTGGCGGTTGCTCCGGAAAGGGAGACGGCGCGAGCGAACATCTAATTCTCTCCGTTGATGGCGATACCCGTGGAGGTGGAAGATAACGCATCGCCCCACACGGCTTGATCACCCCAAACAGCCTGATCACCCCAGACAGCCTGATCGCCCCACACCGCTTGATCACCCCAGACTGCTTGATCGCCCCACACGGCTTGATCGCCCCATACTGCCTGGTCACCCCAAACGGCCTGGTTGCCCCACAAAGGCAGGCCACCCGGAGTGTTATTCAAGGTGATCGTTTTGGCCAACGGGTTGTAGACAGCCGTGGGAGATAGCGTGTAACCCGAAGCCATGTCGAAGTTCGCCAAAGCCGCCGCTACATCCAGGTAGCCCGCGCCGACCGTGAAGATGTCGTAGTAGCTGACGAAAGTTTGTCCGGTGACCGGATCGGTAGCGACGCTCGAAGCCGGGAATTTTTTGTACGCAGTTTTCATCATGCGCGCCTTGATTTGATCGGGCGTCAGAGAGGGCATCGCCTGGAGCAGAAGCGCAGCCGCCCCGCTTACCATGGGCGTAGCCATGCTGGTTCCGCTCAACTGGAAGTAGAAGTTCGACATGATATTGCCAGGGAACTGTGTAGCCAAGGTGCGGTTCTGATCGTAGACCGAGATCACGCGGTTGCCGGGCGCCACCAGATCGGGCTTCACGATGTGATCGATCAGCGTTGGGCCTTTGGAGCTGTAGCTGGCGATCAGGTCGTCGGTGCGCCCCGGCGTCCTCATGGTCTTCATGGCGCCGACGGTGATGACATAGGGATCGTTACCGGGCGCTTCGATCGTCGCATAGCCGTGTGTGCCGGCGGAATTGCTACGGCCGTCGTTGCCGGCAGCCGCTACCACCACGATACCGGCCTTCCATGCGGCTTCCGCCGCCACGCAGAGGGGATCACTTGAATAGCTCTCGAACACCGGGCGCCCCAGCGACAGGTTGATCACGCGAATGTTGTACTTGGACTTCAACTGGATGGCGCGCTGGATCGCCGCGATTACGTTGCTGTCCTTGCCAGCGCCATTCTGGTCGAGAACGCGGAGGTTGATGAGGTTGACACCGGGAGCGATTCCCGTATAAACGCCGCTTGATTTCTTTCCAGTTCCTCCCACGATTCCCGCCACATGCGTGCCGTGGCCGTATTGGTCGGCTGTACTGCCGTCGCTCAAAAAGCTCTCTGCGTAGACGATCCGGCCGTCGTTGACATCCGGGTCCGTAGTCACGCCGCTGTCGATGATGGCCACCCCGATTCCCTTGCCGGTGAAGCCCAGCTTCGTCACCACGTTGCCGTTGACGGCGGGGACGGCGGAATCGAGAGCGCCTCGCACGAGCCGGTCCGGCGAGATGTTCGCCACATCGGGATCATTGGCCAGGTCTTCCAGAGCGCCGGCGCGGATGCGGTAGGCAGCCGCTTTCATCCAGCCCAGGTCCGCTTTCAGCACGCCGCCTCGGGCGAGTATTCTTTGATGGTTCGCTTCGTTCGTACCACTGTGGAACTGCACGATGACGTCGACACTGGAAGCGGCATCTCTGCCTTCCAGGTCGGCCGCCAGCTTGGGGTCCCGGGCCGACGCCGGGACCGGACCTAACAGCAGAATGGATAACAGCAACACAAGGCCATCCGCCGGGCCCGAGAATGCGCGGCGGAAATACCCTCGACCCGCGGGGGCACAACCGCCCCACGTGGCTTGATCGGGAACACTCTGAGTGCTCCGGATCTGAGACCGGCTGTCATTACGGCAGCCGGTTGAGGTTGAGGAACCAAACCAACTAGATACTGGGAAGCTCTGGGATACGCTGTTCATTTGCTTTACCTCGTAAGGTTCGTGAACATCGTGATCTGACTACTTCTCACCTTTCATATTGGTTGACAGCGATCCGGGATTGAAGTTGGCCCAGGAAGAGCTTGATGCCCAGATTGTGTGGAAGGCGGTGGTGTTCGATTGCGCGGCGGGGACCGAGGAGCTCAAGACGAGCTGGTCGCCCCAAACGATCTGATCGCCCCAAACGATCTGATCGCCCCAGACGATCTGGTCGCCCCAAACAATCTGGTCGCCCCAAACAATCTGGTCACCCCAAACAATCTGATTGGCGTTGACAAGAGAGAATGTGTTGCTGGTGGAGTCATAGACCGCTACAGGGCTTGCCGCCGTGCCATCGGCGAGGGCGGTGCTGTTGATCGCTGCGAGGACATCGAGGTATCCAGCGCCTACCGAGAAGATGTCATAGAAATCGGTGTATTGGATCCCGGTGTCGGGATCGGTGGCTATGCTGGAGGTGGGGAATGATTTACTGGCGGTCAGCATCAACCGCGCTTTGACCTGATCCGGAGTCATGGCGGCATTCTGCTGCAACAGAATGGCGGCAGCCCCGCTGACACTTGGGGTGGCCATGCTGGTGCCATTCATAGTCATGTACGCCACCGGGGCGTTAGCCGGCGCCCCGTACAATGTGGGATTGACTTGGTTTCCGGGGTATTCGAGGTCGAGAGTGCTGCCGGGAACGCGCAAGGACTTTATGAGATTGCCGGGCGCCACCAGGTCCGGTTTCACGAAACTATCCACCACGGTCGGACCCTTGGAACTGTAGCTGGCGATCAGGTCGTCGGCCTTCGTTGGTGTTCCTTCTGTCTTCATAGCGCCCACCGTGATGACGAAGGGATCGTTGGCAGGAGCCTCGATCGTGGCATAGCCGTCGGTCCCAGCACTGTTGTCGCGGCCGCCGTTTCCGGCCGCTACCACCACGACGATACCAGCCTGGTATGCCGCTTCCACGGCTTGACAGAGCGGGTCGGCGACGAAGGTTTCATAGATAGGCCGGCCCAGCGACAGGTTCAGAACGCGAATGTTGTAAGTCGATTGCAGTGAGATTGCCCGGTCGATGGCGGCAATGATGGCGCTGTCGGTGCCATTGCCGTTTTCATCGAGCACGCGGAGGTTGAGCAGATTAACGCCCGGCGCGATCCCGCGGTACAGACCGCCGGAGTTGGCTCCGCTACCGCCGATGATGCCCGCAACGTGCGTCCCGTGACCGAACCGGTCGGCCGTGGTGCCCTCCCCTGTAAAGTCTTCGCTGTAAACGACGCGGCCGGCTAAGTCCGCGTTGGTGGAATCGATGCCGCTGTCGAGCACCGCCACGCCAATGCCTTGTCCGGTCAGGTTGTACTGGCTCACGGCGTAGTTGCTTCCCACTGTTGCCGCAGTCAGGTCCAGGCGCGGCTTCACTGACCGGTCCGGCGAGACATACTTCACTCCCGGGAGCTTAGCGATCAGATTCACCATCCCCGCGGGCACGGTGAACACCTGAACCTTGGGAAAATGGCTGAACTTTTTGTTTATGGTTGCGCCCTTGCCTGTGAATGCGCTGAGCAAGGAAGCGTTAGGGGAAGCGGAAAACTGCACGACTACTTTGACCGGTGTCAACGGATTCGTTACGTTGAAGTCGGGAGCAGTCGGACCTGGAATGGAGCCCTTGACAGGGCCGGCTTTGGTTTGGCCGAAGCCACATCCCGCAACCGAGAGCGCCAGAGCTAAGTAAAGGGTGCGTTTCATGTTGTGTTCCTCGCCCAACTGGAATGCACCTGGCGCACCAACGTTAAGCGGCTTTATTTGCAAGCCGGGGAGCCCCGCCCACGGGGACACATTGTCTCCTTGAGACAAAATGTCCCAAGCGCAGCCCCCCGATTGGCTCGAAGCAATCGGCCCATAGCCGGGCCGGCCGCGATTAAGGATTTTGAGGACTTAATAGACTAATCGTGGATGGGTAGAGACGGTGGGGCGACTATCTCTGGTTGTGAGATGACGGCCGCGAGCTGGGCGAGGTCCGACCCAGTAGGTTGGAGTTTCTTGCGAGCCTGCTTCACCAGGTACATGCGGCGATCGGCCTCTGCCAGAAGGCCCTCCGCGTCGATCCCGTGTTCCGGGCAGAACACCGCGCCGATGCTGATGTTGAGCAACTGCTCGCCGCAAACCAGAATTCCCGCTTTGACCACGACTTTCTCGAGCATCTCCAGTTTGTCGGCAAGACCATCCGGCCGGAGGCCGGGCAGCACCAGGACGAACTCATCGCCGCCCATGCGGGCGACATAATCGTATTCGCGGCAACATTCACGCAGGCCAACTGCCACCATCTTGAGAACTTTGTTGCCTTCCAGGTGACCGAAGCGGTCGTTGACCTGCTTGAAACCATCGAGATCGCAAACCAGGACCGCCAGTTCGGAATCGGTCCTTCTGCGGCGTGCCAGTTCCGCGTCGAGATGCAGGAACAGCGACCGCGCATTGGGCAGCGAAGTCAGCCCGTCCATGGTAGCCGATATGGCTACCTGTTGGAACTGCATGGCGTTCTCGATGGTCAGCGACACCTTGGGCTTGAGCGCGAGCAGGACCCGCAGGTGATCTTTGGTGAACGCGTCGGCCTCGAGATGATAGAGCGCCAGGACGCCGGTTACGCCGATAGCGTTTTCCAGCGGGACCGCCAGCGCCGAACGGAGGGTGCTGAATTTCGCAGGGTCGTTCAAATAGCCAGGCTCAACCGAGGGGTTGCCGTTGACAATGGGCTTGCCCGAATCCGCGACCCAGCCGGATAGCCCCTGGCCCACGGGTATTTTCAGTGACGAGAACAGGCGGAAGTTTTCGCCATTGACATACTGCGGAATCAGATAGTTCTCCTGGCGCACATACACCGCAATCCCGTCGTAGGGAATGAGACGCTGCAGACGGCTATCGAGGACTGAGAGCGTCTCATGCAGGTTGAGCGAATTGCCCAGATCCTGGCTCAACTCGTAGAGCATTTGCGCTTCCTGCCGCGCCGCCGCAATGGAAGACAGAAACTCGGGCCGTTCCGACTCCGGCGGTGCCGCCTTCTGCAATCCGGCGGCAGGGCCTCCTCCCTTGGCGACCTTGACATTCACCGACAATTGACCGGGTTGCGGCCCTTTCGCGGGGATCAGCTTCTCCATGTCGCGATAGGTCTCCTGTAGAACCCGCACCACTGCCGGATCGTAACTCTTACCCGCTTCCGATACGACCACGGCCATGGCCTCATCGAGCGGGAGGGCCCGCCGGTACTGGCGATCAGAGGCGAGGGCGTCGAGGCAATCCACGGCGGAAAGAATGCGCGCGCCCAGCGGAATCTTCTCGCCGGCCAAACCGTCCGGATAGCCGGTTCCATTCCAACGTTCATGATGCGCGCGCACGATCGGTACGACCGGGTAGGGAAACTTTACACGGGCCAGAATCTCCGCCCCCACCACCGGATGGATTTTCATCTTCTCGAACTCTTCCGCGGTGAGCTTGCCCGGTTTCGAAATGATGTGCTCGGGCACTGCCAGCTTGCCGATATCGTGCAGGATGGAAGCCGCGCGGATGGCTTGCAGCTCGCTTTCGTCCAGGCCCAGTCTCTTGCCGAGTTCCACCGCATAGATCTGGACGCGCTGCAGATGTTCGTGTGTGGTGTTGTCTTTGGCCTCAATCGCCAGTGCCAGCGCCTCAATAGTTCTCAGGTGCAAGACGGCCATTTCTTCCGCATGGCTCTTCTCCGATTCGAGCCGCCCCAGGTACAGCCGGTATGTCCGGAAGATGACATACGCAACCGGCAACGCCACGATGGTCGTTTCCCATCCAATCGTACGATTGGACAAACTGATTAGGGCTGCAATGACGCCACCCACCAGGTAGGAGGGAAACGACCAAAAGTAGTATTCGTACCAGATCGCGTGTGGGCTCTTGGATTCGGTCACGGCCACCACGCAGGCTATGGACAACGTGTTGACCAGAAAATACACCATCGCGGCAATGGCGACGCTCAGGAGCATGGTCCCTTTGTTGGCGATCGCGTAGTAAGTGGCCGATGCGATCCAAACTGCCAGCGCTACGCTGGCCAAACTGAACCCAAGCTTCACTAACTGGGGCCGGGTCTTACAGCGCCAGTAGCACTGGACCGCCGCGGCCAAACACGCAACCACCGTCGTTTCCGCCCTGCTGAAATCGATCATGCTCAGCAGTACAAACACAAAGCTCGGTGACATAGTGCCCGGGATTCCGGGGAGAGTGACCTTGAGACCGGAACCAATCAGGGCGATGGCAAGTAGGCAGATGTAGCGGAACGGCGCATGGCAGTGCCATCCCGCTAGCGCGAACGCAAAACATACCGATCCGGCGCTAACGATGCCACCGATATAGAGTTTCGCGTATACGCTCACATCTTTGCTTATCGTCAGGGGCTCAAGTCTCGTTAGACGTGGCCGATATAAGCATTGATATGGATTGGACCCGTCGGATTCCCCTTTTGGCGCTGCTGGCGCTCCTGCTGACCGGATCGCTGCTGGTGGCGGAAGACCGCATCACGGCTCCCGTGGAGAGCGGACAAAGGGTGGTTTTGCAGGGTCACCGACCTCGCCAGGCTCGGCTTTCCTATGACCGCGGCCCGGTCGACCCGTCCATGGAACTCGGTTTCGTCACGCTGCTCTTGAAGCCCGCGCCGTCGCTGGCGCCGTTCCTGGTCGAACTACAGACGCCTTCCTCCGCGAGTTATCATCGCTGGCTTACGCCCGAACAATTCGCCGATCGATTCGGCCTGAGCGAGCATGACATCGCGTCCCTCGTGTCGTGGCTGGAATCTCAGGGCCTGCAGGTAAACGATGTGGCCCGCGGTCGCCACTGGATTACGTTTGGCGGCACAGCGGACCAGGTGGGCAGGGCGCTCCATACCGAGATTCACCGTTATCAGGTTGATGGTGAGGAACACTTTGCGAACGCCACCGACCCCGAGGTTCCCGCCGCTTTCGCCAATGTAGTGGGCGGCTTCACCGGTCTGGATGATTTCGGGCCCCAGCCTCTGCTGGCACGAGGAAGCGGCGCGCGCAACGTCACTCTGGACGGCAGCCACTCCCTGGTCCCCGACGATCTCGCCACGATCTATGACATCCGCCCTTTCTATGGCGCCGGAATCGATGGCTCGGGACAAAAGCTGGCGATCGCCGGCTCATCCACAATCGATCTCGACGACCTGCGCGCCTTCCGGAAGCTATATGACCTGCCGGCCCGCGATCCGCAGTTGGTGCGCGTGGGAAGCGATCCCGGAAGCAACCCGAGCGCGATGGCCGAGGCTGACCTCGACTTGGAGTGGTCCGGCGCGGTCGCCCGCAACGCTACCTTGATCTACGTCTACTCCCAGAGCGTAAACACCGCCGTACAGTACGCCATCGATCAAAACCTGGCGCCTTTGATCAGCCTGAGCTATGGCGCCTGCGAACTGGAAAACTCCATCGCGTTCCAGGCAGTCGCGCAGCAAGCCAATGCACAGGGAATCACCATCATCGCCAGCTCAGGCGATCAAGGCGCTGCCGCTTGCGATTCGGGCTCCCCCACGGAGGAAGCTTCCAAGGGACCGACAGTGACTTTTCCCGCCAGCCTGCCGGAAGTGACGGCAGTGGGAGGCACCACGTTTAGCGAAGGAAGCGGCAACTATTGGAGTCCCACGAGCAGCCCCGGCGGCGGCTCGGCCTTGTCGTACATTCCGGAGGTGGTCTGGAACGATTCCGCGCAATCCAACGGTTTCGCCGCCAGTGGAGGTGGGGCCAGCGGCATGTTCAGCAAACCCCCGTGGCAGATCGGCCGTGGCGTCCCCGACGACGATGCACGCGACCTTCCCGATGTCGCATTCGCGGCGTCTGCGCTGCATGACGGCTATTCCATCGTCTCCGGCGGTGCCGTGCAGGTGGTGGGGGGAACTTCGGCTGCGGCGCCGGTGTTCGCCGGTATGATCGCTTTGCTCGAGCAATATCTGATGGCCAACGGCTCTCAGAGCCAGGCAGGTTTGGGCAATATCAACCCCACGTTATACCGGCTCGCCCAAGGCGCCACCGGAGTGTTCCATGACATCACCACGGGAAGCAACCAGGTCCCGTGCCAGCAGGGAACTCCGGGCTGCTCCAACGGCTTGCTCGGATATGTCGCCAGTCCTGGCTACGACCTGGCAACCGGGTTGGGCTCAGCGGACGTCTGGCAGCTAGCGACCCAATGGAACCATACTATCAGCAGCATCACGATGTTAACCGCCAGCCCCTGTTCCGTGGGAATCACCGATACCGTCCAATTAACGGCTCGGGTGCGCGCCGTGGCGGCTGACCTGACGCCGACCGGCACGGTGGCTTTTGTCGTGAATGATGTGAGCATCGGCACGGCCGCCTTGACGCCATCCGGCGGGACCGCGATCGCCACCCAGAGTGTCCCCGCTATGCTGATCGCCGCCGGCAATGGAACCGTGACCGCGTTATATAGCGGTGACGGCGTGCTCACTGGTTCCTCCGGATCGGCAACCGTCACCCTCACACTTCCGGCTTCGGGTTCGCTCGTGGTGCCGTCCGTCAATCCCAACCCAGTCTATGAGGTGGCTGGAACCTGGCTTTTCACTCTGCGGTTGACCGAGAAAGCGGGTGTGGCCACCACGCTCACGGGAGTCACGCTGGACAATCTGGACTTCGGTCCCGGCATCTTCGGCAACCCCAGGTTGCCGGCACTTGGAACTCTGCAGGTCTCCCTGGGGTTGACGGGAATCAATCCGCCGGCTCAACGCGTGTTTGTCTTTAGTGGAATCGACGCCAACGGCCGGCAGTGGACCGAGCGGCTCACCGTCCCGTTCCTGGGCTCCCTCGGCCCGCCGCTCGCGCCCGCGATGACCCTGACGAGCATGCCGGCCACGGTTTTCCAGAATCCGTCGGCTAATCCGTCCTGCCAGTGGTCTCTGCAGTTGACGCTCGAAGAAGAGGGCGGCTATTTGATGGAACTGACTCGATTGAGTTTGGGTACAAACGACTTCAGCAGCCGGATCCAGGCGCTCTTCGGAACTACGCGGATCGCGCCGTATGGGATCCTGCAAGGGAATCTGTGCTTCGGCGGAGACACTGCGCCCGCCTTTAAGAACTATCAAATCACGGGACTAAGCCCCGAGTTTGGGAAAACGGTGACGGCGACTTCACCAGCGGCGTTTGGGGCGGCAGCGCCCAGCCCGGCCAGCTTCTCGGTCTCCTCGCCGTCGATTCTGATCTCGATGGGACCCTCATCCCCACCCCGAACTGTTGCGGTGTCGTTGAACTTTCTGGGAGGCTCTCCGGACTGGAGCGTCTCTGTATTGCCCGGCAGTCGAGCCTCGGCTTGGTTGGCCGTCACACCGCCGGCCGGCAAAGGCTCGGCGCAACTCGGCCTCACGGCTTCTGCCACGGGGTTATCCAATGGCGTCTATACGGCGATTCTCGCCATTCAGTCCACCAATGCCATCCCGCAGGTCATCGACGTTCCCGTGACTTTGGTTGTGAGTCCATCGTCCACAACCGAGATTACGGGCGTAGTGAATGCGGCATCGCTCGAGCCCGCTGCCGCCCCTGGCATGCTCATGACTGTCTATGGGTCACACCTTGCGCCCTCCTCCGGGCAGTCGGGAGTGTCGGCGACGGTCAACGGAATAACCGCCCCGGTCCTCTCCTTCTCGCCGACGCAACTTACCATTCAGGTTCCGTACGAAACCGGAGCCGGGATGGCGGTGCTGGGCGTGAACAACCAGGAGGGGACGGCGTCATTTTGGTTTCCGGTGGCCGTTGCGGCTCCGGGAATCTTTGGGTTTAGCGATGCATCGTCCGGCCGCCCGGTGACCTCCGCGGCGCCGGGCCAGCTCCTCACTCTAGCGATGACCGGAGATGGAGACGTAACGCCATTCCTGGCCACCGGCGCGACACCTTCGGCGGCCACCTCCGCCGGTCAACAGCCGAGGCCCAGGCTGCCGGTGACCGTGAGCGTGGGAGGAACGCCGGCAAACATCGATGTACTCGGGGTCATGCCCGGGTCAGTGGGGATCACGCGCATCAACTTCACGGTGCCCTCGAATGCTCCTACGGGAGTGCAGCCGGTGATCGTTACCGTCGGCAACGTGGCAAGCCCTGCGGTGAACCTGAACGTCGCGGAATACCGGGGGCACCAATGAGGGCAACGACGGAATGGTGCGACAACACGGCACCGGCAAACGTCTGTTGCGGTTGTCCACCATTCCTGGCGATCCGTCCAAACCGGTGATTGGTGGAAGATGGGCGGCGGCGGTACCGTGTGGGATGCGATGGCCTACGACCCCTGAGGCCGATTCGCTGTACATCGGCACCGGTAACGGCCGGCCCTGGTCCGCGGCCAGCGTCATCCGCTGCGCCGTGGAAGCGCCTTGCAGCTCATACATGCTAACCGCCGCGGGCTTGCGCCAAGGCGCTTTCGACTACCGGAGGCTGGCGAGCATTTCGGACGTAGCATCGGCAACGCGGTTGAACTGCTCTGGCCCAACATCGGAGAGGTTGGCGATCACCGACCGATTCACCGTGACCAGGAACGTATTCGTCACGGCCGGGTTCAGGCTGTACACGCGCGCGGCTACATCCTTCGGCCCCTTTGTGAAGAACGTCAGAGGGATTTCGAGATGGGCTGAGCGATTCAGTTCCTCCAGCCATTTCTTCGAGCTCTCGCCGGCAACGATCATCGCCACGGCTTTGAAGTTGCGCGACTTGTTCTTCAGATACAGATCGTTGAGCTGGACGATCTCCTTGGCCGTGGCATCGGAAGTGTCGCGAAAGAACGCGAGGACGTTGGGCGCCTTGTCGAAATCACAGACGTAACAGATGCGTTCTCCCTTATGCGGTCCGGTGACATCGGAGACAGGGATCGACTGCGTGGTGGCGCCGATGGGGGGACCGGAAACAATGTCGGCTGCGAACGCGGCCGCGCACACAAGCACCGGGCAGATGGACCATTTTGAGAGAACGCCGGTTCTCGTCATTTCGCCGCCTTCTCGTCGTCCTTGCTTACCGTTTTGTACTTCAGGTCAAGCCACTTGAACCAGCCGCCTTTGAGCACCTTCACCTTGCGATAACCAAGAAGACTCAGCTGGCGGGCCATGTCCGAGGAGTCTTCGTGATCCTTGCAAGCGCAATAGAGGACCAGCGTTTTTTCGCGCGGCAGGGGTACGGGCGCGGCCAGGTTTTTGGTGTACGGCAAGTTGACTGCGCCGGGGATGTGCTCTTCTTCCCAGATCGGAGGAGCCGCCGTGTCGACAATCACGATGTCAGTCGCGTGGTCGTCGATGTGTTTTTTCAGATCCTCGGGTGCCATGAAGTCGGGGACGTAGACGTAGTCCTCGTGGCATTCGCCGTCGATGAAGGCGCCCTTGCAGTCCTGGGCGAAGCCGGACGCTGGCGCCAGCAGACCGAGGAATAGCGACGCTAGCAACGCCGGCAGCAGGTACCGTTGCGGAAAGTAAGATGATTCTTGACTCATGTTACCTCCAATAAAATTCGACGTCCGCTCTTGCACCGGAGCGGCCCGTGAGCTTCCGCGCCGGGCAAAAGCCCGGCAGGGCCGAAGCCCTGACCCCACAGCTCAGAACAAGGCTGCAATTTCGCGCTCCAACTCTTCCTTGGCTGTGAGGCCATCATGTTTGCTGCAAATCCTGCCGTCCCGGGCGATGACAAAAGATGTCGGGAGCGGGAGTTCTCCAAACGCCGGCTCCAGGTCGTCCCGTCCGTAGCCGAGCAGAATCGGATAGTCGATCTTGAGCCGCTTGGCGAAGCGCTTCACATCCGCAGTGGAATCATCCATCGAAATGCCGATCACGGCCAGGCCGCGCGATTTGTAGGTGTCGTATAACTCGATGATCCCGGGAATCTCTTTCAGGCAAGGAGGACACCAAGTCGCCCAGAAGTCCAGCAGAACTACCTTGCCCTTGTAATCGGACAGGAGGAAGGGCTTGCCGTGGATGTCCTTGAACGTGAGATTCAGATTCGCCAATTTCGCATTGGCGCTGCAGACTCCCGGCCCAGTTTCGGACCTGGCCGGTTGCGATGCGGCCGCGCACCACAGGACCGCGGCGATCGCGACGCGAGCGGCTATTGTTGAAGTCTGCCGCACCGAGCTTCTTATCTCCAATCGTCGACCTTGACGCTTCTCCGGTAGGCGCATTCATTCACGCTCCAGCGGATGTTGCCGCTTCCGCCGACCACGACCACTTCGACGTTGTCGAGATACGGAATCGGCGCGTCTTCGGGCAGTTTTAACCACGTAGCGTACGGCTCGCGTCCGGCGCGCGCCGGGCCCAGCTTATAGTTGATGACCTCCTGGTCGAGCCAGTAGTGGTACTTGGGAACGGTCACGTTCTCCTTCACCCACTTGATCAGCTTCTCTTTCGAGTCGAAACCGAACCGAAGCAAGGGGGGCGTGACCGAGGGGTCGATCAGCAGCAGCTTGCCGCCGCGCTGCGGAGAGCCGACCCCGCCGATAAACCGTTTCAGCGTGTAGTCCCAATCCTCGTCCGCGAGGACCATCATGGTGTTCTGACTCTGGCAACCGTCGAATGTGCTGACGACACTTTGGTCCATAGAAAAACCCTTCTGCACATGGAGCGGTTTCCAACCCGGCGGCAGCCCGGCGATGTTTTCCGCGAAGACTGCGGGAACGTCCGACATCGGGTTGCCCTGGACGCCCTCATACGTATGACCCGGCACGGATCCGCCGGTGGCGTTCATCGACAATAAACTCCACGCGCGGCCGATGAGCGCACCAGAGTTGTTGTAGAGCCCGAGGGCTCCGGTACTGGAGTTCAGGTCCAGCTCTTTCACGATGGCGCCATTGAAAACCGCCATCGCCGCCATGGAGGATGTGGAACTGGAATGCGCGTTCGTCCGCGACGCCGCCAATGCGAGGATTGCGGGGAACATTTCGGGTTTCGCGCCAGCCATCACGGCATTGATGGCAACGGTCTCTACCGTGTACTGCCAGGCTTCCCGCTCTCCGGTGACGCGCATTTCGCCGATGATTTCGTCGGGCCGGTGATGCGTGGCCGTGAGCATCGCGGCAACGCGTTCTTCCGTCGGCATGATGATGGGAAGCTGGTCGGTCCAGAAACGCTCATCGAAGTACTTCTGAATGTTGTCAGCCGTATCCGGTCCGATGAAGCGCTTTTTCTCTCGCTTGACGGTGCCAGTCTTCTGTTCCTCGTCATTCAACGGCCGCGTCAGATCGTCTTTGATCTCCTCCATGAAAGGACGCTTGGTGACGGGATCTTCACCGGCAATGTAGGCATCCAGCTCTTTCCGCGTCTTCCCTCCCACGGGCGTGTGCGTAAAGGCGAGCCGGAGAGCCGGCATACCTTCTTCATATGCCTTGTCGTGAACCAGGTCGACTAAAGCATCGATGATGATACCCACCGCGGGGATCCCATAATGCGACTCCACTTCAGCAACATGGCCGACGACCGCCGGCGCGCAGGTGCTTCAATGGCCTATGGCCATGATCATCAGGCCATTGACGGATTTGATCTCCTTCCACAGATCCGGGTCATCGGCGGCGTAGGCGCCCTTCTTGGCACGGAATACGGTTTTGACGTCGGGCATGTGGACGCCCATCCACGCCTGCATCTGTTGCAGGAACTTGTCGCCGCCATCGAAGGTTTCATCCACCAGGTAGACCGTCTTGCCGGAGAGACTGGCGGGACGCGGCGCCATGGCTCTCCGCTCAATCGGCGGAGGATTGCCGGTCGGATTCAATACAGTGTAGCGGGCTTCTTCGGCCGCCGAAGCGATCCCGGCACAAGCCATTGCAATTCCGAAAACAGCAAGTCCTCCAATAGCTTGGGGAACACGGTGTGAGCGTCGGGCAAGCGACATAGGCATCCCTCCTGCCGAGAATTCTACAGGGCGGCCGGGCGCAATGCAACCGCTCGAATTGGCCAGTAAGATGTTGCCTAAGAACCTGTTATAGAGTCAGGCAGAGACTAACCGAAACCCGGCGGCAGCCAGAGATGCAAGGCTCAGGCAGAACGCCAGTCGTCGTTTTTTTGCCTTCTGCGCCGGCCTGAAGTGACTTCTCCGGCATGCCCACGGCCACGCGGTCACTCTCCGGCGAGGGTCCATCCGCAAACTGCTCGCCGCAAGTTCATCTAGGAAAGGAAGTTTTTTGAGCTCTAGATAATCGAGAGAGGACGGTCAGGATCCTGGTTTTTGCGAGGGTGCTTCGTGGTTGCGAGCGAGGGTAACAGCGTTACGCAAATCGCCCACACGACGATATGCATCGTCATGAGAGCGCAAGCCTCGGGCCAGCCTCCGCCCATAATGTGTGCGATGGCCAATAATGCGCAGGGCACAAACGACAGGATCAGGACTACCGCCGAAACTCGACACCATGTGCGGACTGGGTTCGGATAAGACACCATTCCTACAAACACGTAGATAGCCAAAATGGTGCAGACAA